>ERZ773007.366-NODE-366-length-22633-cov-5.710160_pt1 | contig 22633 bp, 22 predicted proteins | sample MGYA00580665_ERZ773007 | MGnify/ENA primary metagenome ERZ773007 (study PRJEB29015, sample SAMEA2738122) | human oral metagenome | biome: human oral; feature: human-associated habitat; material: saliva | place: China | collected 2167 ... | reverse complement strand
TCATGTCGATGACAACGGCATCATTGGACGAGATGTTGATCCCATAGACCAGGCCAAGGTCAACAATATTGATCCCAAGTTCGGGGTCAATGACATCCTTGAGCGCCTCGAGGACATCGACTCCAGCGATAGTCCCATCTTCTCTGATATCAGTGCCCTCAATATTGAAAATGTTCCCAGGAGCGGGCGCATCGCTGTGAGAGGCAGCTGACTCTGGCAGAGCCGAGGCCGCAGGAGCAAAGCGTTGCTCAACGGCATCGTTTTGTGCCATCGGGTTGGAAGAAGTATCCATTACTCGTTTTCTCCTGCAATATCGGTTCCAAGCTGAGCGAGAGCATCGCGCAGCGCATACCAGCCAAGAAGCGCGCACTTGACACGATTGGGGAACTGAGAAGTTCCCTCCAAGGCAGCCGCGTCTTCTAATAGGTCCAAAGTGTCTTCATCCACGCCTTGCCCTCGTGAATGCATCATTGTTTCCATCGCGGAATAGAGCTCACGTACTCGAGCAAGATCCGCACCTGCAACCATGTCAGAAAGCATCGAGAGGGATGCCTGAGAGATCGAACAGCCGTCCCCATCCCACGCTAAGGACTCGATGACACCGGAGTCACTCAGTGTCACGCCCAAGGTCGTTTCGTCTCCGCAGGTTGGATTGACCTGATGAGAAGAGGCGGATAACTCAGTGGGATTACCGCAGCCGTGACGCTCACGAGCATGATCGAGAATCACCTGCTGGTACATCTGTTCCAAGCTTGACATCAGCAACCTCCAAAATAGGAACGAACCTGGCCAAGTGCTTCAATAAAACGGTCAACCTCTTCACGCGAAGTCGTCGGCCCGATTGAGGCGCGCGACGAAGAACGAACACCAAAGAAGCTATGAAGCGGAATCGCGCAGTGATGGCCGACTCGCACCGCAACATCATGAGAATCAAGAACTTGACCCACATCATGAGGATGAACTCCATCAACGGCGAAAGCAACAACACCGATACGTTCAAATTCTGAGCCGGGCCCAAGAACACGTACTCCGTCGATTCCGCTAATTCCGTCGAGCATGTAGGCGGTTAAAACGCGCTCGTGTTCGGCAACGCGGTCCATGCCAATAGCGGATAGGTATCGCAGCGCCGCACTCCAGCCAACAATTTGAGCGATGGGCTGGCTACCAGCTTCAAATCGTTCAGGAGCCGGCATGAAACTCGAGCTCTCCATAGTGACGTTTTCGATCATTGAACCACCGGTGAGAACCGGAGGCATCGCGTCGAGGAGCTCTCTCTTGCCCCAAAGCGCGCCGACTCCCGTTGGGCCGAGCATCTTATGCGAAGAAAAGACGGCGAAATCGACGCCCAAGTCGCGAACGTTGATTGGCATGTGTGCACTGGACTGACAGGTATCCAAGAGAACCAAAGCACCGCACTCGTGTGCCCGAGAAACAATTTGGTTCACGGGCGAGACGGCACCGGTCACATTTGAAACATGGGTAAAGGCGACCACTCGCGTACGCTCGTTAATGACATCGAGCGTATCGGTATCGATTCGCCCGTCCTCATGCAAATCAAGCCAGCGCAGTTCGGCACCGGTTGCCTGACACAACTGCTGCCAGGGAACAAGGTTCGCATGGTGTTCAGCCCTAGTTACGACAATGCGATCCCCCGGAGCGAGCGCAAGAGGGTTGCCTGCGTTCTTCCCCAGCCCAGTCGCATTGCGAATCGCCAAGGCCACAAGATTAATCGCCTCGGTTGCATTCTTCGTCCACACGATTTCGTCGGCTCTCGCACCGATAAAGCTCGCAAGGACCGAGCGACCTTCTTCAAAAGCGGCAGTTGATTCATCGCCAAGGAGGTGAGTCCCCCGATGCACTGCCCCATTAGTCGAGCGATAAAACTCAGTGATTGCTTCAATCACTGGTGTCGGCTTTTGTGAAGTCGCACTGAAATCGAGATAAGCGATCGCCTGGCCGCCGCGGCCGACACGTCCCAAGATGGGAAAGTCGGCACGCAGGCGGCTCAGCTCACGAAGCGAAAAATCTTCAGACACGGATCAGGGTCACTTCTCCAAGTAGGAATCGTAGCCGTTCTCTTCAAGCTCATCGGCCAGTTCAGGACCGCCCTGCGCAGCAACCTGACCGTTCACGAAGACGTGGACATGGCTGGGCTTGATGTAGCGCAGAATGCGAGTGTAGTGGGTAATGAGCATGACGCCGCAACCGGTGTTTCCATGGACGCGGTTCACGCCTTCAGAGACGATACGCAAGGCATCAACGTCAAGACCGGAGTCAGTCTCATCCAAAATCGCGAAGGAAGGCTTGAGGAGCTCCATCTGCAGGATCTCGAGGCGCTTCTTTTCACCACCGGAGAAGCCGACGTTGACATCGCGTTCGGCGAAGCTGGGATCCATGCGCAGGTTTTCCATTGCCTGGTTGACGTCCTTGACCCAGTGACGCAGCTGAGGCGCTTGGCCGTCGATGGCGGTCTTGGCGGTACGCAGGAAGTTGGAGACGGACACGCCAGCGACCTCGACGGGGTACTGCATGGCCAGGAACAGACCAGCCTTGGCGCGCTCGTCGACGCTCATCTCGGTGATGAGCTGGTCGTCGAGCCAGGCCTCGCCCGAGGTGATCTCGTAGTCGGGGTGACCGGCCAGAGCGTAGGCCATGGTGGACTTACCGGAGCCGTTGGGGCCCATGATGGCGTGGATTTCGCCGGAGTTGATGGTGAGGTTAACGCCCTTGAGGATTTCCTTGGGGCCCTCGGCGGTCTCGACGGAGACGTGCAGATCCTTAATACGCAGAGTCGACATGTGTATTCCTTACAGCTCAGTTGTTACGGGACTTGGCCAGCTCGGCCTCGACGGTTGCCATGAGGTGGTCGACCACCTCGGGGACGCCAATCTGGTTGATCAGTTCGGCGAAGAAGCCGCGCACGACCAGGCGGCGTGCCTCGTGCTCAGGAACACCACGGCTCATCAGGTAGAACAGCTGCTCGTCGTCGAAACGACCGGTCGCGGACGCGTGTCCGGCACCTTCGATCTCGCCGTTCTCGATCTCGAGGTTCGGCACCGAATCGGCCTTGGCGCCCTCGGTGAGCACCAGGTTGCGGTTCAGCTCGTAGGTGTCCGTGCCGTCGGCGGCTTCGCGGATGAGGCAATCGCCGATCCACACCGAGTGCGCGTCCTTGCCCTGCAGGGCGCCCTTGTAGGTGACGCGCGAGAAGCACTTGGGCTGGGAGTGGTCAACGAAGACGCGGTGCTCGAGGTGCTGGCCGCCGTCCACGAAGTAGATGCCGAGCATGTTGAGCTCGGCGCCGGGGCCGCGGAAGTCGGTGTCGGCGCACACGCGCACGAGGTCGCCTCCGAAGCTGACGACGATGTGCGTGAGCTTGGAGTCACGGCCGAGCGCCAGACGCTGGTTCGAGGCGTGCAGAACGGTATCGTCCCATTCCTGCAGCGACACGACCGTCAGGTTCGCGCTGTCACCCGTCTCGACCTCGACGGTCTGGTTGAGCGCAGCCTGCGCGGAGCCGGTGTGCGACAGGATAACGGTCGCCTTGGAGAAAGCGCCGGCGCGGATCACGAGGTGCTGCGCGCGGGTGCCTTCGATATCCGCGACGTTGATACGCACGGGAGCGTCGAGCTCAGCCTCGGCCGGGATCTCGACGACAGTTGCCTGCTCGAAGCCGTTCCAGGCGACGACCGCGGTGCGGTCGCCGGGAGCCAGGACGGTGCCCAGGCGCTTGTCGTCGCGCGAGACGGTCTCGACGACGACCGAGGCGGGAGCGTCAACCGTCACGGGCGCGTCGCCCGCGTCGTAGTTGGCAGGCTCGAAAAGGCGCTCGATGCGACGCATCGGGGTGAATCGCCAGTCCTCCTCGCGGCCGTGAGGCACCGCAATGTCGTCCAGGTTGAACGAGGTCGGACGGTCCGCGCGCGACGGGTGAGCCTTTTCGGCGTCGCCCCCGTGCGAGTGGGCCTTGTTCATGGTGTCGACAATAGTGTTGGGGGTCGTCATCAGCCGACGGATCCTTCCATCTGCAGTTCAATGAGGCGGTTGAGCTCGAGGGCGTACTCCATCGGCAGCTCCTTGGCGATCGGCTCGACGAAGCCGCGCACGATAGTGGCCATGGCCTCGTTCTCGTCCAGGCCGCGGCTCATGAGGTAGAAGAGCTGGTCGGCGCTCACCTTGGTGACGGTGGCCTCGTGCCCCATCTCGACGTCGTCGGTGCGCACGTCGACGTAGGGGTAGGTGTCCGACCGGGAGATCTCGTCGACCAGGAGCGCGTCGCACAGCACGTTGGACTTGGAGTGCCGGGCGTTCTTCATGATCTGCACCAGTCCGCGGTAGGCGCTGCGGCCACCGTGGCGGGCGATCGACTTGGAGACGATGTGGCTGGAGGTGTGGGGCGCCATGTGGACCATCTTGGCGCCGGTGTCCTGGTGCTGGTCCGCGCCGGCGAAGGCGATGGACAGGGCCTCGCCACGGGCGTGGGGCCCCATGAGGAAGACGGCCGGGTACTTCATGTTCCGCTTGGAGCCGATGTTGCCGTCGATCCACTCCATGGTGGCGCCCTCCTCGCAGGTAGCGCGCTGGGTCACCAGGTTGTAGACGTTGTTGGACCAGTTCTGGATGGTCGTGTAGCGCACGCGGGCGTTCTTCTTGACCACGATCTCCACGATCGCCGAGTGCAGGGAGTCGGTGGAGTAGATGGGGGCGGTGCAGCCCTCGACGTAGTGGACGTAGGAGTCCTCGTCAGCGATGATGAGCGTGCGCTCGAACTGGCCCATGTTCTCCGTGTTGATGCGGAAGTAGGCCTGGAGCGGGATCTCGACGTGGACGCCCTTGGGGACGTAGATGAAGGAGCCCCCGGACCACACGGCCGTGTTGAGGGCGGCGAACTTGTTGTCGCCGGCGGGCACCACGGTCCCGAAGTACTCCTTGACGAGCTCGGGGTACTCGCGCACGGCGGTGTCGGTGTCGACGAAGATGACGCCCTGCTCCTCCAGGTCACCGCGGATCTGGTGGTAGACGACCTCCGACTCGTACTGGGCGGCCACGCCCGCCACCAGGCGCTCGCGCTCGGCCTCGGGGATGCCGATGCGGTCGTAGGTGTTCTTGATGTCCTCGGGCAGGTCGTCCCAGGAGTTGGCCGGCCGGTCCGTGGAGCGCACGTAGTACTTGACGGCGTCCATGTCGAGCTGGGAGAGGTCCACGCCCCACGTGGGCATGGGCTTGCGCTCGAAGGTGGAGTAGGCCTTGAGACGCTTGGCCAGCATCCACTCCGGCTCTCCCTTGATGGCGGAGATCTCGCGGACCACCTGCTCATCAAGGCCTCGCTTGGCCTTCTCACCGGCCTCGTCGGAGTCGTGCCAGCCGAAGTCGTAGCTCGTCGAGATCGAGTCGATGATCTCGTCGTCGGTGCTACGCGTGGTCTCGGTTGTCGGCAGTGTCATCGGGTTCCTTCCATTCGCTTGGTCTCAAGGCCTCGCGTCTTAGCCGCCGCCCGAACCGCGCGCTTGCGCAGCGCGGGCATGGCGATCGGAATGTGGGTGGTACAGACGTGCTCGCCTCCGGCCAGGGTGGCCAGACGCTGGACCGGGACGCCCACGAGCCGGGAGATGGCCTGGGTCTCGGCGTCGCACAGCTCGTGGAACTCCCCGGCCACATCGCGCACCGGGCAGTTGCCCTGGCACAGCTGGACGGCGAAGGAGCCGTCCCCGACGTCGCGTACCGAGGCCGCGTAGCCGTCGAGAGTCAGGGCGTCCGCCAGGGCGCGGGCCCGCTCCGAGGGGTCCCTGCCGGCCGCCTCGACGACGGCGGCGTAGCGGCGCTCGAGGTCACGGCCCCTGGCCGCGGCGAAGGAGTCGACCGCCTTGTCACCGGCCACCTGGGACAGGTAGCGCAGGGCACGGTTGGCCAGGTCGGAGTAGCCCTCCGCGAAGGAGGTGCGGGCCTTGGGCGTCAGGACGTAGTGCCGGGCCGGGCGACCGCGGCCGCGCTTGCCCGTCTGGGCCGGCGTGTGCACCTCGATCTGCTCCGCGTCCTCAAGGGCGGTGATGTGCCTGCGCACGGCGGCCGGCGTCAGGCTCAGGACCTTGGCGAGCTGCGCCGCCGACACCGGTCCCTTCTCAGCGATGAGGTCGAGAACGCGTGCCCGGGTAGAGTCGTCGTCGCTCTGCGTCATGACGGTTCTCCTCCCCTAGTCGCTTCCGACGCCTCACGGCCTGCCCCGTTGCGGCCGGTTCGGCTATGCCCTGGACCGGCTCCAGGCACTGACCTGCGAGGCGTCGCTGGTCGTTGTGCCACGAGTTTAACCAAGATCTTGCTTGCCGAATTCAACACTGGCAAGTTCACGACGGAGCGTCGCAGGGTGGGATTGAACACGTTACCCGATGAAAGGCGGATCTCACTTAGGAGCACCTAACTAGTTGTCGGTCAGGGCGCCCGGCCGCCCACATCGAGGACTGCGTTTTCCATCCAGAACGTACTTCTCCCGCAGACGACTGGGGGCAGATCCCAGTCGTCTGCGGGAAGGCGCAGTTCTCGACTGACAGGTACGTTCCCGACCGCAGCCGGCGCGGCCCGACGTTGGCGTGGAGGCCGCTTTGAACAGCCTGATCCCGACAGAAACGCCCCGTCGCCTGCCTCGCCACCCGGCACAGGGCAGTGAGCTAGGGACGTGCCCAGTCCTGGGCTGGCACCCCGATCGCTCGTTGTCCAGGCAACCGACGACGTAACCCTCTAGTGCCCATCTCTCGGCAAAAGCTCGATGTCCTCCCATGGCAGCAGGTCCGGAGCCGCTCCGACGAACTCACCATGGACGATGTTCTCGAAGCCCGTGAAAACCCACGCTCCGTCGCGCAGCTGAAGCAGCTGACCGGCGTAGAGGTGCTCTGGGCGCACGTACCTGGCGCCATCAATGTCCCAAGGCCCCAGCGCCCCCTCCCCCTCGGCGACCCACACCCCGCCGGGGCCGGGTTCGGCCTTCATGTCGTCACCGCAGGAGAAGATGAGGAGATGGTGGCCGTCAACGCTTCTGCTCTGGGAAACCTCCAGCTGTCCGAAAACCGACGGGCTGGTCAGCGGCGGCCCGATCCGCCAGTGATCCAGGTCATCGGAGACGGCATGACCGATGACGCCGGCACGGTAGTTCTCGGCACCCCTTGCTCGTGCGGTGATGAGCATGTGCCACCTGCCGTCGTGCTCGAAGACGAAGGGGTCCCTCCAGTGCTCGGCACCGGAGGCGTCCGTCTCCTTCTTTTCGTACCACCTGGCATCCGCCTCCAGCGGCTCGCTGCAGGAGCGTCTGAAGATCACGCCGTCGTTGGAGTCGGCCCAGCCGATACGCTGCACCAGGCCGTCCTCCGCTCGAGAGATACCGGTGTAGAAGACCCTCAACGTGCCATCGGGTCTGATGATGGTGGAGCCGGTCCAGATGGCCTTGTCGTCGAAGGCCGGGTCGTCGGAGTGGACCAGGGCGTCGGGCAGCAGCCTCCAGCTGCGCGCGTCGTCGGAGACGGCGTGGCCCATGGAGGCGCGGAAGTGCCGCCGCTCCGGATCGTGCAGCGCGCGTGACGCCCTGAGGAAGAAGAGGTGGTAACGCTCACCATCGTCACAGATCCAGTGGTCCCACAGCCAGTGGTCGGAAAGCCGCAAAGACATGATTCGCTCACCCCTTTACCGCTGTGCCCGCCAGGGACGCCACGAAGGAGCGCTGGAACAGCACGAAGATGATGAGGACGGGCAGAGTGATGAGCGTGCCGTAGGCCATGATCTGACCCCAGACCGGGTTGAGTTGGAAGAAGTACTGCATACCGACACTCGCGGGCCGCATAGACTCCTCCTGGATGACCATGAGCGGCCACAGGTAGGAGTTCCAGGCGGGCAGCATCGTGATGATGGCGACCGTGGCGAAGGTCGGACCGGACAGGGGCACGACGATCCGTGAGTAGATCGTCCACCAGGACGCGCCATCGACGCGGGCCGCCTCGTCGATCTCCTTCGGGATGTCACCGAAGTGCTGAGCGAACAGGAAGATGGACAGGGCGTTGGCGATAAAGGGAAGGATCTGCACCTGGTAGGTGTTGAGCATCCCCTGCTTAACGAGGAACCCGTCGACCACCCACTGCACTGAGGGCAGCTTGGCGACCCAGTACACGAGCGGCACGGCGATGGTCTCGAAGGGAACCATCAGGGTGGCCAGGACGAGTGAGAGCACGATGTTCTTACCCTTCCAGCGCATGCGGGAGATCGCGAATCCGATCATCGAGTTGACGATGAGACCGAGCACGACGATCGCAACCGTGACAACGAGCGAGTTCGTGATGAACCGCGCCGCAGGAACTCGCTCGAAGACGCCGGAGTAGTTGTTCAGTGACAGGTGCCCGGTCGGCAGGAACGCCTTGAGGGAGCCGAGGTCGGCGAAGATCTGCTGGTCGTCCTTGAAGGAGGAGAAGACCATGAAGAGCAGGGGGAAGACGGCGACGCACGAGGCGACGACGAGGCCGAGATAGGTCAGGACCCTGGATCGCCTCCTGGTGGCGGCACGACCACGGCGGCGCGGGTCCCCATGGGCGGAATGACGTGCGTCAACGGACGCGGTCGAGGCGGCGGTTGTCTCAGCGGCCATGTCAGTCCTTCTCCCTGGTGAGCCGGCGCTGGATGAGGCTGATGAGCAGGACGGCGATGAAGAAGATGAGCGAGATGGCGCTGCCGTATCCCATGTCCTGCTCGCGGTAGCCCTTGCGCACCGCGTGGTAGACGATCGTCGAGGTGGCGTCCTGGGGACCGCCGGAGGTCATGACGTCGACCTGGACGAACAGGCCCAGCGCGGCGATCGTGATGGTGACGAGGATGAAGACCATTGTCGAGTGCAGGCCCGGCCAGGTGATGTAGCGGAAGCGCTGCCATCCGTTGACGCCGTCGAGGTCGGCGGCCTCGTAGAGAACCGGGTCGATCATCTGCAGCCCGGAGAGCCAGATGATCATGTGGAAGCCGACTGCCTGCCAGATGGACAGCAGGATGATTGCCGGCATCGCGGTGCCGGGGTTGCTGAGCCACGCGACGGCGGTCCACCCGCCCCCGGTGACGGTGTTGAGCATCGAGTTGAACAGTCCGTTGTCCTGGTAGAAGAAGCTCCACAGGATGGAGACGACGACCATCGAGGTCACCACCGGCATGAAGATCATCGTGCGGAAGGCCGTGACGCCCTTGACCTTCTGGTTGACGAGGATCGCCAGCGCCAGGGCGAGACCGGACTGGCAGGGCACGACGATAAGCGCGAAGAAGGCCGTGTTCGTCAGGGACCGGATGAAAGTCGGGTCGTCGGTGAAGGCCCGGACGAAGTTCTCGATCCCAATGAACTGCGGCGGGTTGGGCGAGATGAGGCGGGTGTTGGTGAAGGACAGAATGAAGGTGAGCAGAATCGGGATGCCCATGAAGAGCAGGAGGAGCACAAGTGCCGGCGAGCTCATGAGCCACGCCGTCCGCGCCTCCCGGCGCAGCGCGGCGCTCCTGCCGCGACGCCTCGTGATGGTGGGGGCTGCCATGTCGGTTCCATTCCCGGCGGGACGCTCGCGCGCCCCGCCGGATCGATGCTGATGTGGAAAGGTGGTACGGCTACTGTCCGGCCGTACGATCAGGGGCCCAGTAAGCCACTCGGCTCACTTGGCCTTGTATCCGTCATTCGACTTGATGTCGGCATTGATGTCCTTGACCGCCTGGTCGAGGGTCGACTTGACATCGGAGCCGGAGACGATGTCACGGGCGGCCTTGTCGAAGATCGAGGAGATGACCTTGTAGCCGGGCGTCGCAGGGCGCAGGAGGGCGTACTTCTTGCCGATCTCGTAGACGGGCTCCAGCGGCTTGGCCTCGCCGTAGTACTTCGTCTTCGGGGTGGCGGACTCGATCGACGGGAAAGTGCCGATCGCGTCCGAGTACTGGACGAGGTACTTGTCCTGCATGAGGAACTCGATGAACTTGTTCGCAGCCGCGGCGTTCTTCGAGGAGGACGACACACCCCACTGCCAGGAGCCGCCTCCCACGTGCGCTCCCGCGCCGAAGTCGACGGGCGGGAGGATGAGGACATCGTCGGCCCCGAACATCTCCTGGGCCTTGAGGACCTTCCATCCTCCTGTGTACACCAGTGGCACCTTGCCCTGTAGGAAGTCCTGACCGTCCTTGGCCGGGGTCTGCGAGGCGTAGTTGGAGGTGAACAACGAGCGGAACCAGGTACCCCACTCGACGGCCTTGTCCGAGTTGAGGAAGCCTTCGGCGGTCCCGTAGGTCTTGCGGTCGATGAGGTCTCCGCCGAAGGACTGGAGCAAGGGGGCGTAGGCGTAGGGCCACCACTCGGCGGTGTCCCACACGGACATGTCGATGGCGTGCTCGAAGCCGTCGAGCTTGGAGAGCTTGTCGAGGGCGTCCATGAACTCGTCCTTCGTCCACGGCTTGTCGATCGTGGGGACGGCGACACCGGCCTGGTCGAAGGCGGACTTGCGGCCGAGGAAGCACAGCGAGGTGTCGTAAGGGCCGACGGAGTAGAGCTTGTCGTTCCAGACTCCCTTTGCCGAGTCGATGACCTTGTCCTGGAGATCCTGGGAGATCGTCAACGGCGAGAGGTACCCGGCCCAGGCCCAGTTCGGCATGATCGGGCCGTCGAGGTCAAGGATGTCGGGCAGGTTGCCGGAGACGGCCGCGGAGGCGATGGCGTCGTTGTAGGACTCCTGCGGGAAGGACTTCACCGTGACCTGGGTGTCGGGGTTGGCGGCGTTGAAGTCCTTGACCGCGCTGTTGACGACATCGAGCTCCTCCTTGTTGCCCCCGTTGTGGGTCCACAGCGTGATGCCGCCGGCGGCGGAGCCGGAGCCCTTGCCGGACTGGGAGGAGCAGGCGGCGAGCGTGGCCGCGACGGCGGCGGCTCCACCGACGGCGAGGAACGAGCGACGGGTGGTCATCATGATGGCACTCCTTTGTGTGTCAGCGTGACTGCTGGGTTGGGGATCTTTCTCCACCCGTTGGGCGGAGAGCTGGTGGGTCGACTTCGTAGCGACGGGCCCGAGCCGCGGCTCAGAAGGCGGGCGGCGCCGTGGAGGCGCGCTGGATGAGGGGGCAGGGGAAACGAGTGACGTCCGGTAGCCCGGCGGCATGTCCCGCGGCGAGCTCACGGGTGAGCCACTCGGCCATCTCCCAGTGCGGCAGTCGCATTGTGGTCAGTCGGGGATCGAGGTTCGTGGAGATGAGGGCGAGGTCGTCGAAGCCGATGACGGAGAGGTCCGTGGGGATGGAGATCCCCAGGCGCGCCGCCTGTCGGAAGACACCAGCGGCGAGGGCGTCGTTGTAGCAGAAGACGGCGGTGGGGCGCTCGGACCGGTCAAGGAGCCGGCCGGCGACGGCGTCGACGCTGTCCGGATCAAGCTCACCGACGACGACGAGTGACTCGTCGACTGCGATCCCGGCCTCCCGGAGGCTGTCTCGGTAGGAGTCGGAGCGCTCGCGCACCGCAATGCTTCCGGTGTCGTCGTGCCCGAGGTAGCCGATGCGGCGGTGGCCCAGGCCGATGAGGTGGGCGACGGCGTCGTGGGCGCCTTGGCGCTCGTCGGGGACAACGCCGGGCACCCCGGGACGGTCGGCAACGCCGTTGAGTACGACGACGTCCTCGATCTGCTCGGGTACGGAGACGACGCGGTGGTACATGGAGGCGATGACCACCTGGTTCACTCGCCGGGCGACCATCTCGCGGACGGCCTCCTCCGCGGCGACACCATCGCGTCCTGCGTCGGTGAGGAGGACCGACCACCCGAGGTCCTGACTGGTGGACAGGACGCGCTCGCCGATGACCCCTATCGTCTGCGTCCGGCCGTTGCGCATGCCGCCGGCAATGGCGTCGCGGACGTAGCCGAGCTCGTCAGCGGCCACACGAACACGCTCAGCCTTGCGCTCACTCACGCGCCCCTCGAACTTGCCGGAGAGCACGAGGGAAGCCGCGGCCTTGGAGACGCCGGCAGCCGCAGCGACGTCGGCAAGGGTCGTCATCGTCCCTCTCCCCTTCCTGATGGGAGGTCCGGCCCCGGTGCCGGACACGAGAGAATCATGACCTCAACCACACTTACACGTCAACCGGTTAACCGCATTGAGTCGAGGCGATTAATCGGTTGATGCTCCGGGACGTCGTCCGGCGCACGGGTACCAGACTCTGTACTAGATGGTGAGAACAGATGCTCTTGCGACAGGCGGGCATGAGATCTTGAGCTGGTTGTGGCCGGGAACCTCCTCGACGCCGAGGAGCGCACGCACGCCCGCGGCACCCAGCTCGTAGTGCGGCAGTGCCACCGTAGACAGGGGCGGATGAAGATGCGCCGCAATAACCTCTTGATTGTCAAAACCTACGACCGAGACGTCATCCGGAACCGTCGCTCCCCGATCTCTCAGTGCGTCGTACAGGCCCATCGCGACACGGTCGTTATGACAGCACACGCCGGTGGCCCCAGAGGCGAGCACCCTCGACCCAGCATCGAAACCGCCCTCCTGATCCGGCTGTACGTCCCACACGAGAGCCGGGTCGACCCTGATCCCGGCAGCTTCCAGGGCGGCACGGTAGCCGGCGAGCCGGCCGATTCGCGCAGGCGAGTCGATCATCGTGTTGATGAAGGCGATGCGACGATGCCCCTGTGTCAGAAGCATCTGCGCGGCAGCCTTACCGCCCTCAAACTCATCCGGGACGACACTCGGCAAGTGACCGGCTTCGTCATAGCAATTGACTAGGACCGACTCCGTCTCATCCAGAGCCTCGGGAGGAACCACGCCTCTGTGGTACCAACGGGAATAGAGAATGCCGCGGACGTTGTACTGCAGCATCATCGACATCGCACGGCTCTCCGCCTCCGCGTTATTCTCCGTGTTGGCGACGAGAAGAATATGACCATGCCGCCACGCCTCCTCCTGGGCGCCGTGGACAATCTGACCGGCGAACGGGGTTGAGGCGATGGAGTCGGCGACGAGCCCGATGAAGGGGCTGCCGCCCTTGACCAAGGTCTTCGCCAGCACGTTCGGGCGATACCCCAGTCTCTCAACCGCGTCCAGGACCCGCCGCCTGGCTTCCGTGCCGATCCGTACACCCGGCTTGTCGTTGACGACGTGAGACACCGTCGTTACAGAAACCCCGGCCTCCTGCGCCACTTGCTTCATCGTGACACGAGAGTCACGCCCGCTCGCCAGATGCACTGGCTCACCCCTTCGTCGAACCGTTCTCAAGCCCGTATATCATAGCCTTACTCAGCACAAGGAACATGAGCAAGAGGGGAGTAACGGTCACGGCGACGGCGGCGAAGGTCGCCGTCCAGTCCGTCTTCCCCATGTTGCCGATGTAGTTCTGCAGTCCGAGCGGAATCGTCTTAAGGCCCTCAGTAAGGACGAATGTGTTGGCGAAAACGAACTCATTCCAGATGAAGATCGCGTTGACCATGACCACGGTGACGACCGTATTGAGAGACATGGGCAAGGTGATTCTGGTGAAGATCCTGTAGGGACCCGCACCATCGATCGAGGCTGCTTCGTAGATCGACTTAGGGATGTAGCTGAAGAACGAAACGAACAGGAACAGCGACATCGGGAGGGCGAATCCGGCCAGCGGGATGATGATCGCGATATGGGTATCCAGAAGGCCTATCTTCGAGTAGCCGACGAACAGTGGTACGAGAGCGATCTGCACGGGGACGACGATCCCCATGAGGAACAGTGAGCGAACAATTCCGGCCCCCCTGAAGCCTAGCACCTGAATGGCGTAGGCCCCCATCATTCCGCACACCACGATGAGAAGGCAAGCTCCGATCGTCACGATCGCGGAATTGAGAATGTATGTCAGAACGTCACCTTGCTCGAACGCCCTGAAAAAGTTCTCCAGAGTGAACGACGAGGGGATGCCGAACGGATTGTTCGCTGCGAAGTCCTCGGGCGAGCGAACTGATGTGAGGATCAGCCACATGAACGGGTAGACCTGGATGAGCAGGACTAGTCCGAGCAGCACCCTATGAATGATCTGCACCTTGCGCAAGCGCTTGCGCCGCCTGGGAGCCGGCATCTGCGGATCAGGGACGAACAGCGGCTTGGGAACGCTCGGTGTTGCGACAGGAACAGTCATGTCAGTCATTCCCCCTGCGAATGAGACCAAAGATGAAGGCGACGGCAACGAGACACTCGAGCACGATGAACACGGAGATAGCCGAGGCATACCCGTAGTTCGTGGAGACGAAGGCCGTCTTGTACATGTATGTCGTCACAAGTTCGGATGACTGCCCGGGCCCTCCATTCGTGAGCAGGTATGGGATATCGAACCCCCGCAGGCCGTAGGTGACGACCATGACCATGGTCGTGGCCCACACGGGCCGGATATGGGGAAAACGGATCTTGACGAAGACCTTCCAGGCGCTCGCGCCGTCGAGTTGCGCAGCTTCCTCCAGCTCACGCGGCACGGACAGCAGGGCTGCGTAGAAGATGATCGTGTAGAGGCCCAGGAACCGCCACCCCTCCGGGATGGACACTGCCGTGAGAACCGTATGAATATTAGACAGCCAGGGCCTTTCGATACCATCAAGACCAACCATTCCCAGAATGGTGTTGACCAACCCCTTGGGGTCGAAGGAATATATTCGCTGGAATAGAAGGGCGATCGCGGTGGTCGAGATAACGGCCGGCATGAGATAAAGAACCTTCAGAACCTCGCGTCCTCGGGTGATTGTCAGCAGGAGCAGCGCGACTCCGAGGCCGAGGCCCATCTGGATGACGACGCAGATCACCAGGTAGACGAGTTGATTGACGAAAGCCTTCCAGAACGTGGGATCAGCGGAAAACATCTTGATGTAGTTGTCAACACCGACAAACTGCATGTTCGTAATGCCGTCCCACTTGTAGAAGCTCAGAACGAGCGACTGCACGATGGGCAGAAGCACACCACCTCCAAACAAAAGAACGGGTGGCGTCAGGAACACGAGGACGGAGAGTCGAGACCTGTAGGGGAGCATTATGCCTTCTTGTCAGGAGCATCACGGATTGCGGGAGGAGACTGGGCCTAGCGGTGCTGCCTCCTCGGCGTGTTACTGGTTGAAGTACGCAGAGGCGTTCTCGGTGAGCGTGGAGTCCATGGTCGTCAGAAAGTCGTCAACGCTGACGTCGCCCTGGACGAGGAGCACCTGCTCCTGGACGAGTTTGGTATTCGTCGTCGGATCGAGCTGGGTGTCCCACGGCATGAGAGCCGTGCCGGAGACATTCGCAGCCTCGTCAATCGCCTGCTGGTAGATCGGCAGAGCATTGCCGGGGATGGTGGGAGGGGTGTTTGTCGGACCGAGGAGACCCGTGGTCGCATACTTCTCCGGGTACTTCTCCAGAGCGAACTTGAGGAAGTCATGGATGAGGGGATCATACGTCGAGGCATTGACCGCGACACCGATGCCCGACGGAGCGACGTACTCGTGCTCCGAGGTCACCGAGCCAGCAGTGGTCGGAAGCGTGAAATAGGCGATGTTCTTCTGCAGGTCCTCGGGCAGGTCAGTGGTCGCAAGACTAGGAAGCTCCCATGTACCCATGCAGTACATCGCCGCCTTCCCTGAGGTGAAGAGGTTCTGGGCATCGGTGTAGCCAACGGATGAGAATCCCTTCTGGAACGCACCGGCCTCGCCGAGGTCATGCAACCACTGCGCCATCTTCTTACCCGGCTCGTCGGCGAATGCCGCTTCACCCTTTTTGAGCTTCTTGATATAGTCCTCACCCTCCATCCGGAAGGGGTAAAAAGCGACATAGCGTTCGAGTGGCCAACCGTCGAGTCCGTCCAGGGCGATGGGGGTGACGCCGCTGGCAGCCAGTTTCCGGCACAACTCGGGGAAATCGTCGAGGGAACGCGGAACCTCAGCACCTGCGGCCTCGAAGAGCGCCTTGTTGTACCAGAACACCTCGATTCCGTACTCGAGCGGAATCATGTACAGCGAGCCGTCGTCGAAACGCTGGTAGTCCAGCGCCGCCTTCCGGAAGCTGTCGGTGATACCTAAGTCGTTGAGCAGTGCGGCCACATCGACCATGCGATTCTGCTTCGCGAGCTTCTGAGCAAAGGGGGTCGCATCGGTGTCGAAGAGCTCGGGGAGCTTGTTGGCGGCGGCGAGGGTCTCATACTTCTGGATGTAGGAAGGCCGGTCGGGCGTCGTGATGAGGGTGAGCTTGAAGCCCTTGTGGTCCTTGGCGTACTCCTCAGCGATTTCCTGCATCGTGTTGATGACCGCACCGTTGGCTGCGCGCGACAACAGCCACGAGATCTCGCGAGGCTTGATTTCCCCCTCGGGGTTGATCTGGACGGGCTTCAACGAGGTTGCGCTCTTGCCACCGCACGCAACCAGAGCGGGTGACGCTGCTACAGCGAGAGCCAGGGCCAGGAACTGGGATCGCTTGATATTCATGGTCTCTTTCTCCTTTGAAAGGTCTGCGTCTCAAGAACGCGAGTAGGTGGTAAGTGAGTGGAGGGTGACGGCCCCGTCAAGGGCCGATACCCCGACACGGCCCGAGGGGTGGTCGTAGACGCTGGTCGACAGCATGACCGCACCGTCAACGCAGCACTGAAGAAGCTCATCGCGAATCAGGACATCAATATGGACCCGGCCGGCTGAGAGATCGGTCGGACGCTCGAGCTCAATGAAATGGGGAATGTCACCGGCGACGTGCCACTGCTCGACCCCGGGCGTCCGCCGAGGCCACCGATCGAGCACGGCACGGTTCTGACCGGGCTCGAGCCGGAACATGTAGCCGTTCTCACCTTCGGCGTCGGTGCGCAGCAGAAGGGAGATCTCCCGCGTCCCCTCCTGCCACGACAAATCCGCACTGATGCGGCAGCATTCCGGCAGCGGCGGTGTCAGCACCTGTGAGGAGTAGGAGGTCGGCACCGAGATCGACACGACGTCGTCAAGAGTCGTCTCCGTGATCGAGTAGGCATTGAGGACTTCATGGGGAAAGCGCATCAACAGCGTGCCGTCCTCGGCCTGGACCGCTTCAAGTGCAGCCATCGTGCCCGCCCACAGCCAAGGACCCGCGTCGGTCCGGCCGTCGCGCGAGGCGATCCAACCGAAGAATATCCTCCGCCCATGCCAGGAAACGGATTTCGCCGCATAGAATCCGCGCCCATCGAGGGAATCATGAGCCGGCGCCACCCACGGGCCTTCAGGGCTTCGCGACATCCGGTACCGGGTGACGAAGCGGTCGGTGAATTCCGAGTACACCAAGTACCACCAGTCACCGATCCGGAAAAGCTCGGGGCACTCCTGAGTGACGAAGCGGTGAGGATCCCACAGCGGGGCGACCGGGGTCCAGTGCGTGAGGTCATCGCTGATCAGCCTCGCCACGACCCCTCGGCGCCGGTCGGGACCCGACGAATGCCGCGCCGCGAGAATGAGGGACCAACCAGTGTCCCCTGGAGTGCGGTACACCTGCGGGTCCCGCCAGTCGGCAGGGTCGTACCCGCTCGGGGCCCCGAAGGTGTCCTCAGGGTGCTTGACCCACCGTTTCATATCTACGCTGGTGGCGTGTGCGACGAGCTGGAGAGGCCTGCCATCGGCGGCCAACCGATCCGGGTTGCTCGCGGTGTAGAAGAGGTGGAACATCCCATCATCGCTCTGAACGATACTTCCGGTATAGGCATTGAAGTCCTCGGCATCAACGCCTCCGGACGGGAGTGCCTCACCGCAGTCCTCATAGTGGACGAGGTCATTCGTCACCACCAGCGACCAGGGCGTTCCCGGCTTGGGTAGCCGCCTGCGCTCGAGCAGGTAGTAGAGCCGGATCTCCTCCTGGTCGGTCCAGGGAATGACGTCTCCCACCCAATCGGGTTTCGGCCTAAAACAGGTGTCCTGAATCACGTCACTCCTTTGTGGTCAATCGTTTAACCACGAGAATAGAGCACACCTCGACCATGGTCAAGCGTTTGACCAAATCTTCGGGAGGACGTCCTTCTCCCCTGTCGGGCTGCTGCCCCCTGGGAGCCCGGTTAGAGACTCTCCGGGCTCCTGAGCCACGGGGCGTCGGCCGGCCGCAGCTCGGCCCAGCCGCGAGCGCGCGCCTGGGCCGTGGCCAGGACCCCCAGGACGGTGGAGGGGTTGTGCAGGCGGCCGCCCATGACGGCGTCGACGGCCTCGTCCAGACGGACCCAGGTGGGCACGAACTCGGCCTCCTCGTCCTCGCGGACGGTGCGCCGGTCCTCGGGCAGCAGGCTCAGGTCCTGGGCGAGGAAGATGCGGGCTCCCTCGGTGGTGAAGCCGGGCGAGGCGTAGAACTCGGCCAGCGTGTTCCAGGTGGCCGCCTCGTAGTCGGTCTCCTCAGCGAGTTCGCGGGCGGCGGCGACGGCGGGCTCCTCCCCCGCCACGTCGAGCAGTCCCGCGGGGATCTCCCACAGGCAGGCGCGCACGGGGTGGCGGTACTGGCGAATCATGAGGATCTCCGCGGCGCCGTCGGTCTGAGAGGATTCCTCACCCTCACGCAGGGCCACGACGGCGACGGCGTCGTGGTGGACGACGACCTGACGGGACACCGGCTCCTGACCGGGCCCCAGGCGCACCTGGTCGGCGTCGACGGCGAAGATCGGCCCGCTCCAGACCCGCTCGCTGGAGACCAGCTCCCGCCCAGGTTCGCGCGTGTCGGCGAGGCTGTTCTCTAAGCCTTCGCCGCTGCGGGTGCTCGTCACCGGATGATCCACGATTGGCTCCTCATTCTCGCTGCCGGCGTCGTCGCTGCTGGGCGCTCGGGCACCACGATGCTACCGCTCGGGGCAGGCCGGCTCAGTGCAGGTCGAGGACCGTCTGTCGCAGCTGGGCCGCCAGGTCCTCGAGCCCGGGAAGGCCTCTGGCCGCCGCCTGCGCGCGCTCGGCGGCGCGGGTGCGGGCCTCGGGGTCGTTCAGGAGGGTTCGAAGTGCCTCCGCGATGGCCTGGGCCTGAGGGGCCACGAGGACGGCTCCTCCTCTGGCGGTCACGGCGGTGCCTCCGACGTCGGTGGCCACGATCGCGGTGCCTGCGCGCAGAGCCTCCTGGATGGTGAGGGGCTGGCCCTCCCACAGGCTGGTCTGGACGACGACGTCAGCGACCTCCATGAGGGCCGGAGCATCGCTTCGCCGCCCCAGGAGGATGACCGGGAGCTGTTCGGTGGCGATGCGCTCAGCGGCCTGCTCGCGGCCGGGGCCGTCCCCGGCGAGGGCCCAGGTGAAGGCGGTCAGCCGGCCGGCGTCAACCTCGCGGGAGAGGATCGCGGCGGCCTCGAGCAGCAGCGGCAGGCCCTTCTGGGGAGCCAGGCGGGCGACGGTCAGGAGGCGGGCCCCGCTTCGCGGCCAGGCATCCTCCACCACGGCCACGTCGGAGGCGCCCGGTTCAGCGGACTGCTGCGGTGGCACCGCGGGGATGGTGGCGAGGTCGACGTGTGGGGCGCCGAGCTCCTGGGCCCGTTCGGCCAGGTCGGGGCTGACCGCCAGGACGAGATCGGCGCGCCGAGCGATGAGCCGCTCGAGCCTGTCCCCCACCAAGGTGGTCAGGCGCCCCCCGACGGTGAGGTTGTGGAGGGTGACGACCAGCCGCGTGCGTCCACGGCGGTGTCGTCCCAGGGCCAGGGCGGCCAGGGCCCCGGCTCGCAGCCCGTGGGCGTGAAGGACGTCGGCGCGCCGGCCCAGCCGACGCAGCCTGGCCACGGCCAGGCTGTCGTTGACGCTGGGACGGGGGCCGATCTCGAGTGCCTCGGCGCGAGCCGGCTCGATATCCAGTCCGTCAAGGACCGCGGCGGGGACCTCAACAATGACGTCGTGGCCGTCGGCGGCCAGGAGGCGGGCGCAGTCAGCCAGGTGGGCCCGCACCCCTCCAGCGGCCGATCCGCACACCTGGAGGATCCTCCGGCGCCCGGCCTGCGGGTCCTGTACGGCACCGGGCTCGTTCGTGGCGTCGACGTCGCTCATGGTTGCTCCTTGTCGTCCTTCGTTGTCACCGTCGGCCTGCCACCACGTACCGATACCAGGAGGCTGCGGTCAGCCAGGTGGATGACCACCAGGACGAGGGCCGCGGCCGCAGCGGCACCGATCACGGCGGTGATGACGGCCAGGGGCAGGGAGGTGACGCGGGTGGTCGCCTCCCGGACGGCCAGCCCGAGGACGAGGGCCACGGGCAGCCCCGCACCGAGCGCGCTCAGGGTCGCGCGCAGCACCCGGCCCCCCATGACTCGGGCCAGAACGATGAGCAGGCTCGCTCCCGCCACCGTCATCCCAATGGTCGTGCCCATTCCCAGGGCCACGAGGGTGGCGCGCCCGTCCCCACCTGCGGGCGCCATGAGGCGCACGCAGGCGGCACAGGCCACCGCCACGGTCAGCCAGCCGGCCGCGGTGGCGTGAGCGGCGGGCCGAGAGCGGTCGGCGGCGAACAGGACCCGGGTGACCTGGTAGATGAGGGCGTAGCCGATCAGTCCCGGGGCCAGGACGGCCAGCGCCTGGCCCATCCCGTCGACCTGCTTGAAGGAGAAGAAGCGCTCGGCGGCGGCGCTGGCGGCCAGCAGCATGGCGGTTCCGGCCACGGCGACGGCGGTGACCAGGGCCGTGGAGGTGGTCACCAGCCTCCTGACGTTCTCCTCGCCTGTGCCACCGGGACTGCCCGCCGACAGCTCGCGGGCCTCGAAGGCGGCGGTCAGGCGGGGGTAGAGGACGGTGGCCAAGGGGACGGCCAGCACCGCGTAAGGAAGGACGTAGACGGCCTGCGTGTACTGGTAGACCGCCGCTGTTCCGGTCTGCCCGCCCCAGCGGGCCATGGCCAGGACCACCAGGACGCTCACCTGCTGGGCCAGGATCGTCCACACCCCGGCCCCGCCGAGCCGTACCGCCCGCCGGGCCTGGGCGCCCCCCAGTCTCAGGGTGGGGCGCAGACCCAGCCCCAGCCGGTGGACCGGCCACAGCAGCGGCAGGCTGAGGGCGGCCACCCCGAGGGTCGTCCCCCAACCCAGCACCTGGAGGGCGAGGCTGGAGGCGGCCGCGTCGTCGCCGCCGGCCAGCACCCCGTAGAGACCATAGGTCGCCATGACCACGAGGCTGGAGAGCATCGGTGTCAGCGCTGGCCAGGTGAAGCGGTTGTGAGCCTGGAGGACGCCGGTGAGGACGACGGCCACCCCGTACATGGGCACCTGCAGGGCGAACATGCGCAGGAAGGAGGCGACGAGCTCATGCTGAAGCGTCGGGTCCACGCCCTGGGAGGTGGGGAACAGGGAGGCGATCGGGGCGGCCAGGACGATGAGCCCCAGGGACAGTGGGGTCAGGACCGCCAGGACCAGGCCCAGCAGCCCCGAGGCGGTGGCGGTGACCTCCTCACGCCTGCCCGCGGCGATCGGGGCGGCCAGGAGCGGAACGACGGTGGCGGCCAGGACCCCGCCGACGACGACCTCGTAGAGGGTGTTGGGCAGCTGGTTGGCCGTGGTGTAGGCACCCGCCACCGTTCCGGTGCCGACGGTGGCGGCCTGGACGAGCCAGCGCAGGAACCCCAGGACGCGGGAGACGAGGGTCAGGCCGGCGACGGACCCGGCCACTGAGAGCAGTCCGCCGCGGCGTTGCTGGGCCGTCATCAGGGGCGGCGTCCCAGCCCGTCGAGGGCGGCCAGCACCGGGGTCTCGCTGATGACGCGGGAGAAGGAGACCTTCTCGCTGGCCAGGATGAGGCTCACCCCGCTCAGGGCGGCCCCGGCGCGCACCGCGGCGTGGGGGTGGCAGGCCAGGGCGGTGCCCAGCAGGGCGCCGACGGCGTTGGCCCCGGTGTCCCCCAGCATCGTGTTCTCCAGGAGGTCCTCCGGCAGGGCTGCGAGGCTGACTCCCAGGGTGCCCGCGGCCAGCATCCGGGTGGGCTCGCCGTCGCGTCCGGGGGTGGCCAGCAGCGGGGTGCTCACGATGCAGGCGGTCTTGAGCGCCCGTCCGGGGCGCAGGTCGAGCAGGTTGAGCAGGTTCGCCCAGGCTGCGATGACCACGGCGCTGGACGCGGCGTCGACGGCGCTGGACGCCAGCGGACGTGCGCCGGCGCCCGTGCTTCGGTGGCGGGCCAGGAGGACACCGCCGACGAGCGCCCCTGAGCCGATGACGGCGATCTTGAGGGCTCCGGTGGTGACGCGCCCGTGGGCGAGGGCGGTGAGGTGACCCTTGAGACCCTTGGCGGGGGTGTCGCCGTCGTGGGCCCCGGCATCGAGGTCGTCGACCAGGCCGGCGCATCCCCCGGCCCCAGCCGCGATGGTGGCGGCCAGTCCTGCCCGTGAGGATGAGTCCGTCCTGCCCCGTAGGAGCCTGCCGGCCTCGATCCCTGCCGTCACGGCGCCGGCTGCTGCCCCGACTCCTCCGCGCAGGCTCACGGTGCGGCCGTGGAAGTTGGTGCGCTCCAGTCCCTGGGCAATGGGCGCCAGACAGGTGGACCAGGACAGGGCGGTGCCCGCCGCTTTGAGACCCGTCCTCGCCAGGTCTCGGGCGCAGGAGCTTACTCGCGTGATCGTGCCAGCCATGGACTCAGCCTAAGGCAGGGCGGGGACCGATCGCGGCGTCGCCACCCATGACGCGGCCGCAGCGCCCTGTGTTGTCTCATGACTTCTGAGAGTTTCGGATGTCATGACATCTGAGACACTG
>ERZ773007.365-NODE-365-length-22665-cov-14.355728_pt1 | contig 22665 bp, 18 predicted proteins | sample MGYA00580665_ERZ773007 | MGnify/ENA primary metagenome ERZ773007 (study PRJEB29015, sample SAMEA2738122) | human oral metagenome | biome: human oral; feature: human-associated habitat; material: saliva | place: China | collected 2167 ... | reverse complement strand
GTCGTATCGTTTGTCACCTTGTCCGTAGCGTACCTGTCGACGGTGTTTACTCTGAGCTGGTGCCAGATTGAGAACTTGATGAAGTCCTCGGATGCCTGGGGCATCGCCTCCTGCAGCTCAAGGTCGCTGATAGCCTCGAACTTTCCATTGTCCTTGGCGATTGTGCCGAAGACCTTGTCAGTCATGAGGTCGCTGACCTGCTTGTTCCTGCGGACGCCAATGAGGTTGAGGTTGATGAATTTATATGGGCTAGCTGAGTAGTCACTTACCAGAAGATTCGTGTAGGTATCCCACGTAGGGTCGCTCTCCACGTACTTGAGCGGAATCTTGAGCTCAGCAGATGTTCCCGCTGGAAGCTGTCCCTGTACGTGGATCTCCTTCAGCGTGCTCCAATCTGGCGACACCGTGCCGTTTAGCACGTCTTGACGTGCCACATTCGTGCCGTCGGTGAAATAGTAGCGGATTGGCAGAGAGGCATCCACGCTCGTGCCAAGCAGGTCGCCGGAGATACGGGTGGTGTCGAGCTTCAGCTCGTTGTGCTTCTTCGTTCCGACTAACACGTTGGCCATGTAGATGTATAGATTCACGTTCTTCTGCGTGTTGTCCGTGTTCTTCAGACTGACGTGATACACCATGTCATTCGCCCTGTCAATGTCGAAGATGTCAGCTCCGTTGGCTGCAGAACTTGAAAGCATGTCGTCCGTGTCCACGCCCGCGTACATGTCCGTGCTACCGTTCGAGGAGCGGTAGCCGTTAGAGGTCACGTAGTTGTAGAACTCATAGCCATTGTTCGTCGTAACCTCGGTGCCGTTCGTGCGCACCTCGTTAGGATAGATTGTCTTTAATGACTCGGCTGCATAAGCCGTTGATGCAAGTCCGGCGCTCATGCCAAGCGTTAGGACTGTGGCTAGTAACACTCTAATTTTTTTCATTTACATTCCTCCTTATTTTATAAAAATAATGCATAAATAAGCACTTTGCAACAGAAAACGACCCTAAGCAAGTAATTCACCTGCCAAGGTCGTCTTATTAATTCGTGTTCATATTCTTCAACAGGATGCTCGGATTGCACCTTTTCGTAGACCTCCTGCATGTGGCTTGTGACCCTTCTACCGCCTGTTCGGCTCATCACGCGGTCAATGGCTCGGTTTGCAGCCCTCAAACGATTCTCCGCATCCCACATGTCCTTGCGGCTCTCATAGAGCCTCTTCTCGGCTTCCTCGCGTGCCTGTCTTTGCTGCTCCTCAATCATCTGCCTCATCAGCTCAGCCATCATCTGGGCGAACATGTCATCGAGCATGCGCTCGAACGGGGTCTTGCCCTTCTGATTGCCTGCAATCCTAAAGCACTGCTTCAGACCGTACAGGCTTGGTGCCTTCTGACTCTTCAGCTCATCCACAGCCGCTTTATCAGCCTTGAACTGGGCGTGTGCCCTGTCCACGTCCTCCTGAAGCTTGCTCGTGGTCTCTGGGATGTTTGCTCGTGCATGCTCAATGCTTGCATAGACACCATCCCCTCGCACGTCCACATGCTTTCTGCGGTACTGTGACCTCAAAGCCTCCGTAGCGGTCTTAACGTCCTCAGAATCGACTTTGTAATCGTCCAGAAGGGAATATGTCGCCTCTGGCTCCATATTGCCCCTAGGAGGCGCATATTCGCCTTCTGAGTGCTTTTCCTGCTCGATTGGTACAACGGGTACAACGTTAGGCTTAACGTCCTCTACGGGCTTATTTGGGCTTTCCAGCGCCTTTTCGGCGTAGTAGGACCGATGGATTCCTTCGTCAAGTCATCAGCTAGGAGCTTCGCCTTGCGGCGGCGCTTGCCACGCTTCAGCTCCTTCACATCAATATCGACGTTCACATACCCTGCGACATTTTTTCGGGTTAGCAAACAGACCGTCTCATAGTGGTTCGTATGCGGGAACATATCCAGCAGACGCGCGGCGACCGGCTTGTAGGAGGGCATGCGCGCCAGGTCAGCGGCAAGGGTTTTCGCGTTGCAGCTCGAATAAATCACGTGCTCAATCCCCGATCCCTCAACCCAGGCGCACAGCCTCTCACCAATACCTCGCCTGGGCGGGTTCACCACCAGCATTTCGGGGGTTTCGCGGGCGTTCACGGCGAACTCGGTCGCATCCCCCGCCGCAAATTTCACGCCCTTAAGCCCCTGCTCGGCGACGGTACGCTGGGCGCTGCGAATCGCCTCCGCACTGATCTCGATCCCGGTGACCTCACCGTGCATCACCTGCGCCGCGTGCAGGGCAAAACCGCCCACGCCGCAATACAAATCCCAGAGCGTGCGCGGCTGAACCTGCGCCACCCACTCGCGGCCCTGCGCGTACATCGCCTGCGCAATCTGCGTGTTCGTCTGAAAGAAACTCTGCGGGCGCAGGTGCAGGCTCATGCCGTTCACGCGCATCGGCAGGGTTTGCCGCTCGGTCAGAATAATCTCTTCATCGCCCTCAATCAGCGCCACATGCTCGCGCAGCAGATTCACCGACAGCACCGCCAACTTCGGCAGACGCTCCTGCAGCCACCCCAGCTGGCGGCGAATAGGCACCAGCAGCTTCTTCGAGCGGAGCACAAACCGCACCATCAGCTCGCCCGTCTCGGATGCGGTCACCAGAATATTCTTGAGCTCACCGCGCCGGGCCGGAATGTCATACGGGGTCAAATCGGCACGCTGAATGAGCTCGTGCAGCACCGGAATGGCGCGCTCAATCGGCTCAATATAGAGCGGGCATTCGCTTAAATCGGTGGCGCGCCCCGAACGGTAATCTACGATGCCCAGGGACGGGTTCTGCGCCGAACCGCCCACCACCAGCTTCGCCTTATTCCGAAAATGCGCCTCGTCGCTGGCGACGGGTTCCAGCCAGGTCAGGTGAGGGTACGCCGCAAGAAGCCTGCGCGCATCGGCCTGTTTCGCCGCGAGCTGGGCGGGGTACGGGGTTTCGATGTTGGTGCAGGAGCGGCAAAGACTCTCACGGTAATAGGCGCATTCCATAGCCCCACCATTCTACCCTGTGGATGCGCGGGCACGGGTAACCCGCCGGGTGGCACTGCCGCTATGCTGTTCTCCCCTGCACCATCACAGGCAAGGCGGCGGAAAAGCTACGGTTTCTTTGCCTTCTTCTGCTGGCCTGCCTTAAGCACCGACCTGTACGACCGTGCCGAGAGCACAGATGCTTCCGATAAAACCGATAACACGCTCATGTAGCTCAGGCACGAGGCAATGGACAGCGAAGAAAAAGCCGAGCCGATAGACCCGAACGAGAAAACCGAGCCGATCGAAAACGCCGAATTGACGGAGCCAATGCTGCAGAATGAGTTCACCGACCCGATGCTCAGAAATGAATTTCGCGAGCCGATGCTCTTTGCGTTTTGGTCGGAACGGGCGGGGGCATCGGGGGCGTTGTTTTCGGAAGATTTGGAGGTGGTGTTAGGCATCATAAATCCAGCATACCGCGCGGCTCGCCCATACCGAACGAATCACGGCGCACGTCGCGAGCAATCACGCATACGCGCGAGCAGGTAGTATTTTGCCGAAAAGGTAGGATTTTCCTACCTACTCGGGCCAAAAACCACCTGCTCGCGGCTCTGAAGAGCATAGACAAAAAGCTCTCTGGGGCGAGCTCCGTACCCGGCATTGTGCCGGTCAGGAACCCACCCCGGAGAGCTTCAACATACTCCCTCAGTCGGGAAACGTTACATCATGCCGCCCATCGGGTCAGCAGCCGGTGCCGCAGCGGATGCGGGCTCAGGCTTGTTCGCCACCACAGCCTCGGTGGTCAGGAACAGACCGGCGATCGATGCGGCGTTCTGCAGAGCGGAACGGGTCACCTTCACGGGGTCGTTAATACCCGCAGCCATGAGGTCTTCGTACTCGCCGGTTGCAGCGTTCAGGCCGGTACCCTCGGGCAGGGAACGAACCTTATCGACCACCACGCCGGGCTCAAGGCCAGCGTTCGTTGCGATCTGCTTCAGCGGCGCATCGATAGCCACACGCACGATGTTCGCGCCGGTTGCCTCGTCACCCTTCAGGTCGAGCTTGTCGAAGACCTTCGCGCCCGCCTGAATCAGTGCCACGCCGCCGCCGGGGACGATACCCTCTTCAACGGCTGCCTTTGCGTTGCGCACAGCATCCTCAATGCGGTGCTTGCGTTCCTTCAGCTCAACCTCGGTTGCCGCGCCAGCCTTGAGCACAGCCACACCACCGGCGAGCTTTGCCAGGCGCTCCTGCAGCTTCTCGCGGTCGTAGTCGGAATCGGAGTTTGCGATCTCGGCGCGAATCTGTGCCACGCGGCCATCCAGTGCGGCGGCGTCGCCAGCGCCCTCAATAATGGTGGTTTCGTCCTTGGTGACAACAACCTTGCGTGCCTTACCCAGCATCTCAAGGGTTGCGGTATCCAGGGACAGGCCAACCTCTTCGGTAATAACCTGGCCGCCGGTGAGGATCGCAATATCAGCCATCATAGCCTTGCGACGGTCACCGAAACCGGGTGCCTTCACGGCAACGGACTTGATGGAGCCGCGCATCTTGTTCAGCACGAGCAGAGCCAGAGCCTCGCCCTCAACATCCTCGGCAATAATCAGCAGCGGCTTGCCGGACTGCATGACCTTCTCAAGAACGGGAACCAGATCCTTCACGTTCGAGATCTTCTGGTTGACCACCAGGATGTAGGGGTCTTCCAGCACGGCTTCCTGACGCTCGGGGTCGGTCACGAAGTAGCCGGAGAGGAAGCCCTTATCGAAGCGCATACCCTCGGTGAGTTCCAGGTGCAGGCCGAAGGTGTTGGATTCCTCAACGGTAATCACGCCTTCCTTGCCGACCTTCTCCATAGCCTGAGCGATCAGCTTACCGATCTCCTGATCGCCCGCAGAGATGGATGCGGTTGCCGCGATCTCTTCCTCAGTCTCAACCTCTTTCGCGGAGTCGAGCAGGGTCTTGGTGACCTCCTCAACAGCCTTCTCAATACCGCGCTTGAGGCTCAGCGGGTCAGCACCGGCAGCCACGTTGCGCAGGCCCTCACGCACGAGCGCCTGAGCGAGCACGGTTGCGGTGGTGGTACCGTCACCTGCGATATCGTCGGTCTTCTTGGCTACCTCTTTGACGAGTTCAGCGCCAATCTTTTCATAGGGGTCTTCAAGCTCGATCTCTTTGGCGATGGAAACACCGTCGTTGGTGATCGTGGGTGCGCCCCACGACTTCTCAAGCACGACGTTGCGGCCACGGGGGCCAAGAGTTACCTTAACGGCATCGGCTAGAGTGTTCAGTCCGCGCTCTAGACCGCGGCGAGCTTCTTCATCAAAAGCAATAAGTTTTGCCATGTGGCGATATCCCTCCTGGACGTTTCGAATGGAGCGCTCAGGTTTTCCGGTCTGCCGAAGCAGATTTTGACACCGGTTTTAGCACCTGAAGGCGCCGAGTGCTAAAAACAATTTTGGCACTTGGTGCGCCCGAGGGCAAACATTTTGAGCACCGAATTTAGCTTAATCGCCCTCAGCGCATTCTTGAGGCGCACGGAAAGCCGCAATGGGGTGAACAGGTACGGCTTCGCGTGCGAATGCACGGAGCCAAAGCACCAGTTTCGATAGCCGAGCGATGTTATATGCGAGCGCATAGGGCTCACAGGACGTTCCCGAAACTAGCGGGGATGATAAACGGTACCGCACACCGCGGTATCAAGCCGGATAATGCCGTTTAGCTGTAGTCGGCGGCAAGCACCACCACAATATCGTTCTCGCCCAGAATCGAGGTGTCTGAGCTTTCCTGAACCGTCGTGATATTCAGGGTTTTCGCAATAGCTTCGGCCTGCGACTTCTTGGCCTCGTCCTTGTAGTAGACCGTGCTGGACTCCGGCGGGGTGCCCGACCAGTTCGCGGTTTCGGTAATCGTGTAACCTTCAAGCGCGGCGCTTGCCTTGGCCGCAGACCCGCCGGGTGCGGATGCGTTATAGACCGCCACGTTCGCATCCTTAGCCTGCTCGGATGCCGAGGCAGAGGGCGACGATGATTCCGAAGGCGAGGCGGGGGCGCTGTAGCTCTTGGCACGCGCGGCGGCCTCGGGCGAGCTGCTGCGCGGGTGGTTAATGTACATGGCGCCGCCGATCACGAGCGATAAAATACCGGCGACGACAACGGGAATAATGCCTTTGGGGCTCTTGGAAGGGTCGTCAATCACACCGCGGTATGTTCCACGGCGGGCGGTATTCTCGTCGATGTCGTCGAATTCATCGTGCGGGTATTGGCTCATGACTTCCCTAGGTTGAGTAATAGATGTACCGCTCTGCGCGGTGGAGCCCTGCCAAAGCTCTCTCTTACAGGGTACCGTATGGGGCTTTATCCGTCCTGTTCAGAACGGCGTGCGCTCATGCACACATCGGTGCGGGTGCCTTTAGCTGCGGTCGCGAACCTCGCGCAGGCGGTGCATCAGGATGGGTTCGGCGGCGATCACACGCTGGCTATCGATCATCGTATTGAGCTTCTGGTAGTAGGCGATCGGGGTGAGCCCGAGCGCGGTAATCGCTTTCTCTTTGGTGCCCTGGTACTTCCAGTGCCGTTTTTCCAGGGCAATCATGGCACGCTCTAAATCGGTGAGGGCGGATTTTCGCGTGTTCTCAGTTTTTCCGCCGGTTTCGCGGGTCTCGGAAGTACCGGGGGCGGAAGGCGCTGTCTGTGTTGTGGGGCTGGGTTCGGGGCTATCGGCGGGGACTGCCGCTGCGGGTTCGGCGGCATCGGAGCCGCCAGCAGGCGAAGGTTCGGGGGTTTCCGAAGAAGGTATCGGCATCTGGATTCCTGACGAACATAGGTGGTCTACATGAACACTTTAGAGTATGTTGGTTGAAGTCACCGTGTTATTAGAGTCAAATTTTCTCAGGGAGTATTTTCATGACGAACCCGCCGCTGACCGACATTATGAGCGAAGACTGGGCGCAGGCCCTCGCTCCCGTCGAAGATAAAATCCACGCCATGGGCGAGTTTTTACGCACCGAACACGCGGCGGGACACCGAACTTTTCCCACAGGTCAGAATATTTTCCGCGCATTCTCACGCCCCATGAACGAGGTCAAGGTGCTGATCGTGGGGCAAGACCCCTACCCCACCCCCGGGAACGCGATGGGGCTTTCGTTCTCGGTGCAGCGGGATATGCCCCTGCCGAAATCGCTCATCAATATTTACCGAGAATTGTCCGACGATTTGGGGATTGAGCCCGCGCAGCACGGCGATCTGAGCTCGTGGTCCGATGAGGGCATTATGCTTATGAACCGTGTGCTCAGCGTGCGTGAAGGGGCGCCGGGGTCGCATCGCAATAAGGGGTGGGAAGAGGTGACTGAGTGCGCTATTCGGGCGCTGGCAGCACGCAATAAGCCCCTGGTCGGGCTGCTGTGGGGTGCGGATGCGCGGCGCACCGCCCCGATGCTGGAACCGTACCCGTGTGTGGAGTCTGCACATCCCTCGCCGCTGTCGGCGCACCGCGGGTTCTTCGGTTCACGCCCGTTCTCGCGGGTGAATACGCTGCTGGTAGAGCAGGGTGCGGAACCGGTGGACTGGACGGTCAAGTAGCGCACATCCCCCACCCATACCCGCATAAAAAGGCTCTTTATTCCACTGTGGAATAAAGAGCCTTTGTAGCAGCCTGCATCGGGGGAATGTAAGAACCACGGATGCGCTACTCGGCGGCCTCCGCAGGCACATTGCGCGGAACCGCGAAACGCTGCAGCAGATACTGCATCAGGTAGTTTCCCAACGTCACGCCCGCCGCCATCGCAATCACAATCGAAACCGCCGAAATCATGCTCTGGATGCCCCAAACCACATTCGTCTCCACCGTCAGCAGGTACATGCCGCGGAAGAACGACAGACCAGGCAGCAGGAAGGTCAGCGCGGGAATCGAAAAAACTGCCTGCGGGGCATGCAGTCGGTACGCCACGTAGGTGCTCAGCATGCCAATTATGAGGGCTGCAAGCGCCGTATTCGCACGCCCCGAATCGACCCCCACCAGGTAGGTATACAAATGATAGGTCACCAAGGCACTACAGGTAATGAGCACTAGCCACCCCAGCTTCACCAGCTTCGTATGCAGGGTAATCGCAAACGTAACCGTCGCCGCCAGCATGAACACCGAGAACGTAAGCGGTGAAGGAAGATCAAACCGGGTCTGCTCAATATCCAGAATCGGGCCGCCAAACAGGCTAATCGCATTCACCGCCGAGGCAATGCCGATCACCAGACCCAAAAAGCTCATGCCCGTCGAAACGAATCTTCCCGCCGCGGTCACCGGGAAACCGTTAATCGCATCCTGAACAGCGCCCACCAGACGCGAGGTCGGCAGGAACATGATCAGCCCGGCGGCAACCACCAGAGGCGCCGAAATCGACTCCCCCGGACGGCGAATCATGGAATGATCCCCGCCCAGCCAAATTGCCAGGAATGTCAGCAGACCCGCGCTCGCCGCCATACGGAAAAACGTGGGCATGCCAATCTTATTGAGCCACTGAATCAGCAGGTACACGGGAATGAACACGATCGCCGCAGCGGTTGCGGTAGACCAGCTCGCCCCCAGCGCCGCCGTCAGCGTGGTTGCGCAGCCAATATTCGCCAGCCAGGTAATCAGCGGCGGATACGGTTTAGGATGGTTCGTAATCTCGCTCAGGCGAAGGTCGGCATCTTCCAGGGTCATGCCACCCTCGGTAATATCGTGAATCAGCCCGTAGGTAGAAGCGAGCGCCTCATAATTCTCGGTAGAGGTGCGCACCACGCGCACGAGCGTATGGGTGAACCGGGAATCGGCACTCATGGTTCGCGAGCTGATGCGCGACTCCATGTAAATATCGGGGTCGGAGGTGTAGTTGATGGTCACCGACTGGTTGGTGATATTAACATCCACCGAATCGAGCCCATACGCCGAAGACACCGCGATAATCGCCGAGTCTACGTCCATCGCGTCCGCGCCATAGTAGAACATGGCCTCCGCCAGGCGCAGCGTGAAATTGAGGGTGTCGCGGGCGTATTCTTTCTCGCGGTACAGGGCCTCACGCCGGGCACGTTCTTCACGTTTGGCGCGCGGGGTGAACTGCCGCTGGGCGATGCGCGCCGCACCGCGCGGCGCCACGTGCGCCGCCGCCTGGCCGTCAGCACGCACGAAGGAACGCAGGGTGGTTCGCACGCCCCACCGCCCGCCCGTGCCGCGCCCGGCGGGCATCGTCGTAGTGGGTACGGATACCGGGGGTGCGCTCGCCGTGGGCTCTACACCGCCGAACCGCTGTGCCGCATGCGAATTGGGCACCTGCGGAATCATGCCCGTCATGGGGACGGGCTGGGACTGGCGGTATTTAGCGACCTCCGTGACGATATTGCTGGAGGTCTGCGCGGGAGGCTCCTGCGGATGCGGTATCTCGGGCGGCACACTCTGCACCGCCTGGATTACGGGTTCTTCGGGGATTTCCTCGTAGGGGATCTCCGGTTCATAGGGCATCTGCGGTGCCTCGTCGAGAGGCATACCGGATTCGTCCACGGGAAGAAGCTGGGTATCGTCCGTATCGGTTTCCACGCCGTGCGCCGCTGCAACCTCATAAAGCGCCTCGCGCGCCTGCTCGGCCTGCTCGACCTCCTTGCCACTGTGGGCAAGCGCCTCACGCAGCTTGGAGTCGTGCACTTCGGAGAGAGGCACGGCGAAGAAATATCCCGGGCGGCGAATACTCCTCGCGTTCTCATCGGCTGGGTTGTAGCTGTGCTCCTCGGGGTTCTTCGCCATAGTATCCCTTGATCGTGTTGCGTGCTGGTGCGCTGTGTGTACCGGTGAGTGGCGTGACGGTGCGGCGTTTCCTAGTAGAAGGAATAGTGGTGTTTCTTCACCCACAGGCGAAGCATCAGCCGCTCCACACCGGCGTTCCAGAGCTTATATTTGAGCTCTGAAATAGGCTGATCGTAAACGCCCACGAAGTCGGTCACGTTCTTCGTGAACGAAGTTTTGAACAGACCCAGACCGTAGTAAGGATGTTCTTTATTCTTGAGTTCGGCGGCGGGCGGGGTGCCGCAGAAGTCATAGGTGCTGATCCCGTGCTCCTTCATGAGGTCGGTAATCGCAGTCCACTGTACCAGATGAGAGTCGCCGTACTGTTTACGGCGCGGCTTAGAACCGCCGTCTTTATAGGTGCCCTTCGTACCGTAGTTAATCACGTAGGCACCCACGGAAGGTTTGCCGTCTTCATAGGTGAAGTAGAGCCTGCCCTGCCCGGCATTCTCGAAGGCCCTCCAGAAGTCGCGGTAATACTCGTAGGGGCGCAGCAGAAGCGAAACTTTGCCCTGCCCCACGGTATCCATAAGGGCATACATGGCGCGCATATTTTCGTCGGTGAGCTCAACCCGTTTGACCTCGCAGCCTTCACGGGTGGCGCGGCGTACAGCGTTACGTCCGCGCGAAGACAACGACTTAAGCACCTCTTCCTCGGTACCCTCGGTGGAGAGGATGGCGGTGTAGTCATTCGGCTGAATATCGGCGGTACGAACCAGCTCGGTGCCCGCAATGACCTGCTGGGCATGCTCATCCGCCACGATTTCAGGTTCGATCTTGACGGCAAAAACACCCAATTTCTGCTCGGTAATCAGGCGGCGGTTCGCCTGCAGCAGGGCGGGCAGCTCATCGGCATCGTGCACCGCCGGGCCTTTGATGAAGTACCAGAGTTTGCCCAGCAACGGAATATTCTTCTCGAACGCCAGGCTGTAGCTGGCGAAAGGCTGCTTCTCGCCATCACGATCGACGGTACCTTCATACACGATATAGCGGGGTTTCCACCCGTAGTCGGCTTTGACTTTTGCGAATGATGCGGACTGCAGCAGATTTCCGCCGTCCGGGTTGGCGATCACGTGGGTATCCCACTCCTGAATTTCTGCTGGGGTTGCAAAACGTGCCGTAATTTCGTGCAAGGGTCTCTATCTCTCGTGGGGTGGTGGGTGTTCCGAACGTTTATCGCCCGCGAACCTTGTGCGGTCTTTTTGATGCGCTCGCGGCGCACGCACGCCTTAAGTCTAACAAGAGGCGCGGCGATTGGTGCATCGGCGGGGTTCGCCTCGTCTAAAAAGAGCCTTGATGTGAATAAAGAGTTAAAAACGCCGCTTCATTCGTACCAAGGATCTTTTTTATGCCCCTCCCGACCTAATCGGGCGGACCGGGGCAGAGGTAAGGAAACGGACCGGATGCGCGCCCGAGCCTTAAAGCAGGTATCCCGCCGCACGTGAAGCGACGGGATACCGGTAAGCTGGCGAGAGTCGCCGGAAGGATTACTCTGCGTCGTGGTCGGTTTCGAGAATCTTCTTCAGGGTCTCTAGAGCTTCGTCTGCGCCTTCACCTTCTGCTCGGAGCACCACACGGTCACCGTGCTTAGCACCCAAGGACATCAGGGATAGGATCGAAGCCGCATCCATTGCCTCGTCTGCGGGCTCGCCTTCGGCTGCAATGGTGACCTCAACGGGGAGGTCGCCAGCTGCCTCAGCAAAAATTGCTGCGGGACGTGCGTGCAGACCAACGCGGCTTGCAATGGTGGCAATAACCTCTGCCATGGTTTTTCTCCTTTGTGAAGGAATCGTCTGTTATCGACTCCATGTTTATCAAACGGGAGGATGCACCCCCTGTTTTCTTGCCTCAATTGTACAGTTTTACTCACCGCTTGGGGACCAATGCCTCACCCGATCTTGAAATAAACTTTCAACACCGGGTTAGCCTTTTCTCCACCGGGTTTGAGGCGTCTTCTAGAGGCCGAGCTCGTCCAGAATCGGCAGCTCAGCGCGAGCGGCAGCCTTCGCCTCGGCAGAGGAAATCTGTTCCAAAGCCTTGTTGGCAATATGGCGTGCCTGCTCCAGGGTCACCGACTTGAGCACCGCCGCAACCGCGGGGATAGCACCGGCGTTCATCGAGAGGGTATCAACCCCCAGGCCGACCAGCACCACGGCCAGCGCCGGATCGGCGGCGGCCTCACCGCAGACGCTCACATACTTCTTCTCGCCGGCGTTCACCGAAGCTCGCTTAGCGCCCTTGACGGTCAGCTTAATCATCTTCAGCACCGCAGGCTGCCACGGGTTGTTCAAGTGCGCCAGATCGCCCAGCAGGCGGTCTGCAGCCATCGTGTACTGGGTCAGGTCGTTGGTGCCGATCGACACGAAATCAACCTCACCCAAAATCGCTTCGGCGTTCACAGCGGCGGCGGGTGTCTCAACCATCACGCCGTGTACCGGCAGGCCGACCTCCTTGAGCATTTTCGCAAAGTTGCGAGCCTCGGAGGTGGTCGAAATCATCGGGGCCATCACCCAAATATCGGCGTCGGAATCCTCGGAGGCCTGCTTGATAGCCTCCAGCTGGCGGGTCAGCACGCCCGGTACAGTCCAGTCGGTACGGAAACCACGCACGCCCAGCGCCGGGTTTTCCTCGGGATTCACGTTCAGGAAGGGCAGGGGCTTGTCGGCGCCCGCATCCAAGGTACGAACCACGATGTGCTTGCCGGGGAAGGCGTCAAACACAGACTTGTAGGTGCTTGCCTGGGCCTCAATAGACGGCTCGGAATCGTGCCCCAAGAAGCCAAATTCGGTGCGCAGCAGACCCACGCCTTCAGCGTTCAGGCTAGCAGCCTTCTCGGCGGATTTGCCGTCGCCCACGTTCGCGTAGAGTGGCACGCGGGTGCCGTCGGCGAGCACGCCTTTACCGTCGAAGTCGGCGATAGGTTTGCGGTTAGCGTATTTTTCGGCGGCTTCGCGGTCTTCATCGGTCGGCTCGGTATTGACGATACCCGCGTTCGAGTCCACATAGACCTCGGTGCCGTCTGGAATATCGGTAACGCCCTTCGCCGCCACAATAGCGGGAAGGCCCAGGCCGCGCGCCAAAATCGCGGTATGCGCCTGCGGACCGCCGTCCGAAGTGATCAGGGCGATCACGTTCTTCGGGTCAAGGGTCGCGGTATCTGCGGGGGCAAGATCAACTGCGGCGAGCACGAAAGGCTCCTCCGCGAAGGGGATGCCCGGCGCCTGCTGACCGGTTAGTTCCGCCACAATACGGGCGCGCACATCGTGAATATCGGTGACGCGCTCAGCCATGTAACCGCCAAGGGCAGCCATCTGGTCGGCGAACGAGGTTGCTGCCTCCCAAATCGCGCGCTCAGGTGCCATCTGCTGAGTCTCAACCAGCTTCACGGCGCTCTTAATCAGGGCGCGGTCGGTCGCCATCTGCGAGGTCGATTTGAGCACGGCCTTGCCGTCACGACCCGCGTTTTCGGCGCGTGCGAGCAGGTCCTCTTTCACGCGAACCGACGCATCTTGAATACGCTGTCCGGCCTCTTCGGGGCTTTCACCGTCTAGGCGTAGACCGGCTTTAGGCTCTTGAATAGGCTCGGGCATCTGTAGCACGGGACCAATAACGCGTCCGGCATAAACACCGACGCCTTTATATGTAGTCATGAAGTTATATCCTTCGTGTTGGGTTCTCTACAGTGTAACGCTTATGCGGCGCTCTTCGCTGGGGTCTCGGTCGCAGTCTGCCGCGACTTCGCGCCAATCGACTTCAGCAGCACATAGGTGATGGCGGATACGACGGTACCGGCGACAACGGCGAGCAGGAACATCGGAATATTGTTGCTCAAACCAATAATCCAGATACCGCCGTGCGGTGCCGGGGATGCCACATGCGCATTCATCGAAATAGCACCGGCAATCGCGCCGCCTACGATGGAGGACGGGATCACGCGCGCCGGGTCTGCCGAGGCGAACGGAATAGCGCCCTCAGAAATGAAGGATGCGCCCAGCAGCCACGCGGCCTTGCCGTTTTCACGCTCGGGCTCGGTGAAGAGCTTGGGGCGCAGGGTGGTGGCAAGCGCCATAGCCAGCGGCGGAACCATGCCGGAGATAATAACGGCTGCCATGATTTCCTTGTTCACATCGGCACCCGAAGAAAGCCCGGCGGTTGCGAACAGGTAAGCCGCCTTGTTGATGGGACCACCCAGATCGGATGCCATCATGGCACCCAGAATCAGGCCAAGGACAAGAGCGGATGCACCAGACATGGAGGTCAGCCAGTTCTGCAGGGATTCGAGAACCCACGCCAGCGGCGCGCCCAACAGCAGGTACATGATGCCGCCCGCAACGAGTGAGGTAATGAGCGGGGTAATGACCACGGGCATCATCGAGCCAAGCCAGCGCGGCAGTTTGAGGGTGCCTAAACCGTAGGCAATCAGACCGGCGAGCAGACCGCCGACGATGCCGCCGAGGAAGCCAGCCTTCACGGCAACCGCGACGGAACCGGCGATAAAGCCGGGCGCAATACCGGGGCGCTGCGCCAGCCCGTAGGCGATAAAGGCGGCGAGCGCGGGAACCATCAGGTCAAGACCGAACTTACCGATGGTCTGCAGAACCGCGCCCAGGTAGAGGGTCCAGTGGGTGTCTCCCAGGTTGTAGATTGTGGCGTTGGCGAGGATTTTTTCGGTATCGACATCGCCCAGGTTCGGCATGGTGATTGCTTCGAGGATGAAGCCCAGAGCCACGATAATGCCGCCGGCGGCGACGAACGGGATCATGTACGAAACACCGGTCATCACGGCCTTGTAGATGCGCGAGCCCCACGAACCTTCGGCAGCCGAGGAGGTGTCTTCTCCGCTGGATGCGGCGGCGCTCACGCGCTTGCCGTTGGGGTTTTCGGCTTCGGCGAGGGCCTCCTCAATCATGGCCTGCGGTTCGTCGATGCCGCGCTTCACGGGGGATTCCACATAGGGCTTACCGGCGAAGCGGCTGCGGTCGCGCACGTTCACCGAGACCGCGAAGATAACGGCGTCGGCTTCATCAATATCGGCCTGGGTGAGAGTTTCATTCCCGGAGGACCCCTGAGTCTCGACCTTGAAGTCGTAGCCGAGGTCTTCCGCCGCGTATTTGAGGGCATCCGCCGCCATATAGGTGTGCGCGATGCCGGTGGGGCATGCGGTGACCGCCACGATTTTCTTGGTGGCTGGCTTCTCGGATGCAGTCGCTTCTGCGGAGTCGGTCTGTGCCGCTGCGGCTTGAGCGGATGCGCCTGCACCCGCCTTTTGCGCGTTCGATGCTGCCGAGTCGGCGGGAGCCTTCTTCGGGGCGCCGGTGCCGAGCGCATCGTTCACGAGGTCTACGATTTCTTCGGGGGTTTGTGCCTCACGCAGGGATGCGGTGAAGCTCTTCTTCATGAGCGAACGCGCCAGCGTGGAGAGCAGTTTCAGGTGTTCCTGGTCGGCACCATCGGGGGCGGCGATGAAGAAGATCAGATCGGCCGCACCGTCTTTCGCGCCGAAGCTCACGCCGGGGTTGGGTCGTGCCATCGCGAGGGTGGGTTCGGTGACCGCCGCGCTTCGGCAGTGCGGAATGGCGATACCGCCGGGGATGCCGGTGTCGGTCTTGGACTCGCGGGCTTCTGCAGCGGCGTACAGCTGATCGTAGTCGGTGGCACGTGAGGCATTGACGACGGCGTGCGCGAGCTTGCTGATGACGTCGAATTTAGTCTCTCCCAGATTTTGGTCTAGGAGCACCAGCTCTGGGGTGATGAGCTCAGACATAATACCCTCCTCGGGGCGTATGATGCGGTGCGCCATGATGCCTGTGTGGGCGTTTTCGGTACGCACTCAAGTGTCCGTAAATATGTTGTTTTTAGTGGTTGACCAGGCTATATGCTATATGCCTGATATGGAATATAAGCTAAACGGAAAGCTGCCTTAGGGTTACTTTCTCGGGGGTTGTCATGGCTGCCGAAGGCATTTGTGTTCCGGGTAAGGATGCTGCCGCCGAGCCATGCGCAACCGCCTGCACGAGGCATTGCTGCGGCGACTCTCCCCGCTCATAAGCATAGAGGAAACCGGAGAGCGACGAATCCCCGGCGCCCACCGTGCTGCGCACCTTCACGGGTTCATGCTGTGCATGCCAGGCGCCTTCGGCGGTCACGAGAACCGCGCCGGACCCGCCAAGGGTTGCCAGCACATAGGGAATGCCGTCATTCACCAAGGTTCGCGCGGTACGTGCAGTCAGCTCGGGGCTCGACTCCAGCTCTTCCCAATTCTCGGCGCCGGTCAGCTGTGCCAACTCCTCAGAATTCGGCTTAATCAACGTAGGCTTTATCTGCCCCGCAACGGTAGCGATCAGCGGCGCCTCAGAGGTATCGACGGCGATCTTGCCTTCATATCCGCTGGCGCGCAGCTTCGCACACAGCTCGGCGTAATACGTTGCCTCCAGTCCGCCAGGCAGCGAACCGGCGAGTACCACCCAATCTGCGTTTTCTGATTGGGCGATCACGAGCGCATCCAGGGCGTCGCGCAGCTCAGGGGTAAACTCGGTGCCGGGGGCGTTAAGCTTAGTAGTCGTGCCGTCCGGATCAACCACGGTGATATTCGAGCGGATAGGCTCACCCGTGGGCAGATTCGCAAACTGCACGCCGCTCGCCGCAAGGGCGGTCAGCACGGGGTCGGTAGCCTCTCCCGGAACCACCGCAACAGTAGGCACCTGAGAAGTATGTAAGGCACGCGAAATATTGACCCCTTTACCGCCGGGGTCTTGAACCGCGCCTACGGCACGCTGAACGGCGCCATGTGCCAGAGGGGAACCCAGTTCAATCGTGCGATCCAAACTAGGGTTAGCGGTGAGAGTCAGAATCATGCGATGAGCACCTCCACATGAGCGGCTTCAAGAGCCTGAGCAAGCGCACCATCGGGGGCGCGGTCGGTGATCATGGTATCGATATTCTCGAAGTCAGCAAAGCGCACGAGCGATTCCTGCCCAAACTTCGCAGAATCGCACAGAAGCACCACGCGCCGCGCCGATTTGCAGATCGCGGTCTTCACGATGGCCTCATTCATGCCGGGGGTGGAAACACCAAATTCGGCATCTATGCCGTTGGCACCAAGAAACGCAATGTCGGGGCGTACCGTGGCGAAATATTCGGCGGCACGAGCACCAATCGCCGCCCAGGTCATCTTGCGCAGCTGACCGCCCACAAGTTCGAGGGTGACCCCCTCTGCCTCAGCGAGTTTGACTGCAATGTGCAGGGCATGGGTAATAATGATGCGGTCGCTGCCGGTCTTGAGGCTAAAGTTTTCTGACCCAATGTAGTCCGCCAAAATCTCAATGGTCGAGCCGGCGTCAAGAACAATCGAACCCACATCAGAGTCACGCAGATACTCATAAGCCTTCGCAGCGATGCGGCGCTTCTCGGGAGTATTCATGCCCTGACGTGAGGCAATAGAGGACTCTAGGGAGGTAGACTGCTCAACGGTAACGGCACCACCATGCACGCGGCGCAGCTTACCCGCTTCTTCGAGGGCGGCAAGGTCTCGTCGCACAGTCTCCATGGTGACGTCATAGCGTCGAGCGAGATCAGCACCGTTAACGCGGCGTGCAGAAGATACCAGCTTCGCAATTTCGGCACGACGTTCTTCAGCAAACATATGCGCACATCACTTTCAAGGTATGGGTGTGGAGCGAACGAACCGTTCCACGCGAATTCTTAGGTCTGTGTATCATGGCGGAACGGCGAATGCGTATCACCACTCAAGACAACAGTCTTGCCCTTGATTTTATGTGGGTTTATGTGGGTGCGTCAAGATAACCCACGGATAAATCATCGATTTTTTGTGAATTTACCCTCGAAACCACACTTAAGGTCAAATAATCCACAACAGACACACACTGTTCACCCCACAACGCATCTAAACCCACACCGGATGCGCGGCTTCTAAACGTTCGGGTGCGAGTAGTTTTGATCTGCCTTGAATCACAAAGGTTTTCTAGTGCGTGGCGCGTTCAGGATGCGCGGGCATCCTCTTTGTACCGCCGTGTTCCTACTGCCGCCAGCGCATCCAGAGACTATGCACACCCCAGGCGGTCAGGGAACCAATAAACGCACCCGTCCCGTTCATGAGCACGTCTATGGGGTCGCCGGTGCGTTCGGGCATGGCCGTTTGAATGAGTTCGATTCCGGCACTGACCGCTACCGCGCCCAGGGTGATTACCCCTACCCTTCGCCACGGGCGGGCATGGCAGATCAGCAACAGCATGAGCAGAAACCCACCGGGGGCAAACATGATGACATTCGAGAGTTGTTCGATGCTCGCATAGGTGATAAACCCGGGAAGCCAACCCTGGGCGTGGCCGGCATCGAGAAGCGAAGCCAGACGAGAGCCCGCCTCGTTATCGTCCACATGCTGCGGGGCAAACACGATCGTTGCAACGACGGCGCAATATAGGGCAAAAAGAGCCCATCCGATTACCTGGAACACTCTGCCAGATCTACCAGACAAGACGACCCCGCTCATCGAACACCGTGCTCTCATCAAAGGCAAAAAGCCCTTTAAGATCGACCTCTAAAGGCTCAGCGTTCGGCACAGTCTGCGTATGCTCGTACCCCTGCGCCGCCGAAATAGCGCGGCGAATCAGGCTCCCGTGGCTCACCGCAATGATGCGCTCCCCAGGATACTGGCGCACAATCTCACGCAGAACACGCACGGCACGCACATACACATCGCGTTCGGTCTCTACCTGCGGATAGTAGCGGTCAGGGGCGCGCCGCTCGGGAACGGGAATATTCACACCCTCGGCGGCACCATAATTACGTTCCACCAAGTCAGGGTAGGTTTCACTGACCGGCAGCCCGAAATCCTCACCCACCAGCTGCGCGGTTTCATACGCCCGCGACAGCGGTGAAGAAATCACACGGTCATAACTCAAACCTAGGCTGCGCAGCTTCTCCCCGGTTTCACGTGCCTGTGCGCGACCGGTGTCGTTCAGCGGAATATCGCTAATACCCTGCATGAGCTGGTTCTTATTCCACTCGGTCTGTCCGTGGCGAATCAGCGTGAGCGAACCGCCCGCCAGATTCTTAGGGAAAGGTTCGGCGTGCAGCTTAGGCTGGCGGCTAACCAGCACGTGAGTATCAATCGCATCGTCAAGATAGTCGATAGGAAGCTCGGTGAGCGAAGCATTTGGAGGAATAGGGAACATGCCGTCGATCGTCTCGTAGCCCTCATGCTCGCGGCCTTCCAGATGCACGGTCATCGTCACCGCAATCAGCATGCCGTGAGTAGCCACCACAATGTTCTTGCCCTCATGCTCGCGGCGCACCCGGTTCAGGGCGGTCAGGGCGCGGCTCACCAGGGCCTCGCGCTCCTCAACCCCGTATTTATGCCCATCCGTGCGGGATGCCGCCACCAGCTCAGGGGTTGCAGCCTCACCCTCCAAATCACCGAATGAACGTTCTTCTAGCCCCGCGTATGCACCCAGATACGGCACCCCTAGTGCCTGGGCAACAATCTGCCCGCTCTCCGCCGCGCGCTCAAGCGGGGACGAAACCACACCGTCAATCTGCACGCCGCGCTGAGCCATCTCACGCAGCTGCGGCACGGCACCCCGAATCTGTTCACGCCCCGTATCGTTCAACGGAATATCGGTTCTGCCCTGAAACCGGTGATTTATATTCCAGTCGGTCTGCCCGTGCCGAAGCAGAAAAATCTTACCGGGCGTTTCAGCGTGTTCATGGTGGGTCTGTGCGTCAGTCATGGTCTTAAGTATGGCATCATCCTCACGATTTAGAGCCGTATCCCAGAACACGCCCCACTCATCCTTAGGGATGAAAACCCGCGAAAAACCCGGCATTATCGCCGTATTTTTTCACTCCGCAGACGGATAAAAACGCCCCGTCTCCCTTGGAAAAATGGATGCTATGAATACTTCTTACACCTCATACGCACCCGTTATCTCGGTGCGCAACCTTACCAAATCCTACGGACAGCACACAGTACTGCGCGATATTTCGCTCGATATTTACCCCGGCGAATCCGTGGCCGTCATGGGACCATCCGGTTCCGGAAAAACCACGCTTTTGCACGCGCTCTCCGGCATTATTCGTATAGACTCGGGCACCATTCAGGTGCTCGGCGGCGGACCCGAGATACCGGGTGGGCGCGTTGAACTCGGCGCCCTAAGCGAAAAACAGCGCACGAGCCTGCGCGCAAACTCCTTCGGATTCATCTTCCAGCAGGGGCTTCTCATCCCCGAGCTCACCGCAGAAGAAAATGTCTCGCTCGCCGCCATGATCTCCGGGATGTCGCGCGATCAAGCACGCGGCGCATCCGCAAACCTGCTCGCCCGGCTGGGGCTAGGCGACATGTGCGAGAAACGCATCGGCGAACTTTCCGGCGGGCAGGCACAGCGCGTGGCGATTGCGCGTTCACAGATTACCGGTGCGCCGATTACCTTTGCGGATGAACCCACCGGCGCGCTCGACAGCGTGACCGCCCAAGAGGTCATGGATCTTCTGCTCACACTCGTTCCGCAGCAGGGTAAAACCCTTGTGATCGTCACCCACGACCCGCAGGTTGCGGCGCAATGCTCCCGCACAATCCACCTGCACGACGGGCAGATTGTGCAGGATAACCGGCAGGACTCTGCCGCGCCCGGTCAGCAGGGCGGGGATTCGGTACAGTATCGGGTTCCTGCGCCGCCGAGCCAGCCGGTACCGCCTCAGGATGCGGCACCCGCTCCTTCCGCGCAGCCGGGCGTCTTCCAGCCGGGGAACCCGCGTCAAACGTACAACCGGGTTTCCGTACAAACCCAGCCGCCCGCGAACGTTCGCTACTCCCCCGCCCATACTCCGGGCACGGCGCACACCGCGGCCTCGCACAACCACGCACCAGCGCCGTATAAACCCGCCCGACGTCTTTTCTCGATGCGCGGCCTCCTGGGGAAAGGCGCCTAAGAATGCAGACCTTCAAATTTCTCGCGCGCCGCACCCTGCCCACCTCACAGGCGGTCCTTCCGGTGCTTGCCTTTGCCGCATCCGCGGCGCTCTTTCTGCTGATCGCCGGAGGTATTCACGCCTTCTACACCTGGCTGGGCGGGGACGCCAGCACGGCCACCTCGGTCGAGGCGGGCTCCGGTACCAAAAACACGGCGCACACGATGCAGCCGCTATACCTGATGCTCGCCTGGATCAGCGGGTTCCTGCTGCTCACCCCGCTCTTCACGCTCGGCGCATCCGCGGCACGGCTCAGCGCACGCCGCCGCGACGACCGCTTGGCAACCCTGCGGTTACTGGGCGCCTCCACCCGGCGGCTTACCCTCTACACTATGCTCGATTCCGTGATCTACGCTGCGGTTGGGTTCGTGCTCGGGTTTATCGTGTACCTGATTCTGGTGCTGCCCTTCGGGATGCTGCGCTTCCAGAACATCCCGCTGGGTCCCGAAAATATGCTGCTGCCCCCACCCATCGTGCTGGTCTGCGGGTTTGTGAGTCTGATCATCGCCGCAACCAGTTCGCTCTTTGGACTCTCGAAGGTGACCATCAGCCCGCTGGGGGTACGCACCCGTTCGGATAAGCCGTCCCTGGGTAAACGCGCCCTCATTCTGGGCTGCGTGCTTCTAGTGGTGGGTTTCGTCGGGGCGATTGCCTCCCACATTATGAATCTCGCAGCCGATTCGATGGACTCGAACGGACTCGTGCTGGTGCTAGTAACCACCATCATGTTTGGGCTGCCGATCCTGCTCACGATGCTCGCCGTAGACCTGATTGGCGGGTTCGTGGTGGGCCTGTACGCCCGCATTCGGGTTCGCACCGCCCGCACCCCCGCAACCCTGCTGGCATATCGCTCTATTATGGAATCGCCGCGCGCCGCCTGGCGGCAGGTCTCCGGGGTTGCCATGACCACGTTTATTGCCGCTTTCGTGGGGCCGATTCTGGGCATGGTCAATTCCGCGCCGGGTGTGGAAGAAGGCTCGGCGGAGTCCTATCTTATTGGGGATATACTGCAGGGTCTGGTGCTGGTGCTGTTCCTCTCCTACCTGCTGGTGGCGCTTTCGGCGCTGCTGAACCAGTCCGCCGCTATCTATGAGCGCGGATCGCTGTACTCCTCCCTGCGAATGATGGGTACCGAGGCTGCGGTTTTGAAGCGTTCGAGGCGCATTGTGGTTTTCGGCCCGCTGCTGTTAGTGAGTACGCTCTCAGGGCTGTTGGCGTTGGTACTGTTCGGTCTCATTGCTCGGTCGGGCGTGGAACCACGGTTTCTGCTCCAGTCACTGGGCATGATTGTGGTTGCTATTGTGCTGGGTATGGGTCTGGTGTTCGCATCGCTGGCAGCCACCGGGCCCGTGATGGAGCGGGTGAGCCGTAAACCGGTCTCGGCGGTATAACGTCCTCTTTCCTTAACTGCGAGAAGCGGGTTTTTAGCCCAGAACCCGTTTCTCGCGGAATAATGCGGAACAACGCAGGGTATCCGTAAACGCACTATAACGGTTCATGTAATGCGGTTTCCTCTGAAGAGGTTGGGGGAGCGTCTGAGCTATGGCAGAGTCCATGAAGTGTTGAGCGCGGTCAAGGGGTTTATCGGGCGGATGCGGCTCTCATAAAAGAGCGCCTCGTTGTGGAGGTCGATGGGGCGCTCAAATATTCAGAGCGGGCAGGATGTTCCGGATGGGAAAACCCGTGAGGACGCCACCCTCCTGGAGGGCTGAGACTTTGTGAGAATCATGGGGGAGGATGTGCTGCATCCGGGCCGTACGGAGCAGAAACTACGTACAACTACCTACAGTGTAGAGGTATTTGTTAACTTCACGAGAAGCGGGTTTTTGATTGAAAACCCGCTTCTCGCTGTCAGGGGGAGAGCCGCTACACCGCCGAGACCGGCTT
>ERZ773007.362-NODE-362-length-22836-cov-4.570914_pt1 | contig 22836 bp, 22 predicted proteins | sample MGYA00580665_ERZ773007 | MGnify/ENA primary metagenome ERZ773007 (study PRJEB29015, sample SAMEA2738122) | human oral metagenome | biome: human oral; feature: human-associated habitat; material: saliva | place: China | collected 2167 ... | reverse complement strand
GGCCGCCGACGTCGACGACCTGGCTGCCCAGAAGAAGAAGGAGGAGGCCAAGCCCTACAAGGTCGACCGGGGCAGTGCGAAGGTCGAGGTCGCCAAGTGGCCCTTCCCGCCGGAGGAGGGGGAGAGCGAGCCCGAGTTCCGCTTCGACCCGCACGTGTGGACCTCACCGAAGAACGCGATCGTCCAGGTCACCAACATCGGTGCCGCCCTGGAGAAGGCCGCCCCCGACCAGGCCGGTGTCTTCCGCAGCCACGTGGACGCCTACGTCGCCAAGCTCAAAAAGCTCGACGAGTGGGCCGCCGGCTCCCTCAACTCGGTACCCCAGGACAAGCGGGTCCTGTTCACCAGCCACGACGCCTTCGGCTACTTCAGCAAGGAGTTCGGCGTGAAGTTCGAGGGGGCCGCCCTGTCCGACTTCAATGCCCAGCAGGACGCCACCGCAGACAAGATCCAGCAGACCGCGGACAAGGTCAAGTCCTCCGGGGCCGTGGCCATCTTCGCTGAGAACTCCAACAACCCCAAGTCCATCCAGAAGGTCGCCGAGGTCGCCGGAGTCAAGGCGGTCATCGGTGATGAGGCCCTCTACGGCGACTCCCTGGGGACCCCTGGATCCGACGGCGAGACCTACATCGGCTCCATCCTCCACAACGTCTCCAACCTCACCAAGGCCTGGGGCGGCACGGTCACCGAGATTCCTGCCGACCTCGCCCAGTGGAGCCCCAAGGCCTCCGACGTCAAGTGAGGAACCGTATGACAGACCCCCGTGATCGCACTCCCGCGATGACCTCCCCGACCACCCTGACCGCTGCTGCCGAACCAGTCGTCACCCTGGAGGACGCCTCCTTCTCCTACGGCTCCTCCACCGTGCTCACCGGTGTCACCGGTCAGGTCCCGGCCGGGCAGGCCCTCGCCCTCGTGGGTCCCAACGGCTCGGGCAAGACGACACTCATGCGGGCCCTGCTCGGCATGGTGACCGTCAGCAGGGGCCGGGTGCGTGTCAACGGGGCGGCACCGGGCAGAGCGCCACGGGGGTCCGTCGGATACGTTCCTCAGCTCAGCGACCTCGACCCCACCTTCCCCGTCACCGTGCGGGAGGTGGTCCAGATGGGCATGTACTCCCAGCTCGGCATCCTGCGGCGCCCCGGTGCCGAGGCCCGTCGTCGGGCGCTGGAGGCCCTTGAGAGCGTGGGTCTGGCCGACCGCGCCGACAGGCGCTTCGGCACCCTGTCCGGCGGCCAGCAGCAGCGCGTCCTCGTGGCGCGCTGCGTGGCCGCCCGGCCCCGCCTCATCCTCCTCGATGAGCCCTTCAACGGCCTGGACCAGCCCAACCGGGACGCCCTGCTATCCATCATCACTGACCTCAAGGACCAGGGCATCTCCCTGGTCATCTCCACCCACGACCTCGTTCTGGCCCAGGAGACCTGCGAGCAGGCGGCCCTCCTGGCCGGACGGCAGATCGCCTTCGGACCGCGCGACGACGTGCTCGTGGCCCGCTACATCGACGAGGCCTACGGCGGCCACGGCACCACCCGGCTGCTGGGGCTCCGTTCCGGCGCGGGCACGCAGGAGCCGTCATGAGTGAGGCGATGAGGCTCTTCAGCCAGGCCCTCGAGCAGCTGCGCCTGGCGGCCCTCAACATCCCCGGGCTCACCGAGCTGGCGACGTATCCCTTCCTCTTCCGCCCCCTGGTGATGGTGGTGCTTCTGGGCGTCGTCGCCGGCGTCATCGGTGTCATCGTCAACCTGCGCAGCGCCGAGTTCAGCGCCGAGGCCATGGTCCACGCCGTCTTCCCCGGGATCGTCGCCGGCGCCGTCTACTGGGGGATCGACGCAATCATCCCGGCGGCCTCCGTCGTCGCCGTCGCCGCGGCCGTGGTGCTGACCATCGTCTCGCACCGCTCGCATCGGGGGGAGGCCTCCGAGGCCGGCACCGCCGTCGTCCTCACCAGCTTCTTCTCCGTCGGGCTCATCCTGTCCCTGGCCAAGGGCGACATGTCCGGCCAGCTCGAGGCCCTCATGTTCGGCCGCCTCCTGGAGGTCACTGATGCGCGCCTCGCCCAGGCGCTCATCGTGTGCGCCGTCGCACTGCTGCTCATTGCGGCGACCTGGAAGGAGCAGGTGGCCTACGCCTTCGACCGCACCGGCGCCCGCGCCTCCGGGCTGAGGCTGCTCGCACTCGACCTGATCCTCAACACCGCCATCGCTGCCGCGGTCGTTTCCGCCTCGACGGCGGTGGGGATCCTCCTGGTCATCGGCTACCTCGTCATCCCCGGTGCGACGGCGCGCGTTCTTGCCTCCCGGGTACGCACCATGGTCCTGGTCGCCATCGCCGTGGGTGTGGGCGGGGGGTACCTGGGCATGCTGCTCATGGCCCTACCCGAGACCTCCGACAAGCCGATCTCACCGCAGGCCACCGTGGCCCTGGTGATGACCGGGATCCTCCTGATCGCCGTCGGCGTCTCAACCGCGCGCGAAAGGCTGCGCGGGCCGGCTCGGTGGGCCGGCTCGGTGCAGTCCGCGGCAGCTGCGTCGACCTCGACGACGGTAGGTGCGAAGGCCAGTGCCGATCCCGTCGGGGGACCGGAGGACTCGGCGAGAGGCGTGACCCCGACGGCCAAGAGGAGCCGGGTATGAGAATCGGGTTCGACATCCTCCTGCTGCCCATCGTCGAGGTCCTTCTCATGGGGCTCCTGGCCGGGCTCGTGGGGGCGCTCGCGCTGGTCCATCGCCGGATCTTCTTCACCGAGTCACTCACTCACGCGACCTTCCCCGGAGCGATCGTCGGCGTGGTCACCGCCGCCTGGTTCTCGCGGGCGGTCCTTGGCCAGCACGCCGACTTCACCCTCCTGTCCGCGCTGGTGCTGGTGGGAGCCGCCTTCATGTGCCTGCCGATGATCTGGCTCATGCGGCGACTGTCCCAGGTTCCCGGGATCTCCTCCCAGTCGGCCGCCGGCGTTGTCCTCACCTTCGGATTCGCCCTGGGCTACTTCCTCAACAAGTGGTTCGCCCCGCTGCCGATCAAGGTGGACTCCTTCCTGGCCGGTTCCGTGCTCAACGTCAATCGCGTCGATGTCATTGCCGTCGGCGCCGTCCTGGCGCTGACGGTCCTCGTGCTCGCGGTAGTCGGGCGGTTCCTCACCTTCTACAGCTTCGACCCGCTGGGATACCGCGCCAGCGGTCTGAAGCCCGCCTGGGCCGAGGGGACCGTCATGGTCATGATCACCCTGACCATCGTGATGCTCGTTCCCGCCGTCGGCACGATTCTGCCCATCGCGCTCATCGCCGCGCCCGCGGCCGCGCTGGCGCCGTGGACGCGCACCATGAGCCGGCTGCTGATCGGCGCCCCGATTCTCGGTGCGGTGACGTCCCTGGCCGGGCTGTTGATCGCAGTGCAGCTGAACCTGTCCGCAGGCGGAGTCATCGCCGTGGCCTGTGGAGTGGTCTACCTGGTCTCAGCCCTGCTCCACTGGGCCGCGACGCGCGGTGCCTGGGTGCGAGTGCCGCTGCTACGCCGGGGCTGAGCCCGCCGATCCTGCGCGGGCGCTCCCGGCGACGTTGAAGCGAGGTCTGCGGCCGGGTGAGACCGGCTCAGGCAGCGATCCCCAGAATGCCGCGCAGGTCGGCCTTGATGGCCTCCAGGCGCTCAGCGGCCGCCTCGCGCACCTGCGCCACCGGAGTGTCATTCGTCGGCAGAATCACTTCGCAGTAGCACTTGAGCTTGGGCTCGGTTCCCGAAGGGCGCACGACCACTCGGTCATCCGAGGCCGTCACCCACACCAGGCCGTTCGTGGGGGGCAGGGTGCCGCCGTTGCCGTCCGAGACGCCGTCGAGCAGATCCACGGTCGTGGTGACCGGGGAACCGGCGAGCTTGGCCGGCGCCCCGCCCGAACGCAGACGCTCCATGGTGCTGGTGATGATCTCGAGGTCCTCGACCCGCATGCTCAACGGGCTCGTGGCGTGCAGACCGTGGTCACGCGCGAGCCGGTTGAGCAGATCCTGCAGGGTCCGGCCCTGCTGCTTGAGCACGGAGGTCAGCACCGCCAGCCGCACCGAGGCGGAGATGCCGTCCTTGTCCCGCACCGCGGCGGGATCGACGCAGTAACCCAGGGCCTCCTCGTAGCCGAAGACCAGGCCCGGCTCCCGGCTGATCCACTTGAAGCCCGTCAGCGTGCGGCGGAAGCCCAAGCCGTGGGACTGGGCGATCCGGCGCAGCAGGCGGGAGGAGACCACGGAGCAGGCCAGGACCCCGTTGCCCGCGAAGGCAGCCAGCTCGGCGGCCTGCTCACCCAGGAGCGCGCCGACCTCATCGCCCGTCAGCTGACGCCAGCCGCCGGGAGCATCCTCGTCCGGGATGGCGGCGGAGCAACGATCCGCATCGGGATCGTTGGCGATCACCAGGTCCGCCTCGACCTTCCGGGCCTTGTCCAGCGCCAGGTCCAGCGCCCCGGGCTCCTCCGGGTTGGGGAAGGCGACCGTCGGGAAGTCCGGATCCGGCTCGAACTGCTCAGCCACCTCGACGACATCGGTGAACCCGGCTCGCGCGAGCACCTCACGGCACGTGGCCCCACCCACGCCGTGCATCGCCGTCAGCACGATCCTCACCGGGGTGGGGGCCGTCATTCGAGCCGCCTGAGCGGCCCGCTCGATGTACTCCTCCCGGATCTCCGGGGCGACCGTCTCCCAGCCCGACTGCGGGCGGGGTACGGAGCTGACCGGGCCGACGGCGTCGATCGCCGCAGCGATCTGGCTGTCATAGGGGGGAACGATCTGGGCCCCCTGACCTGAGTCGGTCACGGCCCGCCCGCCCAGGTAGACCTTGTAGCCGTTGTCCTGCGGAGGGTTGTGCGAAGCCGTCACCATGACGCCGGCGTCGGCCTCCAGGCGCCGCAGCGCGAAGGCGAGTACCGGGGTCGGGCAGTGCGACTCGAAGAGAATGGCCCGACCGCCCGCGCCGGTAACGACCGCGGCCGTATCGAGGGCGAACTGCTCGGAGTTGTGGCGGGCGTCATAGCCGATGACGACGCTGAAGCCCTCACCGAGACGGTCCTTGAGGTAAGCGGACAACCCCGCCGCGGCGCGGATGACGACGACCCGGTTCATCCGGTTGGGGCCCCCGCCCAGACGACCTCGCAGGCCGGCCGTGCCGAAGGCGAGGGTGCCGCTGAAGGCGTCGCTGAGTGCCCTGCGAGCCGCCTGGGCCTGCTCGCCATGAGAACGCGCGGCGCTCAGCAGCTCAGTGAGCTCGGCGCGGGTGGCTGGATCCGGATCATCCTGGATCCACGCGTTCACGGCAGCGTCGTCGTACACATCTTCAGGGCCTCGGGTCATATCTGCGACGGTACCGCGCCAAAACTGATGGAAACGCTCACAATGACGCTCCTCACTGGTGTTTCCAAACACAAGGAGAATTCAGTCACCAGGATGACGGAGAGCCCCTGAAGATAAGATGTCTTGAATTAAATTGGCGGTATAATTCGGGTTTGTTTTGAGAGTTCTGAGAGATGAGATGCTGGTGAGAAAGGTGTGGGTGGCGGGGATGAATTTCTGGGACCTTTGTCCCTCACGTGTCCTCTTCTTCTGCGCACTGAATACGTCGCCGTCTCGACGGGATTAGGGGATCATGACCGCATGAGTTCACGTCAGTCCTACCGCAAGGGACCAGTGGTGCTGCGCGGCACCCAGATCCCCACCCAGACCACCGACGCGCGACTGCTGAGCAGTGACGCCGACGCCGACTGGCTCCACGCCGACCCGTGGCGGGTCATGCGCATCCAGGCGGAGTTCGTCGAGGGCTTCGGGGCCCTGGCGGAGCTGGGGCCGGCCATCAGCGTCTTCGGGTCAGCCCGCACCAAGCCCGAGGATCCCACCTACCGGGTGGCCATGGAGGTGGGGGCGGGGCTGGCGCGCGCCGGCTACGCCGTCATCACCGGAGGCGGCCCGGGCATGATGGAGGCCGCCAACCGCGGCTGCCACGAGGCCGGCGGCACCTCAGTGGGGCTGGGTATCGAGCTGCCCCACGAGCAGGGCATGAACGAGTACGTCGACCTCGGGGTCAACTTCCGCTACTTCTTCGCCCGCAAGACCATGTTCGTTAAGTACTCCGACGGATTCGTCGTCATGCCCGGCGGGATGGGGACCCTCGACGAGCTCTTTGAGGCGCTCACCCTGGTCCAGACTCAGAAGATCTCCTCCTTCCCCATCGTCCTGGTGGATAGCGGCTACTGGAGTGGGCTGCTGGAGTGGCTGCGCACCTCGATGATCGAGCGCGGCATGATCTCTGCGAGCGACCCCGACCTGCTGCACGTCGTCGATGACGCTGAGGCGGCCGTGGACTACGTGGTCAGTGCGGCCCGCAGGCTGCGCGACGGCCGGGCGGGGGCGTGAATCGCGTCATGGCGGGCCCGTCCTCGAACCTTGCACCTTGAATGTCGTAGAATATGACAGGTCGCGCGGCGATGTGCCCGCGCAGCACTGACGAAAGGTGAGCACATGGCTGCCATGAAGCCCCGGACCGGAGACGGCCCCCTCGAAGTCGTCAAGGAAGGCCGCGCCATCATCATGCGGGTTCCGCTTGAGGGTGGTGGTCGACTCGTCCTCGAGATCACGGCCGATGAGGTCAAGGCACTCGGAGAGGCCCTGGCCAACGCCAAGATCTGACCGATCCTGGCGCCCGGGGGCAGCCGGGTACCACTGGGACCTCGGCGTCGAGGAGCCGGTGGCCGAGTCATCCAGCCTCGCGAGAGAGGGCCGGACCCAATGCGGGTCCGGCCCTCTTCGTCGTTCCGGCCGGTTGGGCGGTGAACGGTCAGGTCTGGCGCACGGAGACGAGCAGGCCGTCTCCGACGGGCAGCAGCGTGGTCAGCAGCGCCCGGGAGGCGCGCAGCGCCTTGCCGAGCTCGCGGGCTGCCACGGTGGTGACGTCACGGCGGGCCGGGTCGGCCACGTGGTCGTTCCACAGGGCGCGGGTGACGGCCAGGACCCCGCCGGGGCGCAGCATCCGCAGGGCGTTGGAGGCCAGGAGGATCGCCTCTTCCGGGGCGACGTCGAGCACCACCATGTCGTAGGAGCGGGCCGCCATCCGGGGCATGACGTCCGAGGCCCGCCCCTGGATGATGCGGGTGCGCGAGGAGGGATAGCCGGCCCCGTCGAAGGCGCGACGCGCCTCGCGCTGGAGCTCGGGCTCGACATCGATCGTGGTGAGGACCCCGTCAGTGCCCATGCCGCCCAGCAGCCACAGGCCCGAGACGCCGGTGCCGGTGCCGACCTCGGCCACGGACTTGGCTCCCACTGAGGCGGCCAGCATCCGCAGCGCGGCTCCGGTCCCCGAGGACACCGGGGTGATGCCGAGCTCGAGCCCGCGTATGCGGGCCTGGGCGGTGGCCTCGTCCTCCGCGGTGAAGTCCTCCGTGTAGGACCAGCTCAGCGTCTTGTCCGCACTCACTGTGAGCCTTTCTTCTGCTGCGGGGTGCCAGGCGCACCCCTCAAGCCACATTGTTCCAGGTGTTCGGCCCGATAGGCGGAAGGGCGCTCGCCCGGGTGAGTCAGCCGGTAGGCGAACCGAGGCGGATTCGGACCGGTGGGACTCCCTATACTGAGCGGCGTGTTCGGCATCAACGGATCTGAGTTCCTCGTCATCATCCTGGTGGCGGTGATCGTGGTGGGGCCGCAGCGCTTGCCCGAGTACACCCGCAAGCTCACGCAGATGGTGCGTCAGCTCCGGGTGTTCCTGGACAACGCGCGCAGCCAGATCGCTGAGGAGGTCGGCCCCGAGATGGCCGACCTGGACCTGTCCAGCCTCGATCCGCGCCAGTACGACCCGCGCAAGATCGTGCGCGACGCCCTGGGGGAGGACATCGACGCCATCCGCGAGGATCTCGCCCACCCCTTCCGCTCCGTCGGCTCAGCCGCCAAGGAGATGTCCGACGACGCCGCACAGGCCGTCAATGACGTGGTCAAGAAGGATCGGGCCACGTCGCTGAGCAAGCAGATCGAGGCCAAGCGCGACGAGCGGCTGGCCGAGAAGGATGCTGAGAAGGCTGAGAGCAGCGGGAGCACCGAGGGCTCCGAGAATTCCGAGAGCACTGAGGGTGTCGAGAACGCTGAGAGTCCGCAGAGCGCTGAGCAGCAGGCAGCTGCCGCTCCGCCGCGGGGAGTGCTCCAGCAGGCGGACGACGTCGAGGATGACGCCGAGGCCGAGACTGAGGCTGGGTCGGTCGAGTCGGCTGAAGCGACTGACGGAGCCGATGAGATCGAGCCGGAGAAGACCGAGATCGAGGAGACCGAGGACGCCGAGCAGCCTGCCGAGCCGGAGCCGGTGGAGGTCCCGACAAGCCTGGTCGAGCCGGAGCCGGTGGAGGTCCCGACAAGCCTGGTCGAGCCGCAGGCCGCTGCCTCCGGCGAGGATGCAGAGGATGTCACCGCGGCGGGTGATGACTCCCGTACCCGCGTGCGTCCTCTGTCCCCGCGTGACATCGTGCGCGCCGCCAACGCCGCCGCCCGCACCCGCGCCGAGGCTGCGCGCATCGCCGTCGACTTCTGACCCGTACGAGCTCCGCCCCATCGAGCCGGGCGAAAGAGCCGTCGGGCGATGTGACCAATGCCGGACTCGGTAAGAGAGCCGGCGGGACCGGTATCAGGCCGGGGTGACCCCCAGGCTCTTGCCGGCCAGGCCGCGGGAGCGGTGAGTCAGGCGCTGGGCCACAGCGGACAGCTCCAGAGCCGCGGGGGCGTCGGCAGCCGGTTTGCCGTCCTCGGCCACGGTGGCCGGCAGACCGGTGTCGGAGCCCTCGCGCAGACGGATGTCCAGTGGCAGCTGGGCCAGCAGCGGCACCTCGTAGCCGAGGGTCTCGCTCAGGGAGGCGCTGACGATCTCGCCCCCGCCGGAGCCGAAGATCTCCAGGCGCGAGCCGTCGGGCTGGGGCATGTAGGACATGTTCTCGATGACGCCCACCACCTTCTGGTGCGTCTGGGTTGCGATGAGGCCGGTGCGCTCGGCGACCTCGGCGGCGGCCGTCTGCGGGGTGGTGACCACGAGGATCTCGGCGTTGGGCAGCAGCTGGGCCACGGAGATCGTCACGTCGCCGGTGCCGGGCGGCAGGTCCAGCAGCAGGACGTCCAGGTCGCCCCAGAACACGTCGGAGAGGAACTGCTGGACGGCGCGGTGCAGCATGGGGCCGCGCCACACAACCGGCTGCTTGTCCTCCACGAACATGCCGATGGAGATGACCTTCACGCCGTGGGCCACCGGAGGCACGATCATGCCGTCGAGCTGGGTGGGCATCCGCTCCACCCCCAGCATGCGGGGAATGGAGAAGCCGTAGATGTCGGCGTCGACCACGCCCACGCTCAGGCCCTGGGCGGCCATGGCGGCGGCCAGGTTCGCGGTCACCGAGGACTTGCCGACCCCGCCCTTGCCTGAGGTCACGGCGTAGACCCGGGTGAGGTTGCCCGGCTGGGTGAAGGGAACCACCGGTTCGGCGGCCCCACCGCGCAGGCGGCGCCGCAGCTCGGCCTTCTGCTCATCGTTCATGACGCCCAGGCTCACCTGCACCTCGGTGACACCCTCGACGGTGCTGACCTCGCGCCGGGTGTCGGCGGTGATCGTGTCCTTCAAGGGGCACCCGGCCACGGTCAGGAGCACCTCGACGCTGACCACGCCGTCCTCGGCGATGTCAACGGAGGAGACCATTCCCAGGTCGGTGATGGGGCGGTGCAGCTCGGGGTCGATGACCCTGGCCAGCGCCTCCATGACGGCGTCATGAGTCGGTTGCGTCATGGGCCCATCCTAGGGGTGCCGTCGAGCGCCACGACAGGTGGCGAGTCCCACGTGAGGGCCGGGTGCTCCCTCACTGAGCGGTGCGCTGCTCAGGGGCGGTGTCGGGCTCGTCATCGCTGCTGTCCTGGAACTCGGCGATCTCCTCACGGGTGAGGCGCTCCTCGGCGAGGATCTCGCTGAGCATGTCGCGAAGTTCGCTGCGCACGAAGTCGCGGGTGGCGACGTCGTTCATGGCCAGGCGCAGGGCGGCGATCTCCCGGGTGAGGAACTCGGTGTCCTCCAGGTTGCGCTGGGCGCGCTGGCGGTCCTGCTCGGCGGTGACGCGGTCGCGGTCGTCCTGCCGGTTCTGGGCCAGCATGATGAGGGGGGCCGAGTAGGAGGCCTGGGTGGAGAAGGCCAGGTTGAGCAGGATGAAGGGGTAGGGGTCCCAGGCCTGCTGCATCTTGGCCAGGATGAGGTTCGCCACGATCCACACAGCGACGAAGATCGACATGTAGAGCACGAACTTGGGCGAGCCCATGAAGCGGGCGGTGGCCTCGGCGAAGCGGCCGAAGCCGTCCGAGCGGGAGGCGTGGGCCGGGTGGGTCCTGCGCAGCCACCGCAGGCGACTGTCGGGCAGGGGCTGGTCGAGCTGGTCAGGCATTGGCGCCCCTCTCGATCGTCTCGTCGGTGACGGCCTCGTCGGCCACGCGCCAGTCGTCGGGCATGAGGTGGTCCAGGACGTCGTCGACACTGACGGCGCCCAGCAGGCGTCCGGCGTCGTCGAGGACCGGCAGGGCCGTCAGGTTGTAGGTGGCCAACAGACGGGTGACGGTACCGATGGAGTCCTCGGGGCGCACGGAGTCGACGTCGGTGTCCACGATGGAACCGACCATGCGCTGAGGACGCTCGCGCAGGGCCCGCTGGAAGTGGATCATGCCCACGAACTTGCCGGTGGGGGACTCCAGGGGCGGGCGGCACACGAAGCCGACGGCGGCCAGGGCGGGAGGGACCTCGGCCTTGCGGGACTGAGCCAGGAAGGTCGCCACCGTTGACTCGGGGGGCAGGATGATCGGCTCGGTGGTCATCAGGCCGCCGGCGGTGTAGTCGTCGTAGGCCATGAGGCGGCGCACGTCCTCGGCCTCCTCGGGCTCCATGAGGCCCAGCAGCTCGGTGGCCTTGAGCTGGGGGAGGTCGGCGACCAGGTCGGCGGCGTCGTCGGGCTGCATGGCGTCCAGGACGTGGGCGGCGCGCCCGGCCTCCAGGCGGGACAGGAGGGCGACGGCGTCCTCGTTGCCGAGCTCCTCCAGGACGTCGGCCAGGCGCTCATCGGTCAGCTCGGCGGCCACGCGCATCTGGCTGTCCTGGGGCAGGTCGCGCATGACGTCGGCCAGGTCGGCCGGCTTGAGGTCCTCCAGGGTGGCCAGCAGCGCGGTGGCGCCCTGCTGGTCGGCGCTGGCGGCCAGGCCGCTGACCTCGTCGGGGCGCACCGTGAAGGTCTCCCCGCGGCGCAGGCCCAAGGGGCCCGAGGAGGCTCGCTGGACGAACAGGCGGGTCACCTTCCAGTCCATGCCGCGGTCACGCTCGATGGCCACGTCGCGCACCGTGACGTTCCCCGAGCCGTCGCGCATGGTGACCACCCGGTCCAGCAGCTCGCCGACGACCAGGGTCTCCACGTGGCGCTGGGTGAAGCGGCGGATGTTCATCAGGCCCGTGGTGATGACGGCCCCGGGCTCGATGGCGGTGATCCTCGACAGGGGCAGGAAGACGCGGCGCCGGCTGGAGACCTCGATGACGAAGCCGACGGCCCTGGGCTCTCCGCGCATCTGCAGCAGGACGACGACGTCATGGACCTTGCCCACCTCATCGCCCAAGGGGTCGAAGACGGAGGTACCGATGAGGCGGGCCACAAAAACCCTGCTGGTCGTGCGCGTCCTGGTGTTCTCCACAAGCCAAGCCTATGCGCCTGAGGCGTGATTGCCTGTCGATGGGTCCGTACCGCGTGCCCGCGCGTGCGACGATAGCCCCTATGAGTGCCAATCCGAGCCCGTTGTCCTCCCTGACCTCGTCCAGTGGTGGTGTCATGCCCCAGGGGGAGGAGGTGGCCTCCTTCGCGACCTACCCCGAGGCGCAGAGGGCGGTCGACGCTCTGTCGGACCAGGGCTTCCCGGTGCAGCACCTGGCGATCATCGGAACCGACCTGCGTCAGGTCGAGCGCATCACCGGGCGTATGAGCTGGGGGAGGGCGGCGATGTCGGGGGCCCTGAACGGCCTGTGGATCGGGGTGTTCTTCGGCATCATCATGTCGGTGGCCGGTAGCAGCGGTCCCAGGCTCAACTTCTGGGCTTGCGTCCTGCTGGGGGTGCTGTGGGGGATCGTCTTCCAGCTCTTCAGCTATGCCCTGACCCGGGGGCGGCGCGACTTCACCTCCATCAGTCAGGTCGTGGCCTCGCGCTACTCGATCCTCGCCGCCCGGGAGATTCGCGAGGCCAGCCAGGCTCTGGCCGACGTCCCGGGCAACCTCTCGCGCGGGGGAGAGGCGCTGCGGCGCTCCCAGGAGCGCCGTCGGGCCCGGGAGGAGGCCCCCGGGCCCACCGCCTTCGGCTCGCGCCCCGACGAGCAGCCCCGCTTCGGGGTGCGCCTGCCGCAGCCCGGCAGTGACGCTCCTGAGCGGACCCCCACCGCCTCGGCCGGCTCCGCCTCCGGCGCCCCGACCGTTGCCGAGGACTACGACCCCTTCCTGCGCCCCTCGCGATCGGAGGGTCGCAAGGAGCCGGGGGCCCCGGCGCCGTCGCAGGAGACCGACGATGAGACCGGCTCCGGTGACAAGGGCTGAGCAGCACTGAGGGACGAGGGAGCGCGACAATGAGCATTCCGGTGGGGCTGTCGACCGCCTGCGTGGTTCCCGGCAGTGTTCCCGACACCTTCGCCATCGCCCAGGAGCTGGGCTACGACGGCGTCGAGATCATGGTCTGGAGCGAGAAGGCATCCCAGGACGCCACCCGGCTGGCGGCCCTGGTGGAGAAGCACGACCAGCCGGTGCTGGCGGTCCATGCCCCCACGCTGCTGGTGACCCGGGGGGTCTTCGGCGCCGATCCGTGGGACAAGGTGGACCGCTCCATCGAGCTGGCCCACTACCTCGAGGCGCCCACGGTGGTGCTGCACCCGCCCTTCTTCTGGCAGACCCGTTACGCGCGCTCCTTCATCGCCGGGGTCGCGCAGCGCGAGGCGACCACGGGCATTCACCTGGCGGTGGAGAACATGTTCACCTGGCGCCCCCGCCACGCCCACTCCACGCGCGACTTCCAGGCCTACTCGCCCACCTGGGACCCGGTGGGGCAGGGCTACAAGTCAGTGACGCTGGACATCTCCCACGCCGCCACCTCCGGCTCCGACGCCCTGGCCATGGCCCGGGCGCTGGGGCCCACGCTGCGTCACCTGCACCTGACCGACGGCGTGCCCGGGCCCCTGGACGACCACCTGCTGCCCGGGCAGGGCAACCAGGACTGCGCCGGGGTCCTCAAGCACCTGGTGGCTACCGGCTTCGAGGCCGGTGGGGGACAGGTCGTCGTCGAGGTGACCACCCGGTCCATGACGGCCGCCCAGCGTCTCGAGGGCCTCGCCAGCGCGCTGGCCTTCGCCCGCGAGCACCTGGAGGGTGGGGAGCCGGCTCACATTCCCGAGCCGACCCGCAAACGTTACCGCCGTTCCTGACCCGGCCTAGCAGTAGGCGGCCTCGTGCTCGAGGTGCGAGACGGGCTCGAGCTGGAGGGTCGCATGCTGGATCCTGACCGGGAAGTGCTCGGCCACGCAGTTCTGGAGCCGGTCGAGGATCTCCTCGGTGTGACCGTCGCGCAGGCACTCGTCGCGCACGACGACATGCGCGGTCAGCACCGGCATGCCCGAGGCGACGGTCCAGGCATGCAGGTCGTGGACCTCCTCGACGTGGTCGATGCCGAGCATGTGCGAGCGCACCTGCGCCAGGTCCAGCTCCCGGGGAGTGAAGTCCATGAGCACCGCCAGGGCCGAGCGCAGCAGCGTCACCGCCCGGGGCAGGATGAGGACGGCGATGAGGAGGGAGGCCACGGCGTCGGCCCGGGTCCAGCCGGTGCGGGCCACGACGGCGGCAGCGATGATGACGCCCACTGATCCCAGGGCGTCATTGAGGACCTCCAGCAGGGCGGCCCTCATGTTGAGGTTCTCGCCGTGTCCGTCATGCCCCCGGCCGCCGGAGAGGACGAGTAGCGCGATGATATTGGCGGCCAGGCCGATGACACCCATGACGAGCATGCCCGAGGCCTCGACCTGCGGGGCCACCAGCAGGTTGTGAACCGCCTTGAAGGCCACGAAGAGCCCGACGACGGCGAGCATGCCCGCCTGGAGCGCGGCCCCGATGACCTCGGCGCGACGCATGCCCCAGGTGGAGCGGTCCGTGGCCGGACGCGTGGACAGCTGGGCGGCCGTCAGGGCCATGGCCAGGCCGGCGACGTCGGTGAGCATGTGCCCGGCGTCGGCCAGCAGCGCCAGCGATCCGGTGACAAGGGCGGTGACGATCTCGGCCACCAGGACCGTGGTCGACAGGCACAGGGCGACCAGGAGCCGACCGCGCGAGGCCCCGGCGCCGTGGTTGTGCGAGTGACCGTGGGAGTGGTGGTGGGAATGGGCGTCGGGCTCGTGGCCGCCTGGGGTGCTCACTGCGGCTCCTTGCTCCGGCTCGCTCCGTCCGCGGAGATGATGGCGGCCAAGGACTCGGCAGCGGCCAGGACCTGCTCGATGGCCTCGGGATTCTCGATCCGGCTGACGTTGGCCCGTCCGTGGGAGTGGCTGGAGATGAGACCGGCGCTGCGCAGGATCGCCAGGTGCTGGGAGACGGTCGACTGGGCCAGGCCCAGGTGCTCGGTCAGCTCCACCACCCGGTGCTCGCCGCCGTGGAGGTGGCGCAGGATCGCCAGGCGGGTGGCGTCCCCCAGGACATCGAGCAGAGAGGCCACGGTGGAGGCCTCGCGCACAGCACCGTGGTCCTGGGGGCGGTCCTCGGGCAACAGTCCATGTTTCATCGTCATACGGCGATGCTATCTACGAATAACGATGAGCGGCAAGGGAGGTGACCGAGCAGTCAGTCAGTCGGCAGTCAGTCGGCGATGAGTCCGCTCACCCAGGCCTCGACCTCCTCCACGGTGCGGGGCACGTCCTGGGTGAGACGCTCCACGCTGCCGTCCTCGCGCACGACGACGTCGTCCTCGATGCGCACGCCCGTGCCGCGCATCTCGGCGGGCACCAGCAGGTCGTCCTCGCGGAAGTACAGTCCCGGCTCGATGGTGAAGCACATGCCCGGCTTGAGCTCGGCCTCCATGTACATCTCGCGGCGCGCCTGGGCGCAGTCGTGGACATCCAGGCCCAGGTGGTGGCTGGTGCCGTGCACCATCCAGCGCCGGTGGTACTGGCCCTCGGGGGCCAGGGAGTCGGCGGCGCTGACGCCCTCGGGCAGCATCCCCCACTCCTCCAGGCGGGCGGCGATCACCTCCATGGCGGCGGCGTGGACGTCCTTGAAGCGGCAGCCCGGCGTGCCCGCACGGGCGAAGGCGGCGTCGGCGGCGTCGAGAACCGCCTGGTAGATCCGGCGCTGAGCCTCGGTGAAGCGACCATCGACCGGGATCGTGCGAGTGACGTCAGCGGTGTAGAGGGAGTCGACCTCGACACCGGCATCCACCAGGACCAGCTGGCCGGGCTCGACGGCGCCGTCATTGTTGATCCAGTGCAGGGTGTTGGCGTGGTTGCCGGCCGCGGCGATCGTGTCATAGCCCAGGCCGTTGCCCTCCTCACGGGCCTTGGCCCCGAAGGCCCCCTCCAGGACCCGCTCACCGCGCCAGTGGCCACGGGCCCGGGGGATGGAGCGGATGAGGTCGTCGAAACCGGCCTTGGTGGCGGCGACGGCGGCGCGCAGCTGGTCGATCTCCCAGGGGTCCTTGACCAGGCGCAGCTCGCTGGCGGCCTCGGCCAGACCTGCGTCCACCTCCGCGGCGCCCTGGCCGGTCTGCAGCCCGACCTTCTCCCGCGTGGTGGTCACCAGAGCGGTGACGGACTCATCGGCCTCGGCCACGACGCGCAGCTGCACCGCGTCGGGACCGGCATCCTTGGCCAGCGCGTCGGGTAGGGAGTCGATGTGGGCGCAGCGCATGCCGGTGGAGGCCTCGACCTCCTCCAGGGAGGGCCGCACCCCCACCCACAGCTCGCCGTAGCGGGGGTCGCCGTAGAACTCCTGGCTGGATCGTGAGGCCCGGGGCCGGAAGTAGAGGACCGCCTCATGTGTGGGGGAGGCGTCATCGCCACCATCGGAGCTTTCCGGGGAGCCTACGTCCTGTCCCGGCGCGGTGAGGGGGTCCAGGACGAGCACGGCATCCGGCTCGAAGTCCGTGCCGGTTCCGGCCAGGTGGGCGAAGGCGCTGTGGGGCCTGAACCGGTAGTCGCAGTCGTTGTTGCGCACCTTGAGCGCGCCCGCGGGCAGGACCAGGCGCTCGCCGGGGAAGAGCCTGCCGAGGGCCTCACGGCGGGCCGCCGCCCAGGGGGCCGCCTCGCTGCGGGAGGGCAGACCCTCGGGACGTGGGCCCCACCCCGAGCCGATGAAGTCGCGGAAGGCCTGGTTGTCGGGCTGGCGGGACCGGTTGGAGCCTCGCGCCGCCAAGGACTGGGGGGCCTCCTGCGAGGAGACGGGGGCCTCGTCGGACGGGCGGTTGTCTGCGGGAGAAGTCGATGCCATAGGGGCATCATTCCACTGTTGGGCGCCAACCGGCGCTCGATGGGGTACTCAGGAACGCGGGGGCGGCTCAGTCCTGCTCATCGGCCGGGAAACGCACCCCCACCTGGCGGCGGGCCTCCTGCAGAACCCCGACCGCCGCCACGGAGCGGCTCAACGGGTGCAGATCGGACTGGCGCGCTCCGGCGCGCACCAGGCGGCACATCTCGGCCAGTTCGTAGGCGAGCTGGTGACCGGACGCCTCAGCGCCGCGCTCAACCGACAGGTCCTCATCCGTGCCCGTCGCCGCCGTCGGGCCGCGCAGCTCAATGCGCCGGGGCCACTGGCAGTCGTCAATGCTCAGCACGTCGTGGTCACCGGCGAAGCTCGACTCCATTCCCGGGGAGGTCTTGGAGTGCAGGCAGACGACCTCCAGCCCGGCGTGCTCACCGCAGTCGTAGGACAGGACCACCGTGCCTCGTGCGTCGACACCGCACTCCAGCAGCGTCCCCGTGGCCGTCACCCGGTCCGGCTCACCGAAGAGGTGAATGGCCAGGTTGACCGGGTAGATGCCCAGATCCATGAGGGAGCCGCCGCCCAGAGCCGGATCGAAGGCCGGTGGCAGGCCGCCGGAGCGGTAGAGCTCCATCCGCGAGGAGAACTGCTCCTTGGACAGCACTACCCGGTGCAGCCGCCCCAGCCGTGGAAGGTGCTTACGCAGCTGAGCCACTCCGGGCTCGAAGGCGGACAGCCACCCCTCCATGAGGAAGCGGTCGGCCGCCCGTGCCGCCTCCACCATCGCCTCGGCCTGCGAGCGCGTCAGGGCGAAGGGCTTCTCCACCACCACGTGGAAACCTGCTTCCAGGGCCGCGATCGCGTGCTGCGTGTGCAGGGAGTTGGGGGAACCCACGTGGATGACGTCGATCGGGTCGGGCGAGCCCGGGCCGTGGGCGGTGAGCATCTCCTCGAGCGAGGCATAGGCATGCGCAATCCCGTGCTCGGTGGCGAAGGCGGCGGCGCGCTCGCGGTGGGCGGAGGTGACGGCCACGATCTGTGCACCCGGCTCGCGGGCGACGGCCTCGGCGAACCAGCGGGCGATGAAACCGGCACCGATCACCCCGAAGCGGATTGGGGCGTCGTCGGTGCGCTGCGTGGTGGGCATAGTGTTGCTCATACGGCTCGACTCGCTCATGCCGTCCAGTCTTCCACGCCTCCCTGCGCGCTGCTCGCACTTACCTACACTGTCCCGGTGCGTATCGACCCCCACACCCACTCGGCCTGCTCCGACGGCACCGACTCGCCCGCCGAGCTCATGGCGAAGGCGGCCGGGGCCGGCCTCGACGTCGTCGGTCTGACCGACCACGACACGATGGCCGGCTGGCAGGAGGCGGCCCGGGCCGTCCCGGATACCGGCGTCGCCCTGCTGCGCGGCACCGAGATCTCCTGCGCCGCTGACGGGGTCACCCTCCACCTGCTGTCCTACCTGCACCGGGCCGATGATGCCGGGCTGGAGGCCGCCTTCGCCCGCGCCCGCCGCTCGCGCGACAGCCGGGCCCAGCGGATGGTCGAGCGCCTTAGCGAGGACTACCCGGTCACCTGGGAGGACGTCCTGACCCAGTCGGCCGACTCCCACACGATCGGCCGGCCCCACATCGCCGACGCTCTCGTGGCGGCCGGCTCCTTCCCCGATCGCAACGCCGCCTTCGCCGGGCCGCTGGCCACCTCCTCGCCCTACTACGTGCACCACTGGGCGCTGGACCCGGTGGAGGCCTGCCGCCTGGTGCGCGCCGCCGGTGGGGTCCCGGTGGCGGCCCACCCGCGTGCCGCCTCCCGCCAGCGCCGCCTCGTGCCCGATGAGACCTTCGCCCAGATGGCCGAGGCCGGCCTGGCGGCCCTGGAGATGAACCATCGCGACCAGGACCCCGAGCAGCGCGAGCAGGTTCGCCTCCTGGCCCAGCGCCTGGGCCTGGGGCTGTCGGGGGCCTCGGACTACCACGGCGCCGGTAAGCCCAACCGTCTGGGGGAGAACCTCATGCCGCCCGAGCTGCTGGAACAGATCCTCGACGAGGGCGCCCTCGATCTCGTCCGCCCCTGAGGGCCGACCGGCCACGGCACCCGGCTTCCGCCGAGCGGCGGTGATAGAAACGCCCCATGCTGCAGTCCGTCTTCGACACCACGGTCTTCGCCACGACCTTCACCACGCTGCTGGTGATCCAGGACCCGTTGGGCGCCATCCCGATCTTCCTGTCCCTGACCTCGCGGCAGACACCCCCTGAGCGCGCCGCTTCTGCACGCCAGGCCACGGTAGTCTCCTTCGCCGTCATCGTGCTCTTCGCAGTCTTCGGACGCTACATCCTGAAGTTCCTGGGGATCTCCGTGCCCTCCCTCCAGGTAGCCGGCGGACTGCTGCTGCTCCTGGTGGCCCTGGAGCTGCTGACCGACAAGGTCGATGAGAGCCCCGATCCTGACGCCGTCACCGCCAACGCCGCCCTCGTGCCCCTGGGCACGCCTCTGCTGGCCGGGCCGGGAGCCATCGTCGCGGCGATGGTCGCCGTGGACACCACCGGAGGCGGGGTGGCCGGGTGGGTCTCCGTGACGGCCGCGATCATTGGCACGCACATCGCCATCTGGGCCTCGCTGCGCTTCTCCCTGGGGCTCAACCGGGTGCTGGGCACCTCCGGCATCCGGATCCTCACTCGGGTCATGGGGCTGCTCCTGGCGGCCATCGCCGTCCAAATCATGGCCGACGGCGTCTTCGCCTTCCTGGAGACCCGCCTCTGAGCTGGGTCCGCTCCGGAGTCGGACAGCGGCTGAGACCCACGTGAGTCTCAGCCGCTGCTTGTCAGTCCTACTCGCCGGCGGTCCCGTCAACCGGGCGGCCGCCGCGCGTGCGCTTACGGGTGCGCTTGCGCCGGGGCTTGGCCTCGCCGTCGGCGGAGCGCCGGGAGCGCTCACCGCGCTTGGAGTCCTTGGCGCCCCTGCCGCCGCGGCCCCGGCCGCGCTCCGAGCGCCCGCCCTGTCGGCCGGACTGTTTGCGCCCACGCTTGCCGGTCTCACCCAGGTCCTCGATCTCCTCGGCGTCGAGCCCCTCCAGGGTGCGCTTGTGACGGGGCAGGCGGCCGGTGACCTTCTCCGGGATCGACAGGTCGGAGAACAGGTGCTCGCTGGTGTGGTAGGTCTCCACCGGCTCCTCGATGGGCAGGCCCAGAGCCTTGGCGATGATCCGCCAGCGCGGCACGTCGTCCCAGTCCACGAAGGTGACCGCCGTGCCGGAGTTGCCGGCGCGTCCGGTGCGCCCGATGCGGTGGACGTAGATCTTCTCGTCCTCGGGGCACTGGTAGTTGATGACGTGGGTGACGTCGTCGACGTCGATGCCCCGGGCGGCCACGTCGGTGGCCACCAGCACGTCCACCTTGTTGTTGCGGAAGGCGCGCAGGGCCTGCTCGCGGGCCCCCTGGCCGAGGTCGCCGTGCAGGGCCCCGGTGGCGAAACCGCGGGCGCGCAGGTCGTCAGCCACCCGGGCCGCCGTGCGCTTGGTGCGCGCGAAGATGATGGTGCGCCCGCGCCCCTCGGCCTGGAGGATCCGGGAGACGACCTCCACCTTGTTCATCGAGTGGGTGCGGTAGACGACCTGCTGGACCGTCTGAACGGTCATGCCCTCGTCGCCCGGGTCCTGGGCGCGGATGTGGGTGGGGCGGGTCATGTAGCGGCGCGCCAGGGCGACGACGGCCCCGGGCATGGTGGCGCTGAAGAGCATCGTGTGCCGGTCGGCGCGGGTGCGGGCCAGGATCTTCTCCACGTCGGGCAGGAATCCCAGGTCCAGCATCTCGTCGGCCTCGTCCAGGACGACGGTGGTGACGTGAGCCAGGTCCAGCACGCCGCGCTCCATGAGGTCGATGAGACGGCCGGGCGTTCCCACGACGACCTCGGCTCCCCGCTCGAGGTCCTCGATCTGGGGCTCGTAGGCGCGCCCGCCGTAGACCTGGACGATGCGCACGGTGCGCTTGGCGGCAGCCGTGGACAACTCCTCGGCGACCTGCTTGGCCAGCTCACGGGTGGGCAGGATGACCAGGGCCTGGGGGCTGCCGGAGGCGGGATCCTCGTCCCAGCCCTCCTCCCCGGGGCCCAGAGTGTCCATGAGCAGAGGGATGCCGAAGCCCAGGGTCTTGCCGGTGCCGGTCTTGGCCTGACCGATGATGTCCTGTCCCTCCAGGGCCACCGGCAGGGTGAGGGCCTGGATGGGGAAGGGGTGGGTGATGCCCTTGGCGGACAGGGCCTCACAGATCTCCGGCTCGACGTCGAAGTCGGCGAAGGTCTTGCGGCTCAGGTCGGTCTGGTCGCCCTCATCGGTGATGTCGGGAGTGGCCTCGTCCAGGACGGGGGCGTGGGCGCCGGCCGTCTCGATGATCCCGGACGTGCCGGCAGTGGTGCCGGCAGCGGCGTCGGCGCTCTCGATGGTGCTCTGGTCGTCTGTGAAGTTGTGGCCGGGCTCGACGGCGTCGGCCCCGTGCTGCTCGTTGCTCACGAGGTTCCTTGTCTTCTGATCGGGTTGAACCGCTCCGGCGCGGCTGTCGCTCGCGCGCACGGTCGGGTGCGCTGCATGGGCGTTGGCGCCGTCGGATGTGGCAGCCGATCGCGAGTCATAGCTGAGTCCATCTGACGACCGGGCAACCGTGGACGCCGTCAGCGTAGCGGGAAAACATGATGATGGCCTGTCTGGATGGGGAGGTGCGCCGTCGGCGTGGTCGATGTCACGGCCGTGCTTCACGCACGGCAAGACCTGGATACGATGGTGGCCATGTCCCAGATGCCGACTCCGTCACCTCAGCCCAGCGCCTCCACCCCGATGCAGGTCGGTCCTCACGAGCTGTCCGTCGTCGGCGTCGTCGCGATCTCCCGGACGGCGGCCTGCACCCGCTACGCCAAGGATGCCGACCGGGCTCCGCGGATGACGGCCCGGGTCGACCTGCTGCGCATGAGCGCCTGGGAGGTCGCCTCCTTCGACCGGGTCGTGGAGCTGGCCGCGACCCACGGCATCGACGCCCTGGGGGCGGCCGAACGCTTCACCGACGTGCTGGGCGACTTCGACGAGCGGCTGCGGCCACTGGACTGGGCCGAGCGCCTGCTCAAGACCTACATCACCTTCGGGCTGCTCATCGACTTCGGGATGGCGCTGAGCGAGTCGTTGGAGGATCCCTTGCGCAGAGGGCTCGTCCACGAGCTCAGCCAGGACCCGATCAGCACCTACGCCATCGCCGAGCTGGAGGAGGCCATTGCGGCCGACCCACAGCTGGCCGCCCGGCTGGGGCTGTGGGGTCGGCGCGTCATCGGTGAGGAGATCGGAACCTTCCAGAGGCTCCTGGGGCAGTTCCCCGAGCTCCTCGGGCAGATGGCTCAGGAGCAGCTCCACTCGGTGCTGACCCAGGGGGCGGTCTCGCGCATGAGAGGGCTGGGCCTGAGGGTCTGACCGTCTCTCAGCACGTCCGAGCGGCTAAGATGTGAAGTGCCCAACAGTGGAGTAGTGCCCGTGTCGGTGGCGTGACAGGACCCGGGCTGCGTTGGGTAAGGTGTCCGCATCCACATCCTCATCACCCGATGTGAGAGTCGTGGCTCTCACATCCTGAAGGAGTTCCCATGAAGCGAAGCGTATGGATGGCCGCGTCCGCGGCCGTCGCCCTGTCCGTCGTCCCGGTCGGCGCGGCTGCTGCCGAGACGGACCCCGCTCCTGCCGCCGAGCAGGTGGCGCCGCAGTCCGGTGGCGCGAAGGCTGACGCTCCCCAGCCCGACACCCCTTCCCCGGCCGCTCCCAAGCCCGATGGCGACAAGCAGCCTGCCCCCGCCCCCGAGCCTGCTCCCGCCCCCGCGGAGGACGCGGGCAAGGCGGCACCTCAGGCTCCGGGTGCCAACAACGCCGCGGCGCAGCAGGAGAACAAGCCGGAGGCTCCGGCTGAGCAGTCCCAGCCGAACCAGGGCGACCAGCAGCAGGGTGATCCTGCCGGTTCCCAGGCTGCTCCCGAGCAGCAGGCCCCGGCCCCCGAGCAGTCCTCTGAGGGAGGCGCCCCTGCGGCGGCCGAGGAGAGCGCCCCCCAGGGCGCCGCGGAGGCTCCCGGTGAGCAGGCCGCCGCACCCCGCGAGCAGGCTGCCTCTGGCCAGCAGGGCACCGCCACCGCAGGTCGCTCCACCCTCGCTCAGACCGGAGCGGGAACGACCGCCGCTTGGATGGTGTTGGGCACCGGTGCGACAGGCGCCGCCATGCTCATGGCTCGCCGTAGGCTGACCTACTGACACACATCGGTCCTTGACGTTGAGGAGAGGTCTGGCCCATGGATGACCGGATGCTCGACGGGGAC
>ERZ773007.354-NODE-354-length-23020-cov-4.713477_pt1 | contig 23020 bp, 19 predicted proteins | sample MGYA00580665_ERZ773007 | MGnify/ENA primary metagenome ERZ773007 (study PRJEB29015, sample SAMEA2738122) | human oral metagenome | biome: human oral; feature: human-associated habitat; material: saliva | place: China | collected 2167 ... | reverse complement strand
CACCCGGTTCGTACCCTTACCCTACGAAGCCGAGACTTAACCTACGAACTCGCGGGCGTACCCGTCTCCTGGGTGTAACCGCGGGCCACTGCCCAGGTCCAGATGCGGTCCAGCTCGGCATCGCCCCGGCGCATCATCATGGACCTCGACAGACCGCGACGAGTCAGCCCCGGCAACCAGACGGCTCGCCCTTGAGGGACCCTGACGTAGGCTCGGGCGCTCAGGCTCACGCCGGCAGCATCCCCGGCGTCCCCGGTGAGGAGGGCCAGGACGATGAGGACGAGCCCCAGGAGAATCACCAGCAGCGGGGGCACACTGGGGCGCTTGACGAATAGGTCGCTGCGGGACCGGGGCCAGGGGATGTCGCGCCGGAAGCCGAGAACTCGCGTGTGGATACCGCTGGAGTCGAATTCGGTCCGCATGGACATCATCATCGGAACCGGCACCAGGAGTATCAGCCCGGTGATGAGCATGGTGAGGCCGAGCGTGGAATCGTCCCCGCCACCAACGATGGTCTTGAGCCCGGACGCCAGGAACAGCAGCCCGACGGCGCCACACAGAACGAGCACGATCCAGCCGGACCCGGTTGCGGCGGTACGGCGGACCAACCTGTCGGTCACCGGCACAACGGATGCTTGCTCGGGACGATGCACCGGCGGCGTGAACGTCCGGGCCGCGGGGACTCCCTGGAGCGCAACGACGGGAACGGGGACCGGAGGGGCCGATGGCTGCTGGTAGTTCGGTCGGCCGTCATTCGATCGACCGCCACCAACCCGGCCGTACCCGGCCGAGCCGTACTGACCGGGTGCCCCCTGAGGAACGGCCCCACCGTAGGGGTCAGGGCGGCTCCCGGGCCGGCCGTAGGGAACGGGCCAACCGTCGGACGTGCCTGTCGGTGGTTGCGTCATGGGAACCTCTTCATCAAGGCGGTCAGCACCAGATCGTGGGCGGTGGGGTGCCATGAGCGTATTCCACACCGGCCGCGACCACACCGCCTCCAAGGGCCCAGTCCCCATCGACCGAGAACGCTGGAGGAGGCTGCGCATCCTCGACGTCCACCGTGTGCGCCCCGACTCAGGGGCGGTTCAGGCCCTGACGGCGTTCCTGCCTCGCTCGCAGTCCCTGCTGGACACCGAGCACGCCGTTGAGCTCGACGTACTCGCCCGTCTCCTGGGTGTATCCGCGCGCGACCGCCCACTCCCAGATGCGGTCCAGCTCGGCGGTGCCCTTCGCCTCCAGCGCCTGGGCACTGACTCCGGACCAGGTCAGACCGGCCAGCACGAATGCCTTGCCGGCGGGGTCGATGACGTGCCCCTCGGCGTGACGGATCTGGACCTTGCCGGCGGCGACGCCCAGGGCCGCCGGCACACCGGGGACCTTGACGAACAGCCCCGTGCGCGACCGCGGCCAGGGAATATCGCGGCCCCTTCCGCCGGCCCCGATGTGGATGCCCGTGGCGTCGAACACCGTGCGCACCGACATGAGGAACAGGATACCGAGCAGCAGGAACAACCCGAGGAGCAGCAGGATGACGAAGGCACTGATCGTGCCCTTGTCCCCGAGATGAATGAGGTTCCAGACCGCGCCGGCCAGGCACACCAGCCCAAAGCCGCCGCCCACGAGAAACTGAATGCGGCTGGAGGTCGTCGCCGTGGGCTTGAGGACCAGCCTGTCCTGTTCCACGGGGATGGGGCCGAGCCGGGAAGGCTGGTACTCGTACTGCGGGCCCGAGGAGGACTGCTGCGCGCCCGCGACGCCGTAGGAAGCCGCCTGAGGCCCTGCGGGCTGTCCGGCCTGCTGACCGTACTGAGCCTGAGGTCCGGGGTAACCGTACTGCACAGCTCCGACCTGACTCGTCTGGCCGTACTGGGCTTGAGGTCCGGACACGCCGGCTTGACCGTAGGGGTTCTGCTGGGCGGGGGCACCGTACTGGCCGGGCTGTCCGGGCTGACTGTAGGGGCCGTTGGCCGGCGGCTGACTCATGAGCACTTTCCTCGATGGTTCTTCACATGCGCGGAGTCCTGATCGGACCCGGACAGGATACCGAGACAGTCGTACGGCAGCCTCAGGCAGGACTCCCCATCCCGCCCTCGGAGACGAGGTGGACCGCAGCAATCCTCATCGTCCCCGTGGTCCTTTCTCATTCAGCGCGGAGGCACTCAGGATTCACGTACGTATCGGTCTCCCACGTGTAGCCGCGCGCGACGGCCCAGCTCCAGATCCGATCCAGCTCCGCCGCGCTTCTGCGCTCCATACCGGACCTGGATATTCCCCTGCGCGACATTCCTGCAAGCCAGACAACCTGCCCCTCGGAGTCAAGGACGTGGGTCCGAGCGGCCAGACTCATGCCGGGGAACTCATCCGGGCTCAGGTTCCCATCGCTCAGGAATACCAGAATCACGATGAAGAGTCCGGCGAAGGCCATGATGAGGAGTCCCAGGACCGGGTTCTTAGCCGGCCGCTGGACGACCAGTCCGCTGCGGGAGCGGGGCCACGGGGCGTCGTGCGCGCTCCACAGTCCCCGCACATGGATCCCATCCGCATCGAACTGCGTCCTCCTCGAGGCCGCCACCGCGACAGGGAGGAGGAGCAACAGCCCGATTATCAGCGCCGTGAAGAAAGCGCCGCCCCATTCCCCCACGAGGAGTCGCGCGATGTTCAGCAGGTACAGCCCTGGGATGCCACAAAAAATGAACACGATCCAACCGGAGCCGGTAAACGCGGTTCTACGCACCACCTTCTCCTTGACCGGCGAGATCGGCGGCTGACTCATGAGTATTTTCCTCAAGGGGTTCTTCGGACTTATGGGGGCTGACGACGCTTTGTCAGCCTATCGCCCTGGCTCTGTGCCGGCTTTTGGTAGAACTCCCCATCGGCCCAGCCTGCGCTTGACGGTTATCTGTCGCCGGTGAGGCGGCGCAGTACGCGTACCCGTGGACTCCAGGACACGGGCCGGGCCACCGAACCGGTCGCCTCCCGCTCGGCGTTGTCGAGGAGGTCCTCGACGACGGCGTCGTGCAGGGGCTCGACCACGGCCGAGAACATGAGCCGCATGGCACCGCGGGCACGGCCGATGAGGACGTGGCGGATGCGGGTGCGCTCATCGTCCAGGGCGTCAAGGCTCAGTTCGTGGGCACCGATGATCCCTGTTCGCGGACGGAAGGTGAACCGCACTCGCCGGCCGGGCTCGTACTCGCTCACGTAGTAGCGGATGACGCCATGGCCGCCGTCGGCTCCCACCGCCAGGGGTCGGTCCAGGACCATCGGTGTCCAGGACTGCGAGGGCCAGAGCCGGTCGTCCTTCTGTCCCAGCCCGTCCAGCAGGGCCCCAAGGGACTCGATAGGGGCGTTGACGACGCGTTCGTGAACGTTGCGGATCATGAGTACTCCTCCACGGTTGTCGCCTGGCTGTCGCACATCTGCCGGCCGCTTGTCCGACAGGATCGCACCCGACCACGAGGTCGCACAGGACCGCGGCGCGCCGCAGCGAACCGTGCTCGGCCCGCTCAGCCTCATTGGCTCACAGGTGCAGGAGCATGCGGGCGTTGCCCAGGGTGTTGGGCTTGACACGGGCAAGGTCGAGGAACTCAGCCAGACCGTCGTCGTGGGAGCGCAGCATCTCGGAGAAGACGTCCGCACCCACCGGGGTGCCCTCGATGGGCTCGAAGCCGTGAGCACCGAAGAACTGCTCCTCGAAGGTCATGCAGAACACCCGCTTGAGCCCCATCTCCCGGGCCTGCGCGATGAGCTCGCGCAGGATGGCCGAACCGAGCCCGGTCCCCAGGGCGTCGGGGTGGACGGCCAGGGTACGCACCTCGGCAATGTCGTCCCACATGACGTGCAGAGCCCCACAGCCCACGATCCTGGAAGCGGCCGAGGTATCCCCGCTGTCTGCCCCACCGGGCCCGGCGACGCCGGGGATCTCCTCGGCGACGATGAACTCCTGAATGTCCTCGAAGTAGGAGATGAGGTCCTTGGCGATGAGAACGCGACGCTCGGCGTAGGGCCGCACCAGCTCGGCGATGGCGCGCACGTCCGCCGGGCGGGCCGGCCGCAGGATGCGTCGGGAGCCGTCGACCCCGTAGACCTCGGCTCGGCGAGCTGCCCGGCCGGTGGGCAGGTGTTCATCTGTCCTGACAGCAGTGCTGTTCATCGTCGTCCGCATTCAGTAAGACTCAGTTCTGGTCGTGGGCCCCGCGAGCCGGTGCTCCACCGACGACGTCGGAGCCGTGAGCAGACCGCAGCGCGATCCGGGCCCACATCCTGCCACGTTCGCGACTCATCGAGAACCGCTTCCCTTCTGGCCGCGGGCCTCGGCGAGATCCAGGACGGCGCGGGCGGTGGCGTCGTCGACGACGAGATCCGTGGCGGTGCGAGCGCGCAGCGCGGCCAGCAGGGCGCGGGCCTTGCCAGTTCCCGCGGCCACGCACAGGCGGCGCGGAATCCGGGCGAGCTGGGCGGGAGTCGGACCGGTGGCCCGGGCGTTGAGGGCGACGTCGCGCCAGGAGCCGTCGGCGCGCAGCAGTACGGTGCACACGTCCCCCACCACGTTCTGGCGGCGCAGCACGGTCTGGTCCCGGGCCGTGAGGTGACCGCCCTCGTAGACCTGGGAGGGCAGGGCCCCGTTGAGGGCATCGAGGGCGCCGACGCCGAAGACGGCCAGGCTCGCGCGCCGCACCACCGACAGGACCCGCTTGACCGAGCGCTCCGACCACATGGCCTCGCGCGTGGCCACATGGTCGAAGAAGGCCGGCACCGGGAAGGAGATCGTGCGCGCCCCCAGCGACAAGCGCATCCGGGAGAGCACCTCGCCGGCACTGGGCCCCTCCCGCACAGGATCCGAGGCACCGTTGAGCTGGACGACGGTCAGTCCCGGAACGGACCTCGAGGGCAGGGCGGCGCTGACCTCCGACATGGTGGTGCCCCAGGCGACGCCGACGACGACGCCTCCTGCGTCAGCGTCCCGACCCGACCCAGCGGGCTCGCCGGCCGCGGGGGGCTTGTCACCCTCGGGACCACCGGACTCAGGCGCACCAACACCTCGGCCCTGGCCCGGCTCGGCCAGGGCCTCGATGAGATCGACCATGTGCGCGGCAGCGACGGAGGCGACCTGCTCGAGGCGGTGGATCTCCGTGGTGCCCTCGCGCACCGGGACGATATGCGTGCGGACCCCGAAGACCTGGGCCATCCGCCCCTCCAGGGAGCCGGCACCCCCGGGCTGGACGAGGCTGACCCGCACGACACCCTCCTGGCGGGCACGCGCCAGGAGCCGGGAGACGGTCGAGCGCGACACCCCCAGGTGGTGGGCGATCACCTCCATCGTCTCGCCCTGGACGTAGTACATGGAGGCCGCCTCGTAGGCGCGCAGGAGGCCGCCGGGGTCGGCAGCACTCACCGCGCTCCCGGCCGCGTCAGCAACGGTTCTGCCAGTCACGTCTTCCTCCTTGCTCCACCCGGCTCCGCCCGACGACGACGGGGCCGTTCCACACGGCCGCTGCGCATCGTGGGAGGGAACGATCCTGCCGCCTGCGACATCGGATGTCCTGTTCAGGAGAGCCGTCCACACAGTTGTGCGGACATTCTTGTGGATACCTCAAAAGTCTCATGCACATTCGTGCAGTTCCCTTGCGCATTCTCCCACGCTCGGCGGACAGTGGTGTTCGCCACCATACAAGGGCCGTGCGAGCGCGAGGGAACGCGGCGGGCCCCGGCGCCGGAAGCCGGGCCCCGACCTGCCTCCCATCCGGCACCCCGGTCAACGCCGACCGGCCCCGCACAGCCCCATCAGTTTCGATCTCACGACACGTAGGAGCCCAGGAGCCATGACCTCCACCCGCAAGCCCTCGTCCACGAAGACCCCCCGCAGCTCCGGCCCGGCTGGCCCCTCCTACCCCGCACCCATCCAGGACACCGCACTCAACGCCGCCCAGCGTGAGCGCGCCCTGGAGGAGATGTCCTCCGCCGAGGGCCTGGACGTGCTGGTCGTCGGCGGAGGCGTCACCGGCGCCGGCATCGCCCTGGACGCCGCGGCGCGCGGCCTGCGCACCGGCATCGTGGAGATGGGCGACTGGGCCTCGGGCACCTCCTCGTGGTCCTCCAAGCTCGTCCACGGCGGCCTGCGCTACCTCTACCAGCTCAACTTCGCCCTCGTGCACGAGGCCCTCACCGAGCGCGGCCGCCTGCTGAGCACCACCGCACCGCACCTGGTCAAGGCCCAGCCCTTCCTGTGGCCGCTCAAGCACCACTACGAGCGCTCCTACTCCGCGGTCGGCGTAGGGATGTACGACGCCCTGGCCCTGGCCGGCTCCCGCGGCCGCAAGACCGTGCCGATCCAGCGCCACCTGGGCCGCAAGGGCACCTCCGCCCTGGCCCCCTCCCTGGACACCAGCGGCCTGGCCGGCTCCATCCGCTTCTTCGACGCCCGGGTCGACGACGCCCGCCTGGTCATCGACCTGGTGCGCACCGCCGTCGGCCTGGGGGCGCTGGCCGCCAACCGCACGAAGGTCACCGGCTTCCTCACCGACGAGCGCGGCCACGTCCACGGCGCCCGCGTCACCGACCTGGCCACCGGCACCGACCACGAGATCCGGGCCAAGCGCACCATCAACGCCGCCGGCGTGTGGACCGAGGACGTCCAGGACCTGGCCACCGACGCCGGAGGCCTGAAGGTCCTGGCCTCCAAGGGCATCCACATCGTGGTCCCCAAGGAGGCCATCGACGCCGAGACCGGGGTCTTCCTGCGCACCGAGAAGTCCGTCCTGTTCATCATCCCCTGGCCCGAGTACTGGGTCATCGGCACCACCGACACCCCCTGGGATCTGGACGTCTCCAAGCCCGTGGCCACCGCCGCCGACGTCGACTACATCCTCGAGCACGCCAACTCCGTGCTGTCGCGGCCCATCACTCGCGCAGACATCATCGGCGTCTACGCGGGCCTGCGCCCCCTGCTCCAGCCCAAGCTCAAGCCGGGTGCCGAGGCCGCCTCCACGAAGGTCTCCCGTGAGCACACGGTCACCCGGATCGCCCCGGGGCTGACCGCCATCGCCGGCGGCAAGCTGACCACCTACCGGGTCATGGCCTCCGACGCCGTCGACCACGCCCTGGGCGAGGCCCTGTCCCACGCCCACCCCTGCGCCACGCAGGAGCTGCCCCTGGTGGGTGCGGCCGGCTACCACGCCCTAGCCAAGCGGGCCGGGCGGATCGCCGGGGAGCGCGGCTGGACCCTGGAGCGGGTCACCCACCTGCTGGACCGCTACGGCGACGAGACCCCGGCCCTGTTGGAGGCCATCGACGCCGCCGGACCCGAGGAGCGCCTGGGTGAGCCGTTGGAGGAGGCCCCCACCTACCTGCGCGCCGAGGTCGCCTGGGCCGTCACCCACGAGGGCGCTGAGAGCCTCGACGACGTCCTGCTGCGCCGGGTGCGCCTGGACCTCTCACGCCGCGACCGGGGCCTGGCCGCCGCCGACGAGATCCTGGCGATCATGGCGCCGCTGCTGAGCTGGTCGGAGGATGACGTCGCCGCCCAGAAGGAGGCCTACGCCCAGCGCGTGGCCCAGATCGCCGCGGCCGAGGCCGAGCTGACCGACGCCGCCGCGGTGGCGCACATCACCGAGCCGATCTAGTCTCCTGCTGGGCGAGCGGACCGCTGCCGGTACCGCTCGACCAGCAGGCTCCCCGTGGTGCCCGTCAGTTCCCGTAGAGACAGTCACCACGACCACCCACCACCCACACCCCGGACCTCGCAGTCCCGAGTACACCCGCACACCGTCGTGCAGAAAGGGAGCCGCACATGTCTGCGACCCTGACCCAGATCTTCGCCTCGGAGGCTCTGGGGACATTTCTTCTCATTCTTCTGGGCTGCGGCGTCGTCGCCGGTGTCGTGCTGCCCACCTCCAAGGCCAAGGACAGCGGCTGGATCGTCATCACCATGGCCTGGGGTCTGGCGGTCTTCGTGGGTGTCTACGCCGCCTACAAGACCGGCGCACACCTCAACCCGGCGGTGACCATCGGCCTGGCAGTCGCCGGACGACCCCTGGCCGAGGGAATCTCCGCCACGCCGGTCAACATCCTCGTCTACTGCGCCGCCCAGATGGTGGGCGCCATGGCGGGCGCCGCCACCGTCTGGCTGTCCTACAAGAAGCAGTTCGACCAGGAGGCCGACGCCGCCTCCAAGCTCGGCGTGTTCGCCACCGGCCCGGCGGTGCGCTCCTACGGCTGGAACGTCGTGACCGAGGCCGTGGGCACCTTCGTCCTGCTGGCCTGGATCCTCGCCTCGGGCAAGACCCCCTCGGGCCTGGGCCCGCTGGCCGTGGCCATGGTCATCGTCGTCATCGGCATGAGCCTGGGCGGCCCCACCGGCTACGCCATCAACCCGGCCCGTGACTTAGGACCGCGTATCACCCACGCCCTCCTGCCGATCCCCGGCAAGGGAGGCTCGGACTGGGCCTACTCCTGGGTCCCGATCGTCGGCCCGCTCATCGGCGCCGTCGCCGCCGGGCTCATCGTTCCCCACATCGCCGGGCTGTTCTGAGCCCGCACGACCCTTGACCGCATCGACACCATCGCTGCCCAGCGCAGCTCTCACCACCGCCCCCTCACAACGCAGTGAAAGGACATTCCTTTGAGCCCCAACAGCACTGAGAAGAAGTACGTCCTGGCCATCGACCAGGGTACGACCTCCTCACGCGCCATCCTGTTCAACCACGACGGCGAGATCGTCGCCGTCGACCAGAAGGAGCACGAGCAGATCTTCCCGCGCGCCGGCTGGGTCGAGCACGACGCGAACGAGATCTGGGACAACATCCGCTTCGTCGTCGGCGGGGTGCTGGCCAAGGCGCAGATCAACCGCCACGAGATCGCCTCGGTGGGCATCACCAACCAGCGCGAGAGCGCCGTCGTGTGGGACAAGAACACCGGCGAGCCCGTCTACAACGTCATCGTCTGGCAGGACACCCGCACCCAGAAGATCTGCGACCGTCTGGCCGGCGAGGACGGCCCGGACAAGTACAAGGACCGCGTGGGCCTGGGGCTGGCCACCTACTTCGCCGGCCCCAAGGTGGCCTGGATCCTGGAGAACGTGGCGGGCGCCCGCGAGCGCGCCGAGGCCGGCGACCTCCTCATGGGCACCATGGACACCTGGACGCTGTGGAACCTCACCGGCGGGGTCAACAGCGGTGTGCACGCCACCGACGTCACCAACGCCTCGCGCACGATGCTCATGAACATCGACACCCTGGACTGGAACCCGGAAATCTGCGCGGACATGGGCATCCCCGTCTCCATGCTCCCCGAGATCCGCCCCTCCTCGGGCGTCTTCGGCTACGGCCGCAAGAACGGCCTGCTGGTGGACACCCCCATCAGCAGCATCCTGGGCGACCAGCAGGCGGCCACCTTCGGGCAGGCCTGCTTCGAGAAGGGCCAGGCCAAGAACACCTACGGCACCGGCTGCTTCATGCTCATGAACACGGGCACCACCCCGGTGCGCAGTGAGAACGGGCTGCTGACCACCGTGTGCTACCAGATCGGGGACGAGCCGGCCGTCTACGCCCTGGAGGGCTCGATCGCCGTGGCCGGCTCGCTGGTGCAGTGGCTGCGCGACAACCTGGGCATCATCGCCGACTCCAAGGACATCGAGGCTCTGGCCTCCAGCGTCGAGGACAACGGCGGGGCCTACTTCGTGCCGGCCTTCTCCGGGCTGTTCGCCCCGCACTGGCGCCCCGATGCCCGCGGTGCCCTGGTGGGTCTGACCCGCTACGTCAACAAGGCGCACATCGCTCGGGCCGTGGAGGAGTCCACCGCCTACCAGACCCGCGAGGTCCTCGAGGCCATGAACGCCGACTCGGGACAGGCCCTGACCGAGCTCAAGGTCGACGGCGGCATGACCCGCGACGAGCTGCTCATGCAGTTCCAGGCCGACCAGGTGGGCGTGCCCGTGGTGCGTCCGAAGGTCGCCGAGACCACGGCGCTGGGGGCCGCCTACGCCTCCGGTATCGCGGTGGGCTTCTGGTCGGGCACCCAGGACGTCATCGACAACTGGGCCGAGGACAAGCGCTGGGAGCCGACCATGGAGGAGGCCGAGCGCGAGCGGCTCTTCCGCAACTGGAACAAGGCCGTCCAGCGCACCCTGGACTGGGTCGACGAGGACGTCGTCGAGTAGGGCCGATGTCCGACAGTACTCAGGCGACGCTCGCCGGCACCGCCTGAGCGCCCACTGCCCCGGACGCCGCCGACGGTTCCAGTCTCCCCACGGGCCCGTTGGCGGCGTCCTCATGCACTACTAGTCCTCTCATACACTGTTGAGGCCCGTGAATGGTCGGTAGATTCCTGGGTGGCGCTCTCTGGCCCGCCCGGGGAGTACTTCCCGTCCCCCTGTCAGGAGTCCCTGTATGACGGCCCACCCACCCACTGCCCACGTGTCCCCACCCGCCTCCGCCCCGTCGGCCTCGACGCCGGCGCTGCCCGTCGATGATTCCGACGAGCTCTCCAACACCGGCACCCCCTCGGGTGCCCGCACGGGCGAGCGGATCCTCGAGCGGATCGAGTGGGCCGACGTCGTGCGCATCGCGGTGGTGGGCGTGGCAGCACTGGGTGCCTGGATCGCGGGCACGACCGGCACACCCGGCTGGGCCGTGGGCGCCGCCGGGGCGGTGGTGCTGGCGGTGGGCTGCTGGCCTCTCCTGGTCGAGGCGGCCGGTGACCTGCGCGAGCGGCGAATGAGTATGGAGCTGTCGATGCTCCTGGCCATCGTGGCGGCCGCCGCCATTGGCGAGTGGGTGACCGCCCTGGCCGTGACGGTCTTCGCGCTGTGCGCCGAGGTCCTCGAGGAGCTGTCGATGGATCGGGGGCGCGACGCCCTGACCGATCTCATGTCCTTCCTGCCGCAGACCGCGCGGGTGGTGGGGGCCCCGGAGACCACTGAGTCCGCCGAGTCGGCTGAGGCCGCCGAGGCCTCGCAGTCCCCCGGGGTCACTGAAGTCCCCCTGGACGAGGTCCGCCCGGGGCAGGTCATCGCCCTGAGTCCCGGGGGCCGGGTTCCGGTCGACGGCGTCGTGCGCACCGGTAGGGCCGACGTCGACCAGTCCCGGATCACCGGGGAGGCGCTGCCCGTGCAGGTCGGGCCGGGTGACCGGGTGCCGGCCGGCTCTATCACCCGTGGCGCCCTGGAGCTCGAGGTGGAGCGGGTCGGCGAGGAGTCCTCCTACGGGCGAATCGTGGCCGCGGTGCGCCACGCCCAGTCCTCGCGCGCGCCGGTCCAGCGCCTGGCCGACCGGCTGGCGGCCCGCATCGTCTATCTGGCGCTGGCGGCCGCCCTGGTCACCTTCCTGGTGACCAGGGACGTGCGCGCCACGATCTCGGTCATCATCGTGGCCGGGGCCTGCGGGGTGGCCGCGGGCACTCCCCTGGCGGTTCTGGCGGCCATCGCCCGCGCCGCCCGCTGCGGGGCCTTCGTCAAGGACGGCACCCACCTGGAGCAGCTCTCCGCGGTGGACACGGTGGTGGTGGACAAGACCGGGACCCTCACCGTCGGCGAGCCCCGGGTCGTGAGCGTCCGCCCCACCGAGGCCGCCGCCGGCGAGGGCGAGGTGCTGGCCCTGGCGGCCGCGGCCGAGTGGAACTCCGAGCACCCCATCGGCCGGGCCATCTACGCCGAGGCCGCCGTGCGCGATCTGACGGTGCCGATGCCCGGCGACGTCGCCTACTCCCCCGGGGCCGGCGTGAGCGCCCACGTCGAAGGACGCCAGATCACCGTGGGACGCTGCCGGGGACAGAAGAACCAACCGGAGCGGGACGCCTCCGACTGCGACGACGAGGCCGCCCTGAGCACTGAGTCCGACCCGGAGGCGCCGTCGGCCACCTCGGTGGTGGAGGTGCGGGCCGACGGACAGCTCCTGGGCACCATCGCCCTGGCCGACCGGTTGCGTCAGGGGGCGGCCGCCGCCGTGCGGGACCTGGGTGACATGGGCCTGGAGGTCCTCATGCTCACCGGCGACTCGGCCGCCTCCGCGCGCCACGTGGCCGGCCTGCTCGGCCTGACCGAGGAGCAGGTGCGCGCCGACCTGCTGCCCACCGACAAGGAAGAGGTCGTCGACTCGCTACGTCGGGCGGGCAAGCGGGTGGCCATGGTGGGCGACGGCGTCAACGACGCTCCCGCCCTGGGCGCCGCCGACGTCGGCATCGCCATGGGCACCGGCACGGACGTGGCCCGCGAGGCCGGGGACGTGGTGCTCGTGGGCTCCGCCCCGGCCGACCTGGTCGAGACCGTGCGGGTGGCCCGCCGGGCTCGGCGCATCATCATGGTGAACTTCGTGGGCACGGTGGTGGTCGACGTCGTCGGCATGATCGCCGCCGGGCTGGGACTGCTGGGGCCGGTGGCCGCGGCCCTCGTGCACGTCGTGTCTGAATCGGCTTTCATCCTCAACTCGGCCCGACTGGTCCCCCGACGCCGCCGCAGGCGCTGAGCCGTCCGGCTACCGACACCCACCGACACAGGCCGCAGCACCCGCGTCTTGAGGGCCTGGCACTGGGCGCCATGAGCTCCGGACCGCCTCGACCGCCGCGCCCCGCGCCCCCACTTTCACCTGGAAGAATGCGCGAAGACGGCGCACGGCCCCCGCATATGGTGCACAACTCACCATCTCCATGGCATGATCGTTGGGCCTTAGTACCCAGGACGCAGCAGCGCGGCTGCCAGCCCAGCCCCGCTGACGACCTGGACGACCCCATCAGTACTCACAGTGGAGTAACCATGACGCCAGCCGTCCTGTCAGCCCTGCCGATGCATTCGGCACCGCTCGCCCCAGCCTTGGCGGGGCTGCCCGCCACCTTCACGCCGTCGACCACCGCCGTGGGCGGCAACGTCTACCTCACCGCCGCGGTGGGTCTGCTGCCGCTGGTGGTGTTCTTCGTCCTCATGGGCGTGTTCAAGGTGGCCACCCACTGGTGCGCCATCATCTCCCTGGTGATCGCGGCCGTCACCGCGGTCGCCCTGTTCCACATGCCGGTGGGTATGACGGTCATGAGCGCCACCCAGGGCATGGCGCTGGGATTCGTCCCGATCATCTACATCATCATCGCGGCCGTGTGGCTCTACAACCTCACTGACGTCTCGGGTCGTTCCAAGGACCTGAAGGCCGTGTTCAACGTGATCGGCAAGGGCGATATGCGCGCCCAGGCCCTCATCGTGGCCTTCTCCTTCTGCGGCCTGCTCGAGGGTCTGGCCGGCTTCGGCGCCCCGGTGGCCATCGCCGCCGCCATGGTGGCGACCCTGGGCCTGCCCAAGCTCAAGGCGGCCGTCGTCGTCATGGTCGGTAACGCCATCAACGTGGGCTTCGGCGCCATGGCCATTCCCACCACGACCGCCGGCAAGCTCGGCGGCGAGGACCCGGTGACGGTCGCCACCGCCATGGGGCACCTGACCTGGGTGTTCTGCGCCTTCATCCCGCTCCTGCTGCTGTTCATCCTCGACGGCGCGCGCGGCGTCAAGCAGCTGTGGCCGCTGGCGATCGTGGCGGGCCTGGCCACAGGAGTGGGCCACTTCTTCACCCCCTCGATCTCCTACGAGCTCACCGCCGTGCTGGCCTCCCTGCTGGGACTGGCCGCCTCCTACATCTTCCTGCTGGTGTGGACCCCGACGACCCCTGAGGAGTACCGCTCCCAGGTGGCCGCCGACGACGCCCCCGACCGCGAGCGCGTCATCCTGGCCCTGCTGCCCTACGTCCTGGTGGTGGTCATCATCGCCACGACCAAGCTGTGGACCCTGGGCGTCAATCTCGACAAGGCCTTCAAGGCCACCGACCTGCCCGTGAAGTGGCCCGGCGTGTACGGCCAGCTCCTGACCGCCAAGGGCGAGGCCTCCAAGAGCGCCATCTACAACCTTCAGACCCTGTCCAACCCGGGCACCTGGATCTTCCTGACCGCCATCATCGTCACCTTCATTTACGCGGCGCGCTCGGTGCCGGGCAAGTTCGAGATGAGTGTGGGCAAGGGCTTCGCGACGCTGGCCAAGACCTGCTACACGCTGCGCATGGCGATCCTAACGATCGCGGCCGTCATGGCCCTGGCCTACGTCATGAACTTCTCCGGCCAGACCTCCGCGATCGGTGCGGCCCTGGCCGCCACGGGCGCCGCCTACGCCTTCCTTTCCCCGGCCCTGGGCTGGGTGGGGACCGCCGTGGCCGGCTCGGCGACGAGCGCGGGCGCCCTGTTCGCCAACCTGCAGGCCACCGCCGCCCAGGGGGCCGGGCTCGACCCGAAGATCCTGCTGGCTGCCAACACCATCGGTGGCGGTCTGGGCAAGATCGTTTCCCCGCAGAACCTGGCCATCGCCTCGACCGCGGTGGACGCCCCCGGTACGGACGCCGAGATCCTCAAGAAGGCGGCGCCCTACTCCATCGGGCTGCTGCTGGTGCTGGGCACCCTGGTGTTCCTGGCCTCCCAGGTGGGGCTGGGCGTCTGAGGCCGCCGGAGCCTGACTCTCACTACTGCGCACTGCGCCCCCGGATCCTCCGCGATTCCGGGGGCGCAGTGCGTATGCTCAGCCTCCGGCGTCGGTGGCAGTAACAGCCACAGACAGCTCGAGGCCGGGACCTGATCCCTCGCCTGAGCCTGGCACGGTCCACGGGCGTCGCGGGCAGTTCTCCGTGAGGCACCGGGCCTCCTCCGCGGGCATTTCTGATGAGTCTCGTCGTCATGTGGACAGGGAGGAGCGGCGCCGATCATAATGGCAGGGAGCCACCCGGGTACTAGCCGGGCGACTCCCCTAGCAAGCAGTCAGCCTCAGCTGAACCACTTGCTCAGGGCATCCACCAGGACACCAACGGCCCGGATCAGGCGAGCGATAGAGGTCAAAACGTCGCTTACCTTCCGGGCCGTAACCTTGCCCCGGCGGACTTTCGCGTTCCGGCCTTTCGGCTTGGACACGGCCCTCACCTCCTTCCCAGCTCCTCTCCTCCCCGGCCAGGACACTGCACGTGTTCCGAGGGAAGGAGCCGAAGGGAGGCGCCCCAATCATGCCAGCCAGCACTGACATCCTGAGCTCGGCCCTCACGCAGTTGCGGGCCGAGCAGCTGCACATTCCCTCTGGGGCTTGTGCATCTCACGCAGTCGCCGACAGCACCGTCGCAGGTTCCGCGGGCATCACAGACCTCGCAGGATCCGGCTCGGCAACAAGCGCGGGGCTCTGTTCGCCAACCTGCAGGCCACCGCCGCCCAGGGGGCCGGGCGTCTGAGGCCGCTCGAGCCTGACTCCTACGCACGGCGCCCCCGGTTCCTTGGCGGTTCCGGGGGCGCCGTGCGTGCACTCACTCCTCCGGCTTCAGTGGCGAAAGCGAGGCGATTCTGCTGGGATGGGCGCGAAGGAGGGCCCCGCGATGACTCATGCTCCCCTGGCTGCTGGACGCAGGCACACCGTTCGCTGTCTCCCCAACGGTCAGGTGGTCGCCGTCGGAGCGGATGACGCCGGAGAGTGCCGGGTCTCGCAGTGGCGAGGCGTCATCGCCGTGGCGGCGGGCAGCTACCACAGCATCGGACTCAAGGCTGACGGCACCGTCGTCGCAGCAGGCAGGTCTGAGGCCGGTCAGTGCGACGTGAGCCAGTGGCGCGACATCGTGGCCATTGCGGCGGGCACGGCCCACACCGTCGGTCTCCGTGCCGACGGCGGTGTCGTCGCCACCGGCAGCAACAGCCACGGACAGCTCGAGGTCGGGACCTGGTCCTGCAACTGAATCCAGCGTCGCAACTGCACAGACACACGTCAGGATGGAGGGCCATACCCAAGCCCCGGCGTCGGATCGAGAGCGCACTTCTCAATTGAGGGCCGAGCCCTGTCAAGGACCGCCGCGATCAGAATCTGACCATCTACAACGACACGGGGCCCTCACGGCGAAGGTACGTCCCTCTCACGGCACCCGTGGCCGACGACTTCACGCTCACTGCCCTCATCGCCCCGCGGGTCTCACAGGCCGCGCAGGACCAGGCCCAGCCCCGAGCGCAGCTGGCCGATCACCTCATCGGGCTCCGTTGGCGGGGCGTTGAGCAGGTCGAGGGTCAGCCCGTTAACGAGGGCGGTCACCAGCCGAGCCCCCTCGGCGGGCGAGAGATCCGTGCCCATGAGACCAGCCTGCTGGGTATCGGCCAGGACGTCCTCGATCCAGGTCCGCATAATGACGAGTGCTTCCCAGTAAGGATCGGCCAGCCAGGGCCTGGTGGATGCGGCGGCTCCGAAGGCGACCCAGGCGGCCGCGTCCTCGCGCTGCACGGCGCCGGTCGGCAGCAGCTCGGCAAGAGCGCTCACCAGGGTCTCCGGCTTCGCGGGGTCGATCTCATGAGAGAGCACACGGCCGGCCTGGCGCTGGACGGAGCGGACAAGGGCATCTGTCAGGAGAGTTCGCCGGCTCGGCGAGCGGTACTGAACGGTGCCCGGGGCGACGCCGAGCCGGGCGGCCACGCTGCGAACACTGACCCGGTCGAAGCCCTCCTCGGCGATGATCGCGATGGTGGCGTCAGCGGTCATGCTCACGGCCGGTGACATCGGGGTGTCGAGGACCGATTGCCGGTTCGTCTCCTGGTCCATTAACGCTCTCCTCCGTCGCTCTTCACCTCAGTACCTTCACGGACACTCTCCGACGTTACTACCGCAGGCCTCCCTGGCACTTTACGACAGTTGCCTCACCAGACCACTCCCCGTACGATCGTATAAGAATGGTCATACGATCGTACGACCACATCCGGTCTATGAGCAGAGGTACCCCATGGAACACGCCACTACACTCGCAGGACTCGCCCTGCTGGACTCCACCAGCCTGGGCACGCTGGTCATCCCGATCGCTCTCGTCGTGCGCAGCCGTCGCGTGGACCGCGGGCCGATGACCATCTACCTGACCACCGTGTGCGCGGTGTACCTCGCCCTCGGGATCGCCCTGGTGGCCGGCTTCGACCTCATCGGCTCCACCGCGGCACGCCTGGCCCGCACCGAGACGGCACAGTGGGCGACCCTCGTCATCGGTGTGGCACTGGCGGGTTTCGGCATTCTCGGCCCCAGCCCGACCAAGCCCGAGCCCGGAACGGATTCTCTGGGGAGCCGACCCACCCCCGCCTCGGCCGGGGCGATGGTCGTGCTGGGACTGGGAGCCTCACTCGCCGAAGCCGCCACCATGGTTCCCTACATCGCGGCGACCGGGATCATCGCCTCCTCACCAGAGGCTTGGCCGGTACGGATCATCACCTTGATCCTGTACTGCCTGGTCATGATCGCACCCGCCCTCGTCCTGCTCGTCCTGGCCGATACGCTGGGGCAGCGTTTTCTACCCAAGCTGGCCAGAATCGCCCCCAGGCTGGAGTACGAGGCCAAGGTCACTCTCCTGTGGGTCGCAGCGATCCTCGGTCTCCACCTCGCCGGGCGCAGCGCAGGCGCCCTGGGCCTGTTGGGTTAGCCGCACCGATCGGGGACGTACTTCCCAGCCGAGGACTGCGTTCTCCCACCGGCGACTGCGCCCCGGCACTCGCATTCTGGAGGCAAGCGCAGTCCTCACCGCGAAAGTACGTCCTCGCAGCACAAGTGCGTTCTCGACGGCGTCGGCCACACTCCTACCGAGGCCTGTTCGAAGCCCATCGCAGATAAGGGCAGTAATGCATGACGCAATCCGCTTCTAGGACTTACCTCCCACACGCCGCGGCCATCCCCTGCTCAGCCCACCCTCACCCCTCACAGATCGGCGCCACCTCAACGGAAAACCTGTCTCAGAGAGCGGAACCAACCGACCGGGAGTCCGTCGTCGTCAGACGAGCACCACCTCCGGGCCGTAGCCTGAGACGCAGCCGAGGCCGCATCACATCCTGCTTCGAGGCAGGTGAGTCCGGGCGGTCCTCGTGAAGTCTCAGCTACGACGTCGTGGAGGCATATCGTGCGAATCGCCCTTTTCGCCACCTGTCTTGCGGACACCATGTTCCCGCAGGCAGCGCAGGCAACCGTCACCATCCTGGAGCGCCTCGGCCACCAGGTCTGCTTCCCCGAGGGACAGGTCTGCTGCGGCCAGATGCACGCCAACACCGGCTACTTCAAGCAGGCCGCCAAGATCACCCGCAACCACGTGGAGACCTTCTCCCCCGTGCTCGACGGCGAGTGGGACGCGATCGTCATCCCCTCGGGCTCGTGCACCGGCGCGGCCCGTCACGAGCAGGGCCTCGTGGCCGAGCACGTGGGCGACACGGCCCTGGCCAAGAGGGTCGAGCAGATCGCCGCACACACCTACGACTTGACCGAGCTGCTCATCGATGTCCTGGGCACCGAGGACGTGGGCGCCTACTTCCCGCACACGGTCACTTACCACCCCACCTGCCACTCGCTGCGCGTCGCCAAGGTCGCCGACCGCCCTTACCGCCTCCTCAAGGCCGTCGAGGCCCTCACCCTCATCGACCTGCCCGACGCCGAGGTCTGCTGCGGGTTCGGCGGCACCTTCTCCATGAAGAACTCCGAGACCTCCACCGCGATGCTCGCCGACAAGATGAGCAACGTGATGTCCACGCGCGCCGAGGTGCTGTGCGCCGGCGACTACTCCTGCCTCATGCACATCGGCGGTGGCCTGTCCCGCGTCAACTCCGGGGTGCGCATCATGCACCTGGCCGAGATCCTGGCCTCCACCAAGGACGCGCCCTTCGAGGGCAACATCTCCTTCGCCCCCAAGCACGTCCAGCACACCGGTAACTCTCAGCACACACAGGCGGTGGCACGATGACACAGGTATTTCTCGGTATGCCCCACACGGGCGGGTGGCGCACCGAGGTCGAGCAGCCCGAGGACACGCTGCGCTGGGGACCCACCTTCCCCGAGGGCGCGCACAAGACGCTGGCCAACACCCAGATGCGCCGCAACCTGGGCCACGCCACGCGCACCATCCGCTCCAAGCGCGCCGACCGCGTGGCCGAGATGCCCGACTGGGAGGACCTGCGCAACGCCGCGGAGGCCGTCAAGTTCGAGGTGGCCTCGCGCCTGCCCGAGCTGCTGGAGCAGTTCGAGGCGAACGTGACCGCACGCGGCGGCATCGTCCACTGGGCGCGTGACGCCGCCGAGGCCAACCGGATCATCGCCGACATCATCGCCTCCAAGGGCGTCGACGACATCGTCAAGGTCAAGTCGATGGCCACCCAGGAGACGAACCTCAACGAGTACCTGGCCGACCGGGGCATCACCGCCCACGAGACGGACCTGGCCGAGATGATCGTCCAGCTGGCCGACGACATGCCCTCGCACATCGTGGTGCCCGCGATCCACCGCAACCGCTCCGAGGTGCGAGGCATCTTCCTGGACCGCATGGAGGACGCCCCCGCGGACCTCTCCGACGACCCCAAGGAGCTCACGGCCGCGGCCCGCTCACACCTGCGCAACAAGTTCCTGCACGCCTCGGTGGCCGTCTCCGGCACGAACATGGGTGTGGCCGAGACCGGCACGGTCTCCATCTTCGAGTCCGAGGGCAACGGGCGCATGTGCCTGACCCTGCCGGACACGCTCATCACCCTCATGGGGATTGAGAAGCTGGTGCCCCGGTTCCAGGACGTGGAGATCTTCTCCCAGCTCCTGCCGCGCTCGGCCACCGGTGAGCGCATGAACCCCTACACCTCCATGTGGACCGGTGTCACCGAGGGTGACGGCCCCAAGGAGTTCCACCTGGTGCTCATGGACAACGGGCGCACCAAGACCCTGGCCGACCCGGTGGGCCGCCAGGCCCTGGCCTGCATCCGCTGCGGATCGTGCATGAACATCTGCCCCGTCTACCAGCACACCGGTGGGCACGCCTACGGCTCGGTCTACCCCGGCCCGATCGGCTCGATCATCACGCCCCAGCTCACTCAGGGGCTGGCCGACGACGACCCGGTCCACACCCTGCCCTTCGCCTCCTCCCTATGCGGGGCCTGCGGCGAGGTGTGCCCGGTCAAGATCGACATCCCCACGATCCTCATCCACCTGCGGGCCCGCTCCGTGGACGTCAAGCGCCGCGCGGTGCCGGACGTGTGGGACGTGGCCATGAACGTCTCGGCCCCGGTGATGTCGAAGAGCTCGCTGTGGGCGGCCGCCTCGCAGACGGTCAAGGCCTCGGCGCTGCTGGGCGGCAAGGAGGGCAAGATCGGCGCCCTGCCCTTCCCGGCCTCCCTGTGGACCGGGGCGCGCGACCTGCCGGTGGCTCCTTCGGAGACCTTCCGCCAGTGGTGGAAGCGCACTCACCCCGAGGGTGAGACCCCGCTGAGCCAGGTCGCCGGCGCCCAGAGCGGCCGCGGTCACGCGGACGGCTTCCCGGCCGACCCGCCCCCACCTTCTGGCAAGCCGGTGTCCGGCAGCGCGAGCGCCGACGGCGAGCCCACCCCGGCCGCGCTGGACGCACGCTCGGCCATCAACAACCCTGAGCCGATCGCCCCGGAGGCATCCGCCACCCAGGCCCCGGCCGGCTCGACCAGCGAGGAGGAGCTGTGATGGATGCGAAGTCCGCGATCCTGGCCCGCGCCCGCGACGCGATCTCGCGGTCCCAGACCCGACCGGTGGGGCCGATCCCGCGCAACTACATCCGCTCCGGTGAGAATCCCCCCGGCTCCAAGCCCGTGGTCGACGAGATGATCGAGAAGCTCGAGGACTACTCGGCCGAGGTCATCGTCGCCCCCAAGGACGCGGCGATCCTGGATGCCATCGACGAGCTGCTCGGTGAGGCGCGCTCCGTCGTCGTCCCCGCCGGGCTGCCCGAGGACTACAAGAAGGCGGCGGCCCGGGGCGGCCGCACCGTGGTGGAGGACTCCCGCGAGGAGGCCATCGCCACCCTCGACCTCAATGAGATCGACGCCGTGCTGACCTGCTCGCGTGTGGGCATCTCGATCTCGGGGACGATCGTCCTCGACGGCGAGCCGGACCAGGGCCGCCGGGCCATCTCGCTGGTTCCGGACAAGCACGTCGTGGTTCTGGAGCGCGAGACAATCATGCCGACGGTGCCGCAGGCCGTCGACGTCCTGGGAGAGCACCCCACGCGCCCGATGACGTGGATCGCCGGCGGCTCGGCCACCAGCGACATCGAGCTGGTGCGTGTCAACGGCGTGCACGGCCCGCGCAACCTGCGCGTCGTCATCGCCCACTGAGGTTCATCAAGACCGCCCTCACTCCGCGTCGCCCGATTGCTCACTGCTCGGGCGGCGCGGAGTCTTGTCGTCTCTCCCCTGCTCCCGCAAGAGTTTCACGGGGATCAGGGCGAGGGGCGGAGCGTTCCGCTGAGGCCTCCCGGAGTGGACGCCCACCGGATTTCCAAGGAGGCCGGGTTGACTGAAGGCCACTGGTGGCAGCGCGGAAAGGACCTCTTCTTGACCATCTCACTGACTGAGTCGCCCCTGGCCCCCGACTACAACCGCTCCGCCATGACCACCGGGATCGTCCACATCGGTGTGGGCGGCTTTCACCGCGCCCACGAGGCCGCCTACCTCGACAGGCTCATGCGTCGGCGCGCCGGGTCCGGGCCCGGCGGCGGAGCAGCCGCCGCAGCGGGCGGCTCCTGCCTGGAGTGGGGGATCTGCGGCGTCGGCCTGTTGCCCGGGGACGCCCGGATGCGTGACGTGCTGGCGACTCAGGACCACCTCTACACCCTGGTGCTCAAGCATCCCGGTGGGCTGCGCGATCCGGCGGTCATCGGCTCGATCCACGACTACCTCTTCGCCCCCGACGACCCCGAGGTCGTCCTGGCCCTCCTGAGCGCGCCGACCACCCGGATCGTCTCGCTGACGGTCACCGAGGGCGGCTACAACGTTGACGATGCCACCGCCGCGTTCCGCACTGAGGCACCCGGAGCCGTCCACGACGCCGAGCACCCGGGCGAGCCGACGACCGCCTTCGGTTACATCGTTGAGGCGCTGAGGCGGCGTCGGGAGGCGGGGATCGCTCCGCTGACGGTCATGAGCTGCGACAACCTGCCCGGTAACGGAAAGGTGGCCCGCACGGCGGTGGTCTCCCAGGCCGCGATGAGCGACCCTGAGCTGGCGGACTGGATCGACGGGAACGTCGCCTTCCCCAGCTGCATGGTGGACCGCATCACCCCGCGCACCACGCGGGCCGACGTCGCCGAGCTGCGGCGGGCACTCGGCGTGGAAGACGCCTGGCCGGTGGTCTGCGAGCCCTTCACCCAGTGGGTGATCGAGGATGACTTCCCCGCCGGGCGGCCCCCGTGGGAGGAGGTCGGGGTGCAGATGGTCGACGACGTCGTCCCCTACGAGCTCATGAAGCTGCGTCTGCTCAACGCCTCCCACCAGGGGCTGGCCCACTGGGGGCGCCTGCTGGGAATCGAGTATGCGCACGAGGCCGCAGCCGATGCGGACATCGCCGCCTGGGTGAGGGCCTATCTTGAGCGCGAGGCGCGGGCCACTCTGCGCTCGGTGCCGGGGATCAACCTGGACGACTACATCAGCACGCTCTTCAAACGCTTCACCAACGAGGCGATCGCAGACACTCTCTCCCGCCTGGCGCAGGACGCCTCCAGCCGGATGCCGAAGTTCGTCCTGGGCACGGTGCGCGACAACCTGATTGCCGGCGGGCCGATCCGGCTGGGGGCTGCGATGGTGGCCGCCTGGGCACTGGGTGAGGAGGGCGTTGACGAGAACGGCGAGGAGATCGTCATCGACGACCCGCTGGCCGAAGAGCTCCTGCCCCTGGCAGCGGCTCAGAAAGCCGGCCATGAGACCGCCTTCATCTCCCATGAGGGCGTCTTCGGGGACCTGGCGACAGATGAGCGCTTCCGGCGAACCTTCGTCGAGGAGCTGGACGCTCTGCGCCGGGACGGTGCCCGTGAACGTCTGCAGGCCCTGGCCGGCCACACCCGAGTGGCTTAGCCCCGGCCCGTCGGCAGGCTCCGGTTCAGCTGTCCTTGACGGGGATGTCGGTGAGGCGGTAGGCGTAGGAGCCGTTGCCCTTCTTGGTGCTCTGGTGGTCAACGGTGATGGTATCGCCACCGGGATCTGGCCAGACGACGGCGACGGTCATGGCGGTACCGGCCTGAAGCTTCTC
>ERZ773007.353-NODE-353-length-23083-cov-12.234845_pt1 | contig 23083 bp, 14 predicted proteins | sample MGYA00580665_ERZ773007 | MGnify/ENA primary metagenome ERZ773007 (study PRJEB29015, sample SAMEA2738122) | human oral metagenome | biome: human oral; feature: human-associated habitat; material: saliva | place: China | collected 2167 ... | reverse complement strand
AAGCGGAGGAGAGCTGTTGGCGAATACCTTTGTACGGCTTGAGGCAGGCGAGCACGGAACCGCGCAGCGCGAGGACGATTCCGTCAGTTACGCGGCAAAGGTGACCAACGCCGATGCGCGCATAGATTTCACCCAAAGCGCCCACAAAATTCTTGCTCAAGTTCGCGCAGTAACCCCGGAACCCGGCGCCTGGTGTGAATTTTCGGGGAACCGACTCAAGATCGGCGGTGTGCGTCTGAGCGATCAGGCCGGTACTCTGGCTCCTGGACAGCTTGAACTTCGTGGTAAAAAACTCTATGTGGGTACGGCGGATAGCGCTTTAGAACTGGTACGTGTACAACCTGCCGGTAAAAAAATGATGGACGCGCTCGCCTGGGCACGCGGTCTCGGTAGCGGCCTCGCCGAAGGAAAGGTAGTGCTCTCATGACGGAGCGACATTATAACGACAAAAATGGCTCACGGAATCCGCGAAATCGCGGGGCATCATCGAAACGATTTGATGGTAAGACCAGCGAACAACGCCGAAACGAACGCGCCCAGCGCTCCCACGATGGCATGAAACGCGGCGGAGGCGGTGTTTCCAAGCGCAATAAGAGCGGACATGAGCGCAACCGTAAGCAGCTCTCATCCCGTGAGTTCTCTGCAACCGCACCCTCGCAGCGTTCCCGCTCGGCGGATCCCGCGCGCCTCGTCGCATTTGAGGTTCTCAGCGCGGTAGCGCAAAACGACTCTTACGCAAATCTCGTGTTGCCCAGCACGATTCGTGCCCACCATCTTGACCATCGGGACGCGGCTTTTGCCACCGAACTCACCTACGGAACCCTGCGCAGCCAGGGTACCTACGACGCCATTTTGGCGCATTGTGCGGATCGTCCGTTAGAGAAAATCGGTACAACCACGTTGATTGTACTGCGTATGGGCGTTCACCAGCTCTTGAGTATGCGCGTGCCCGCCCATGCAGCTCTTAACCAAAGCGTCGCATTAGCCCGTGCTCAGATCGGCGGTGGTCCCGCTAACTTTGTGAATGCGGTGCTGCGTCGCGTCAGCGAGCGTAGCCGTGATGACTGGTACGCCCGTCTGGAGACTGATGCCAAGGACGACACCGAAAAACTTGCGCTCGCAAAATCGCATCCAACCTGGATTGTGCGTTCCATGCGCCAAGCGCTTGCAGCTCATGGCAGGTCTCCGGCCGAAATCCAGGATCTTCTTGAGGCCGATAACCAGGCACCTGTGGTAAACCTTATAGCACTTCCCGGAATAGGCGACCTGCAGGAAGCCTTCGAGAAAGGCGCGGTAGAGGGCGAACTGGTGGAGGACTCCGCTTTATATTCTGCTGGCGATTTAGGCAGGTTGAAAAGTGTTCGTGAGGGTACTGTGCGCGCACAGGATGTAGGTTCGCAGCTGGTTACTCGCGCGCTTGCTGCAGCTCCTCTTGAAGGGCAAGACTCTGCGTGGCTTGATTTGTGTGCCGGTCCGGGCGGTAAGGCTGCACTGTTGGCGGCTTTGGGCGCGCAGCGTGGTGCTCGGGTGGTGGCGAATGAGTCGGCAGCGCATCGTGCAAAACTGGTTTCACAATCTTTACGTCCGCTTTCTCCCGACGAGTACGTTGTTCTTACCGGGGACGGGCGTGAGATATCCCAAACGCTTGCACAAAATGCTGAGCGGTTACCCGCGGGCATCGAGCCGGAACAGAAATTTGACCGTGTGTTGGTTGATGTTCCCTGCTCGGGGCTAGGCGCCCTTCGCAGGCGTCCGGAGGCACGCTGGCGTAAATCCCCGCGTGATATTGCCGATTTGCTGCCTCTGCAGCGTCAGCTTCTGGAAGCTGCGTGTGAAGTTACGCGACCTGGCGGTGTGATCGCTTATGTAACCTGCTCACCGCATGCTGCTGAGACTCAAAATATTGTTGCGGAGATACTGGAGACTGGAAAAGTGCGTCTGCTGGATACACAGTCGATACTTCAACGCGTTGCCTTGCCGAGCAATGAAGGACGAAGCGCTCTTGCGGGCGATAAGGCTCCCGGGTATCGTCCACAGGTGCGCCTTAAAAAATCCTCCTCGGTTCGTCAGGAAGATATTCTTGATGAAGCATCAACGACTGCACAGCTGTGGCCGCATATTCATGGTACTGATGCTATGTTCCTCGCACTTTTCCGTAAGAATTAGAATCGCGCAATGCAACTGTATTTGGTGCGGCGATTATTGTTATCCGAACATCCGCATGTCATGTTGAGGAGGTTTTCTCATGTCTGTTGCTATTAATCCGTCTATACTCTCTGCCGACTTTGCAAATTTACAGCACGAGTTAGAACGCATTTCGACTGCGGATGCGGCACATATTGACGTGATGGATAACCACTTTGTACCAAATCTGACGTGGGGGCCTCCGGTTGTTAAGCGTCTGCGCGAAGTTTCGCCCGTGCCTTTTGACGTGCACTTGATGATTGATGATCCTGATCGTTGGGCTCCCCAGTATGCCGACGTGGGCAGCGAATCGGTAACCTTCCACGCGGAGGCGGCTACCGCACCTATTAAGCTGGCGCGTACTCTGCGAGAATCCGGGGCAAAAGCTGGGTTGGCGTTACGCCCGGCAACTGCCGTAGAACCATACCTCGATCTGCTCACAGAAATAGATATGCTTCTGATTATGACAGTGGAACCAGGCTTCGGCGGGCAGAAATTCCTTGATGTCACTTTGCCTAAAATCCGTCGCGCCGCATCGGCGCTTGAAGGGTCCGGTATTTCGGTGCGACTTCAGGTTGATGGCGGGATTACGGAGGAAACGATTGTGCGAGCTGCGGAAGCCGGAGCGGACTGTTTCGTTGCAGGCAGCTCGGTGTATGGGGCAGAAGATCCGCAGACCGCGATTGCTGCTTTGCGTTCTCTAGGGGAGAGTGTACGAAAGACGTGGAGGTCACATCCTCACACCGGGATAAATCTCTCTGATGGATGCAGTTGTTCTTAAAAATTTGAGTGCATTGTGCGCGTATTGTGACGCTGTAAACGGTTAAAGCGTGAAATATTTTTGATGACATAATGTCTTTATAGCTTTATGTAATGACTATAAAAAACCTGTATTTCCAATGAAAAAACCACATACCGGTAAAAAGATTGACGATTCTTAACGTTAACCATGAGAGTTTTTCCTTGAAGTAGGGCATATATGACGGTAAGGTTAGGTAGAGTTTATTTGTCTTAGGAGAAATATGTCTTTTGAACACCCAGCGTCACTAGCTCAATTCATGGTAAATCGCCGTAACTTTCTAGGTATGGCGCTTGCCTCGGGCACTGCATTTACACTTGCAGCATGCAGCCAGGAATCTACGACTTCTGACTCTTCGGAATCTCCCGAAAGTGAGACTCGCGTCGTTAAGAATGTAGATGAGGAAGAAATTACGGTACCTACTAAACCGCAGCGCGTTGTAGTTCTCTCAGAACCTACTTTGGATGCGGTACTCGCACTTGGCGTTAAGCCTGTAGGCGCTATTTCTGGTCGCGGTCAGCAGACTGTGCCTAACTACCTCAAAGATAAGGTAGGAGACGACGTTACACTTGTCGGTTCTGTGTCTGAGGTTAACTACGATAAGGTTGCCTCCCTCACGCCCGACCTTATTCTGGCTGATTCCACAGGCGTGGATAAACGTTCAGAGGCATACAAGACTCTGCAGGATATTGCTCCCGTGGTGTACACCGGATACGCCGGCGGTGATTGGACCATCAACTTTGAGCGGGTAGCGGATGCTCTTAACCTGGTAGACCAGGGTAAGAAGGTTGAGGAAGACTACGAAAAACTTACTGAGCAGCTCAAGAAGGAGCTAGAACCTCTGTACGGTGATAAGACCTTCTCGATCGTGCGTTGGGCGGGTAACGGCCCCGCACTGATTTTGAAGGAACTCCCTGCCGGTCAGGTGCTTTCAGATTTGGGGCTGCAGCGTCCCCCGGCACAGGATCGTGAAGGGCAGGGTCACTCAGAGCCGGTCTCTTTGGAGAACCTCTCGGATATTGACGCCGACTACATGTTTATCGGTACTTTGGGTGGCGCAAGCCAGAAGAACCCGAATGTTCAAGGTGATGCTAGCGCCAATGGTGCATCAGAAGTTTTGAAGAAGGCAGAGGCCACATCTGGCTTCACGAATTTGAAAGCCTACCAGAACGAACATATTATTACGGTTGAGGGTTCTAAATGGACCTCAACCGGTGGTCCCCTGTTGATGAACGGTATTGTTGCGGATGTTCGCAGCAAACTACTCGAAAATCAAAACAATAATCAGGGACAGTAGGATTAGATTTTAGACGCGGCACCTCGCTTGAGGAGGTGCCGCATCTAGGCTCTTGAATACTCAACGACGAATACGCTGAAGATACACAAAATGCTTTTGAAAGACAGCAACATGCCCCTGGGGCTGTCTTAAAAGAGCTTGAAAACCTTATACACGAAACGGAACATAACGATGACACAGCACGCACATCATGCCGCCCGCTACAGTGCCGTGGTAGCGCTTGCGGGTGCTTTGCTTGCACCCGGCGTAACAACCCCCGCAACCGCTGTTGAAGATCCGGGTCAAACTCCGGATGCTACCCCCGCCCAAGCCGGTAATAATGCGCAGGCGCAGGATCCTGCTGTGAAGGTTCCGGGTGAAGGCAACGAGAGAATGCCTCAAGGTAAGGTAGAACAACCCGCCGCGAAAGCAAACGATACTGCTACCGTTGCAGGATCTACGGTTATTAAGAACGGTCAGGGCCTTGAGATTAGTGGCTCGGGGTGGGGTGCCAACGCCGTTATCGCTGTGAAATATGATGACGGTAAGGTTAAACCCACAGAACCGGTGACGCACGATGGTAAGGATCTGTCGGCACGCGGTGTTATAGCGGTTATTAAGGCAGACGAGAACGGTAACTTCACCACAACTATCCCGTTCCCTGCTGAAGCTAACTGGACCGTCGGTTCAGAACACAAGATTAACTTCCTGAGCGGCAGTTTGCAGAAGGGCGATGAGCAGCACTCAGCAACTCATACAGTAACCGTGGGCGAAGAAGCTCCGGCAGTCGAAACCCCGAAGGCGGAAGAGACTCCAAAGGCGGAGACTCCTGAGCAGCCTCTGGCGAAAGAAACCCCCAAGAATGAGGCCCCTGCAGAAGCTCCAAAGGCTGAAGAAACACCCGCACAGCAGCCTCAGACTGATGATGCAGCTAAGAATGAGACTCCTGCTGCTGATACCCCGAAGGTAGAAGAGACTCCTAAAGCTGAGGAAACTCCGGTACAGCCCAAGGCTAACGACGCTGCTAAGAACGAAGCAGAGAAGCAGCCTAAAGCAGAAGAGAAGCCAGATCCTCAAGCGGCAGAAAATAATCCTGCTCCTGCCGCTTTTGAGAACTCGCAGACTGTTAAGTCCGACGGCGTTACCGTGACCGGTGTGAAATACGCGAAAAATGGTCAGGAAATCGAGGTTAGCGGTACCGGTTGGAAGAATGCCGACGGTACCGGTTCTGTGATCGCCGTGAAGTACGACGGCGGTGAAGTCAAGTCTACGAATCCCGTAACATATGACGGTAATGATTGGGCTGGACGCGGTGTTGTAGCCGTCGTTACGGCTAATCCTGATGGTACGTTCACCGCAAAGCTACCGTTCCCAAACGCTGAGAATTCAACCGGATTTGAGAAGTGGACGGACGGTTCACAGCACGAGATTAACTTCCTGAGCGGAAGTCTGCAGGATGGCGATCAAAAGCACTCAGCAACTCACACGGTAACTGTGGGTGAAGGAGCTCCGGCAGCCGAAACCCCGAAAGCGGAAGAGACTCCAAAGGAGGAGACTCCTGAGCAGCCTCAGGTGAAAGAAACCCCCAAGAACGAGGCCCCTGCACCTACTGCACCTGCTCCTGTCGTTGAGACTCAGACTGTGTCCGACGGTAAGGCTGCCGTAACCGGTCCTAAGACTGTGACCCACGGTCAGGGCCTTAATATTAGTGGCTCGGGATGGGGTGCCAACGCCGTTATCGCTGTGAAATATGATGGCGGTGACATTAAACTTGACCGTGCCGTGAACTATAACGGTAAAGACTATGCGTCTCGTGGTGTTGTGGCCATTATTCAGGCTGATGCTGATGGCAAGTTTACCTATACTTTGCCGTTCCCAAATAGCGATAAATGGGGCGTGGGCACCGTTCACGATATCACGTTCCTGAGCGGCAGTTTAAAGAAGGGCGACGAGCAGCATTCGGTGACGTTATCCGTTAAGATTGCTGGCGCAGGCGGCTATGATGCCGGGTCGGGTAACAATGGATCAGGATATGGCTCTGTGGCACCTATTCCCACCCAGAGCTCCGGAATCAACTTTACAGCCCGTCAGAGCAGCATTACGAAGCAGGCTTCTCTTGGAGCTGCTGCTGAACTGGAAAACGATACGCTCATTAACCGTGTGCAGGCACGCGCTAAAGCTGCCGCAAAGAACGGTAGTAACAGCGGTGCTCACGCCAAGAGCGCACCCAAGAAAACTCACACGGCCAAGGCCGCACCCGGTAAAAACAGTACCCAGGGCAATGCAACTGCCGCGGCAACACAGTCCGACAGCAATAGTGCCCCCAATATCATTGGCGCTGAGCTTAGCGGCTTCTCGCGCTGGTTTGCAAACAACGCAAATAACGTGTTGCTCTCTATAGCGGGTCTGATCATCTTAGTGCTTGCACTAACCTTCCGCAAGAGGGCGTAATCACCTTTCACGCCTGAGGAAATATACACAATATCTCAAACATCAGGGTTCCCTCCCACACCGTCGGTGGGGGAGGGAACCGGTATAAATTACCACTAGTCGCACAGAAGAGGAAACTCATGCGAACCACAAAGACAGTATCAAAGGCGCTCACTGCCTGCGCGGCAATATCCCTTAGTCTTGGTCTGGGGATGGGAGCTGCGAATGCGATCCCACCCGGAGGAGCATCAGAGAACACCCCAGGAACCAGCTCAACTGTAAGTCCTCATGTGACTCCCGGAGGCGTAGTTAACTTCACTTTGACAGGTTTCCCTGAAAACACGCAGGTTACCGTCAAACTAGATGATGACGGCGTCGTGCATAGGCAAACAACGGATAGCAAGGGGAACCTAAACGGTTCATTTGTGCTCTCTAACGCAGGCTCCGGCGACCATACGCTTCGCTTCCTTGCAACGGGAGGAGGCGGAGGTAAAGACGCCAACGGTCGTAATAAAGGTAATACGGGAGGGCGGTATACCAATAAGAGCCCTGTATTTACCGTTGGAGAACCCGATAACGGGGGCGGCAATAATGGCGGTACTGAAGATTCGGGTAATAATGGTTCCGAAGGTAACGGCGGTAACTCGGCACAGAACGGTGGTTCATCTGAGCAAGAGACCGTCTATCTTGATGCTGATGGCAACCCTATCTCTAAAGAAGAGTATGATCGTTTGAACGCTGAGGCTGACGAGGGCGGGAATAAAGATTCCTCCGATCAGAAAAACGACCAGAACGCTAACAAGGGCGAACAGAAGAAGACCGCCAGCGCCTCTGCATCCAGCAGTGCGAAGAGCAGCGCGTCGGCCTCTAGCTCCGCAAAGACACAGGCAGATAGCCATAAAACCAGCAACACAACAGTAACGTACGGGCAGGAATTCCCGTGGCTGGGCGTATCTGTGCTTGGCGTTGCTATTATCGGTGCTATTGCTGTACTGATTATTCGGAAGCGTCCATAGACAATGGTGGTAAGCGCGCGCCGCAGGGGAGATAACGCTCCTTTGCGACGCGCGTTTGGCACTCTTGCTCAGGAGAAGAACCAAAGGTACCCTAACGCCATAGGGATCAAGACACGGTATCGAGATAAGGCAGTCTTAGCTATCTTTACGGTAGCGTTGTTGATAGCACTGTATCTTAGACCACATATAATAAAGGAGTCTCGTTGAGCGTAACCTTGGAACGCACAGGAGCCTCACGAACCATGAAAAGTGGGCGCAACGAAAAAAACGGCCGACGAATAACCTGGCTTATTATTTTTGCGGTTCTGCTCGGCGTGAGTATTCTTGCCTCGCTAACTATTGGGCTAAAATCACTCTCCCCCGACAGCATCGTAGAAACCTTAGCGGGGCAATCAACCCCCGAAAGTCATGCCATTATCTTTGAGCAGCGCATTCCGAGGACACTCATTGGGATAGCCTGCGGAGCGGCCCTCGCAGTTGCCGGATCACTCATGCAATCACTCACCCGTAACCCACTCGCCGAACCCGGTCTGATGGGTGTCAACGCCGGTGCCGCCGTTGCAGTCATCCTCACTGTTGTACTTTTTGGTGTTCTCGGCATCTGGCAGTATATGATTGCCGCCGCTGTTGGGGGCGCTATAGCCGCCACTGTCGTCTATACCCTCGGGCGTGGTCGAGACGGCTCTATTGTTAAGTTAGCTCTCGCCGGTGTGGCTATCTCTGCCGCCCTTGCCGCTGTAGCGCAGGGACTTATGCTCTCGAACCAAGATGCTTTTGACGAATTTCGTGTGTGGGTTACCGGGTCTTTAGAAGGGCGTGATATATCAGTCGCACAGGCTATTGCCCCCGTGATCTTCGTGGGTCTCCTTTTAGCGTTTTTTGTAGCACCCTCGATCAACGCGCTAAGTATGGGTGAAGAAGCCGCTATATCCCTAGGCGTACGGGTATATCGGACCCAAAACCTCACACTTCTTGCCGTAACGCTTCTTGCAGGTGCGGCAACCGCTGCCATCGGACCAATATCCTTCGTCGGTTTGGCAGTTCCCTTCGTAGTGCGTGCCATAATGGGCAATGATGTGCGCTGGGTTAACTACGGCTCCGCGCTTCTAGGTCCTGTCTGGCTGCTCATGTCCGATGTCTTAGCCCGTGTTATTATGGCGACCCCGGAGCACCCGCAGGAAACTCAGGTAGGAATTATCGCTACCCTTGCAGGGGCACCCCTCTTCCTGTTCCTGATGACTCGTCGTAAGGTGGAGGCTCTCTGATGACAGATACACAGACTAAGGCGACGAACCTCAAGACCCAGAAACAGGAATCTTCGCGCCCTCGAGGTGCACGGCGCGGTCACGATTTAGCTGGCAGGCTTGTTCTTAACTCACGCGGACTCATTCAGGCGCAGGTTCCCTGGCGGGTTTTGACGCTGTACATTGTGCTGATCGCTCTCATCGTGGCACTTAGCCTGTGGGGGCTGCAACAGGGCGAATACAAAGTGACGACGATGGACGTCATTAATGCCCTCGTTGGGCGGGGTAAACGCATTACAGTGGTCTTAGTACAGAAGCGTGAAGCGCGCATCGTGGCAGCTCTGCTTGTTGGCGCAGCTCTAGGGCTTTCAGGGGCGCTGTTCCAGGTAATCTCGGGTAACCCGCTGGGCTCACCGGATATTATCGGCTTTACACACGGTGCCGCAACTGGTGCGCTCCTGCAGATTATCGTCTTCGACTCTGGTCCAGTAGAAGTTGCTATCGGTGCCCTCATTGGCGGTATCGCAACATCCATTACGGTGTGGTTACTGACTCGACATACAGGTTTACGCGGGTTCCGCCTAGTGCTTGTGGGTATTGGTGTAGGATCGACTCTTGCGGCGTTCAACTCGCTGTTGGTAGTTCGGGCATCACTGACTCAGGCGCAGACGGCGGCATCCTGGCTTGCTGGTTCTCTCGATGATATGTCGTGGCCGCGTACGATTACACTGATGATTTTTCTGATCGTCACAGTTCCCGCGCTTCTCGCCCTGGTACGCCCTCTCGGGGCCATTCGGTTTGGCGATAGCGTGGCGTCGGGCTTAGGTGTGAATGTCAACGCTTATCGGGTGTGTGCGCTCTTCCTCGGTGTGCTTCTCGTATCCCTAGCCACCGCGACTACCGGTCCCATAGCATTCGTGGCACTTGCTGCCCCGCATATCGTGAAAACTTTGGGGCGAAGCGGCGGCGTTACCCTTTTCGGATCTGCCCTCATGGGCGCGTTGATGGTGCTGGCCTCAGACCTTATTGGAAGGTTTGCAATTCCCGGCCGTACCCTACAGGTCGGTGTGGTTACCGGCGCCCTGGGCGGTTTATATCTGATTTACCTGATTTACCTTGAAAGGAAGAAGAGCTAGTGAAGGCTTGTGCAGAGATTAGCGAAAGCCGACTCGCAGGCGAAGACATGGTCGTAGCCTATGGCGACCACACAGTACTCAGCGGTATAGACTTCAAGGTGCTTGAGGGTGAGCTTACCGTTATTTTGGGTCCTAACGCCTGCGGTAAATCTACCTTGCTCAAAGCTCTGGCGCGTGTGAATCCTCTCAAAGGCGGAAAGGTCTTTCTTGATGGTCTGCCGCTTTCAAAGATGAAATCCCGATCCATCGCACAGATTCTCGCCATGCTTCCTCAAACGCCGGAGGCACCCACCGGGTTGACCGTGGCGGATGTTGTGGCACGCGGTCGGTACCCGCATCAATCCCTTCTGCGTTCCTGGTCTGAGAAAGATGAGGCTGCCTGCGTTGAGGCTATGGAAGCCGCGAACGTGTTGGAACTGGCCGAACGTCCTATTGAGGCGCTTTCCGGCGGTCAGCGTCAGCGCGTGTGGATTGCCATGACCCTTGCCCAGCAGACGCCTTTGATTCTGTTGGACGAGCCAACCACTTACCTGGATATTACCCACCAGATTGAGGTGCTAAACCTTACCAAGAAGCTCCACTCTGAGGGGCATACCGTTGCGGTTGTGCTACACGATCTGAACCTGGCTTTCCGATACGCCACTCATGCGGTGCTCATGAAGGAAGGTAGGATTATCGCTCAGGGTGATCCTCAGGAAATTGTCACTGCCGAGCTAATTCAGGAAGTTTTCGACCTAGAATCTGTTATATGCGATGACCCCTGTACCGGAACACCACTGGTAGTTCCGGCAGCTCACCAAGAGATTACTATTGCCGCGGACGCAATTGCCGCCGCCCGCGAAGGTCACTAAGGAGCCTTTTTATGGGTGATTTTGAGACCCTTCCACATAAAACCACACAGAATCTCAAGTCAAAGATCATGGCGCGTCCTATGCCGCCTAAAACCCCGCGCCCAACACCTGCCCCGCGCGTACCCAGCCCGCTTATGACGTGCATCGTAAACGAAGCCGTGGACGCGCAAGAACTTAACGCCCGCATCACAGAGATCGTGGCGGAGGGGACTCCACTTATCGAGCAGGCTTACTATGACGACGGAACAGCGAATGAGAACGAACGCATTGTCACATTCCTGTATCAGCATGCCACGGCAGAGCAGGTTCTCATTTTTGTCAATCGACTGACAGATGAGAAAAACCTGCCGTTGTCTCTGATGGAACGTATTCCAGGCACCGATTGGTGGGACCTGAGCTTCCAGATGCGCACCGACTGGCGGGCTTCCTATAACTTTATTCCCACACTGCCAGGGGAACGCCCGATCTGGCTGGGGGAGGACGATCAGGTGACACTGCGCACCGCTCTCGATTCTGGTGAAGGCGACCCGCTTAACCCGAAGACCGTCTGCAACCGTATTGGCCGTTGTATGGGCGTGGTTGAGCTTGCCGATGCGCCGGTCCATGAGTTTCTGCTCACCCGACAGGAACTCGACAGCCTTCCTGAACCGCACTGGATGACTACTGCGGACGGGCATCAATATTTATTGGGACGAGTAGGAAACCCAAGCCCCGATTCTCCGCTTTTTATCCTTTTCGACGGTGAAGTCTGGTACGGGCACGGTATGGAGCATATGCTCAACCGAGCCTGTGCCGCCGGGCGTATTCCGGATATGAATGTCTTCTTTCTGCACTCGGGCGGTCGAGAACGCCGCTGGCAAGAGCTTAACGGAGACTGCCCTATAGCCGACTATATTGTGGAAGAAGCGCTTCCTCATTTGAAGCGTCATCACGGGTTGCGTCCGAAACCACAGGACATCATTATCAACGGACAATCCTTAGGCGGGCTGTCTTCTCTGCTGGCGGTTTTCTCGCGCCCAGAGTCTTTCGGAGCGGCAATCGCTCAATCGTCTTCGCTGTGGCAGCCTCAGGTTTTCGACAAACTCTCACAGCTGCGTAAAGCCAATGAACTGCACCGTTTGTCCCACCTTCGCCTTGAGGTTGAGGTAGGCGAGCAGGAATGGATTCTGTTGCCGCCGCATCAGCGTTTTGTTCAGGAACTCGAATCCGTGGACACACACCTGAACTACACTGTATTCAACGGCGGCCACGACTACGCCTGCTGGCGTGGAGCTATCATACCCGCGCTGAATCGCATTCTTATGCCCAACCCCTAAAATCTTATAGCCGAGAAAGACATAAACATGACCGAACAGATTGTGGAACGCTCCGAACTGCTCGAAACCCCACTGATTCCTGAGGATTTCGCACGGCGTTACCGTGAAGAAGGGTACTGGATCGATCAGACTATACCCGAGTTTCTGCTTGATGCCTGCCGTGCTAAGCCACATTTTCCGGCGTTAGTGGCACTTTCGCATGCACAGAGCGACGCAGAGGGCAAACCGCAGCAGATTCGACTGAGCTATGGAGAGCTGGAGGCGGCTGCTCGTGCCGCAGCACGTCGCCTAGAGAATGCCGGGGTGCAACCCGGCGATCGTGTGCTTTTACAGTTAGGAAATATCGCCGAATACCTGATATATCTCATGGGTATTTTTTGGGCAGGGGCCTTACCGGTCTTTTGCCTGCCACAGCACCGCACGAGTGAGCTTGTCCATTTTGCAACCCGCACTGATGCCGCTGCGCATATATTTTCCTCGAAAACTCCGGGGGCAGATTTTGCAGCGCTCGCCGACGATGTGGCACAGACGATGCGTGCTGATGGTCTAGAACCGCCTATTGCCCTTGATGCTGCGCTCCCGGTAACTCCGTTGAGCGAGGCGGAGCTGGCGGAGCCGTTCCATCCCGGTGTTGTGCAGAATACCCAAAACACTCTGGCAAGCGAGCAGATTGCATTTTTGCAGCTTTCCGGCGGTACAACCGGTATGTCAAAGCTAATTCCGCGCACCCACGCAGCCTACTTGTACTCGGTGCGTGGTTCCGCCGATATCTGCAAACTGAATAACAACACAACCATGTTGGTGGTGCTTCCTGCGGCACATAATTTCACGATGAGTTCGCCTGGAATCCTGGGCGTAATGTGTGTGCAAGGTAAGCTCGTATTTGCTGCTGATCCTAGCCCTCAGACGGCGCTTAATCTGATTCAGATGGAAGGCGTTACCTTCACCTCACTCGTACCGCCCTTGGCGCAGGCCTGGCTGGCATCTGTAAAGAAACGTGATGTGCAGCTGTCTTCGCTCCGCGTGCTTCAGGTGGGCGGATCGAAACTTGCTCCGACGGTGGCGGGGGAGCTCGAAACAACCCTAGGTGTGAGCATCCAACAGGTCTTCGGCATGGCGGAAGGCTTGGTGAATTACACTCGTCTGCGTGATGAACCCTATATACGCATGAATACTCAGGGATACCCTATCAGCCCGGCTGATGAAATCCGCGTGGTGGATGAACAGGATAACCCGGTCGATCCAGGGCAGAGCGGTCACCTACTCACGCGCGGACCCTATACGATTCGCGGGTATTATCGCGAAGAAAACGCTAATCAGCTCAGCTTTACTGAAGACGGTTTCTACCGCACGGGCGATATCGTGCGTATAGTCGCGGGAAAGTATCTTGAAGTTACTGGACGCGCTAAAGATCAAATTAACCGTAACGGTGAGAAGATCTCGGTGGATGAAATTGAGGAGTTGGCGTTAGAGCATCCGGATATTTTGGATGCAGTAGCCCTTGGCCTGCCCGATGAAACTGTGGGTGAGCGCGTCTGCTTGATAGTTGTACCTCAGGCTGGGAAATCGCTCGGTGAGAATCCGCGCCGTACCATGTATGAGTATTTCACTGAAAAGAAGCTGGCTGATTTTAAGATCCCCGAACGTGTACAGGTATTGAGCTCTCTACCAACCACAAACGTGGGTAAGATCTCACGCCGTGAACTTCGCATTAAACTAGTTGAGATGCTGGCTCAGGAGTAAGAGTAACTAAGGTAAGCGTTAGCGCGGGCTAAATAAGCGTGCGGATACCATAATACCGGGGTAAGAATCTTGAGGTTCTTACCCCGGAAGTTTAACTCAAAAGCAGGTGCTCTATGAGGCGTGCGCAGAGAATAATAGTCACGTATAGGTGGTCAACACCCGCTATATGACGGTGATGTAAAGGTTTACATAGTTTTCATGTAGGGTAACCTCATCTACAATTTATGTGTATATAAATTTTGGCATACATAAGACATGATGCCAGAGAGGAACATAATGTCCGCAGAGACTACTCTTCGCCCCCTGCTTGCTCAGTACATCCACGAGGCGGATTCGCTGGATACCGCATTTTCCGAGTCTACGACCGACCTTTTTTCTCTGGGGATGGACTCAATGGGCGCTTTTGCCCTGCTCGATGACCTCGCGGGCAAGGGGATTACTATCGAATTCACTGAATTGGTAGAAAACCCGACCGTCGAATTTTTGCTCACTCGCATCAGCTAACTTTGACGAGATCGGTACCTATATAAGGCCGATACTCACCCAACCAACACACGACACCGCCTGAAAGAATAGACCGGACTATGAGCATCACCGAGCATAGTGGGTCCAAGCATGACTGGATTCCCCTGACCAAAAGCGCTCAAGGTATTTATCTTGCCGCTATTATCGATCCCAAAAATCCCTGCTATAACACGGCAGAGATCATGGAATGCCCACCCGAGACGAATCTTGATTACCTGCGTGAGGCATTTATTCAGCTCTACCGTGAAAATGAAGGTTTCCGGGTGCAGACGCGCGTGCAGACTGGGCGTCCAGAGCAACGAGTCATGCCACTTGATGAGTTTTTGACTAATCTTGAGGTACTTCCGGTAATTTCCCTCCAGATTCAGGAAGAAACGGAAGAACAGAACCCGATTCCGGCAGCGGTGCGTGGCTGGGCATCCGAGCTGATCAGCGAACCGTTGAGGACCGATGCGGGTGTTACGGTACGTTCCGCTGCCACATACTATGGGGGTAAACTCTGGGTTTACCACAGCTTTAGCCATGTGGTGGCAGACGGTTTTGCGGTGTTTAACGCTCTGTCTCGCGTAGCAGCTATCTATCGTGCTTTGAGCGCCGGAAAACCTCTGCCTACTGTTAAACGCGCCTCTCTAATGGAGCTTCTTCGGGCTGATCACGCTGCCGAACATGCCCGAGAAGAGGACCTGGCCTTGTGGACTTCTGAGCAAGTGGAAGTACTTAGCCAACCCGATACATCGCTGGCAGCACGAAGTGCATCACCGGCACCACAGGCCTTGCGTGAGGTACTGACCCTGCCTGATAAATTACAGCGAGATATGCTGGAAATTGGCAAAATGTACGGAACCTCCTGGCCCGTTACTGTAACCGGTGCCGTAGGGTCTTATTTGGCCCGTATTGGTGGGCATAGAAGCGCTGCTTTTGGTATACCCCAGATGAACCGTATATTTGGGGCTCAGGTTCCCGCAGAAACCCGTGCTCTCGGCAAGACCAGCGCTCAGACTGGAACCACTGCCGTGAACGTGCTTCCTGTACAGGTTTCAGGTATGGGAAGTATTGCACAGGCACTCGATAGCGTAAAGAACCAGTATGCACGAAACGCCTCACATCCGCTTGCTCGACAAGAAGACCTAGAACGTTTAGCGCAGTCCAATGACAGCCGCCTCTTTGGCGCCCAGATCAACGTTATACCGTTTGATGCCGCTTTACCGCTAGGTGCACCTACCGAAAACGCGCCTGCTTCTGTGGGGTATATTCATAACATATCTGCGGGACCAGTTGCGGATATGACCATTACCCTGCGAGGCATACCCGGGCGCGGTCACACAATTTCTGTGGAGCTCGATGCCAACCCGAACCTCTATACCCGCGAGCGCGTAGAATTTCACGCTCGGCACCTGCAAAATTGGTTGGAATCTTGGACCCAGGCTGCCCTTGAGGAGCGGTCGATGGATACCCTGACGACTGCGTTACCGCATGAGGTAGAGCTGCTGGAATCGTTTAACGCTACCGCGCATCCGATAGAGTATAAAACTTTGCTTCAGCGTTTTCAGGATGCGCTCACACGCTACCCGAACGAACCCGCACTCTACGCCTGCGCGCCGGATGAGGACGGTACGTTGTCCCCACAATCTCCGCAGGCCTATGAGTTTTCGCAGGTACTCACGTATCACGAGCTGGATGTGCGAGCCCGCGCCCTAGCAAAGGCGATGCTGGAAGCTGGCGTGTGCCCTGGAACTGCTGTAGGCCTACGTTTTCATCGAGGACTTGAACAATATATCGCCTTATATGCGGCGCTCTATGCAGGGTTTGTCTACGTGCCGATTTTGCCGGATCTGCCCGCCGAACGTGTGAGCTCCATGGTGGAAGATGCGCAGTGTTCGGCGCTTGTGTATGGTTCCGGGCTGAGTCCTATTGCAGAGGCCGAGCTAAAACCAGCGAATACGCAGAGTTTGTGCGGGCTGCAGCAACTTGAATTTACTTCCTTAACTGCTCCTGTCGGAGAACCTCTAAACCTTGTAGATGTTCCCGAGGCAAAAACATTCCCGGGTATCGGCACAGCACTGGGTGATACCGCGTATATCTTGTTTACCTCGGGTTCGACAGGGCGACCCAAAGGTGTTGCGATTAGTCATCGTTCCATTGATAACCGGTTACGCTGGCAGCAGTCACAGATTCCGGTCGGCGCATCCACACAAGACCGTGCGGGGGACCGCATCTTACATAAAACGCCTGTCTCGTTTGATGTTCATGTGTGGGAGCTTTATTGGCCGCTTCAGGAAGGGGCCGCCGTCGTTATTGCCGCTCCTGATGGGCACCGGGATCCGGCCTACCTGGCGCGTGTTATCGCCGAACAGAACGTTACCTGTCTGCATTTCGTACCCACGATGCTCACCGCTTTCCTAGAGTCTCCCTACGCTCAACGTACTTTAGCTGAAGCAGGTTTTGGATCGGGGGAGCAGCAACGCCATGTGCGCTATCTTATCTGCTCGGGCGAGGCACTTCAGAAGGATCATATTCTCAGCGCGCATAATATTATGGGTGTTTACCCTTTAAATCTTTATGGACCTACGGAAGCCGCCGTCGATGTTACCTTCTGGGATAGCTCCCAAAACCCAGAGTGCAGTACTGTTCCTATCGGCCAGCCCGTTTGGAACACCCAAACCCGTATTCTCGACCAGGCTTTACAGCCGATACCGCCCGGATTCGTAGGGGAACTCTACCTATCGGGTGTACAGCTTGCTGTGGGGTATCAGAACAATCCCGAGGCAACTGCACAAGCCTTTATCTTGGACAACGCTACGGGGGAGCGGCTTTACCGTACTGGCGATCTTGCCGAGTGGAACCTCACCGCCACAAACCAGGAACCCGGCACCCTGGACAAAAACCCTCGCGGAGTCATCCTCTACCGTGGTCGTGCCGATTACCAAGTAAAATTACATGGGCAACGTCTAGAGCTTGGCGATATCGAAACTACACTCTCCCACGTTGAGGGAGTCCATAGCGCCGTCGTTTTGCTCTACACGAAGATGCCCGAACCTGCTCTCGCGGCGTTCCTAGAGATAGGTGACGTTCCTGAAACAGAACGCAACCGTATTGTTGCTCAAGCTCGTCAGCATTGTGAGAACACCTTGCCAGACTATATGGTACCGCGCCTATGGCACACCATGGCTCAGTTCCCGGTTAGCCCTTCAGGCAAGGCAGATCGCAAAAACCTGGCACGGCTCGAGTTTACCTTTGATACCAACACCGCAGACGGCCCCCATGGACTTTTAGAACAGCAAATTAGCGAGATTATCGCGGGCGTGCTGGGACGCTCACAATTCGGTGTAACCGAAGACTTTTTCGCAGCGGGTGGTAACTCCCTTGCGGCACTTTCCGTCATTGCCAAGATTGAAGAAAACCTTGGAAAGACGCTCAGTATTGGTGCCCTCTTCGCTAATCCCACGGTCAAGGGGCTGGCTGCGGTCTTGAACGAGGATTCTACTGATGTCGAATTTGCCCCGGTTCTGCCTCTGCGTGAGGTGGACTCCGCAACATCGAAGAATACCGTACCGCTCTTTATCCTGCCGCCCGCAGGCGGTCTGGGATGGTGCTATGCCGCCTATCTGCCCTACATACCCGGGCATCCGTCGGTTTACGCACTGCAACATGAGGCATTCACGAACCCAAATGCTGGCTACGCCCAGAGCCTTCGTGAACTCGCCGAGGGGTATCTTGCGCGTATTCGTGAGACCCTTGAGGAACGTCAGCTTCCATCACAATTTTCCCTGATGGGCTGGTCCGTTGGCGGTACTGCCGCCGTCGAGGTAGCCGCGCTTGCCGAGACTGCCGGTTACGATGTACAACAGGTTACGCTTCTGGATGCATACCCCGTCGAACAGTGGCAGGGGATTCCTGAACCGGACGAGCAAGAGAGCTTTCGTGCCCTCTTACGTATGGGCGGTCTTCCCGAAGTATCGGCGCAGACCGTTCTTGACTTGCCACAGACGCTCGAACGACTGCGAGATGCCGGGTCGGCTATGGGATATCTACCCGAAGACAAGCTAGAAGTATGTTTGGAATCTATGCGTGCCTCTGCCGCCCTTATGCGCGGCTCGAACCACCTTAACTTTGGCGGAAAAGTCGTATTGATTGGAGTGAACCATGACGATCAACCCTATCTGGATGCGCACGGCTGGGAGCCTCATGTGGGCTCGTTCCGTACCGTCACGTTGAAGAACGGTACCCATCCCGATCTGGTGAACCCGGAGCGCATTCCTGAAATTATTGCAGAAGCCTTCTAAAAGCGCCCTATGGGTATTGGGGGAAGAACAGAGACATCAACAGCACCACGCTAGGAGTTCGGCATAGGTCACGCCTGCGGGCCTTTTGCACTCTATGAAGGCTCAGCAGGAACCTTCCTAAGCACCTTCGCCAAATGCGAGGCATCAGCGGTAGTGCGTCCATCCTCGGGTTGAGGGAAACGCACCCCGCAGGTAGTCACATGATGTTCCGCAGACATAGGTGCCTGAGGATACGTCCCGGGTTCGCCTACCGTCAGGATCCTGCCTAGAGTTCCGTTACCGGCTACCGGATATGCTGTATAACCGTCCGCACCCGTGCGGTACGCGACCGCCAGCATTCGGTACCGTTCATGCTCGGATCGCTGCATTAAATCTTCACAATACGTGGTGTACCTGCCATCAAGGGTTGCGACCAGAATGCCTCGGGAATACAGCATCATATCTGGTTTCGCAAAGGCCACACCCTGCTGGCGACCCTCAGCATTGCGGTGATAAAGCATACCAACGGGGCTTTCCACACGCACTTCTAAACCGGTATCCGTGAGGGCCCGCACCAACATTTTTCGCCATAATGACGAAGTATCAAATTTAATATTTGCCAGCACACCCGCTTCATACGGACTATCGCTTAAACCAAAGCCATATTGTTGCGACAAAATAGATTGCGCATAGTGGTAAGCGCGCAAAGTTTGTGCCGACAATCGCATAGCAAAAGCAGGGGAGAGCGTTTCGGTCAGCAGACTACGAATATTCTGCGTGCTCACATCACGCAACACAGACTCGTACCCTAAAGCATCGTCGACGACCTCATTATCGGCGGCATGAGTTGCCACCTGCTGTAATCCGGCGCGGATCATTTGCCATAAATGCGTATCCGTCGTCAGAGAATCGAACTCGCAAACAACCCCAATACGTCGGTTAATCCGCCGGTTTACAAGCTCGCGTGGAAGCATACGACCACGCACAAAAAGTAATTCATCCACCTCAGGCTCAAAAACCGGACGACGATGCGCCAAAGCCTGCCCGCTTGAATCAACAAAAACGCGGTACATAGCCTCTTTGAGCGAAGGAATATGCGGAAAAAGTTCGGAACCCTGCGGGGTAATGTCACGATGTCCCTGAATAATTGCCTGTTCCTCATGATGCTCTGCCAGCATACGCCATAACAAAGAAACCTTCTGCCAGCCAGTACCTTGACCACCTGCCGAAAAGTCCATATTCTCACGGGCTGTAGCCGGTCCTAAAACCCGTCCACAAACCGTAGCAGCCACTGCATAGACAGGCTTTTCAGGGTACTCCAGCGCTGTCCACAGTGGATCTGAGGCACCGCCCTCATTATCATCATCATGCGGCGGCAGGGCAGAGCCCGAAACCGTCTCTAAATACCCAGCCCAAGGCTTCGGAAGCACCAGAATCTCAGTCTCATAGACATAGAGAGATAACGTACCGTAATCGCTATGCTCGTAAAGCGAAGACTCAGGATCCTGCACAGAGGAGAACTGTCCGCCTGCCTCAGGGGCGATTTTCACATTAAAAGGCGCAATAACTTCCGGCTGCTCAGCCGATACCCATTGTTTGCACCAGAGCTTGGGCAACACATGGATAACCAGAGTATGCACGGCACCCGGCTGAGGATGCGTGTGTTTTAGGATCGTAACGCCGACACCGTTACCACGCGCGCTCGCTTGAAAGTAGCGAACTTCACTCACCACTCGTTACTTCCAACCAGGGAATTTGACCTGCGGGCTTAGGAGCAGAAGGCAGACCGGGACCGCTCCATGAACCAACCACGCGTGGGCGGCTGCCGAGTCGCTGGCCCACCATCTTGACGGATAGCCCATTGATAGAACCGATCTTTTCGAGAATGCCGGAACTGATATTGAAAGTCGCTGCAATTTCCGCAAGCTGGGTTAACAAAGCCCGTGCAATGTCTTCGGGGGTGGAATTTCGAGAGAAGAAATAGGAATGTCCTAGACGTGCATCGGGGCCAACCTCGGATTCAAGAATGGCGTTAATATCCGCATACCGTTCTATAACGATGTCTAATTCTTCAGAAATAGCACCTCGTTCAGCTTCAAGTTCTGTACGCAAATCTGTTTCATTGTGAGGATTCATTTCCATCCAGATAAAGCGACGGCGCAAAGCCAAATCAATGGTACCCACAGAGCGGTCGGTAGAATTCATAGTTCCCAGAATGTGCAGGTTATCTGGAACTACTAAACGGTTATATATTTTACCCTGATAATAAAGCGGAGTTTGCAAAGTCGCATAGGTGAAACCCTGGGGAATATCCGCATCAGCTGCAAATACTGAACCGTAAAGTTTTTCACGATGATCCTGAAGTTTTTTTACGGAAACACGCTTTGACGTTTCAATAACGAGCATAAGGTCGCCGAAAACACGGGAGGTATTGGCGCGGTTAATCTCGTCAATGAAAAGCAGATGTGGTGTCGTGGGGTTCTCAACAGCTTTTCGGCAGGCTTGAAGAAATACACCTTCGTGAGACACAAATTCAGGCTCATCTTCTTGGCGTGAAAAGTTTGGACGCAGACCGCTCACGAACTCTTCGTAACTCGTGGACGGGTGGAAGACTACCGTTGTAATGTTGGCCTTGCCGTACCCAGTATCCTCACGTGAGAGAGTATTGATCTGGTAAGACTTTCCACAGCCCGCGACTCCCTCAAGAACAACACATTTATTTTTAAAAAGAGATTTTGCAACAGGCCCGGTGGGATAAAACCTGCCGCTTTCTTCTTCAACTGCATTGAGGGTATTCTCAAAATCTTTAGGCGTGGGTTTTTTCCGTTGAGTAGGCGGTTTTTCGATTAAAGGTTTAATATGCTGCGAAATGAGATCCTGAAGTTGTACAGGAACTCGGGAATATGGCATTCCGGCAGAATTTCCAAAATAGATGCAAATACGAATATCGCGGTATATGGAAAATTTTTTTACGGTATCTTGTGAACGTTTATGGGCTTCCTGTACTGCGGTATTAAAAAGAGGAATGCACTCCACAAGCTGGAGTGCAGAAATATTAGGATTTTGATTCTCAGCAGCTTTAATTTGACGATCGATAATACGGTTCATGCCACCCGGAAGCAGGTTGTCATGGCCGTCAAGGATCATACGCAGAGTTTCCCGAAAACCTTGCCAAATATTCTCGTAGAAAGCATGTTCTGTTTGAACGATAGTGTCGTTGTATTTAAAGGAGTAATATACCTGCACGCTACCATTAAAAGGTTTACTCGGTAGTATTTGAGTATTCTTTTGTTGTGCGGATTTAATTTTCTCGACAAAAGTATAAAAAGATACAAATTCGGAATCATGGATACTTTCTCCAAAAGCCCACGACGATGTAATCTCCGCGTCTATACTTTTAAAGTTTGCCTGGAGGTTGTTAGACACTGAAGTCCCTTGGTGATTGTGGTGATTCTGACCTTCCAATTATATACCGAGACATGGAGTAAAAAATATCATCAAAACATATTTATTTGATAAAGCTCCACCTGTGATAGAAGCCCCTCGGAAGTTGTACTGGACGGTTTTCAAGCGTAAAAAGTTCCCTCGTTCCTGCATCATGCAGGAACGAGGGAACCTGTTAATTTGGCTTTACGCTGAAAGCCCGGCTAGAACACAATAGATCTAGTCGTCGGTATGTGTTGTCTGAATTGCGTTAACGTTATTCAGATCGTACTTGGCAAACGCCTTGGCAGCTGCATCGGCGGGCACCTTACCGTCCTTTGCCAACAGCTGCAGGGCACGAACTACCATTGACTGAGCATCAATGTGGAAGAAGCGACGTGCACCGGGGCGGGTATCCGCGAAACCGAAGCCATCGGCTCCCAGAGTTGCAAAATCGTTCGGGAGGAACTGGCGAATCTGGTCAGGCATAGCCGACATGTAATCGGAGGTCGCCACAATAGGACCTTCAGCACCGGCAAGCTTCTGAGTCACGTAGGGTACACGTGCAGGCTTATCGGGGTTGAGTAAGGTTTCTTCCTCAGCAGCAAGACCTTCGCGGCGCAACTCGTTCCACGAGGTTACCGACCATACATCAGCCGAAACGCCCCAGTCCTCAGCCAAGAGTTTCTGAGCTTCCAAAGCCCACGGTACAGCAACACCGGAGGCGAGCAGCTGAGTCTTGGGTCCGGAGGTAAGCTCAGAATCCTTGAGCTTGTAGATGCCCTTGAGCAGACCATCAACGTCCAGGTTTTCGGGTTCTGCAGGCTGGTGGATCGGCTCGTTGTACACGGTCAGGTAGTACATGACATCGTGATCTT
>ERZ773007.352-NODE-352-length-23115-cov-3.476193_pt1 | contig 23115 bp, 21 predicted proteins | sample MGYA00580665_ERZ773007 | MGnify/ENA primary metagenome ERZ773007 (study PRJEB29015, sample SAMEA2738122) | human oral metagenome | biome: human oral; feature: human-associated habitat; material: saliva | place: China | collected 2167 ... | reverse complement strand
AAAAACGAGATTATTAAAAAATAAATAGGAGATCAAACAAGTGAAAAAAACGCTCTTGGCAAGTGCCATCATGCTTACTTACCTAGGATTTGCAACAAACCCAGCTTTAGCTGAAGAAAATAAAGTACAAACTACTTCAGCAGAGACGACGCAACAAACTACAACAGCTAACAAGGTTGAAACAAAGGAACCAGTTCCTTCTACTGAAGCAAGTTCAAGCATACCGACAACTTCTACTACAGCCCCAAGCACTAGTCCAGCTAAGAAAGAAGAAAGCAAGGCTCCAGAAGTCAAAAAAGAGGGATGGGTATTTGAAGGAAATATCTGGCGCTTCTATGAAGCGAACAAGGCTGCTATTAATTGGAAAAAAATTAACGGAAAATGGTACTACTTCGATAAGGATGGTATCATGCTCAGCGATACAATTTATGATGGGTACATCTTGACTAGTAGCGGTGCTATGGTTGATAGCGGCTGGGGTAAAATCAAAGATAACTGGTATTATGCTAATCCATCTGGAAGAATTGTTAAAAAGGATTGGAAAAAGGTTGATGGGGTTTGGTACTACTTTGATAAAGACGGTATCATGCTCAGCAACACCATTTTTGACGGTTATATCTTTACCAATAGTGGGGCTATGGCTGAAAGCGCTTGGGTCAAACAAGATGGACAATGGTACTATGCTCAAGCTTCTGGTAGATTAATCAAAAATAAGTGGGATAAAATTGGTGGTATCTGGTACTACTTTAACAAAGATGCCACAATGGCAAGCAACCAATGGCAAGGTAGCTTCTACCTAAAATCTAGCGGTGCCATGGCTGAAAAAGAATGGATTTTCGATAAAAACTACAATAGTTGGTTCTATTTGAAATCAGGTGGTACTTATGCAGCGCGTGAATGGATTGGCTCATACTACCTCAAGGCCGGTGGTTACATGGCTAAGAATGAATGGATTTTTGATAACTACTATAATGCTTGGTATTACCTAGAAGATAGCGGGGTCTATGTCACAGGAACTCATAAAATCGATGGAAAAGCACATCAGTTCCAAAGTAATGGAAAATGGATTGGTGAAGTGCCAGTAAGTCGTGGATTTGAAAAAGGAAAATACACATATACCGTTTTCTTAGATCCAGGACACGGTGGTAAAGATCCAGGTGCTGTTTATTATAACACTAATGAAAAAGACCTCACCATGCAAGTTTATCAAAAACTACGCAAGGAACTCCAAGGTCTTGGTTATACAGTTCTTTCTTCGAGAGATAGTGATGTCTATGTCGACTTTGTCACCGAACGTTCAAAAATAGCCAACAACACGAACTCCGATATCTTCATTAGCATCCACTTCAATGCTAGCGGAAGCCCTGCTTCTAACCGTTCTGGTATTCAGACTTATTCTTACGAAGAAGCTGCTGGCTATCCTTCTCGGATTAATTCATACTGGCATAATCACCCTGATCGTATCAGTGAAAGCAATCGCCTTGCTGCTGATATCCACTCTTCACTCCTAGCTGAAACTGGCGCTAAGGATGCTGGCCTCCTCCAAAGTAGCTTTGCTGTCCTTCGAGAAACTGATAAACCAGCAGTTCTATTGGAGCTTGGTTATATTGACAATTTCAACGAAAACCAACAAATTCGTAGCGATGCTTATCAAAACAGATTGGTCGCTGGGATTGTCAAAGGTATTCAAAAATATTACGCAGGTAAATAAAGTAAAATAAAATAAAAGTCTCGAGAAAACTCGAGACTTTTTCACATCAAACACCGAACTTTATTAAATTTCTAAATGAAAACACTAACTAGATAAAATAAAATTATATTAAAATATAATTAAAACCTATAATATCAAACATATAAAACGATTTCTAAAATTAATTTGACAAATATATACTAAAAGTGATACTATTATAGATGAAAGAAACAAATATATAAATATTTTAAATGATATTTGTACTTTCAAGAAAACTGTAAATTTATAAAAAAGGAGGGAAATATTAATGAGAAAAGCAGTTTTTAAATTTTTAGGTGTATTACTGTTTGTAATATGCGCAGTAACTGGATTATCATTTTTTGACCAAGGTAAAGCTAAGGCTGCAGAATCAACTGAGAAGAAGATTGATGTGTCTAATGTCCGTGTGGAAAAAAATGAAGGCGGAAAAGTTGACCATGCTTTAACGCCATGGGAAACTTTCAAAGTTAGTGCAGAGTTTAGCATACCTAATCCTTCAAAAGTGAAACAAGGAGATACATCAACTATAGGAATACCTGATCAATTCCAATTTGGTAGTACTTATGCTGATAAAAATAGAACATTCAATATTGTTGACAAAAACAATACTTCTGAAGTTGTAGCAAATGCAGCAGTTGATATGAAAAAGAAAAACCTTGTTTTTACATATACTGACTATCCAAGTAAACATGCAGAAGTAATTGGAGATTTCTTCTTTTATGGGCGTGTAGACCATGAGAAAGTATCAGGAGAAAAAGACCTAGACTTTAATTTAACTGTTGACGGAAATAAAGTAGAAGGTGACAAACTTAAATACAAAGGCGCTCCTGTTCAACCTAAAGTTGGTATTAAAAAAGAAGGATGGCAAAGAGAAAGTAAATCATCAGACTTACGTTATAAAATTAAAGTAAATGCTGATGGTAAACATATGAAAAATGTTGTAGTTACTGATAACTTAACATTTTCTGATGGTACAATTGATCCAAGTTCTATTAAAGTAGAGTATGGTACATTTACATATACTCCTAGTGATGGTGTATATCGTCTGGATAACTATCCGGCAACTGCAAAACCATTACCAGAAACTGATTATAAAGTAACTATGAACGAAGGTAACAGAGGATTCACAGTAAAATTCTTAAGAGATATTTTACCAAGTGATAATATTCGTATCATGTATGATGTTGCTTTAGGTAAAACACCACCTAACGGAACACTTTATCACAATAATTCAAAATTAGAAGGTGAAGTTGTTACAGAAGGTTCAGTTGATGATGGTGGAAAAGTAGATAAACCGAATAAAGTTTCTCTAACATCTGAATCTTGGATAAAAACTCTAACACCTGGTGGTGAAGCAGAAGGTAAAAAGTATTCATTATCTATACTAAAAGAAGACTCTGTGACTAATGAACCACTAGAAGGGGCTAAGTTTAACGTTTATGCATCTGACAAAGATGGAAATAAATTCGGAAGTTCAATAACTACTTTAACTACGAATAAAAAAGGTGAAGCATCTGTTGGAGATTTAGTAAATGATTACTATCTTCTTGAAGAAATAGCAGCGCCAACTGGATATTCATTACCAGATAAAGCAGTTAAATTACTTATTAACGCTAAAAAACAAACAGAAGCAAAAGAAAATGGAGTAGCAGCTGATGCTGTTTACAAAATTACAAACAAAAAAATCGATGAAAAAGTAAATGTAGTTGGTACTAAAACATGGGTAGATAACAATGATAAAGATCTAAATCGCCCAGAAAAAATAGTAGTAAATTTACTTGCTGACGGTAGTGAAGTTGCATCAAAAGAAATTACTGCAGCTAACGACTGGAAATACAGCTTCGATAATCTACCTAAGTACAAAGATGGTAAAGAAATAGTCTATACTATCTCTGAAGTTGGGGTAGAAGGATATACACCTGAAATAACAGGCTACAATATTAAAAATACTTATAACCCAACAGTTACAAATATAACTGTAGAGAAAAAATGGGATGACAACAACAATAATGATGGAATCCGTCCATCATCAATTGATGTACAATTACTTGCGAATGGTGAAAAATTAGGTGGTATTGTTACATTAAATGCAGCAAATGCATGGAAACACCTATTTGATAATTTACCAACAAAATTAAATAAAAAAGAGGTTGTTTACTCAGTATCTGAAGTAAATGTACCAAAAGGTTATACTGTTGAAAATTCTGGTCTAAAAGACGGAAAAATAGTATTAACTAATAAACACAACCCAGTTGAAAAAGAAGTTTCTGTTGAGAAAAAATGGAACGATGAGAATAACAATGATGGTATCCAACCAACTGAAGTAACAGTACAATTATTTGCTGGAGATAAAGCAGTAGGTGCTCCAGTTAAATTAAACAAAGAAAATAATTGGAAACACGTATTTAGCAACTTAAAAGCTAAAGCAGAAGGAAAAGATATCGAGTATACTGTAAAAGAAGTAGATGTACCAGAAGGTTATACAGTTACAGTAGAAGGGAAAAACAACATCGTTATTACTAACACTCACGTACCCGCGTTAACAGAACTATCTGTAATTAAACTTTGGGAAGATGAAAACAACAAAGATTCTTCAAGACCAGCTAGCATCACTGTACAATTATTCGCTAATGATAAACCACAAGGTGATGTAGTAGTTCTTAATGAAGAAAATAGTTGGAAACATACTTTTGCTAACTTAAAAGCTAAAGTAAATGGTGAAGTAGTAAATTATGAAGTACGCGAAATCAACGTACCGAGTGGTTATACTGTAACTACTACAGTAGGAGAAAATGGTGAAGTAGTATTAACAAATACACATAAACCAATTTTACCTCCACCACCAGTAGTTGAAATTCCACCAAAACCATGGACACCAACTCCCCCACCTGCACCACAATTACCACCGAAAAAAGTTGAAGTTAAACCTAAACAATTAGCTAAAACAGGTTTAGAAAATGATATGAGTGCAATGCTAGTATCAACTATTTTACTAGGTGCAGCAGCGGTGTTACGTAGAAAAAAAACTAACTAGTTTGAAACTACTCATAAGAAACCTTAAGTAAGCTTTTACTTAAGGTTTCTTGTTACTTTTTTAAGAGGTGGGAGAATAAAACATATCTACAGAAAAATTTAATTAATTTCAGTAAAAATAGCATACTAAGTAGATGACAAATAGGTGAGAGAGAGCTATAATTATAGTTAAAGTAATCTTTAAGGGATACTAAAATTTATATAAATACTAAGGAGTTTAGATATGAAAAAGGATAGCCTTTTATCGAAACTGTTTCATAGATACTTTATTGTTGCGCTTAATGGTATGGCACTAGGGTTATTTTGTACCCTTATTATAGGTCTTATAATTAAGCAAATAGCTATAAATTTAAGTGGAGGTATTTCAACATTTTTTATAGTGATAGCAACAATAGCGATGGCTTTAACTGGCCCAGTAATAGGTATAGGTGTTGCGCATGCATTAAAAGCACCTAAGCTGGTAATTTTAGCCTCGGGTGTAGTTGGATTTTTAGGAGCATTCGGATCAAACTTAGGTACTAATCACCTTATTGAACAAGGGAAGTTAATAGTTAGTGGTTCGGGAGATCCTTTAGGTGCATTTATCGCGGTAGTTATAGCTGCTGAATGCGGAAGGTTAGTATCAGGAAAGACAAAAATTGATATTATCGTAACACCGTTTGTAACGATAGTTATAGGTGCTACCGTTGCATATTTCACAGGACCATATTTAATAAAAGGAATGAAAATTCTTGGAACATTTATTAGAGAAGCAACTGAATTACAACCATTTTTAATGGGAATAGCTGTTTCGGTAATAATGGGGATAATATTGACACTACCTATAAGTTCTGCAGCGTTATCTATTATATTAGGTCTATCAGGTATAGCTGCAGGTGCTTCAACTGTAGGGTGTGCAGCTCAAATGGTTGGTTTTGCGGTTATTAGCTTTAAAGCAAACAGATGGAATGGACTTTTAGCTCAAGGATTAGGTACATCTATGCTCCAAGTACCAAATATAATGAGGAAACCTATAATTTGGATACCACCAATAGTTGCTAGTGCAATATTAGGTCCAATAGCTACATTAGTATGTAGAATGGAAAATAATCCTGCAGGTGGAGGAATGGGTACATCTGGTTTGGTAGGGCAACTTATGACATGGCAAACAATGTCTTCTTATACAAGTCATGCGGTATTATTAGTTGAAATTCTATTACTGCATTTTATCTTACCAGCAATTTTATCTTATGCAGTATATTACTATATGGAAAAGAAAAACTATGTATGTGCAGAAGATTATAAATTAGACTTGTAATTTTATCCGTTTTTCTCAAAAGAATAGATTAATTTAAAATGATAGATTAGACATTTTACAGTATTTGAAAATATAAAGAAAAACTACTGTATAAAATTCTGTAATAAATCTTTATATAGCAGAAAGAAATTTAAAAATTTAAAATGAGTCTTACGATTAATGAGTAAGAATTCTACAAAACAATCTCCAATTATAAATATTGGAGATTAATTTTTTGAAAGAATAGAAAAAATACTTTTGAAAACTTAAAAAACAAATAATTATTTATATAATAGACTCTAAATATATCTTTTATCAACGAAATATTTTTATTTTGACATCTATAATGTATGGTAGACATAACTTCTGGAAACGATACTATTTATGGGATTCATAATAAGAAGTATAAAAAAAAACATGCTTAACGAACAATTGATAACGCTAATGAAAACGCTATTTATGGCAAATTTATGAATTATAAATTTTTCAAAAAAAATAGTTATGTTATTGCTTGTAGGAAGCGTTTTGTTATGTTATAATAACGGGGTTAGTAATACGATGTTTATACATATATTATGAAACAAAGATATACATATATAATTGTATACTCTTTAAAAAATATTATTTAAAAAGGAGAAATTATCAAATGATAAGAAGAGAACATCAACGATTTTCTTTAAGAAAATATAAAGTTGGCGTAGCGTCTGTTTTCTTAGGATTTGGACTTAGTTTCGTGCTAGCAGGAAGTGGGGAAGCAAAAGCGGCCGAAACTAATGCAGAAACTGCAACACCTAAGACAGAAGTAACAGCAAAACCTGAAGCCTCGGCTACAACGGCAGCACCTACTTCGACATCAAAGCGGCCATGCAGCTCGACGCCTCGTCAGCCGTCGACTTCTTCGACGACGCCCTGCTGCGCTGGCGCGGTGCCGACAATCGCATGCTCGTCTGGGACGCAGCCGAGATGAGCAGGCCGCAGCTCGTCATCCCCTACGCCCAGCTCCCACACCCATCACTCCAGAACGAAGGCACACCGTGACCTCACTTGCCCAAGTCAAAGCCGCCATCAACGCCGTCATCAGCCAGATAAACGAGCAGAACGGCCTCATCAACGACTTCAAATCCACCAACCGCGACAACATGACCCTCGTCACCAGCACCCTCCAAGGCGGCCAAGCCGGCCACGAGCAAGCCATGCTCGCCGCCCTCCGCCGCGCCGACGACAGCCTCAACAAAGCCCAGCAGGCCCTCCGCCAAGCAGAGCAGTCCGCCAAGAAAGTCACCAACATCTAACGACCCTGCGCACCACACTAATCTCAATCGCGCCACTTCCAGGAAGGAACAGCTCCATGGCTCAAGACAATGCCGGCGACGACCTCAATGCTGTCATCACCGCCGCCCGCCAGATCGGCTCCAGCGCCGCACAGCTCAGCCAACGCACCAGCGCAGCCTCCACCACCCTCGGCAAAAAGGGTCAGAAGCTCGCCGCCGTCTCACACCCATCCAAGAGCGGCGCCGCAGCCGCCAGAGCCGTCACCACCGCCCAACGCAGCCTCCAAGACAGCAGCGCCGCACTTGCAGAGCTCGGCAGGGCTGTCGAACAGTTTATACAGGCAGCACAACAGTAGAAAAGGACACAGAATGTCGGTACAGACGACAGTTCCTAAAGGAGTCGTAAAGGAAGTTAACACACTCCTCGGTTCTGCCTGCATTCAGTTCGGTAAATCACTCAAAGGCTGCAACGCAATAGCAAGTGAAACCGATAAAATATTCACCGGGTCAGATTCTAAGCGCGGCCGCAAACTCAAGAGTGCGGCCAAGCAGATTATCAGCGGCCTAAATCAGAGCCAGAAAATAATGGAGTCCGCCATAAATTCGATAAATTGACACCTCACTAAGATATATACGAGATAGCGATGAGTGACAACTTTGACAAAATATTAAAGCAATTGAGGCACCACAGCGAAATATTAAAACACCTTAAAAGACCTTCGGGTGCCATAGGGAAAATTATCGCCAACATGAAGGAAGCGCAAATCCAATTAAATCGTTACCCGGACAGCGCCGAAGCCAAGGCAGCCGTCAGTCAACTAATAAAGGCAAAGGACAGCGCCAAGAGCGCCATCGATGCCGCCAACACCTACATTGACATAGTGGCCGAAATCCTAGGAGAGAACACCGTCTCCGAGGAAGTTCTCGCATTTCTCCGGGTCGAAAATCAACTGACTGACCTAAACATGGCAGAGGTCTCACTCTTTGAGGTTGGCGAGTATAGCGCACTCAAGAACCGTCCAGGACGTGACGGCATGGAAATGGATCACATTCCATCGAAAGCGGCGCTATGTGAAGCAACATATCGTTATATAGAAGAAAGCATCAAACGAGAACTCAACAAAAAGGAGAAGGAAGCGGTACTTCAAGTTGTCGGGAAACTGGGAGGAGCGATAGCAGTCCCAAAGGAAATGCACGACAAACTAAGTCGCACAATAGGCGGCCGCAATACCAAGACTCGTATACATCGAGACAGTCTCGACATCATTCGTGCGATCAAAGCTGATGTGGACGCATATACCCCTGAACTTCGAAGAAGAGGCTATAGTGACAATGACATAAAAATGAGATATAATGACCTGGTCAAGCGATATGAGTATGTTATGGAGCAAATATGTCGACAGAAGTAGCAGGTAAAATTAATCAGTATATCGAGCTAGTCGGACGAAACGACAAAACCGTCGAGAAGGACGTTCAACATATCATTAATATCTCAGGCGACACCCCTGTCATTGATGAAATCGATAAAGATTTTATTGGCTTTGACTCTACAGAATCATACTGCTCATTGTATAACTCTGGAATAGAGTTTCACTGGAAAGATGGGGTACTTAAAGCAGTCACCTTGTACACTCAACAAGATTCAGAATACAAACCGTATGCCGCCCCACTGTTTGCGGAATTTTCCAATACGGCAACGCGTGATGAAATTATTCGCCATCTTGGGACTCCCGCTAATGAAGCAGATCAAAACACAACGTGGGTGCGCTCAGCTTGGATTCAATATGACGAGCAAGGCGGTAATTGGGTGCACTTCGAATTTGATAGCGACATGCATTTGAAGATGGTGACAATCTGTGTGCCTGTAGGCTAGTCGACTCAACAGTGTTTTCCGCCAAAAATAACCACATAGACGCTCAAGGCGCTCGTTAGCGACTCCGGCAGTGGTATCGTTTGCTCATGACATACGCAGCCACCGTCGTTCAGGTGCTCCTCTCCAGTCCGTGCGACCTCCCTCCGGAGCATAGGGATTTGATTCATAGCACGATACGCGCCTGGAACGCCAACTATAGCCGACGCTTCGGAGTGCTATTTTCACCGACCGATTGGCAAGAAGGAGTTAGCCCGAGTTACGGACAAGAACCCCAGGCATTTATTAACGAGCAGTTGGTTGCTTCGTCCGACATGGGCTTGGTGGTGTTCACTAGTCGGCTCGGCACGCCGACGAAAACTCATCAGTCTGGGACAGTTGAAGAAATCGATCTACTGCACAGCCAGGGCAAGCGAGTCGCAATCTTAAGAAATACGACACCAAGCGCTCTGCCCATAACAACGGACGCGATCCAGCAGTTGGCTGCATTAGACGAGTATCTAAGGTCAATCCAAGACAAGGCGCTCTATGGCAACTACTCATCGAACGAACAGTTGACGCAGATTATCAACAACACGTTGAACAACGTTGCACGTGATTATGACCCACCCAGCGAGCCAGTCGCCGCTCTCGCACATAATTCTAAGACTAATCCTTCGTTCGGCGTTTGGCCTTCAGTTGAGATTGAACGCTACACCGAAACTGATGGTAAGGGACGACTTAAGAACAAACGGCGACTGTATCTAACCCTCACAAACCGAACCGGGCGGCCAGTGACCAATGTGTCTTATCGATACGAAGACGGCGACGATGAGTCGGGCACGCCGTTCGATCTTAGTTTTGATGCCAACAATGTCATCAGCACGATGGCACCAGATGCTGTCCAACGGTACCCCATTTTTCAAGTCCACGGATCGACAAACAAGGCAGATTGTGTAGTCACCTGGACTGACGTGGACGGAACTAGCCATGAAACGAAGGCCAGCGTGAGGGTTAATTGACAATCAGGAAGATCATCAAATATTCAGGGGTGTAGTTGCAGTCCACCAGCAGCATGAACACAATGAAACGTTCAACATTATAGCATCGGCTATTTTACATCCTCCCACCCATTATGTTATCCTCAAAACATAAAGCATTTAACGGGTAAAGGAGGTGATTATCATGCCGTCTGCCTATTCTCAAGCTGAATACCTTGCGTCTCTTCCACGGCAGGTCGAGATTCCTCCCACGACGCCAGAGCACTACATCACTGGCCTCTATGCTTTGAACCTGGCTGCGCCAGAAGGCACCAGTGGGGACTGGCATGACGTCTTCCACTGGCAGGACGGCGCTGAGCAGCCACGCCAGGTGACTCTGGCCGGTATGGGAGACATCGACACCACGCCGATCTACGGTGACCTAGGCATCTACGAGGGCAGAGACCGCTTAGTAGCCCAAGGCCTAGACATCCCTGCCAGTATGCAGCGGGTCTACATCGCCAACCACTCACGGGCCATCTTGGACTTGCTCTACCGTTCCCTCCACCGGTGGGGACGTGTTCTCAACCTGACTGGTGCCACTACTGACTGGCTCGACACACAAGAGCAAGGCGAGCGGCTTCTCGAGCAGGCCACCTTGCTTGAGCCGTCCTTCCATCCAGCTGCCCAGGACGAGCTACTCCGCTGGATTGCTAATGAGGCACGCACGCTGAGGGCGGTGTATGGGTGATGAGCCACTAATACCACCACACGAGTACTCACCAGAAGCCCATCATCCACCAGGGCCGTTCGAGCGCCACCCCTTCACGCCAGAGCAGGCATGTCACGTCGCCTTGATGCGGGCCATCGCTCAGGAGCTGACCAGCCGCACCAGTGATGCCTTCGTCCTCAAGGGCGGCACCGCCTTGCTCCTGGCCTATAACCTGCCACGTTTCTCGATTGATCTCGACTTCGATGGCCGTAGCCCAGCCATCGATCTGACTGAGTCCATCCAGGCCGGTGCCGCGGCCGCTCAGCTGCCCGTCCACAGCCTGCGCGACGCCAAGCACACGCCCACAGTGCACCGCCAGATGCTGCACTACCGCGACGACGTCATGCGCCCGCTCAAGATCGAGGTCTCCTACCGCCAGGCCCAGCAGATCGACGAAGACGACGTCACCACCATCGACGGCATCCGCACCTACCGCCTGGAGAAGCTGGCCTCGCTCAAGATCGACGCTCTGGTCAACCGCACCAAGGCCCGCGACATCTTCGACACCAGCTTCCTGCTCCACCGCTACCCCGAGGCCATCAGCGACGACGACCTGACCCGCATCGACCAGCTGATCGACCTCATCGGCCTCAACGACCTGGAAGCCATCATGCAGGACGACGACATCCTCAACCGCTTCGACCTCACCCACATCGCCGTCAGCCTCGTCGAGAACGTGCTGAGGATGAGACGAAAGCGAGGAGGGGGATAGGGCAACTAAGGTTTCATAGCTCAGAACATACCAACCGAACAATTGTCCATGGCTGATGGACTGACTTTCTTGCCCACAAATTCGCACCGCCCGACCATTTGTTAGCTTACATTTTGCGAGGATTCTATTGTAACTAACTAGTCACGCGACGGTCGAGTAGCGTCGCTTACCTTCTAGCTAAGGGAGTAGAGTGGCACCATGGCACGGCAAGCTGGGTACTACGAGTGGAATGACGATCTGACCCCGGGCAAGAAAAAGGAAGGTGGGTGGCACCAGAATCTCTACGATACGGAAGGACGACTCAAGGGCAGTGCGCGCTTTGTCCCAGTAGACGACGACCAGGAGGATCCAATCGTCGTCACCGAGACGATGTATATCCCTGCTGATGAACGTCTTTCAAAGACGAAGGAGATGGTTGCAGATATAATTGCATCCGTTATTGTCAAACTCATCGAAGACGGCGCAAAGGCAGCTACACCGCGTGTCAAACGGTGGTGGAGTGAAACCGCTGTGCCGTTCGCTAAAGAGAAAACAAACAGCTGGAAACGCCGCCACACCGCACGCCATTCCGAGAAGAAGCCACAAAGCGTCGAAGGCATAGTGATTGACGACGTCGCTTCCTCTACAGAAGAGTCTTCTTCCGCCACGATAATGCCGACCGATGAGCGACCGGTTATGTCGAGTGCCGAAGCACAGGCTCGTCTTCTTGCCGCAGTTGCTGCCCGCGCCTATAGCGATGAGCAATTACGGATGGTGTCGGGGTCGCAGATTATTGATGTCGAAGATGTCGCAACTGTCCAGTCTGCTCTGACCCAAGTTCCTCGCGAGCACCTTGTCGAATTCATCAAATACATGACACGTAATCCTCGCCTGTTGGAGGAATCAAGCCTCGCGAATTTAGCGAGCCTTATTGGGAGTGTCGATCAGCCGGAAAATGTGCCAGTTGATGGGATGACAAACACTGAATAGGTAGAGGCTTATCAGAAGAGATTAAGGCACAGTCGTCTGTCAATCTACCTCTTCGGGTCGCCACCCATCCAAATACATCTTGATTAGTTCGAGTAGATCTGCACTATCTGATTCAGGAGCCTCGCACATTTTTTTGTAGACCTGCTCAATCGTTGACTCATCGGAGTAAACGCCGCAGAGCTCTCCCCACGCAAGAACAGGTGTGCGGTGTACATGCGCACTACCGAAGGACTGACGTCTATTCTCACGTTCCGCTGACCGAAATACGGCATAGTGAACAGATAGTGGAACAATCGCATCAATTGTTTGTGCAACATGGCTCCCCCAGTACACGGGAGCGACCAGCACTCTCAACGGGTTATCTTCATGCACGAGATGATCGATCGGCATAACAGTAACGTCCTGCTCGTACTGCTTCTGAAGTTGCTGAGCGTACGACGCCGATACGAGTCTGCGACCTGCGTCCGGTATATGCCCAATGAGCAGTATCAGCTCAAGCCGAGCCGAGAGACTCCGCAACTGAGAAATTATGGCATCGGCTACCGCCTCTACGGTACCTCCATTCCTTTGGTAGCGCTCCAGAATTTTATCGACGGTATAGACAACATTAAATCGAGCCTCCGGCATAAACACTGACCTATCATCATGCCGAGGAAGGCGTGTCATCGCACCAAGAATTTCCACGATGACGTTAACAAGTCCCACCTCAGAATATTCTCCCGCGAATCGACCAAGATCGCTGATGACTTCCTCTAGTTCATCATCCGCTATAGCATTAAACTCATGCGCGAGAGCCGCGCTATCATCTGTAAGTTGATAGATTCGCTCCGCATTTGCAAATGCAATCAGCTGATCAGGAAGTACCTGCTCAAGATAGACTTTCATGACCTCGGAGTATGCAACACGCCGTTTTCGGAGATACTCATCTGGTCTGCCAATTCCAGCAGAGAACATGCCAGGATCATAGTATGACGAGGTTGGCAAGGTGATGCGAAGAAAGGCGTCGATAATTGCTTCATCTTGCGGAACGTTGCTCAACGCCTGACTAATGTTGATTTCCTTTTCTTCCTTAATTCGAATTTCATCGGTATTGATCTTCGAATTTCCTTCCGGTAACTGGTAGGCCACAAGATACCAAAACGCGTCCGGCAAGAAGAGGCGCATTGACTCGAGTGCAACGATGTCCGAGACTTCGACGCTATCAGTGAGTGCAGCAGCCGTCGATCGTACTGTCATCGCTAGACGCCGCACATCTCGCATATTCTTTATAGCCGGCACCACGATATTGAGGAGCGTATTATCCCACACTTCTCGGTCGAGTCTAACTTTCACTTGCTCCAGCGCAAAATCCAAAGCCTGAGCCACTTCACGAGTGAGCACCTTCCTTGGAATCATCGGAAGCTCAAACCCATTTTGTACAATCTTCTCAAGATAGGCACGTCCAGGCACGCCTTCCTCCGCCAGAGCATTTTCTACTCGTATACGATCAAAAGACAGGAGGTAAATGACATTAGGGAAGTTCGCCGTCAGACGCACTAGTTTGAATATCTCGCATATTTCTGCTCTATCAAGCCGATCAATATCATCAATAATGACAACGATCGGATGATCAAGACTCCCTAGCGCTTTAGTGACTTGCTCTTTTTGTGCAGCAACGCCGACACTACGTAGTTCTCGAAATTTTCTGGCAAAACTCGCCATCGCAAGAAGGCCAGCAGACCATGATCCGGCAACCGAAATAGCCGCAATTGGCGCAACAAGTTCGCTATAGCGTAGCATTTTGGTGGCGATGCTGCGGTACTGTTTGCCACGTTGTTTAAGCTGGGCATTGATTTCTCCAAACAGCCCTGCAACGAGTGCTTCCGTCCCTGATAGCAGCCAGGGATTGTAATCCACAACGAGCATTTCCTTATTTTGCAAGCACTCTTTAACAAGGTTGAGTACCGATGTCTTACCGGAGCCCCACTGCCCCATGACTGCCAATACATAGCCCTGTGACGCATCGATCATGTCGATCTCGCGTACAATTCGCTCGACAAACTTGCTTCGTTGCAGCAGATCTTCCGAGGCAGTCGAGATGGGATTGTCCGCGAAATAGTTGAGAGCACTCGGTGTTTTCTTGGGGTGATCAGCCATCAGTGACCCTCTTGATAAATAGGACTGCTGACGCCCGGGAGTGTTTGGTCAGCACTATGTGGACGAATCATACCTGGCCAGTTTCGCGCAGCAAGATCACGGTTGCGTACATATACGCAAACATTTTTATGTTATATTAATAAATAGATATGTCCAATTTCTCACTCTCTCCCTACCACCGCCTCCGTCGCCTCAAAGCCGCCCTGCTCGCCGTCTCCTTCACCCTGGCCGGCATCCTCCTCATGATGCTCAACGCCTGGATTGCTCCGCTGCGGCTGGGCGACTGGCAGTGGCTGCACGCGCTGCCGCTGGGCGAGCTGGGTGGGACGCTGTTTGGTGCGGGGCTGCTGTCGACGTTTTTCGAGTACGCCTTCCGGAGAGACCAGGAAGCGCACACGCTTGCACGCTTCCGTCAGATCATCCGTGAGGAAGCTCCGGCGATGCGTGATGCGGTGGTGGAGGGTTTTGCCATCCATCCTGAGGACTTGAAGCGCGTGGCCACGCCGGAGCTGCTGGACGACATCGCAGCCAACGTCATGGCCCTGCGCCTGGGCGATGAGCAGTTCGCTCGCGAGATCTACCGCGATATCCGCGACCAAGCCATCCGCGCCGCTGAGCGGTGGGTACGACGTGGTGGTGCGCGTTCGGCTCTCTACTGCAGTAGAGAGGAGTACCGCAGGTACTCCTCTGCTCGACGTCACGGTGGAGTGGGAGTACACCACCGTACCCAGCAGTGCCACCCGCCGCTTCGCGTGTGTGTCTGACCAGGATGAGTACACCGAGCTACTCGCCGATACGCCAGCTACAGCAGCATGGCTTCTCCAGAACCGTCCAGGCGTTGACGCAGCGAGCCGATCCTCCTACGAGCTCCTCGAGCTGACGGTGGACGGACGCTCACAGACGATTCGTCGCAGCACCCGCAAGACAGGCCAGATGTACAGCGTCAGCCTGGATGAGTACGCCGTGCAAGGCCAGCCAGTCCGTATCCGCCAGGTGATCCGCACAGTGGTGCCGCGATGGGGCCACCGTCTCTTCTTCGAGGTCGCTCAACCCACCCGAGACCTGTCGGTACATCTGGACTACAGCGATACGACCATCGCCGACCTGCGCGTCAGCGACACCGTGGCCACCGCTCAATCGGCTCGCGTCACCCGTATGCCAGACGCTGTGCCAGGCAAGGCCGTCACTGTCGAGGCATGCGGATGGCTCATGCCCCACTCCGGCTTCGCCTTCACTTGGGCACTGCAAGACGAGCTGCCCCAGACCAAGCAGCCTGAGGCAGTCGCCTCCTCGAGAGAGGGCTAGTTCCTAGGGATAGTCAGCTTCCGCCGTTCATCAGGCTCACCTCCTCACCCATCAGACCGCTACGGACAGCCACAGGATACATCGTCCTGAGATACATAGTCTCTGGATTGGGAGTCTTCGGCCGGTTGAGATGGAGCCGTGCCCACCAACCGCAAGCCGCCGCTCTCACCAGCCACCGGTGAGTTCGGCCGGCGTGTGCGCGCCCGCCGCGAGCAGCTGGGCCTGTCCCAGGAGAAGCTGGCCGAACGCACCACCCTGCACTGGTCGTACATCGGCCAGGTCGAACGCGGCCAACGCAACCTCAGCCTCCACAACATCCTCCGCATCGCCCACGCCCTCGACACCGACGCCGGTGGGCTGGTGAGCGGGTTGGAGGTGTAGGAGAAGAGGAGCGCGTCACTGACTACGATGCCGCCATGAGCCAACGTGCACCACTCCCCCAGGGCCATCCCACCGACACCGATCTGGCGCGGTGCGTCATACGATCATGAGTATTGCGTCTCTTAGTGTCGACACTGCCGTCGGTATCGTTACCGCGCTGACTGGCCTGATCGCTGCCGCTGTGGCCACCACACAGCTGTCCTACCGCCACCGCATGATGCGAACCGCCACCTGGGCACAGGAGCAGGTCCCCTCAGCCACCGGTGAGCGCAAGCAGCACTTGGAGAACATGCAGCGCTGGGCGCAGTCTGAGGTGGTGGCAGCGACGATGATTCCGGCCTGGAAGTATGTTGAAGCGATTGTTGCTGCAACGGTCACCGTGGTGGTTCCCGTCCTGCGAGAGCAACCCTTGGTGCCGTTTCTGCTCATTATGTTCGGGCTCCAGATTTTGGAGTATCGGCGCGTCATCCTCCTATATCTCGAGCGCCGTCGCTGCGCACGTGACTACTACAGGGATCAGCCAGTGCTGCCTGCACGTATCAGCTTCTTACTTCCACTCAATAAGCAGACGTATAAGGCTTTCACCCCAGCCAGTCTTGCCGCTCTCGCGGTGACGATAACATCATTTGCGTTGGCAAACTTCGTCCACCACGGTGGTAGCGGCGCACTTATGTGCGCTATTGCTGTTGATATTGTGACCCTCAACTACATTGGAGATGTCCGCCGTTCCGCCATTCATCCTTTTCTCGAGCACTTAAAGGTATACTAGCTAAATCGAAGATATGCCGGCGCCAGGCCGGCCACATTCTACCTGTCACGATATCGTGGTTTACACCCGCGCACCAACATGCTTAAATAGAAGTATGACTGAAAAAGACTTCCAACGCATACAAAAACTACTAACCACTAACTTCAACGCCATGGAAGAGCGTAACGCTGAGCGCTTCGACAAGATAGACAAGCGTCTCGGCAAAGTTGATGAACGACTCGATAAGATAGATGGCCGTTTGGACAGTTTAGAAGGTCGCATGAACGGCGTAGAGAGTCGACTCGACACACTTGAACATGAGATGAAGGAGATGCGTGCAAGCATGGAAACGCGCTTTGACGCCATTGGTCAGCAGTTCAATGAAATTGACACTCGCTTTGCAGCACTAGACGAGAAGATCGACCGCAATCATCAGGAAGTGACCAAGCGGATCGACGCACTCAGTAAAGACATCGAAACCCAGCATGAAGACGCTCTCCAGGCTCAAGGTGCACTCAAGCTACTCACCACCCAGCACGAACAGCTTGCGGGCCGGGTGGCGATTATCGAGAGTAGGTTGCAGGCGGCGTAGCAACATCATCGTTTTCACAGAGCGATTCTGCGCCCCAATGAGTTGACTGAAATTAACGAGCACACAGCTCCAGCGCGCTTTCGCTCCGACCAGACAGCCTACTGCCAGAGACGATACACCCAGACCGACAAACAACTTGAAGGCTCGCACCTATAGCCGCTGTTACCAAACCGCAACGGTACAGCCCCACTCACTAGCCTCACGACAAGCTATCGTGAAAGCGCCCCGCTCGGGCACGATGTCGCAATGGCTGCGACAGGCACACCATGAGGAATCCATCATGTACTTCAAGTCCCTAACTATCACCAACTTCAAGTCTTTCGAGGGCGAGCGGCAGATCACCTTTTCCAAAGGGATCAACTATATCGTTGGCGACAATAACTGCGGAAAGTCTACTATCATTGACGCTCTACGTTATTTAGCCGAAGGAGCTCGTGATACATCAGCATTGCAAAACAAAGCTGCCAGCGAGGACTTCTCGGTGGAGGGAGTCATCGCTGGCAGCGATTTGGTTCAGATTGTCGCCGACAAAAAGTACAGCAAGTATAAGGACTACCTGCTCACCGATGGCGACGAACCCTATTTCAGGGTGCGACGCTCACCAAAAGAAGAGGAAATTGAGCAGAACGGCAAGAAGGTGAAACTTGACGGAAAGAAGGCTCCCTTCTGGAATCCCAACACACAAAAGTTCGAGAATCCGAGTGGCATTGACGCTCTCTTCAAGTCGCTAGTCGATCTCGTGCCGGTGCTCGCCGATACCACCACCTCCGAAGTCGTTGATTTTGGCGCAACAAAACCACTCGGGAAACTCATTGCGGCGGTCTCACAAAAATTCCAAGAGACCGAAAGGTGGGCAGCGTTTCAGAAAGCCCACACAGAGGCATTCTCCAATGGCGAGGATTCACTCTCGTCGCTAACTGCTGACATGTCTAGCCAGATTCAAGAACTTGTACAGAAGCAATATGGGAAGGCCGAAGTCCGGCTCGACTTTACCCTACCTGAAGCGGCAACTTTCATCAAGGGCGGCCAGCTACTCGTCACGGACGGCAACTACGAAACTCCGCTGTGTGATAAAGGTACAGGGATGCAGCGTGCCGTCACGTTAGCGCTGATTCAGGTGTACTCGAATATGCAACACAAAACGAAAGAGCATGCACCCCTTACGCTCCTCCTGGACGAGCCCGAAACCTGGCTCCACCCTCGTGCGCAGATTCAGCTCGGAGAAGCACTGGCAAAAATCTCGGAAGACGAGCAGCTATTCCTCATCACGCACTCGCCATACATGCTGCGCTCATACCGCCCAGCACAGCACAAACTGCTCATCCTTTCGCGCGAAGATGACGGGCCATCGATTCGGTACTCGGAAGAACTCGGACTCGTTGCCAACCAAAAGCCTTCTCTAGGCGAGATCACCTACTTTGCATTTGGAATTCCGTCTGCTGAGTTCCATGATGAGTTGTGGGGTGAGATACACTGCCATATCGACCCAGGCAGCGAGTCTGGACTCAATAAAGCCTTGAACGAAAAATACGGATTTGATTACAAGAAAACATGGATTAGAGAGGGAAAGAACGGGCTGAGATCTGAATCAGCAACAATTCCTTACTACATCAGAAGTTCTAGCCACCATCCAGAGAACAGGCACAACAAGCCATACACAGACGACGAGTTGGAAGAGTCAACCGAGAGCCTCATCGCAGTGCTGAAGGCGCTACAGAGCACGCAGACTAACACTCCGTAGAGGATCAGCCACTCGCATCAAGCGCAGTTGTCCACCTGAAGGCTGTCGATCGTGCACCTGTGGAACGTGACGGGGATTTTCCGCACGTTCCACAGGTGGCATGTCTGCGCCATCAGTTCGCAACGGTTCGCATCCGTGTTGATACTGAAGAAGCTGGGCACCGTGTTCTCGATGCACAGCCACCACTCAGCTGGACGCCCGACGGAACATCACGGATGTCGCGGCTGAGCGACACAACGCCGCTGACAGAACATATTAACTGCTCAGTATGTTGCGTAAGCTCACTACACGCAGAAGCCCGGCCTGCTGACCTCACCAGCTTGCAACACAATCCCACTCTGAGAGTTAGGCACGATATTCATCTGCGTGTCACTGGCGCCCTTCACTACCCTCCGCTGCCGCAGCGCTCCGATAGTTCCCCTCCCCCTCTGATATCAAGTTGCAAGATATATTCCAGACGAGTTGCATCACTCTAGATTACTGGCACGGTGATTCAAGATTGCCGACGCTGCATCTCGCGCGCCCACATCTATGATTGTGAAGTATGAGTATACGGTTGAAATTGAAGTTAGCGCTAATAATAAGGCGATATATTGCAGGTTGAAGATGCCACCAGAAACGATCCATACGCCGACCAACGAGAATGCACCTATAATAGCAAAGGCACCTCTGAGCCTGAGATCTTGACTTGCCTTGATCGACGCAGAGATTGCAAGCATTCTTTCTGATTCACCACTAATCTCTGGATACCCGTAGTCTTTGAGTATTTTGTTTGTCTTGCGGATTATTCGTGGAACGTCCGAGCTTGACATATTCCCACTGTATGTCAAATGACAGCGATAGGCGTCGCCTTTTGTGCGTGACTCACATCTCATACGACAAGCGCAAAATAGTTCACTGTTCTACATTTGAAGATGATGCTCACGGCTTTCAGAATCATCACACGACGAAGTTCTAAGGCATGATCTTTAGGAATATAACGTAATCGTGCGCTCGCCGAAGTGGTAACCGCACGTCAAGTATTAGCTCGATTCAGATACGATCGCAAGCGGCAAAGATATGTGGATGCTGCCCCATCGGTTCTATTGCGTAACGAAGGGTGACAGCTACTTCTGTATGCAGGTCAAGGAAGACGCGCGCACCGGCCACAAGGCCTCATGTCAGTCTTTGATAGGAAACCGCGTTAAAGCTCACCAAATAAAAATCTCCCGCTGTGTGGCTTAGAAACCACCCGCCGGAGATCCTGGTGACACGGTGTTGGCCTGTGTCTACTTATGATTATATGCTTTTCTTTGGCGATGTCAATAGTAATTTCCGGAATCGCGTTGAATACTGATCACCGCTGGCAGCGGTACGCAGACGGATCTTGTGGTGTATTCGTGCTCGTTCCGACTTCACCTTCTACGAGAATCAGAACTGCTAGCAACGCTAAAGTACTTGCCGGGCCCAACCTGCGGCGGCAACGAGAGAAGACGAGTAGTGGTGTACTGACTCTGTCTGTCTCCACTCCCCTAGCCATTAGTTAGGCCTGTGCCGCCGCCAGATGCTTGCTCACCGTATCCCGGCCGAAGCCAAGCTCCAGCCCGATCTCGATGTAGGTGCGGCCCTGGGCGTAGAGCTGCTGAGCACGCCGGAGGTCATCGTCCGTGAAGCGTCGCTTGCGGCGGGGTGGTTGCTTGGCTTGGCGGCAGACAGCCTTCACCGTGGAAGTGGATGTGCCGACCTGTCGAGCGATCGCTCGGGCGGACATGCCGGTGGGCTCCAGGTCGAGGATCTGCTGCTTCTTCGCCGCGCTGATCGGACGGCAGGCCGTCTTGCGGATGCCGCGGGCCGTTGTGGTCTCGCTCACTTCTGTCGTAGGCGCTACGCTAGCCGTGCTCGACTCCGGAGCAACCTCACCCTCGATGAGACGCTTGCGGAAGGCGAGCAGGGGTAGCCAGTTGTTCGGATTGATGCTGCCCAGGTGTACCAACAAGTCCCTACCCAGCCCCACCTCAGGACAGACCAGTCAGATGGAGAGCACCTTGGGCACCACGTGGGCCTCACTGTACGAAGCGGCCAAAGCTGTTCAACGTCCTCGTCACGTGTCCTCGTACATCGAGGCGGGCGGTGTCGCAGCTGCAGTGGAGTCGTCCTCGGGAAGAATCTATACGGGCGTCTGCGTGGATACCGCCTGCACCCTGGGAATCTGTGCCGAGCGCAACGCGATCCTTAACATGATGACCAACGGTGAGGATGCGATTCGACGGGTTCTGACGATCATGCGTGACGGCCGTACCGGTCCGCCGTGTGGAGCATGTCGAGAAATGATGACGCAGCTGATGCCGAACCGGTTCGGCGATATCGAGGTGATGATCGACTTCGCTGCCGGGAAGACCATGACTCTTGCCGATCTGACTCCCCAGTGGTGGCTACGGCGATGAGGCTGTGACCGCAGAGCTCCACTCTGCGGTTTCCTGCCCCCACCGATTCATCAGCGGCAAGCAGATGCCGGAGCACGTCGCCCTGAACCGGATCGAGGGGCCTCCCGGTGATAGGTGGGAGACCCCTCGACGGATCAGAACCGGTGCTCAGATTTTGTAGTCGCCCGTCTCGCCGACGGTGTGGACACGGATCGAGTTGGTCGAGCCGGGCGTGCCCGGAGGCATTCCGGCCACGATGACGACGGTGTCACCGGGCTGGGCCAGATGCTTGTCCTGAAGGATCTCATCGACCTGGGCCACCATCTCGTCGGTGTGCTGGACCTCGGGCACCTCGTAGCACTGCACGCCCCAGGAGACGGCGAGCTGGTTGCGCGTCTCGTGCAGCGGGGTGAAGGCCAGCAGCGGAAGCGGGGAGCGCAGACGCGACAGGCGCCGGGCGGTGTCACCGGACTGGGTGAAGGTCACCAGGTAGGTGACGTCGAGGTGCTCGCCCATCTCCGCGGCGGCGCGGGTCAGGGCTCCACCGCGTGTCTGCGGGTAGGAGCCCAGGCCGGGGATGCGCTCCCCTCCGTGCTCCTCGACGTTCTCGATGATGCTGGCCATGGTGCGCACGGCCTCGATGGGGTAGGCGCCCACGGAGGTCTCACCGGAGAGCATGACGGCGTCGGCGCCGTCGAGAATGGCGTTGGCGCAGTCGGAGGCCTCGGCCCGCGTGGGCCGCGGGTTCTGGATCATGGACTCCAGGACCTGTGTGGCCACGATGACCGGCTTGGCCTGGCGGCGAGCCAGCTCGATGGCTCGCTTCTGCACCAGCGGGACGGCCTCCAGGGGCATCTCCACACCGAGGTCGCCACGGGCCACCATGATGCCGTCGAAGGTGGAGACGATGTCGAAGAGGTTCTCCACCGCCTGGGGCTTCTCGATCTTGGCGATGACCGGGATGCGCACGCCGACCTCGTCCATGATCTCGTGGACGTCCTTGATGTCATCGGCGTCACGCACGAAGGACAGGGCGATGAGGTCGGCACCGATCTTGAGGGCCCAGCGCAGGTCCTCGCGGTCCTTCTCGCTGAGGGCCGGGACGGAGACGGCAACGCCGGGCAGGTTGATGCCCTTGTTGTTGGAGACGTAACCGGGCACCTCAACCTTGGTGACGACATCGGTGTCGGTGACGGCCACGACACGAACAGCAACATTG
>ERZ773007.347-NODE-347-length-23319-cov-36.340999_pt1 | contig 23319 bp, 16 predicted proteins | sample MGYA00580665_ERZ773007 | MGnify/ENA primary metagenome ERZ773007 (study PRJEB29015, sample SAMEA2738122) | human oral metagenome | biome: human oral; feature: human-associated habitat; material: saliva | place: China | collected 2167 ... | reverse complement strand
TGGTGCGCAGGCACAGCTCGTAGTACTCGGGCAGGTGGTCCTTGGGGCCGAGCACATCCAGGTGGAAGTTCACGAGGCCCTGATCGCGCAGCACCGCGAGGGAGCGAATCAGGTCGGTCAGGCCCTTAATGGGCACCACGCGGGCGATGAACACGAAGCGCCACACGTGGCCGCGGCCCTCAGCGAGGATGCGGGCACGCGCCGCCTGGCGGGCGTAGTAGGCTTCGGCAACGGACTCGATGAGCATGCCGTTGGGCAGGATGATGGCGCGGTCCTTCTCGCCCTCGTTCATCTGGTCGATGGGCGCACCGATGCCGCGCGCCTCCTCCAGTGCCTTGGGGTACAGGTAGGTGGCCATATCGGCGCTCGGGTAGCAGAAGCGACCCATCTCCAGGAACCAGACGGACCAGGCTCGCTCGTCAAGGGTGATGGGGCCCAGGCCCGGGTGCTCACGCTCCTCAGCGAGGAAAGCGTAGTCGGTGGTAATCGGCTTCGCCATGTTGCGCTCGAGCTTGGTGTTGATGGTGTCGCGAATGTACAGGTTGTGCTCGGTCAACAGGAAGCTGGTGCCGTGGTCACGGGCGGCAGCGGCAGCGATGAGAGCCGCGTAGCCGGTGGTGTGGGCGTGGTACACGCGGGCATGGGGCATCCGCTCGTGCAACAGCGCAAAGAGGATGGAAACGAAGTCGCGCACCTTCCAGAAGAGCTCGCCGAAGGGAACCTCGCTGAAGAACCCGAGGTTGGCGATAACCTGCATGAACTCGCGGGTACCGAAGAGCCCAAAGAGGTTGTAGGTGCGGGTGGCGGGGTTGATGCCCTCGTCGTAAAGCTTCCAGAGGGGGTTGACGTCGCCGGCAATGAGCGCATTGAAACCCTGGATGAGTCGATCAGCCAACTCGCGACGCTGCGGCATCTTCATGTGCAGGCTATCGGGGTCACATTCAGCGGCGAAGGCGGCACGGTTGACGTCGAGGCTCAGGTAAATCACCTTGACCCACTTGACGTTCTTGGGCATGCCGTAGAGATCCTCGTGCGGCGAGTTCTTATCCCACGCGATGTGGATAATGCCGAAGGAGAGGTCGGGGTTCTCAGAGACGATATCGTGCACCACCGCGGAGACACCACCCTTGAGGTAGGGGTAGGTGGACTCCATGATGATGGCGACATCGACATCCGGGTACTCGGGATCGGTGTAGTGCTCTCCGGGCTCCGGAAGCTGCAGGGGAGCATAGTGGTTTCGGTACATCTGTTCAGTCATTGGTTGTGTCTTTCACGGGCCGTGCTACGTGGTGTGTTCTTGGCCGGGCCCGCAGAACGATGTCTGCGGACCCGGCGTGCGGGCAGGCGCTACCAGGCGAGTGCGCGGCGCCAGAAGAGAGAGTATTCGGGTGATTGCCAAGCCTGACGGTACACCCGGTAGCAGGCATACGCAAGGACTGCCTCGCCCACGATGATGGGCAGGTATCCGGTCTCGTTCGGCAGGATTGCGAAGCAGATCATGAGCAGAATGAGGTGCGCCGCGGAGAGCACCTGCACGGTCTTGAACATGGTCATGTACTCAATCTGGTAGATGAGCAGGGCGACGGCCACGAAGAGGAACGCGACGACCAGACCCATCAGCGCCAGCGGGAAGGAATCCGGCATGAAGATGAACATCAGGATGCCGGTAATGATGCCGCTACCGATGTAGACGAGTAGCGAGTTGCGAATCGAACGGTCGGAGGCACGGGTGGCCTTATGAGCCTCTTCGCGAACGCGGTTGTAGGGCAGGCGCTCGAACACGGTCCACAGGTACTGAATTGCGTCATTGACGCGATCGGCCTCTACCACGAAGAAGTAGTTGTAAGCGATCACGGCGGGAATCAGGCTCATGTAAATGGCCACGACGTTAATCTCACCGGAGGTGGCCAGGAAGAGCATGTACTTATCGGCCCAGATGATGGAGCCGGTCAGGAAGCCACGCAGAGCATCCTTTGCGACGTCCTTAAGCGGAATATGCGCAAAGTGGAAGAGGTGCACAAAGTTCTTACCCAGGCCAATCAGCAGGATAAGCGAGCCAACGAGCGGCGGCAGGAACCAGATGACGGGGAAGAAGTACAGCGCCAGAGTGTAGCCAAGCCAGGAGATGAACCAGATGACACGGTTCTTCGCAAGGTTGGGAATGACCAGCAGCTGCGCGAAGGCAATGTTGAGCACGCCGAGTACGAAGAAGGCACCGATGGCAGTCGCGTTCCACTTCAGTACGAGGGCAACCGGAATTGCGAAAAGCAACACCAGCGGCATGGTCACGAAGAAGAGGTAGATCCAGTTGCGACTGAACGCGGCCAGGTCGCTGATGTCCTGGAACTGGGGTTCGTTCAGACGCTCGCGGGTAGCCTTCGCCTCGGCACGCTTGAGCTGATTCTCGAGCGTCTCAGCCTGGATGCGCAGGGTTTCGCGGGCATCCGCAATCTTCTTATGCTCCATCTGAATGGCTCGATAGAGCGGCAGACAGGCGGCCTGGCTAAGCCAGGGCACGGTGATGGATGCAGCCAGAATCACCTGAATCAGGGGCACGCCACCCAAGTTGTACCTGTTGATGGTGGGCGTGACGATGGGGAAGACAGTGGTCAGCAGCGCGACCGGGGAAACGTATAGCAGAAAGTTAATGAGGAGGCGCCACGCGCTAGCGCGCTGTTCCTCGCTACCGTGGTTGGTGGACAACGTTGAAGACTTTCAGTCGAAATAGAGAGTATGCGGGCCCGGCCCGCAAACGGGCCGGAGATTAACGTTGAGTGAGTGATGGTGTCGTGCGTTATGTCGTACAGAGATGGCACCCCTCACGGCGGCCGGGTGGGCCATCGGATTCGTACCGTCAATGCATGCCGGATCAGCCTCATCCACCCGAGGGGGTTATTCGGCTGGGCAAGCATCCAAGACATCGCGTGTGGAGCCCCTCCCCTACGCCTAATATAGCGCGGGGCTTGCGCATGCAACGATGCTGCCGTCATCAATATACTGTACGCGTCAAGCAAAATGTTGAACTTTTATTCAACCCTAACTTGAATTTTAGGCGATTTGGAACACATTTTGCTCTCATGTTCATATGCCGTTAGGTGCATATGCAAGGCATCCCGGCCCCTCCAGCAGGAGGAAGCCGGGATGCTCAATGTACGGTTACCGTACCGCATTCACCGCTGTGCGACGGTGCGGCGCGGCTACCGCCTCGCGTTTAGGATGCGCTAGCGAGGGTGCGCAGGGCCACGGAGACCACAGCCAGTCGCGGGTGACCGGTTGCATCCGGAGCTGCCTCAGCAATCTCGTCGAGGATGCGGTCGATGTTACCCACGCGGGTCGGGTGGCTCTCAATCCACTCAGCCAGCGCCTTCTGTGCACCGTCCACGGTGGAGAAGTCACCCTTCGCGCCTTCAGCCACGGACAGTGCCAGCTCTGCGGCGGTCTCGTAGAGGCCACCGCGCATTGCCTGGCGTGCCAGAATCTCCCAGCGGTCGCTACGGGGCAGCTCGGTGATAAGGCCGAGCAGCTCGTCCACCTTGAAGCGGTCGTAGGTGGCGAAGTAGACCGGTGCCAGCGAGGCTGCCTCGAAGTCGTGGTCGGCGGCCGAACGAATCACGTCCAGCAGGGCGTAGCCCTCGAAGCCGCGGATCCAGATGACGATGAGCTCCTCGGGCAGGCCCCATGCCTCGCCTGCGTCGCGCTTTGCACGGACGCGAGCGCGAGAGGTGCCGGAGAGGTACTCGGGCAGGTTGCGACGCATCTCGACGACGGAACCGAAGTTCTCGAGCAGCTCGGAGATGGTTGTGCCGGCAACCACGCCACGCTCGGTGATGAACCAGCGGACGGCACGATCCAGCACGCGCTGGTTGTCGCGCAGCACGGTGAACCATGCGTCCAGCGGGGTCTTCGGGGACAGCTCGCTGTGCAGCTTAGCGGCGGTGCCGAGCTCGAAGAGCTCGCGGGCCACGATGAAGGCGCGGGCGACGGAGTCGATACCGACGTTGAACTCCTCCATGATGCGGTACGCGAAGGTGATGCCACCGATGTTGACCAGCTCGTTGGCCACGCGGGTGCAGATGATTTCCTTACGCAGCGGGTGCGAGTCCAGGTACTGGCCGAAGCGCTCGACGAGTGCTGCCGGGAAGTAGCTGCGCAGCACGCCCTCCAGGTAGGGGTCGTCCGCGAAGTCGGTCTGCTCCAGGGCGTGGGTGAGGTAAATCTTCACGTACGCAGCCAGGACAGCCAGCTCGGGGCGGGTCAGGCGGTCACCGGTGGTCTCCAGGCGCTCGTCCAGCTCCTCGTCGGTGGGCAGGAACTCGACGGCGCGGTTCAGGCCGGCGTGCTCTTCCAGGTCGTGCATGAGGCGCTTGTACAGGTTCGTGCCCAGGAAGGAACCGTGGAACTCACCCTGCAGCAGCACGTTCTGGTTGACGTTGGTCTCGAGGACCTTGCCGCCAACCTCGTCCTGCAGGGACTCGATGAAGGAGGCGCGCTCCTCGCTGGAGAGCTCACCGCGAGCCACGAGGCGGTCCACCAGGATCTTGATGTTGACCTCACGGTCACTGGTCTCCACACCTGCAGAGTTGTCGATAGCGTCGGTGTTGAGGATGACGCCGTTACGTGCGGCCTCGATGCGGCCCAGCTGGGTGAAGCCGAGGTTACCGCCCTCGCCCACAATCTTGGCGCGCAGATCCTTGCCGTTGACGCGCAGGGCGTCGTTAGCCTTATCGCCAACCTGTGCGTTGGTCTCGGTGGAGGCCTTCACGTAGGTACCGATACCGCCGTTGTAAATCAGGTCGACCGGTGCCTTGAGGATGGCGGAAATCAGCTCGGTCGGTGCGAGCTCGGTGACGGACTCGTCCAGGTCCAGGACCTCGCGTACCTCGGGGGTGATTTCGATGGACTTCAGGCCGCGGGAGTACACGCCACCACCGGCGGAAATCAGCTCGCGGTTGTAGTCCTGCCAGGAGGAACGGGGCAGGTTGTACAGGCGCTGACGCTCGTCGAAGGACACTGCCGCGTTCGGGTTCGGGTCCAGGAAGATGTCGCGGTGGTCGAATGCTGCGACCAGGCGGGTTGCCTTGGAACGGAGCAGACCGTTACCGAACACGTCACCGGACATGTCGCCGATACCGACGGCGGTGAACTCTTCGGTCTGAGCGTCGTGGCCGAGCTCGGCGAAGTGACGCTTGACGGACTCCCAGGCACCGCGTGCGGTGATGCCCATTGCCTTGTGGTCGTAACCGACGGAGCCGCCGGATGCGAAGGCGTCACCCAGCCAGAAGCCGCGCTCGAGGCTGATAGCGTTCGCGGTGTCGGAGAATGCGGCGGTACCCTTGTCCGCTGCGACCACCAGGTAGTAGTCGTTCTCGTCGCGTGCGATGACGCCCTCGGGGCGAACGACGGTCTCGGAGCCGTCGGTGCCAACCTCAAGGTTATCGGTGACATCCAGCAGGGAGCGGATGAAGACCTTGTAGGACTCGCGACCCTCGGTGATCCAGGCGTCGCGATCCACAGCGGGGTCGGGCAGCTGCTTGGGGTAGAAACCGCCCTTTGCGCCGGTGGGGATGATGACAGCGTTCTTCACCATCTGAGCCTTGACCAGGCCCAGAACCTCGGTGCGGAAGTCGTCGCGGCGGTCGGACCAGCGCAGGCCGCCTCGTGCGACGTCGCCGAAGCGCAGGTGGACACCCTCGACGCGCGGGGAGTAAACGAAAATCTCGAACTTGGGGCGCGGCAGGGGTGCGAAATCAATCTGCTGCGGTGCAACCTTGATGGCGAATGCCTCGCGGCCCAGGTAGGCGTTGGTGCGCAGGATGGCGCGAATAACCTTGCTCAGGGAGCGCAGGTAGCGGTCGGCGTCCAGGGTGGGAATCTTGTTCAGTTCCTCAACCAGGGCCACCTCAATCTCTTCGCGGCGTGCGTTGCGCTGCTCGTCGTTCAGGCCGTTGTTCGGGTCGAAGCTGACGTTGAAGAACTCCACCAGGTGCTTGGTGATGCCGGGGTTGGCGAGCAGGGTGTTCGACATGAACGAGGGGGTGTAGCCCAGGCCCAGCTGAATCAGGTAGTGGTTCAGGGCGCGGAACAGGCGTACATCCTGCCAGGTGAGGCCCTCGGAGAGAATCAGGCGGTCCAGAGTATCGGACTCGCGCTCACCGAGCAGGTAGGCGTTCAGGGCGTCCTCGTAGAGGGATGCGACGGCGTTGGGGTCCACGCCCTCGGGGAACTCGACCCCGAAGTCGTAGAGGTAGCCGTACTCTTCGCCGTCCTCAGGCTTGAACTCGTAGGGCTTCTGATCCACAACGACCAGGCCCATGTTCTGCATCACCGGCAGGAGCTCGGTGAGAGTGTGAGGTGCGGACAGGTAGGTCTTCAGTCGGGTAGTGTTGGCTTCGCCGGCTTCAACCTTGATTGCGGCGGGCTTCTGGCCCGAGAGAGATTCAAGAATCACGATATCCTCGATTGCTTGTTCTACTGTGTAATCGGCTCGGTAAGCTGCACTGCTTGCGTCGGCCCAGGCTGACGCGAGTCGGCGGCCTTCCGCACCGGGTTTCCATGCCTCAATGGCAGCTGCGGTGGATTCCACCCAGGAGCGAGTGACCTGCTGCATCTGCTTTTCGAGAGCTTGATGATCCGTGGTCGGCACATCGTTGGGGTTGGTGAGCCGAATACGGAAGAATAGGCGGGCCAGCGACGAGGAGGACAGGTACACCTCGTAGTCGATGGCACTCAAATCAAATTCCTGTCGGAACACCCGCTCGATGCGGTACCGCACGTCAGTGTTGTAGTGATCGCGGGGCAGGTACACCACGGCGGTAATGAACCGATTAAATCGATCCACGCGCAGGAAGAGACGGGTCTTGCGGCGCTCCTCCAGGCCCATGATGCCGCTGAACGTCTCGGTCAGCTCGTTGACCGAGGCCTGCAGCAGCTCCAGGCGCGGGTAATCTTCCAGCGCCCCGAGCAGGGCCTTATCAGAGTAGGAACCGGGGTGGTAACCCAGGCGGCGGCGCACCATGGCGATTCGCTCACGCACCAGGGGAGTCTCAATAGCGGGTAGCGAGTAGGCCTGCCGGGTAAACAGGCCCAGAATCACGTACTCACCGATGACGCGGCCGCTCATATCGAAGCGGCGCACACCAATGTAGTCCAGGTAGTCGTTGCGGGCCACCGTGGAACGGGAGTTAGCCTTCGTGATGTACACGGGGCGGGGGAAGAGAGCTCGGTCCAGGGTGTCGCCGGAAAGCGGGATGCGGCTCTTGCCCTCGGTCGAACGCAGGACGCCGAGCGCCGAACCGGGGCGGTCCACCAGGGCGATAGCGCCGGAGGTGCCGTCAAGCACGCGCTCCTTAACGCCCATGAACACGAAGTTGCCTCGGGTGAGCCAGCGCAGGAAGTCCTGCGCAACCTCCACGCGGGAGGCGGGCTCCACACCGCGCGGGTTGGCGGCGTAGGATTCCTCGCCGTGGCCGAGGGTGGCGCCGCGCAACTCGTACATGGCCTGGGAGATGTCGAAGACCGCGGTGACCATGCCCTCCAGGTCGGTGTAGCAGGCGTACACATCGGCGAGCACGCGACGCACCTCGTGCTCCAGCAGGCGCAGGTCGTCTTCGTTCAGGTAGCGGGTCAGGCGAATCGCAATCCAGGATTCAATGGTGACCGTGGACCCCTCGGGAGCGCCCTCGGAAAGCTGCAGGGAGGGCATACCGACGGCGGCGGTGTCGCCGCTGGCCAGGTTGGCTCGGGTGCCGGTGCCGCGCAGGCTGATGAGCTTGCCATCCGTATTGCGTTCAGCAAGGAAGATGGGGTGGAAAATCGCGAGAAATCCGCCGAAATGCGCCGAAAGATAGGCGGTCAGGGAGCTTACGATATGGGGCATGTCGTCCGTGGCGACGTACAGCGTGGTGTTGTAGTCATCATTGCGCGCGGCAACGACGGGCGTCTTGGGGGCGCGGATTTCAGCTAGCGCACGATGGGTGCGAGCCAAATCCTCTAATTCTGCCGGGGTGAATTCTTCACGCTCATCGTCAGGACTGTTCAGAAAATACTGCTCGATCCATGCATCGGCGCCAGCGAAGCGTGCCATAGCCTTGTCAGTCGTTGACAATCTATCCTCCGAAGGTAGGTATCACTTCACTGTGACGGTGTCTGTGCAACTCCACGCGGGTCGCGCGGACGGCACCACCCAAATGGGTTATATCCAGCTTATACCCTTACCGGTGAAGATGTCAGATATATTCGCCATATTCGCTCGACGGGCCCAAAATCTTATCGAAAAATACTCGCTCCGCACCTCTGCCCCCTCGCCCGACGGCTCGACGGGGCGGTTCGACGGGGTTACCCTTTGAGCTTGTTCGGCGGGGTTACTCGTGAAATTGTCCGGCCCCCGGTTCCCCTCCCCCGGCGCCGACCCGTAGAGTGAAACCATGAGTTTGCGTACTGAATCTTTCCTGGTGGGCCTCATCGGCGATGGCATCACCTCTTCCCTCACCCCGCCCATGCACGAGGCCGAGGCCGACGCGCACGGGGTACGCTACCTGTACCGCCCCGTCGACCTGGACGCCCTGAACCTGGACGGCGCATCCGCACCGGCGCTCCTGGATGCGGCGGCGCTGCTGGGCTTTAACGCCTTCAACATCACGCACCCGTGCAAGCAGTCCGTCATGGAGCACCTGCACGAACTCTCGGATGCGGCGCGTGCCCTGGGCGCGGTCAATTGCGTGGTGATCCGCGAGGACGGCACGTTCTACGGGGACAACACGGACTATTCGGGATTCATCGCGGGGCTGAAGCGCGGCCTGCCGCAAGTGGCGGAGGACCCGGCGCGCCTGGAGCACGTGGTGCAGTTGGGTGCCGGCGGTGCCGGTAGCGCCACGGCGTACGCGCTGTGCCGCCTGGGGGTGCAACGCCTAAGTCTCTTCGAGCGCGACGCGGCGAAGGCGCAGGGCTTGGCGGAGCAGCTGGGCGGGCTCTTCCCGCAGACTCGGGTCGAGGTGCTGACCGACGATACGCGCCTTATTGAGGCTCTATTGGAGGCTCAGGGTTTAGTAAACGCAACCCCGGTGGGCATGCACGTGCATCCGGGCATGCCGCTGAGTGAGTCGGTGCAGACTGCCGGGGTGTTGCGCGAAGACCTGTGGGTCGCGGATGTCATCTACCTGCCGCAAGAGACGCAGTTGGTGCGCGCGGCGCGGGCCGCCGGTTGCGAGGTGCTGACGGGTGGCTACATGGCGGTGGGCCAGGCGGTGGATGCATTCCGCCTCTTCACCGGACTGGAACCGAACGCCGAGCGCATGGCGGCGCATTTTGAGGCGCTGATTGCGGCACAGCAGGGGGTAACTAACGCCTGAAACGCCAGAACATAGAAACGGGTGGGGCTGGATAGCTAACTATCCAACCCCACCCGTATTTATTCTATATACAGAATATATTGCGTGGGCTATGCATCCAGCTCGGCCAGGGACTTCTTGTAACCCTCGCGAGCGGTGAGTGCACCCAGCGCCACGAGCACGCACATGGCGACCGTAAACGCGGCGGGCAGCACCGCGTTATGCAGGTCGGCGCCGGCGAGGCTCGTCGCCACGGCGGGGGCAACGCCTCCAGAAATTGCGAAGCCAATCTGGGTTCCGAGCGCCAGGCCAGTCACGCGCACGCGGGTCGGGAACATCTCCGCGTAGAAGGCGGGCCACACGCCATTCGCCATGGAGTACAGCGCGCCGTGCATGAGCACGCCGTAGACAAAGATGCCCACCCAGTTACCCTCGGTAATCGCGCCGAGGTACGGGAACATCACCAGGGAAGAGGCCACCGCGCCGGTGATGAACACGGGCTTACGACCAATCCTATCGGCAAGCATGGCGGCGAGCGGAATCGCAACCAGACCGAGAGTATTCGAGGCGACCGGCACCAGCAGCATGGTGCTTCGGTCGAGGCCGTAACCCTTGGTCGCGAAGGACAGCGCGAAAGTCGTGAAGACCATGTTCACAGTGTTGACCATGGCGCACACGGCAATGGTGAGCACGGCGCGCTTGTGGTGCTTGAAGACCAACACGAGCGGGGACTCGGCGAGCTTCTCGCACTGCAGGTAGGCGGGCGGCTCGGAGAGAGTGCGGCGAATCAGCCAGGCGGTCACCACCACGAATGCGGAGAGCCAGAAGGGCACGCGCCAGCCCCAGGTGAGCAGGTGCTCATCCGGCAGGGCCGCGAAGGGGATGAACACGGCGGTCGCCAACAGAGATCCGAACTGGGTGCCCTGCAGGGTCCAGCTGGTGGTGAAGGCGCGCTGGTGCTCGTGGGCGTGCTCCAGAGAGATGGAGATGGAGCTTGCCTGCTCGCCGGCGGCGGAAAGGCCCTGAAGCATACGGCAGGCCACCAGCAGAGTGGGTGCAAGAATACCCGCCTGGCTATAGGTCGGTAGGCAACCGATGGCAAAGGTCGCGCTACCCATCAGGAAGAGCGTGAGCATCAGGACGAATCGGCGGCCGTAACGGTCACCGAGGGGGCCGACGATCATGGCGCCGAAGGGACGCACGACGTAGGCAACACCCACAACGACCATGGACTTGAGGATGCCGATGGCGGCGGTGTCTTCGGGGAAGAAGATGCGGTTGAGCACGATTGCGGCGGCGGTGCCGTAGACGGCGAAGTCGTAGTATTCGAGGGCGGAGCCTATCCAGCTGGCGAGGGCAGCTCGTCGTGGTGATCGGGCGGGCGCGTCGGTGCGTCGGCTCATGCGCGGCTCCTTCGGTGGTACACCTGGCGGGTGGTGCGGGGTGGGCGACCCCTAGGTCTGTCAATGTGCCCTTCCAGTGTAGGAAGCACCCCATGCGTTTTCCATAGGGTTACCTAAGTTCCCAGAGTGTGAAGCTGGAATAGGGGTCAGATGCTCCTAGCCCCCGTATGATGTATCTATATGTAATTCCGTCATCAATGCTCCAAAGGGGTACCATGTCATCACCGCGCACCAGCATCATCATGCCGGTCTACAACACGGCTGATAGCGTTGTCGCCGCAATTGAATCCGTTCTGGCGCAGACCGACCCCGACTTTGAGCTGCTGGTGGTGATTGACGGCTCCCCGGATTGCTCCTCCCGGGTAATTCGCGAGTTCCTGGAGGGCAACCCCGACCCCCGCATCCGCCTGTTCGACAACGAACGGAACGCCGGCGTTTCCGCGGCACGTAACCAGGGCCTGGATGAGGCTCGCGGCGAGTGGATTGCCTTCATCGACTCCGACGACACATACCGTCCCGAGTTCCTGGAACGCCTGCACGCGGCGGCGGCGCGTACCGGCGCGGATGTGGCAACCTGCGGTCACACTATCCACCGGGCGGATGGCTCCACCCTGGACCGCCCGCAGAACTCCCCCGGCACCTACACGGGCCGCGATATTGCAATCAACTACCTGCAGGACCGCTTCACGGGTTTCACGCCCGACAAGATTTTCCGCGCCTCGCTCTTCTCGTCGGTGCGCTTCGCGACCGATATTCATCGCGCGGAGGACGCCCTCGCCGTCTTCCAGTGCCTCATGCAGGCCAAGACTCTCGAGGTGATTCCGGATTGCCTCTACGTGTACTACATGGGTGCCGAAGGCCTGACTTGGGGCCGCATCACCCCGGTGGAGGAAAGTATTCGCCACACCCGCTACATGCGCCAGGCCGGTGCCGAGCTGCTCTCCACGAAGGAAGGACGCCGCGCCCTCAACACCTCCTCAGCCGTCACCTACCTCAACAACGCCCAGCAGGCGCTCATGAGCGATAGCGCCGACTCCGCCGCGGTGATTCGTGAATGTCGCCGCCAGATTAGGTGGGAATGGGTCGGCCAGGCCCTGCTTTCGAGCCCCGTGATGGGTGCGGCGAGCCTGCTGTTGAAGCTCTCCCCCGCCCTGTACCGCACCCTGTACGGCGTGTACGTTCGACGCGCCTACGGCATGTAAGTCCCCCGCACTCCCCCAAGGTTTTATGCACATGTCTTCCACCCCTCGCACGAGCATTATCATGCCGGTCTACAACGCCGCCTCCACCGTCATTGCGGCGATTGAGTCGGTGCTGGCGCAGACCGACCCCGACTTTGAGCTGCTGGTCATGATTGACGGCTCCCCGGACGATTCGGCACAGCTGATTGCGGACTACCTGCAGCGGAACGCGGACGAACGCGTGCGCGTGTTCGACAACCCCGAGAACCGGGGCCCCTCCGCGGTGCGCAATCAGGGCCTGGATGCGGCGCGCGGCGCATGGGCGGCGTTCCTCGACTCCGACGACACGCTCTACCCCACCTTCCTGGAGCGGCTGCACCACCACGCGGAGCGCACGGGCGCGCAGGTGGTCAATTGCGCTCACACCATGGTGGCGACCGACGGCACGACCACGCAGCGCCTGAAGGGTGCCCCCGGCACCCTGACCGGGCAGCAGGCGGCCTTCGCACTGCTCAAGGACGAGCTGTCCCCCTACCCGTGGGATAAGCTCATTGAGCGTTCCCTGCTGGAGGGCGTCTACTTCCCGGAGGATATTCGCCGCGCCGAGGATGAGTGCGTCATCCTGGACTGCTACCTGCGAGCGCAGAGCGTGACCGTCATCGACGAGCCGCTCTACGCCTACGCGGTGAACGCGGGAAGCCTAACCTGGAGCCGCATCACTCCCCTGGCCGAGACCCGCCGCCTGCTCGACTACTTCGCAAAATCCCTGCAGCGCACGAGCACGTACCACCTGCCCGAAGGTCAGGAGGCGCTGACCGTCGCCCGGGTTCTTGCGTACCTGAATAACGCCCAGCAGGCGCTCATCGTGGGCGGTGAGGATGCTCCGGCAACCCTCGCCGGGTGCCGCCGCGGTTTCTCGGTGCGCGATGCGCTACTCGTCCTCAGCCGACGCCCGGTCTTCGGCGCCGCCGGCCTGCTCCTGAAGACCAGCACGGCCCTGTACCGGGTTCTCTACGGCGCGTACGTCAAGCGGGTCTACAACATTTAGGTTTCACGCCCCGACTCCGGGGTTCTCTCTCATCACACTCACCCAGATTGGAGCAAATCTATGTCCTCTCTGCCTGCATCGGCGCAGGTGGCGTCCTCTCCCTCCGAGGATTCCCAGCCCGACGGCCGACCGGCTCGCGGGTCCGCCGCGCATCGCCCCAAGCCCGGGCGAAAGGTGTACCTGGACTGCATTAACGTCCTCGCCATCATCGGCGTCGTCGCCCTGCACAACCGGTTCAACTACCGGGTGGATTACGATTCGCCGGGCTGGGTTCTCGAGAACATCCTCTCGGGTACCGCGGTTGCCGCCGTCCCCCTCTTTTTCATGGCCTCCGGCATCACCCTCCTCAACTTCACCGAGCGGGAGAGCGTCGGCACCTTCTACAAGAAGCGCTTCACGAAAATCCTGGTTCCCCTGCTGATTTGGGGGCAGATTTACCTCTTCGCGCGTAGCTGGTTCACCCATACTCCCCTGCCAAAGGGTGAGGAGATTCTGGCTGTACTGCTGGCGCCGAGCACCGTGGGTGTGACCCTCTGGTACCTGGAGGCGCTCATCGGCGTGTACCTGGTGCTCCCCATCTTCTCCTACGCCCTGCGCGGTGCCGGTGAGAAGAAGGTGCGCCTGGCCTGGCTCATGGCCGTGCTGGGGCTTTTCATGCCCATCGCGACCACCACGGTGCATAAGATTAACCCGCACATTATGCCTGAGTTCACCGCCCCCATCGTGGGGTACGTGGGCTTCTGCTTCCTGGGTTATGCGCTGGCGAATACGAGCTTTAGCCTGCCGTGGCGCCTCGTCATCTACGTGCTGGGTGTTGCCGGTTCCCTGACGCACATCCTGTACGGCCCCTACCTGACCCTGAACCACCGCGGCCTTGAGAGTCTGGCGATGTCGTATCTGTCCATTCCGACGATTTTCTGGGCCTCGGCGGTCTTCGTGTTCTTCAAGTCTCTGCCACTGAATCGTCTGCCGCAGGCGGCTCAGACGGGTCTGCGTAAGCTGTCGGCGCTGACCTTCGGCGTGTACCTGATTCACCTGCTGATTATTCAGGGCCTCGCAGTCTACGGCTGGCCGCTGGTGGATTACCGGCTGGAGGCGCCCTACGCTCTGATGGTGTGGGCTTCTTCGCTGATTCTAGTGTGGCTGCTGCGGTGGATTCCGCCGGTCCGCAAGTGGCTGGTGCCCTAGCCGGCTATCCGCTCCCCAACGAAAACGGGAGGGGCACGTACATGACGTACGTGCCCCTCCCATAAGTTTTAAAGCTACTCGGCGCGAGTTTCCTCCGCGCGGGAGGCCATGGACACACCCATCATGTGCACCACGAAACCGCAGACCGGGCCGACCGCCAAAGCCACCACGGCGCGCGGCACCAGCGGTGCGGGCAGCAGGAACGCCAGGCCCAGGGTTACCACCGCGGCAACCACCCAGCCAGCCAGGTAGATGCGGTGCTGGTTCACTGCGAGCGCCATATTGCCCGAGAGGGTCATGAGCGCCAGCAGGGCGGAGGCGAACACCAGCGCGCCCAGGGAGAGGCCGGAGGCGGCCGCCTCGTACGCGGACTCGGTTCCTGCGGCAGGCGGGTAAATCAGGCGGAAGAGCAGCGGACCCACCAGATAGGCCGCCAACGCGCCCACAGCACCCACCGCCACCACCGCGGCGGCGGGCTTAATGAACGCCGCCACTGGGCGGTGACGCTGCTTCAAGAAGGCAGAAACCGCCACGCCCTGAAAGGCCTGCAGGGGAATCATAATCGGCGAGCGCGTAATGGAAATCGCCAGAATCAGGGTGCCCAGCACGACCGGTTCGCTCTCCGCGGCGCCACTGGCCTTCAGTACGTTCGGGAAGCCCATCATCAGCATCGCTGCGGCAGCCGAGGACAGGAACGACCAGAGGATATTGACCGTCAAACGGCCCGCGGGCACATCCGCGCGGGCAACCCACAGGCGGCGGCCCGAGAACGTCACGAGCGCCAGGATGAGCCACAGACCCATCGGAATGACCGTTACCACCTCAAGGCCCGCCAGGGAAGGAATAAGCAGGGCCACCGCAAGCATGAGGAGGAGGCGCCCGGCAGATTCCAGGCCACCGACCGTCGCGAAAAGGTACCAGCGGTCCTCACCGGCGGCCACACCGCTGATGGTCGCCTGCAGGGCGTAGAGGAACACGCCCACGGCCATGACGGTCACGCCCACCGCCGCCGAGTGTGGAATCTGCTGACCCGCCCACAGCGGAGAACTCACCAGAACCAGCGCACCGGCGACAGCGCCGAGCGCGGCCGCAACCGTCACCACGCGGGCGCCCTGCGATGCGGGCGTCCCGTCGGATGCGGGGTGGGCGGATGCTACCCCATCAGCTGCAGCGTGAGTGCGCGCCGTACCCACCGCGCGGGTAATCTCCGGCTGAAGGCCGGTAATAATACCCGTCACCGTGAAAAGCGCCGACCAGAAGAGCAGGAACTCCGTCAGCTCCGAACCGGTCAGGGCTCGCTGAGCAATCATGGTCACGACCAGCGTGGACGCCGCCGCCAGCACCGACGATCCCAGCAGCGCCAGGGACTGGTAGCGGGTGATCGTGCCCGAAGACTGGGCTTCCGCAGTGTCCTGGGTTTCCGCAGCGTCCTGGGCATCCGCGGGTTCTTGAGGCTGAGTCTCTCGAGAGCTCCGCTCCCGCGCCTCGCCTGCATCAGGATTCTGTACCGACTCGCTCACCGCGTCCTCCTCGCTCCTAGCTGTCACTCAACCAATCATTCCATACACAGATGCGCCGCACATCCACCGTAGGATGTACGACGCATCGCACACGTATAGGGTTTACTTCACCACGTGCTCGGCAAGGTTCTTCACGCCCTGCCACTTCTTCGCCAGGGCCGCCTTCGGCAGCAGGGTCAGCGCGTGAGCGCGCGAGGAGAAGCGAATACGAGCCACGCGGGCGGCCTTCTTCCAGCCCAGGGCGCTCATCTCCTCAACCATGGTGTTGTAGTAGCGGCGTTCCTCCTCGAAGCGAGTGCCCTCCAGGGCACGCCAGGACGAGTCGGAACCACCGTGACGGCGGTACATGAACGCGACCTGCGGGTCGTAGTACAGGGAGCCGCCGCGCATCGTGATGTCCAGAATCAGCGCCATGTCCTGGATGACGTTCAGGCCCTCGCGGAAGCCGGTGCCCACGATGGCGTCCGCACGCCAACCCAGGGACGGGAAGTAGAACCACGCGCCGCGCAGCAGCGAGACGGCCAGCTCTTCGCCCTTCAGCACGGCCTCGCCCTTGGGACGGTAGAACGCCTTAGTCTGCTCCACCAGGGTGTTCGACAGGCCGTTGTGCTCGTCGATGACGACCACGCCGGGCTGGAAGATGGAGGCCTCGGGGTGCTTCGTAGCCGCATCCACGAGCCACTGCACGTAGTTGGGGAGCATGACGTCGTCGGCACCCATGACGGTGACCAGTTCGTTCTCCACGAAGGTCAGGCACTTGCGGTAGTTCGCGTTTGCGCCCAGGTTGGTTTCGTTGCGCATGTAGGTGATGCGCTCGTCCTTCAGGGACTCGAACCAGCCGGGAATCGAGTCGTCCGGGTAGCCGTCATCCACCACGATCAGGCGCCAGTCCGGGTTGGTCTGACCGACCACGGACAGCACGGCCTGCTTCATCATGGCAACGTCGCCGTAATACGGGAACAAAATATCAACGGTCATGGGGTATTACTCCAACTCACAAAGGGGTGAAAAGTCTCGACGGTAAAGCTTTAAGAGTCCTGCTGGTCGCGCTTCCTCGCGCCGGAGGCGCCCTCCGGCTGCTCCTGAAGCGCCTTCAGGATGGCGACTTCCTCGGCCAGGATACGGGTCTTCTCAGACAGGCGCGACAGCTCCAGGGTCAGGTGAATACTCACGCCCATCAGCAGCAGAATCGACAGGAGGAACAGCAGATTCACCGGCAGGGCCACGCCCACGAAGTCCGCCACACCGTTCAGCAGAGTCGGGAAAGCGCCCAGCACGATGATGATGGCACCGATAATCAGCCACAGGGCGGCGTACCGTTCCTTCATGCGCTGATGACGCACCTGAACCACCACGAAGGTGCAGACCAAGATGGCGAGGATCAAAAAGAAAACACTGGCGCTCACGGCTACTTCTCCTCCCGGCGGCGGCTCACCGAAATGCCGTAGGAGAACAGCGAGCGAACCAGATAGATGGCAGACTTCAGCGGACCGGAGGAGGGCGTACCTCCCTGGCGTTCACGCATGTGCACCGGCACCTGACGCACCCGCAGGCCATTGCTAATGGCCATGGCGGTGATATCAATTGTGTCGCCCAGGTATTCGGCGGGTAGGTTACGGCAGTAAAAGTCGATGCCGCGACGGTTAGCGATCTTAAAACCGCTCGTCACGTCCGTGAACGGGGTGCCCGCCGCGCGGGTGAACAGAAAAGACAGCAGGCCCATAGCCCACTTGCGCGGGCCGGACACCTCGTAGTCTTCAGAGCCCTCACCGAAGCGGGACCCAATCACAATGTCGTAATCCTGCACCGCATCAATCAGCGAGGGGATGCTCTCGGGGTGGTGCTGGCCGTCAGAATCCACCTGCATGGCGTAGTCGTAGCCCATGCGCTGCGCGTACTTATAGCCGGTGCGCATGGCGGCACCCACGCCCATGTTGTAGGGCAGGTCAATCACGAAGGCACCCGCCTCACGAGCCACGGCGGAGGTATTGTCGGTGGAGCCGTCATTGACCACCACCAAATCCACGTAGGGGACCGTCTCCTGCAACTCAGTAATAGTGCCGGGCAGTGCTTCTTCCTCGTTCCAGGCGGGCATAATCACCAGCGTGCGAGGGGTATGAGGCGATGTGGGAGATCCCATAGGGCTGTTACCCCTCCTAACGAATGTGTCATACCGTGCGTGTGAAAGCCGGCATGTCCAGTGGACATACCGGCTTTCATCATATCAGTGCTTAAGCGGCATTAGGATTCGTCACAGAATCAAGACCGCGATGCGGCCCCTCCCGGGCGCGCGCATCCCGGGCGGAGTTGCTGTCTGCGTCTAGTTGTCGCAGGCGCTAATACGGTACAGAGTCATCGGGCCGGAGGAGTACACCGGGGTCAGAACATCCGTATCGATAGCGGACACCAGGCCATCATAGTTCTTCTGCTCGCTGGGGCCGAAGTTGCCCTGGTTCTCCAGGTGCACGTACCAGTGGGCCTTGTACTCGTTCACCTCACGGCAGACCTCCGGGTTCGTGCGGGCATCCTTCAAATCGTTGATGATTGCCGCATACTTCGGGGAGGTCCGGAACTCGAAATGGTAGCTGGTCAGGTGGCGGTCGGCCAGCGCGTAAATGTAGGCGCTACCGTCCCAGGGGTTGTTCACGATGGTGTCGCCCTTGGGCACAATCTTCGGGATCTCGTTGATGACGTTCATCTCATCCTGGTTCAAAACCTCGGAGGTCGGGGTCACCTGGTACCGCTGAGCGACCACCAGGGTCGCGTCGTGCATCGCGGGGGTTCGCGAGGACAGGCCGGCAACCACCAGCACCAGCACCGCGGTGACACCCATGCCGGCAGTCGCCACGTTCAGGCGTGCCGTGCGCGGAACGCGATGAACCACCCAGGAGAGCGCACCCTCCAGAGCGCCGCCCAGGCCGATACCGGCCAGAAGCACCGAGGGGAACACCACAAGGGCCGCCAGGCGGAAGTGGTCCGTGTACCAGGGGCCCACCATCAGCAGGCGGAAGTCACCGCGCGGCACCGAAGCCGCGATAATCCACATGTAGCCGACGAGCATCCAGCTGCCAATCAGCCACAGGTTGCGGCGCTTGTACAGCAGGTACCCCACGCCCCACAGGGCCAGGAAACCCATCAGGTAGGCGGGAGCGAAATTACCGCCCAGCGGGTTCGCGTTCTCCAGGCCCAGGAACAGGAACTGGTAGACCGCCTCGCCCTCGCTCATGACGGCGGTCCACAGGTCGCTGGCGTCCTCGCTCGGGCGCAGCACGGACCAGGCAGTCACGCATCCGGCAATCAGCGCAACCAGAACGCCGGTACCCACCAGACGCTCACGCACGGAGGCGTCGTGGATGCGCCACATCTGAACCACACCGCCGAGGAGCATGGGCACGGCGAATACCGCCGCAGAAACCACCGCGTTCGGGTGCACCAGGGCCAAACCGCCCAGGCCCACCAAAATCGTCAGGGACAGGGAGAGAACGACGGAGTACTCGCGATGCACCATGACCTGAATCATGTGCGATAGCAGCGCCACAAAGGCGGGGAGCAGGGCGTAGCCCAAAAGGTTCGGGAAGAGCACACCCCAGAACAGCAGCAGACCGGGGAAAGCAAAGAAACCGCAGGTCAACGCCGGAATAGCGAGCGCCTGCAGGCGGCGCAGATGCGGGATGCTCAGGCACATCGCAACCAGGGAGCAGGGCCAGATGACGCCCGCCACCAGCAGCACCATGACGATGGTCGCGGTCGTGATGCTCGTGCCGGTCGTGTTGTAAATCAGGTACACGAAATCATGCCAACCGGCGGGGTAGAAATACGGTTCCTGGTTCGTTCCGGAAACCGCGCCCATGGTCAGGCTCGAGGCGTCGCCGTGCTCCTGGATCCAGCGAATCGCGTTCAGGTGGAAGGAATTATCCAGGGTCTGCGAGAAGGCCTCCGGGCCAAAGACCATATGCTGGGTCGCGTGCAGGGTCAAGAAACCGCCCAGCAGGGCGCCCACCACGGGCCAGGAAAGCGGCACCGTGTTACCCGGCCAGCTCACCGAGGATTCGTCGGAGCCCGCTACGGCCGAGGGCCAGCGGCGCCCCACCAACCACATCAGGCCCGCCGCCGCAGCCACCAGCACGGCCGCGACCACGACGAAGGAAATCAGGCTCCACGCGATGCCGGTCTTACCCAGCACGATTGCCGAAACGGCCACCAGGGCAAAGGATAGGAGTGGGGAGAGGAAGACGCGCAGACGCGCGGGGATGCGCAACGCCCAGCCCATCACGTATCCGGGAACGAACGCCACCACGACCGCGAAAAGCAGCAGCGGAATAGTTGCCAACCAGCTCATAAACCCTCATCTCACCACAGTGAACGCCCTGAAACCCCTCGTGCGGGGCCCGGTGCGCTTTCGTGTACCAAGCAAGGATACCTTAGAGGCCTCTTTACCCCCGAGAAACCCCTCAAAAGGCCCCGTGAAACCCTTGGCAAACCCCGCAAAACCTTCGAAAGGCCCCGCGGAGGCGACCCTCGAGGTGAAGCAGGGGGCTCTCCCGCGCAAACCCCGCCGGGTACCTCCGCATCCCCTGCACACCCCCGAATATGACGTAATATTTCGCTCTTCCCGTCATGAAAGGTAGGCCTAAGAAACATAGGGCAACAAATAAGGTATTCACTACACCAAAGCTTTACCCTGAACATATCTCCCCTACTCACGGGAACTGCCCGCACACACAATCCGGGCCGAACCCACGCAGCCGCAGAAGAAAGGGTCGATCATGACCGAAACCATTGCAGCACAGGCGACCCTCGCCGACACGACCGAGCAATTCAAGCTCGCCTTCGGCCACCAGCCCGCCGGCGTCGCCATCATCACCGCAACCGACGAAAACGGCGAACCCGCGGGATTCACCGCCTCCTCCCTGACCTCCGTCGCCGCCGAACCGCCCATCATCGCCTTCTCCCTCAAGGCCAATAGCGGCTCCGCGGCAAAGATTGCTGCGGCTTCCTCCTTCCTCGTACACATGCTCGACGCTGAGAATGTCACCCTCGCCAAGAACTTCGCGACCCACGACTATCCCCGCTTCGCCGACCCGGCCGCGTGGGAATTCGTCCACACCGGTGAGCCCCTCGTCCACGGCGTGCGCCGCGTGCTGCGCGCAACCCCCCTCAGCCGCGTTGAGGCGGGCCCCGCGCTCGTCTTCACCGCCCAGGTTGAGGAGTTTATCCGCAACGATTGCGAGGGCACCCCGCTCGTCTACCACTCGCGCAACTTCCACGCGCTCGGCGATCACTCCAACGTCAACAACTACGTCATCTAGTCCGGCCGCTCAGGCCATTCACGGGGCGGTATTCGGCGGCGACCACGCGACGAATACCGCCCCGCGGCGTACCCTGAACGTAGCCACCCCGGGCATAAACGCACAGCAGAAAGGTTCCTCATGACCGCACAGACCACTCAGCCGGCGTCCCTCCCCTGGCTCGAAAAGCTTGTTGCTATCCCCACCGTCTCCGGCAGCTCCAACCTGGAACTCATCGAGCTTCTCGAAGCCGAATTCGGCCGCTACGGCTACAGCGGCGTGCGCACCTACAACGAGGACCGCACCCGCGCTAACCTCTTCATCACCGTCCCCGCCGCGAACGGCACCACTCGCGGCGGGCTCGTCCTCTCTAGCCACACCGACGTCGTGCCCGTCGCCGGTCAGGACTGGGCCAGCGACCCGTTCACCCTGCGCGTGGAGGGTACTCGCGCCTACGGCCGCGGCGTCTGCGATATGAAGGGCTTCATCGCTGTCGCACTCTGGCTGCTGCCGCGCGTTGCCGAGGCAAAGCTGCGCGTGCCCCTGCACTTCGCCTTCTCCTACGACGAGGAGATCGGCTGCGTCGGCGCTCCCTCCCTCATCGAGGAATTCGTGGCCCGCGATCTCGCCCCCGAGTATGCCATCGTCGGTGAGCCCTCCAGCATGCGCATCATCGACGCGCACAAGGGCGCGCACCGCGGCCGCGTCACCATCACCGGCGTGCCCAAGCACGGTTCCCTCGCAACCCACGGCGTGAACGCCGTCGCCGCCGCCGGCGAGTTCATCACCTTCTTCACCGACATGGCCGATGAGTGGGAGGAGGAAGGCCCCTTCGACGAGGCGTTCATCATTCCCCACTCCACCGGCAGCGTCAACCTGGTCAACGGTGGCCTACAGTACAACATCGTCGCCGAGCAGGCCGTGCTCGAGTACGATGTGCGCACCCTGCCGCGGGTGACCACCGAGTCCTTCGTCGAGCGCATCGACCGCGAGATTTCCGAGGTGATTCTGCCCGACCTGCAGGCGCGCGCCGCACGCGCCGAGAAGCTGACCGGCGCGGAGCCCGGCAGCCTCGCCTCCCGCGTGGGCGTGAAGCATGAGCTGCTCGCCGCCGTGCCGGGCCTCGGAACTGCTGACGATGCGCCCCTCGTGCGTCTCGCCCACGAGTGGCTCGGCACCAACGATGCGCCGCAGAAGGTCACCTACGGCACCGAAGCGGGCCAGTTCCAGCGCGCCGGTGTGGAGACCATCATCTGCGGCCCCGGCGATATTGCGCAGGCTCACTCCCCCAACGAGTGGATTGAGCTGGAGCAGCTACGCGAATGTGAGCATTTCTTCGAGGCCATCCTCGGCTGGGCGAGCGCAAAGTAGCACGTGCCGCTTAGCGGCGCCGGCCTGGTCTATCTCAACTACCTGCCCCATTGGAAGGCAACCGCCGACAAGAAGATTAAGCTCGGCGTTTTCAGTACCGTCCCCGCCATCCACAACTACTTCACCAACGCACTCTCCGAAATGATCGGTACGTTCATGCTGGTCTTCTCGGCACTGTATACCGGTGTGAACTTCAAGCCAACCATCAGCGGCGGCGCGCGCTGCGACCTACACCCCGACCGGTTCCATGCCGGTCCTGCTACCCGAGGAGGCGAAGGCCAACCGCAGCACCCGCGTCGTGAACCGGGTGACCGACGAGTAGTCTTCCCATTTGGGAACTTCCCTGTAAAGGGTTTCATCTAAAACAGCGAACCCCTCATTTTCATAACCTGCACAATATCGGTCAGGTTATAAAAATGAGGGGTTCGTTGCGTCGACCTCACGGAAGGAGCTTCGGAAGTGCCGATGAGAAGTGCGCCTTAAAAAGGTCCCAACTTAGGAACAAAAAGAGTCATCTCCTGAACGATATACTCTGCGTCTTCCAAAGCCTCTTCAGCTTCCTCTACAGCTATAGGCTCATAATCCAAACCGGGATACTCAACCTCGTGGCGCGTTCGACGCAAACGAGAATACAGCTTACCCACCGCATCATGAGGGCCTCGCTGAGCACGCAAAGCATCGCCCACCACAATATGACCTCCCCGGGTAGTCGGACGCAGGCCCTGCACCGCCAAAGCAGCAGTCATCGCCAACCTCGAAGCGTCATAGAGAAGCGTATAGGCACCTTCCGGATCATCAACTACCAGCCGATGCGCCGTCTTTAGATGCCGGCGAGCACGCAACAACAAGCCTTGAGCATGCTCACGATTTACAGCAACCCGTTCCAACTCACCGGCATCAATCAGCTCAAGAATGCGCTCCCGGCCAACAGTCCAGGGACCAGGGGTTGGGGCATTAGGCTTCAGCGTGGACATCGTTCACCTCCAGCTGCCCA
>ERZ773007.344-NODE-344-length-23384-cov-19.860131_pt1 | contig 23384 bp, 20 predicted proteins | sample MGYA00580665_ERZ773007 | MGnify/ENA primary metagenome ERZ773007 (study PRJEB29015, sample SAMEA2738122) | human oral metagenome | biome: human oral; feature: human-associated habitat; material: saliva | place: China | collected 2167 ... | reverse complement strand
TTGTCACCCTCGGAGAAGTCGTACACATACTTGACCATCGTGGTCCTCAACTTCCGTGTTTGCGATGATTGGCCCGACGCCGGGCCACTACCACAGGCAAGGATACACGCCTCAAGGGACTAAGGTCACTTCAAGGCACACCCTCTTATGATTGTCCTGACATGAACGAGGCCGTGGTTGCTTGTCGGGTATCGTACCCTCGCGCGGGAGCGGGCGTCAGACGGGTTGGTCAGCGGTATCGGCGAGGCTGTCACGCAGGCACCGGCAGACCGCACCACTCACGTCCAGCCAGATACGGTGCTCCCGTGTGATCACCGTGATGTTGTAGGCGGTCAAGCTACCGCTGACCTCCCCTACGTCAATTGACTCGACATCGGCAACGTTAAGATCGGAACACAGTGACCTTACGCGCCGCACTGGAAACGACCCTCCACGAGCCAATGTACGGCCTGGGTAGACCAGAACGCTCCAGGTAAATCACGCGACTCGTCGAGCGGCCGTCGGCCGTGAAATCGATTGTTATTCCCTGCCGCCCGTTGCCATCCGGGTTGGTGTGCACCCACACACCGGTCACGCTCATCGCTGGGCTAGCCTCCGACACGCGGCCACGGCGCAAGTCGACGGCGTCGCCACGCCCCACGCCGCTGCCTCCGCGCTCACGCTGAACGAATGCACGAGGCCACCCACCACCGGCAGCACAACGAACACACACGAGGACAATGATCATCCGCACGCGTTTCTTCATGACACGCTCACTCTCGCCAGGCCGGTGGCAGCAAGCATCAGCGCGCGCAACCTCCAGCAGGTCTTAACAGCCACCCTAGTACATACGCGTGTGGGGTGGGCCAAGCGGTCCACCCCACACGCGTTTGAGTAGCAGATCAGCGCACGCGGAACTCAATCGTGGTGCCCTCACCGACGTCGATGAGGTCACCGTCGTTCAGGGCGATCGTCACCATGGGGGTGACGTCCTGGAAGGAGCCGTCTGCGTGACGCAGGACGGTGCCATTGGCGCTGCCCAGGTCCATGAGCGCCCACGAACCCGGCGTCGTCATCATGACGGCGCAGTGGGAACGCGAGATCTCGGTGGCCGGGCTGGGCACGCGCAGCACGGTCGCCACGGGGCGGCCGGTCAGGGCGCGGGCGTCGGGGTCGCGGCCGATGACGACGTCGCGCGAGACCTCGACGGGCACGGTGCCGCCGTGGATCAGGAAGGCGACGGGGGCGGCCGGGCCGGCGTTGACGGGCGCGAGGCGCAGGATCGTGGCCTCGGTGTCGGTCTCGGCACCCAGGTCGGCCAGTCCGGCGGCGCTCATGGCCTCGGGCGCGGCGGGCGGCTCGGGTGCCATCTCGGGAGCGGGCTCCGGCTCGGGAGCGGGCTCAACCTCAGGCTCCGGCGCAGGAGCAGGAGCGGGCTCAACCTCAGGCTCGGGCTCAGCCTCAGGAGCGGGCTCAACCTCGGGCTCGGGAGCAGGCTCGGGTTCGGGCTCGAACGAGGTGGACTCCGAGTAGGCGGCCAGGCGCTCGGTCGACGCGGCGGTGTTGACCGGCGGCTCGACGGCGTCGGCGACGACGTAGAGCTCGCTCGAGGTCTGCTCGACCTCATTCTCAGCGACGTCCTCAACCGCATCCGTGGCCTCGACCTGCTCAGGCGCGGCGGTGCGCGCGGTGGGCGTCAGCGAGACGGGACCGTTGGCGGTGGCTGCAAGGAACTGAGCCTCGACGGCGGCCAGGTCGACCGACGACGTGTGCGTGGTGGTCGGCTCGGGCAGCTCCTCGCGCGCGTCGCGGCGGGCGCGGCGCTCGTGGTCGGGAATGTCGGGGTTGATGAGGAAGCCCATCGTGTCGACGGGCAGGGAAGCCAGGGCCTCGACCTCGTCCAGGGCGCGGCCGATGCGAATCTCGGCGGCCTCGACGCGGTCGGCGGCGGGGACCATCCACGTGATCTCGTCGCCCTCGTTGATGCTCGCCTCGAAGGTCTGCCACTCACCGGGGTTGAAGGGCCAGGCCCAGATCGGGTCGGTCCACACCTGCTCGGTGATCTGTCCTGCGGCGCGCATGCGCAGCTGGATGTTACCGAGGACTGTCAAGTAGGGCTGTTCGCCGGCGCAGTCCAGGAGCAGGACGTCGCCCTGCTCGGCCTGCACGTGGGAGAGCCACGCCTGCGTGTCGGCTCGTCCCCACACGACATCAGCCGCGGAGTCCGCAAATTCGAGCGGCACCAACGCGGCACCGAGGGGTCCGGTGACGAGCATCGCGCCCTGTCCGCGACACAAGAAGCGTCCAATCTGAAGCATCAGTCACTGCCTTCTCTACGAGGAACCCGGCGCGCTGTCTGAATCGACGCCGGACGTACTGGTTGAATCATTCGATTCATGACATTCGTTGTCAATGTTACTCGTGATTGGGTTCCTGCGTAGACTACAACCGCAGTTGAGTTGTCACGAGTGCCGGCTTCGAGGCTGGCTTTCACGAGGACATCGGCGGTTCCCTGCGGACCGTTGCCAGCGGCGACGATCGCGTGGATCTGGGAGTCTTGCAGGACCCCGTGCACGCCATCTGTACAGATGACGGCGCGATCGCCCTCTTCGAGGGGCATGATCGTGTAATCCGCCTTGACGCTGCCGGATTGTCCGGCTCCCAGGGCCTTGGTGACGACGTTGGCCGGGGGAATCACCTGCGGCGCGCCGGAAGTGGCGGCCAGGTCGCGGGCTTCCTGCAAGGCGGAGTGGTCGTGGGTGAGCTGACGGATCCCGCCGGGGCCCACGACGTAGGCGCGCGAGTCGCCGACGTTAAAGGAGAGCCAGTAGGGGCCCTCGGGGGTCCACAGGACCATGAGGCCGGACAGGGTGGTGCCGGGCGCGCCCATCGGGTTATCGACGGGCGCCAGGCCGGCGACGGCGGTGGCCGCCGCGTCGATGGCGACGGAGAGGTCGACCAGGTCGACGGGGCGGTTTCCGAGGCGCTCGGGGCTCAGGAACTGCCGCAGAGTGATGACTGCCTTCGACGAGGCCTGGGCGCCGCCGAGGTGGCCACCCATTCCATCGGCGACCGCGAAGACGGGCGAAACCGCCAGCCAGGAGTCTTCATTTTCGGAGCGGACGGGACCGATGTCAGTCGACGCGCCCCACGATAGTGGGGCGCGCTCAGCATGTTCACCCTGAGCCATCTACCTTCGTCTTTCTCGCTGCGTTGGGCGCGTGGGATAACGCGTAACACCGTTATTCTACACGCGAGGCAGAAATGGTTACGCGCTATCGAACGGGATCAGACCAGGCGAGCTGAGCGCGGAAGGTGCCCGCCTCGCGCGAGACGACGATCGCTCGACCGGGCAGTGCGCGGACCGGCCTCACGCGCCCGATAACCTGACCTTCGTCCGGGTTACCGGACAACATGATGCCTGTCGACCCGAGGTCAATGAGGGAACGCAGGACGCGCTCGTACAGGGCCCCAGAGGCGCCACCCATCCGCCTCGCGATAACCAGGTGGAGACCAACATCACCCGCCTGGGCCAGCAGCGGCTGTAGCGCCGCGAGCGGATTACCCTCGGAGGTCACGACGAGGTCGTAGTCGTCGACGAGGACCCAGAACTCCGGTCCCTTCCACCAGCTTCTATTCGCGAGCTGCTCGGGGGTCACGTCGTCGCCGGGTAGACGTCCCTTCAGGAACGCCACGAACTCAGCCATGTCGCTTGCGACAGACTCGTTCGTCGTCAGGTAGGCGGCCAGGTACTCCTTCGGAATGGCGCCGAGGGAGGAGCGGCGCCGGTCGACGACGATGATTTGCGCTTCCTGGGGCGTATTCCTGGCCACGATTTCGCGTGCAAGGGAGCGCAGGAACGTTGTCTTGCCGGACTTGGAGTCGCCGAAGAGGTAGAGGTGGTGCTCGGAGTTCGGGTCGAAGCGGAACGCCCCGAGTCGCGATTCTTCGACACCGAGAATGAGCGCGGGGGCTCGGCCCTGCACCGGGGCGAGCGCGCCAGGCAGCTGCGCGATCTCCTCGGCAGTGACCTTGGTCGGCAGGAGGCGAAGCTTGGGGCCGGGGCCGGCGGGCAGCGCCGCGCGGATCTGCTCAATCGTGGTGACCACGCCTTCGCTGACGGTCGCCGGGTCCGCCTCGCCGTCCGCGCGGGGCAAGGCGATGAGGACGTGGTGCTTGGACGCGCACACTCCTCGGCCCGGCCGAGCGTCCGGGATCTGCTTCTGCACGTTGCGGTCCAGCGCGGAGTCGCGGAAGTCGCCGATCTTGAGTTCGAGCTTCGAACCGAGCATGTCAACGATCTGCATGCGGAAGTCACTCCAGCGAGGCGTTGCGGCCACGAGGTGCACACCGAATGTCAGGGCGGTGTTGAGCATGCGACCGATCCGCATGTCGAGGTCGTCGAAGTCGGCCTTGAGGGAGGCCCAGTTGTCGACAACGAGGAAGACGTCGCCGTATCCGTCGTCGTAGAGCCCCTGGGCGCGACCGCGCCGGTAGGTCTCGATCGAGTCGATCTTGTGCTGCTGGAAATAGCGCGCGCGATCCTCGATAATGCCTTGGACCTCGGCGAGGATTCGGGTGAGGACTTCACCGGTGTCGCGCGTGGCGATACCGGCGACGTGGGGGGCGTCTGCGAAGGACGCGAAGGTTCCACCGCCCAGGTCGATGATGTAGAACTGGACTTCCTGCGGCGTGTAGATGAGCGAGAGCGACATGACGAGGGAGCGCAGCGCCATCGATTTGCCGGTCAGCGGGCCGCCGACGACCGCGAAGTTACCGCCCGCGCCCGACAGGTCGAAGGTGAGCAGGTCGCGGCGCTGCTCAAGCGGGATGTCCCTGATGCCCAGCGGGAAGACGAGGGAGCCGCGCTGGCGCCACTCCATCGACACGAAGCCGAGGCCGTCGACGGGTGCGAGGTCGGGCATCATCTGGTCGAAGGTGTCGGGCACGTCCAGCGGGGGCAGCCACACCTGGTGGGCGGGTACGCCCTTACCGGTCATCTTCGCCACCGCGATGTCGAGCTCGCTCATGTCTGCCCACTTGGCGTCCCCGGGCAGGCTCATGACTTCTTCGGACGAGGCCGGGGCTGCGATGGGCTCTTCGCGTGTCAGGACGGGGGCCAGGGTGAAGGGCAGGACCTTGATCGAGCGGTCCGGCGTTCCAGCCGTGGACAGCTGGGTAGAGCCGACGGTTCGCTGCGGCGGCGGGGCCGCGACGTACGAGGCACGGAAGCGGATGAGTTCGTCCGTGCCGGGCATGAGGAAGCCGGAGCCGGGCAGCGAGGGGAGCTCGTATGCGTCCGGCACGCCCAGAACCTCGCGGGACTCGCTGGCTGAGAAGGTCTTGAGGCCCACGCGGTAGGACAGGTGAGACTCAAGGCCGCGCATCCTCGAGGTTTCGAGCCTTTGCGAGGCGAGGAGCAGGTGGATCGAGAGCGAACGGCCCAGGCGGCCGATCGCGACGAACAGCTCGGCGAACTCCGGCTTGGCGGTGAGCAGCTCGGAGAACTCGTCGAGGATCAGGAAGAGGGCGGGCATCGGGGGGAAGGAATGCTTGCCCGCGATACGGTCCTCCTCATACTGGGTGACGTTGGCGTAGTTACCCGCCTCGCGCAGGACTTCCTGGCGGCGCACCATCTCGCCCTTGAGCGCGTCTTGCATGCGGTCCACCAGGGACAGCTCGGACTCGAGGTTGGAGATCATGGCGGACACGTGCGGCATCTCGGACATGCCCGCGAAGGTCGCGCCACCCTTGAAGTCAACGAGGACGAAGTTGAGCTGCTCGGGCGAGTGGGTCAGGGCCAGAGCCAAGACGAGGGTACGAAGGACCTCCGACTTACCCGAACCGGTTGCGCCGATCAGGAGGCCGTGGGGGCCCATGCCCTGCTGGGCGGACTCTTTGATGTCGAGCAGGACGGGGACGCCTTCGGGGGTGACACCGAAGGGGACGCGCAGGCGGTTCCTGCCCTCGCGACGCACCCAGGCCCGCTCGGGATCGTAGTCTCGGATGTCGCCCAATTGCAGGAGCTCCATGAGGTCCACGGAGCGCTTGACGTCCGAGCGCCCGACGGGCGTCTCGCTCTCTTTCTTCTCGGTGCCCATGGCGAAGGGAGTCAGTCGTCGGGCGATGGCCTCGGCCTGAGCGCGTCCCACCCGCTCCCATTCGCCGACGATCGCCTGGTGGCTGAAAAGGTTGACCTCGAGCACGCCGCGCGTCTGTCCTTTCGCCACGGGGTGGACGAGGAGGCGCACCGTCGACGGGCTCGTCAGCGCCCCCCACTTCTCGTGCAGGTTCACGACAGTCACGCCGGCAGCGCCGTCGCGAGAACCGATCTGGGTTGAGGCGGGCAGCTCAGCGCCGTCGCACACGACGAGGACGTGCGGCCAGGGCGTCAGATCACCACGTGGGGTAAAGCCCGGCCGATCCGTCACGTCGGAGCCGAGGAGGTCCAGCAGATCGATGTCCTCAGTGACCACCATGCGGGCAGGGCCCACGGCGTCCGACTCGACGGTCGAACCGGCGTGAGGGAGCCACTTGACCCACTCCCACTCCGTGAGACGATCCGGCGAGCACAGCACCGCGATACGCAAGTACGAGGGGCTGACGAAGGTCGCCAGGTGCGTCATGATCAGCCGCGCGACGCCGATCGTGTCCTCGCGGCGGCCCGCCAGCTCGACATGCGAATAATCCTCCAGGGGAACACCGAAGGCGACGCTGTCCAGGTTGCGGTGAGTCTCAACAAAGCGCGTCATCGCAGACAGGCACACAATGTCCGGGTTCGCCATGGGCGGCAAGTCGGGAGCCAGCAGCTCCATCGCCAAGCTCTGCTCAGACACGCCAACTCGCGCATTGAGCATTTCGACGCCCGGCTCACGCTCCCACACGCGCTCACCCTGTTCCGCCACCGCAACCAAGGCCTCGGGCGCGGGAAGAGCCCAGTTCACGAAAGCCCGCTGGCGGTCAGCGACGTTACGGACCGTCTGCCTCGTTTCCGACAGGTACGCCAGGTACTCACCGCGCAGCGTGCGAACCTTCTGACGATGCTGGGAGACCTGCCGATAGACGTTGAACGCGACCATGGCGACCATGGCGAACACCATGCCGCCCGCCATCATCAGCATCATCGAGTTGCGACCCTGACCTGCGCCCCCGCTGGCCTGGGAGATCGCCATGAACACCATGACGCCCATCGAGCCCATCATCGGGACCACCATCGCAAGCACGTTACCGATGCCCGCGGCCTCAGCCTGGTTCGGCGGAGCCTGGATGGGAATCTTCCCTTCGGGCATCTCCGGTACGCCCTCCAAGCGATCCTCAGAGTCAGCCATCGTTCCTCCCTTGTCACCGCACCCGGGTAGCAGTAGTCCCCGCTATCCTAACGTGGACCACAGTCGAACTTTTGCCAAGCCCGCGTCTGATGACACAATACTGTCTGAGAGTGTCATCCGTGTCGGAGACGAAAGGAGGCTCGCGTGGGACAAACACAGGCATCGATTACCGTCGTTGGCAGCTCCCACCGGGAGGACTACGTCATCCCCGTCGGAATGACGATCGCGGGCCTGCTCGCACTCATCGAAGTTGATCTGACCAAGCTGTCAGCTCGCCTCACACTCGGAGGCGGACGCCCCGTCGAGCTCGGTGCTGTCATCGGACGAGACATTCCCTCCGGTTCGGTCATCACCATCGTCGGCACGCAGGAATCGGCCCAAGCCGTCGCCGACGACCAACGTTCCAGAAACAACCGGCGCTTCCGGCCGGCGCTCACAGCCGCGGCCTTCGTATTCGTTGCCTCCGTCGTGTCTCTCCTCGGCGTCCTCCTGCCCGTGCTCGCCCTGTATCGCGACGGCTACGACATGCTCCCCTCGCTCGCGACTGACACGTGGGGACGCCTGGCCCTGGGGATCGTGTGCGCACTCATCTGGTCGTGCCCGCTCCTGGCCCCGAGCAACGCAGCGCGCGGCTTCGTCCTCGTCACCTGTTGCACCGCCGCCGGGGTGAGCGTCGGCGTCGCAGCCACTCCCCTACCCGGCTCACCTACCCTGCTGCCCGTCGTCGTCACCTGGTCCTGCCTGATCGTCGCCAGCCTCGTTCTTTTCGCCAGGCCCACGCCGAGCGCGCGCGTCAACGTCCAGTGTTTCGCACTGATTGCCGTGACCGTCACGGTCGCGTCCCTCAGCGCGCTGAGCAGTATCCGCTTCGCTCCGTTGATCTTCACCGCGTCGATTTTCTTCGTCTCACTGTCTCCTCACCTGGCCCTCCAGGTCCCCGACCACCAGGTGCTCGACCTGCCGCTGGTCATGAAGCGCCTCCCCTCCATTCGCCTCACCGTCCTGCAGCCACCATCGCGAATCACGCCGCTGCGCGTCAACAAGACGCTGGCGGAAGCGTACGACCGCTCCCGCACGATCCTGTGGAACGCGACCATCGTTGCGCTCATCTCCGGCCTGTTGACCGCCTACCAGATGCCGGTCGGCGAGGAGACACCCTACGCCGGCTACGCCACGCTCGCGCTGTGCCTCCTCGCGATCCTCGCCCTGGTCACCAACGCGCGTTCGAAGCGCGACCGGCTGACGCATTACGGGCCTCGTCTCGCAGCGCTCGCGATCTGGGTGACGCTTTTCTTCGCGCCCGGTTGGGACCGCTACCTCCTGCGTTCCACGGGCGAGTCGTCGGCACCGACGCTGACGTTCGCGCAGCACGTCATCCTGCCTCTCTCCCTGTGCCTGCTGGCTGTGATCGTGCCCGTCGTGGCGCTCATCCGCTCGGGCCGCGAGCCCTCCGCCCTGGTCGGCAGAATCATCGACATCATCCAGGGGCTTTCACTCACGTTGCTCCTACCAGCCGCGACCTACGGGTCAGGACTTTTCGATCTCGTTTGGCGGAAGGTACTATGACAGCCACATCACCCGACCTCGTTGCCGTCCCCGCATCCCCCGGCAAGCGCGTTGCTGCGCTCCTCATCGATATCGTCGGCGCTGCGCTGTTCGGTGCCGTCGCCTCGGCCCTGTCACACGGCAACGTTGCCATCATCGTGACGACCATCATCGAATACGTTGCCCTCCAGGCCATCCTGATCGCACTGCATGGTCGTTCGGTGGGCGCCTTCCTGGCGCGTTGCGCGCTGGTGCGCGCTGGTTCGTCGCAATTGTCCCCCTCGCTGATGGTGTCCGCGGGGTATGTCCTCCTGACGGCTCTGTCCTCACTGATCCCGCCCCTGCCCGTCATCTTCGTTCTTCTGGGAGGCCAACGCGGGTCGTGGATGGCGAAACTGTTCTCACTTCAGTGCGTGACCTTCGTACCGGAGGACACAATCGACGAGGCCGTGGCGGCGCCCAGCCCCTACGGCAAGGCGGGTGCAGGCATCGCCGAGGGCCATACGAGTTTCTCCTCCGTGACCGACATTCCCTCGGCACCGATCAGCCACTCCAGCGAGTCACCGGCAAGCGCCCAGCCCAGCGTTAAACTGCCCAAGCCCAGCGTTGAACTGCCCAAGCCCAGCGCCCCGGCGAGCTCACGCGCGTGGCCTGCCCCGGCCCCGGCCTCGTCAGTGCCGTACGTGCCCGGCCCGCAGATTCCCGCCCCCGTCCAGGAGGCGCCTGCCGCGGCGCCCGTCCAACAGGAGGCGATGCCCGAGGCGCCAGCCACGGCACCGGCACCGACGCCTGCGTGGGCTCGCGAGACGCACACCCCGAAGGCTCCCATCGGGGCACCGATACCCACGCCGACGCCGGTTCAGGAGATGCAGGCCCCGAAGGCTCCCGTTGCACCCCCGGCACCGACCGCGCGCTTCTCCGCACCCATGCCGCAACCCCCCGCTCGAGAGGCGAGCGCCGAGGCGCCTCCCGCCGAGGTCGAAGCCCCTCGCCCGCCGGAGCCCGCTGTCCCCGCGCCCGCTCTCCCCACGACCGCACCGAAACCTGCTGCCACAGCGACCAACAGCACCACGGCCTCGGCGCCGGCGAGCGCGTCCTACGCCGCACTCCTGCTCGACACGGGCCAGTCAATCCCCGTCAACCGCACGATCGTGCTCGGCCGCGCGCCCTCGCCGCAGCGCGCCACGGACTCCCCGATCCCCGTGGAGGATCAGACGCGCTCGCTTTCGCGTACGCACGTGCGCATCGCCCCCTCCGAGGGCGGCATTACGATCGAAGACCTTAACTCGGCGAACGGGACGCGCGCCCGTTCCCCCAACGGGCAGACCCACACCCTGGTTCCCGGCCAGCCCATCGAGCTTCCCATGAACAGTCAGCTGCTGCTGGGTGAACGCCTCATTTCCGTTGTGGACCTGCGCCAGCGGCGCTAGCGTGGCGCTGTGAAAACCTCTTCTGTCATTTCCTGTCATCTGGTAGGCTCGAACCATCACGATCATGCCTGTCAATGAGGAGTTGTCATGGGTGCCGAGAATGTTCCTGCGAACATGGAAGTCAACTACTACAAGTGGAAGAGCTGGGTCACCCTTCTGACCGATAAAGACGACGGCTTGGCGATCCGTTTTGAGCGGGCTGCTGACAAACTAGAGCAAAATATCGGGTTGCAGAACGAGGGCAAGTGGGGCGTTGAGAGCGGTCCCGCGGCTTTCAGCACGGCGTACGCCCGATACCTGACTCAGGAGGCCTCCGCGCTCAGGGGTATGGCGACAAACGCGCGCAACTTCGCTGCAGCCGTCAACTCTGCGATCAAGGCGCTCGAGAGTGGTGACGAAACGGCTGAGGAGAATCTCATGAAGACGGTTAAGGAGGAGAAAATCCAGTCCGTGTACATCTCCCCCGAGCGTCTCGCAGTATTCGACAACTATGACCCGGAACGCAGTGCCTTCTACGTTCAACTGAACAAGTACCACTACTAAGTTGGCTCAGATGAACGCTCTGCCTCGGCACTCAGGAAGGACTGCAATGGCAGCGATATTGAAGGCCCGTGCGGCCCGGTGGGTGGCATGTGTGGTTGCGGTTGGCGCGTGCGTGGTGGGCGTGTGCGCGCCGACTCATGCAGTCGGCACGCCTGTGCCGACACCTAGTGTTCCAGTGACTGCTGCACCCGAAACGCCCCTGCTGCCTAACCACGGCATTGTTGCCAGAGTCGTTGTCGAACAGCTACTTGTCGAAACTAGTGAGGATACTCGAGAGTGGGCCATGCGCATCAGCATCGCTTTCACTCACACATTCGATTCGCCCGAGAAGATCACCCGGGAAGAATGTCAAAGCATCGCCAACACCTTCTGGTCAGGCTCAGCAGAAGGCTACTTTGTCAAGGTCAGTCACGTCGGCGGCAATTGCGACATCGAAGCCTACTATCTTGGGGAGGCGCGCCACGCGTTCTATTCCCTCGACGAATCCGGCCACCTGCAGGTACGCGCGCCCATGGTCTACCTCAACCAGATCTTCGCCTCCTTCGAAAACGCCACCATCAAAGAACTCGAAGTCAGGTTCACGTCGATCAACAACGCCCACTGCAACGCCAACCCCTCTCACGAGCACCTGGATGACATGTTGTCCGTGAGCCACTTGTCCTACTGTGACTGGACTCCCGAAGAAGGTGCGACCATCCCCACCAGCGATGAGCCCCTCCTCGAAGGCGATGCCGAAGAGGCGTTTTTCTCCCTGAATAAGGGAACGGTCGGGCCGTTCATCGACATGCCCGCACCGGTCAATCCCTTCACCATCACCCCCACGCCCTCGCAGGCCGAGGAGCCAGCCTCGGGCGCCACCACAGAGGCCGCCGCTTCCGAGTCCTCGTCTGCTTCTTCGCGTGGCCTGATCATCGCCGTGGGCGCGAGCGCCGCACTCCTCCTCCTGGCCGCCGCGGTGGCTATCACCTGGGCGCGGCGCCGCACGAGCTAACACACCAACAAGCGGGGGCCGCACCCATCAAGGGTGCGGCCCCCCGCCATCACTGAACCAACCACCACTCACCAGTCAGCATCAGCATCACGAGCAATCGGCTTGAGCTGATCAGCACTACCAGCAGCACCACCCATCATCTGAGCACCACGCTCCTCCAAGGCATCCACACGCACCACATCATACGCACGACGCCGCACCTGCCCCTTCTTCTCACGACGATCCCCAACACCGCCAGAACCCACCGGCGCCACACCACCACGACCAGCGACACCACCAGAGGCACCACGACCAACCGCAGTAACACCGGAAGGAGCACGACCACCAGCGACACCGCCACGACCGCCAGCAGTACCAGCAGCGCCAGAACCCACCGGCGCCACACCACCACGACCAACCGCACCAGCACCGGAAGCGCCACGACCCGCAGCGCTCACACCACCACGACCAGCGACACCACCAGTCGCACCACGACCACCAGCAGTGGCACCACGACCACCACCAGAGGCACCACGACCACCAGCAGAACCAGAGGCGCCAGAACCCACCGGCGCCACACCACCACGACCAACCACACCAGCACCACCGCCGCGGCCAGCACCACCAACAGCCCCAGCTACACCCCCACCAGGAAGCGCAGACGGACGCAACACACCACCGGCAGGAGCAACAGCACGCAACGCAGAACCAGACGCACCCGAAGCAAGCCCACCAATCCCAGCGAAACCACCACCATAAGACAACGCCGCACCAGCAGCACCAGCAGCAGAACCAGCCACCAACACACCACCAGCAATACGCGCACCACCACCCGCGGCAGAAGGAACAGCACGCCACGCCGGATCATTCACATTCAGCACATCAGCAGGCATATGCCCACCCACAGGACCATTCGGCGTCATCCGCTGATTCACCGGCGTCGTCGTCAAATCATAACGAACCAAATCAGCCGGATCACTAATCGGATTCGACACACTCCCAAGCTCCCCAGCGGGAGGATACGTCCACCCCGATGCCCCAGAACCAGCAACAGTTTCCGCGCCAACAGTAGGAACCAGGCCACCGCCCACCCCTCGACGACGGCCGTACCCCCCGCCCCCACTCTGAGACCCGGGCTCAGGCGCAGGCTCAGGCGCAGGCGCAGGCCGCCACGCCTCAGGCACGAAATCATCCATCGGCGTGTAAATCGAACTTTTTTCCGCATGGGCGTCGGCATTGAGCTGAGTCAAGATCTTGTCAGCTTCGGCCTCTCGCTCCTCATTACGCTGCGCCTCAAGGGCCGCAATATACGCCCGCCCCGTCACCTCCACGGCGCCTGCCTTCGCAGCCACATTCGGATCCGCAATCGTCACCGTCTCATCAGAATGACGAAGATACTCGAGCTCGGGCTCAATCAATACGGGGCTCAAGTTTCTCGACTCAACCACCTTTTTCGACATCTGTTCACGCAGCGTCAAGTGATGAGCTTTCGTTGATTCGATGGTGTCCAGATGCCTGCCTGCGTCAACAATGAAGGAGGACATCCATCCGTCTGCCCCCTCCTTCGTCTGCGACAAGCCAACACTCAGGTCCGCCACGAATTCCTCGGAGCCACCCTTGGCAATACCAACGTCCGAATGAGCATCACCGACCCGCGTGTCCTCGCTGAGATCTTCAGCGCCCAAAGGCTCGGCAGACAATCTCATCAACGCCTTCAAGCGCTCATACTTCGGCGATTCAACCACGACGCAACCTCACTTGCAGTCAGCAATACACAAACAATGGGAGCACCGGCCCCCGATAGACAATCGCCGCGGGGAGGGGACCCCTCGGTCCCCTCCCCGCGGCAATCAGGCGGAATCAGGAGCCGAAGCCATCAGCGTTACGAGCATCGGTAGCCTGAGCAGACTGGCGGGCTTCCGCAACCGCAGCGGCGACACCGGTAAGGATTTCGACGATACCGTCCATACCCTCGGTCCACTTTGCCTTGGACGCGTCGTAGGCGCGCTTCGCCTGGCCATCCCACGAACTCTGCAGCTGCTTGAGCTCGGAGTCCATGTCCTCCAGCTTCGTATTCAGTTTGTTGACACCGGCCCGCATGTCGGCGACAGCCTGATCGATCTGGCCGTAGTTGTAAAGAATGTCAGCCATGACAGTATCCCTTTCCTAGTCTCGACTACAGACCGTAGCGGACTTTGTACTTGTTCAGCGCGGCCGACTGCTCGGCCTCGTTAGCCTGCGACGCAGAGTCAGACGAACGCAGCGCGGTGTGCAGCTCGGTGAGAGCCGACGTAACCTTGCCGGCCTCGGTCTGCCACTCCGCCATGACGTTCTGGAATGCGACAGCCGCTTCGCCCTGCCACGAACTGCCGATACCCGACAGCTTCGATTCCAGGTTCTTCAGCGTCGATTCAATGTCGCTCTGCGACTGCTCGATGGTTGTCGCTCCCTTGAGTAGCGCACCATCAAGAGCCTTCTGATCGGTCATTATTCCTCCCAGATCATCTGTGAAAGAGCGCTCCAACGGCGGAACCGCCCTTCTGACAAGCCCAGTCTAACCACACATACGTGCAAAAGTCCATGAACTTGAGACAGGTTTTTGACAAAGTTCGACCGTCTTGCAGAGGTATGACAGCTTGCCCCAGACACCACAAACGGGCAGACTAGGAACACAACAACCCGGAGGAGACGATGGCCCAGAGCACGCATACCGCCGCTGCACTCACTCCACTGACAGTCACCTTTGATGAACAAACGGTCGATCTGTCGGTTCCTCAGTTGTCTCCGCTGGCGGAGCTTATTCCCACGATTTTGCGCAGCCTCGGACGCATGGACGTGTACGGCGCGTCCGCCGGGTTCACCGTCTCAACATCCTCAGGACAGGTCCTCGACCAGTCCCTGTGTCTTCGCGACCAGGGCGTGCGCGCAGGGGCAGCCCTGACGCTCGAGCGCGCCGGGCAGGGCCGAGAAGACCAGCGCTTTGACGACCTCGTCGAGGCCGTTGGAAGTGCCGTCGAAACCACCGTCGACCCGTGGACCCCCCTCGACTCCCTACAGCTCTCGGTCTACGCATCCGCTGTCTTCGTCGGCCTGGCCAGCGCCCTCCTCGTCTCCGCTTCGACCCATGGGACGTCACTCCTGGGCGCTGATTCCTCCTTCGACGGGGTCCGTCTCATCGCCTATCCGATTATCGGCATCGTCGGTGCCCTCCTCCTCACCGGCACCGCTGCCGTCGTCTCGCGCAGGCTCGAGCACTCCTCCGTCGCCGTCCTGGCTGGCTGCGCCCCCGTCCTCCTCGCCTGCGCGAGCGCCGGCGCCCTACCGGCCGGCCCCTGGACCACCTCCGGCGCCCTTGCCGCGGGAGCCGCCCTCACCATCGGCGCCCTGTGTCACCTCGTCCTTCCTGGGAAGCTGCGTGCAAGCGGCCTGTGCCCCGCCATCGTCGGTGTCACGTTGAGTTCCTTCAGCCTGTTTTCGGGGGTCCTCGGCATGAGCGCCGCCCGCGTGACAGCACTGCTCAGCGCGCTCCTTCTCCTGATCTGCCTGGCTATCCCGTGGCTCGCCATGGCCTCGGTCCCCGTGCGCGTGACCGGCCCCTCCGCAACCGCCCACATCGACCCCCGTCAGATCGGCAAATCCGTCTCGATGGGTGTCGCCCTGTCCGTGTCTATCCGGCTCGGCACCTGCCTGAGCCTGATCATCCTGGCACCGATCCTGGCCTCGTCCATGGAAGGCGTCATCCTCTGCGCGCTTATCGGCACGGCCCTCATGCTCTCAACCCGCTCGATCCGCTCGCGCATCGAAGTCCTCATCGGCGTCATCTCCGGCATGGCCATCCTCTCGTGGGCAGCCTTCGCAGCCGCGCTCCTGGCGCCCACGACCGCGCTGCTCGTGCTCGTCACTTCCCTGGCTGGAAGCCTTCTCGTGCTTGCCATGAACGTCGTGACCCCGAAGGTTCGGCCGTGGCTCTCGCGCACCGCCGATACCTTCGCCACCCTCATCATCGTCGCCATCCCGCCCTTCGCCCTCTACATGTGGGGAATGTAATGGCATCAAATAAGGACATCCTCGAAGCCCAGCGCTACAACAGGCGTCGCCTGATCACCTCCTTCGTCGCGGGCTCGCCCGACGGCAAAGAGGTCGAGCCGCAAGCCCCGACCCGCCCCTTCATCGTCGGCGTCTCACTCGCACTCGTCATGCTGCTGGTCAGCGTCGGCCTGCGATTCCTCTACTCGACCGCCGACTCCTCACAATCCTTCGGCCTGGCGATCGTCTCCAGCTCCGGCGCCCGCTACTACCTCCAAGACGGACAGTGGCACCCGATCACCAACCGGACCTCCGCACGCCTCCTCGGCGATTCTTCGACCGGCACGATGAATATCTCCACCTCCGACCTGAGCAAATACAGCCAGGGGCAGGCGCTCGGTATCCCCGACGCGCCCGAGGACGTGCCCTCCAGCGCCGACCACATGACCGCCGACTGGACCAGCTGCGCCATCTCCGAACACACCTTCACGTGGATCGGCAACTCCTCGCTCCTGTCGAGCAACGGCCTACACAGCGCCCGCAGCGCCCACGTCACACCCTCCGGGAGTTCCGACTCCTTCATCGTCGCAGGATCATCCAAGTTCCGTATCCCCGGCAGCGCCAGCGACATCGTCGCGCGCCTGCGCATCGGCACCTCCCCCATCTCCGTGGACCCCAACTGGGTGTCTCTCTTCGACGACGGTCCCGACCTGACCACATGGGGTGTGGCAGAACCGGGTGGCGCCATGGCCTCGTCCCCCCAGAACAACGCCTCACTGCGCCAGGGCAGCGTCATCGCCGTGAAGGATACGGGTAGCACCACCTACTACGTGCTGGTGGCCACCGGGCACGCCTACCCGCTGTCGCCGCTGGCCGCCGCCCTGTACGAGGGCACGACCGCTGCGCCCAACGGCACGATCGAGGGCGCTTTGACCCTCCAGCCCAGCGCGTTCGCGCAGTCCTTTACGGTCGCCAAGACCGACGTGGAGCCCTCGCCCTTCCCCGACGCGTGGTCGCAGCTGGAGGGCCTGTATCCCTTCGACTCAGACTCGACGGCAGCCGACAGCGACGACCCCAAGGTTATTCGCGTGCGCGACCAGGTTCCCTGCGCGACCCTGGAGCGCGCTCAGGGCAACGCTGACAGCAAGCAGCCCTCCGGGTCGGCCCACGCGACCCTGACCGTGATGTCGCAGGACAGTGCTCGTCGGGCCTCGTGGAACCTGGACCCCACGGCCGACGTCCCGACCTCCTTCTCGCCCGGGGCCGCCCTGGTGGCCTCCGGTTTCGGCACGCTCGCGCAAGGATCCAGCAACGGGCAGACCGAGGCTCCGCTGACCTTTGTCTCCGACCTGGGCCAGCGCCACTCCCTCGGCGAGGACCAAAACGATACCCTCCGACGGCTTGGCTGGAACGCGGATTTCATCCAACGGGTCCCCGAGCAATGGCTGGAGCTGATCCCGACCGGCGTTGAGCTGTCGAACCGAGCCGCCCGCCGGGAGGTCGCCGGTGGGGGCAGCTCATGAGCCGCGCACGGCCCCGCAGGAAGCCCCGGATCCTCGACGCGCGGGCGACGCGAACGCTGCGCGCGGGTGCCTGCCTCCTCGCGGGCGCCAGCCTGGTACTGAGCGGTCCAGCCCCCGCGCGCGCAGAGGTGCGGGTGCGTGCGGCCGATGCTGCCTCCGGCGGCTGCCTGACCAGCACCGACTACATCGCCACCTACGCGCAGACGGCGGACAAACGCCTCGATCTCGATCGCGCATGGGCCATCACGAAGGGCGACAACGTGACCGTCGCCATCGTCGACTCGGGTATCAGCCCGGCCAGTAAGCATTTCTCCCCCGTGGGCGCCGCAACGGACCGCGGCGAGGATTCCTCCCGTTTCCCCTCGGGCTCCATCGTTTTGCCCGGCCTGGACCTCGTCAGCACCGGCGGAGATGGCCGCACCGACAACTACGGTCACGGCACCCAGGTCGCGGGCATCATCGCCTCCCGGCTCCTGCCCGAGCAGTCGGCACTCGAAGGCGTCGCGCCGCGCGTCGCCCTGCTGCCGGTGCGCGTCTACGACACTTTCAACGAAGACCCGCAGCAGGGACCCACCGGCCTGGATGCGGCGACGACCGCGAAAGGCATCGAGTGGGCGGCCAGCCAGGGCGCTCAGATCATCGTCGTCCCGCAGTCCCAGCCCACGCAGGACGCTCGCCTCGACGAGGCCGTGGCGTCGGCAACCGCTCAGGGGTCCCTCGTGGTCGCATCGGCGGGCAATGCGGACTCCCAGATCGTTCAGCAGTACGGGAACGACACCGTTCCGCGCTACCCGGCCGCGCACCCGCAGGCCCTGGCCGTGACCAGCGCGACGGGCGGCGTGCCCGACGGCGGGCAGGTTTCGGGCGTTCACGTCAATATCGCGGCTCCCTCGATCTCGTCACTGACCACGGCCGTGCCCGGCGGGGACTGCCTGACCGGCGAGGCCAACAACGTCGCGACCGGTTCGTCCTCCTTCGCGGCCGCGTACGCCGCGGGGGCAGCCGCCCTCGTGGCCTCAGCCCACCCCGACGAGACGCCCGCCATGTGGAAGTGGCGGCTTGAGGCCACGGCTCGGCGCGTGAGCCCGGCCAGCTCGACGAGCACCGTCGGCTGGGGCATGATCAACCCCTACGCTGCCATTACGGTGGCCGCCAACGCCCGCATCGACGGCCCCATCAACCCCTTGACCGGCACGAGCGGCGCAGACACCGCGCCCACGCTGCCGGTCACCGAGCACGCCTCGGGGGCTCAGGCGCGCACGCGCGCCAACCTCACCGTCATCGGCATCGCGCTGGGCAGCGCGACCTTCCTGGGGAGCCTCGTCGTCCTGTCCTGGCTGCGCAAGCCGGGCGGCTCGACGCGCTGACGCGGGCCGGCCAAGGCCTGCTCGACCCGTTACTCGACGGCGACGCAGATGCTCACAGGCTGAGACTGTAGGCCGGAGGCCGACACGACGGTTCGCACGGTCAGGCAGTTGTCCCCTCCGTGCGCGGCGGGCAGGGTGACGGAAGCGACGGGGCTTGATGCGGCCATCGGTGCCTCGCCCGGGCGATCGAGGCGGTATTGGAACGCCAGGTCCTCGCTTGCGTAGTTCGGATCGGGCGGCGCGGTCCACGTCCACACGATGGATTCGCCCTCCAGACGCCCGTTCAGGCCGCTCGGCGCAGTCGGCGGGACCGTCAGGTCTGCGGGATCGTCCCCGTTGGCGCTCGGGGAGTCAACGGGATCGATACGAACCGACTGGCCCCCACCGGTCAGCATCGCGACGACGAGGCCGGCGGCCGCGACCGCTGCGATCACCGCGAGCGTCACGACGGCCAGGAACGGCACGGAGCGCCCCTTGCGTTCCTCCTCCCCCTCGAAGGACGTCGCCGCTGCTCGCCCCGTCGACTGGTTGCGCGGGTGGTGCCACGAGTCCGCGACCGGGACGACGCCCGACTCGGAGAAGTCAAAGCCCCCGCCCGCCCGGACGGTATGCTCCTGCGCGGCCGATGTGACGCGCAGTTTCGTGCCCTGCTCATCGGGCTTCGCCGGAACGGGGTAGGCGCCGTGCCCGGCGACGCTGGGTTCCGTCGGACGAGGAATGGGAGCCTCCTCGCGCACCTCAATGGGCGTCTCGGGAAGACCCATGAGCGTCTGGATACCCTGGAGCGACTGGGCGAAGGCCAGCGCGGTGCGCAGGCGGCGCGCGGGGTCCACGTTCATCGCAGCCCGAAGTACCAGGTCCAGTTCCTCGGGGGCGTCGGCGCGCCCGATGGAGCGCAGGCGCCCGGAACGCACGCGCATCGCGACCGCGACCGTCGAGTTATCCCCGATCGGGTCTTCGAAGGGGCTGCGCCCCACGAGCAGGGTCCACAGCGAGGCCCCCAGTGCCCACACGTCCTGCGACGGGTCCGCGGGGGCGCTTCCGTCGTGCTGCTCGGGCGGCGCCCACATGACGGAGAAGCCCTCCAGGCCGCCGTCCCTGCCCTCGCCGATGCGCGCGCTCACGCCAAAGTCGGTGAGGACAGGCGACTGGTAGGAGTCCAGCATGATGTTGCCCGGCTTAATGTCGCGGTGCACGTAGCCCATCCGGTGCAGCATCTCCACGCCCGAGGAAATGCGGATGATCAAATCCAGCGCCGCGGGCACGTCCATCGGGTGAGCACGCACCTGATCGGCGATGTTCGTCACCGGGCAGTACTCCATGATGAGGAATTCGCGCCCGTCATCCAGCGCACCCACGCCGTGCAGATTCACGATGGTCGGGTGGCTGGACACGCGGGCCATCGCGTCGGCCTCGTGGCGAATCGCCTCGTTTCCACCCTCCACATTCGAGCGCGCAATCTTGATGGCGACGTCACGCGACGGAACCTGCTGGTGATACAGGTGAACGTCCGCGAAACCGCCCGACCCGAGCGCACGAATCCACCGGAATCCCTCGATGCGCGGGCCGGTTCCCACCACTCCTGCACGCGTCACGACTTACTCCTCACGCTCGATGGGCGCCACTGGGGGCCACCCGCGTCCTCCCCGTCATCCAGCAGCTCGGCCGGGCCTCGTCTCTCCTGGCTTCCGGTCGGCTTCAGGCGCCACTTGCGCGCCAGCGAACGCAGCGAGAAGCGACGCCTCAGGCGCACCCACAGGCTCGCGGACGACGCCAGCGAGCGCTTGAGGTGATCCACGTCCGCCCAGGCCGACTCGGCCTCGGCCCGTTGCCCGGCCTCGGCTGCGAAATCAGCGACGTCCGCGCGCCTGGCGATCGCCACCGTCATCGGCACGCTCTCACGGAACATCGTCCAGCCCGGGATCAGGTCGCTTCCCGAGGCCTGGGCGCCCTCAGGTTGGTCGCCCGCAGACTCGGCGTCCTGCCCCTCGCGCAGCTTCCAGAACGAGGCCAACGCCCAGGCGGTTTCCTGACGCGTCTGGTCGGCGCGCACGCGCACGCCGGCGTCAAGTGCCATGTCGACGACCTCATCCCAGGAGCCCACGAGGGCGACGCCGGGCGAGGCCTTGCGACGCACGCGGGTTCGCCTGGCCTTGAGCGCCACGATGAGCACGAAGGGAAGAACCAGCAGGATCAGCGAGCCGGCCGTGGTGCCGATGAGGAGCCAGGGGACGCCCGCGGGCGGCGGTTCCTTGGCGGCCACGTCCTGGTCGCGGCTGACCGGGGGCAGCTCGACGGGTTCCTCGGGCGGCTCTGGCGGCTGGAGCACCTGAGGACGCGGCGAGTTCTTCTTCGTGTGCGACTCAGACTCCGGCACTCGATCCTTGTCGGGTGTCGGGTCGAACACGGCCCAACCGATGCCCTCGAACTCCATCTCCACCCACACGTGCATGTCCGAGCCGAGGAGCGTCATGCTCTCGGTCGGCTCGCCCTCCGGGTAGGCGCCGATGACGACCCGCGCGTTCCACCCGAGCTGGTGGAGCATGAGGGCCATGAGCGCGGCGTACTGCTCGTCGTCGCCGATCAGCTCCCCGGTGCCAGAGACCATCGATGACAGGCGGTTGAGGTTGTGGCCGGGGCGCGACTGGTCGGTGTTCTCGGTCAGGTAGAAGCCCTCGTTGTGCAGGTAGCGTTCGATGGCACGCGCCTTTTCAATGGGCGTCGAGGAGGATCCCACGATGGAGGCCATGAAGCTGTCGAGGCCGCTGGGGTAGGGCTCTTTCGTGTCCGAATGGAACTTCATGGGGGTAGCCCCCGCGAACTGGGAGTCCGTGGGGACGACGGGCGCGTCGGCGCGCACCGTGACCGCCTGCGGCTGCGCGGGAATACCCGTCGTCAGGGCGGCGTTCGCCCACATGTCAAAGCGCAGGCCCTCCTGCTGCGTGCGCGCGTTCTCCCCGCCGAACGTCACCTCACGAACGTCACCGGCCACGGGAACCCACGGGCCGACGATGCCCGCGGTCTCGATTGTCGCAGTGAACTCCCCGTCGCTCAGACCGGAAGGGGTGCGCGGGATCGTGGAGCCCACCGCCACGTAGCCGTTACGCACGTTGACGGATTGTGTCTTCCCGTCCTCCGCCGCCGCGGTCAGCACCGAAATCTGGCTCTTCGGCGCACTCATCGTGAAGGTCGTCCCGTCGTACACGTCCAACGCCGCCAGACGGATACGCGTGCGCGCGGGCAAGCCACTGACCGTCATGACGGTCTGCTCGCCCAGGTCCTTCTTGTAGTGGCGGAACGCCGACAGCGGCGACGGGTACTGGCGCACGTTAAACGGCGGCTCCACCAGCTCGCGCGCCACGATGCGTCGCCCGCTCGGTCCCCACGCCTCCGTCACCGGCAGCGCCACGCCCACCGCGAGGACGATCATCAGCGACGCGGCCAACAGGCGCCGAGAACGGAACACGGCCTGACGGGATGCGCCGCGCGCCGACACGGTCGACGCACTAGCCTCGCCATGGCCTCGTCGATTGACGGACACGTCCAGGCCCAGGGAGAGGCGCTGATGCGCCGAGGCCCACGTCAGCCACAGGAACGCGCCCGCACACCACACCATGAACGGCCACACGGGCGGCACGAGGCCCGAGGGACCGAAAGCCAAGCCGACGATGCCCATGAGCGCAACCGGGAGGATACCCAGGAGCGGGCGCCCCCAGCGCACCGAGACGAGGCCGGCGCCGAGCGCGCACAAAAGGCCGGTTATCCAGGGAACCAGAGCGGGTCCCACATAGGAGGAGGCGGGCGGCGTCAGCGTCAGCAGGTCTTTCCAGGAGCTGACCGCACCGCGCACGAGCGTCAGCAGCGTATCCGTCGTCGGCACGACACGCCAGCGCACAGTCGCAGGCAACGCGACCGGCCCACCCACGAGGAAATAGCCGAGGAGGACGGCCGCCAGCGTGGAGAGCGTGTCCCACGACCAGCGGGTCGAGGCAGCGGCAATCAGCAGGCCCACGACAACGCCCGCGCCGGCCGCAGTGAGGCCGACCCAGGACCCGAACACGGCCTCGTGCGTGAGGACCGGCCCGGTAAAAAGCACAGCGAGCACCAGGAAAGACGGCAGCGGCAGCGAGGGCCTGGCCCGACGCAGATCATTCGCAGTCACCGGATATCACCCACCAGGTGCGCCAGATCGCGCAGCGACGGGCAATCGTAGAGCACGCCGCCCTCCAGGCGACGCCGACGCGGACGCCGCTTCGGGTTGATGCGCAGCACCTGCACGGTCACGTCCCTGGGGGTGACCTGGGCGAGGTGCGCGGCCTCCGCGTCGCTGACCGACGGAGGCGCAACGATACTCACGTACGAGGCCGCCGGACGGGCTGCGTAGGCGCGGCGAGCCAGGGCAGTAATGTCGTCGCGCCCGCTCATCGGCAGGGACGACAGAGCGTCAAGCATGGCGCCCGCATTCGTGGCGGGCACCCACGTCTTGCCAGCAGCGAAGGACACCGTGCGCGACGCCGAGATTCCAGCCAGGGCCAGCGATGCGGCAACCGACACCCCGTCCTCGAAGGAGTCGCGGTCCCACGACGAGCGCGACGTGTCGAGCACGATGAGGTGGTGAGAGCGGTGGGTCTCCTCGTACTGGCGCACGATGAGCTTGCCCAGGCGCGCCGTGG
>ERZ773007.340-NODE-340-length-23508-cov-4.732188_pt1 | contig 23508 bp, 18 predicted proteins | sample MGYA00580665_ERZ773007 | MGnify/ENA primary metagenome ERZ773007 (study PRJEB29015, sample SAMEA2738122) | human oral metagenome | biome: human oral; feature: human-associated habitat; material: saliva | place: China | collected 2167 ... | reverse complement strand
TTCTTCTGTGCTACCCCAATCGGTAACATTTGGTGTACCACTGATAGTCTTAGTACCTGCATCGTAGGTAACACCATTTGGTAGCTTGCTATTGTCTACAGACACAGTTGCATTATTATTTCCAGGTGTCACTACGATATTGCTAATCGCAGTCTTATCATTAACGCTCTGCGTTCCATTAGTGATTGTCGTAGGTGATACTGGAACTATCACTGCAGCAGGGACAGACCCTCTATTCTTAGGGTTAGATCCTCTCGCATTTTCCTCTACATCAGATACGCCATCTCCATCGTCATCTGGATCAGTGATATCTGGATCGCCATCACCGTCAGTGTCCCTTAATACTGTAATTTCAACAGTCTTAGTAACCTTTGAGCCATCTGGATTCGTTACTACAACAGGAACTTCAAACTTGCGTTTTTCTTCTGTACTACCCCAATCAGTAACATTTGGTGTGCCACTGATAGTCTTAGTTGCTGGGTTGTAAGTTACGCCGTTTGGTAACTTGCTACTGTCTACAGTTACAGTTGCGTTGTTATTTCCAGGTGTAACTACAATATTAGTAATTGCGGTTTTATCATTTACAGACTGCGTACCATTCGTGATAGTAGTTGGCGCCACAGGAGTTACAACAGCAGCTGGTCTAGAATTCGCATTCTTAGGATCTGAGCCCTTTGCCGTCTCTACCGTATCTGGTACGCCATCTCCGTCATCGTCTGTATCTGTGATATCTGGGTCACCGTCACCATCTGTATCCCTTAGTACTGTAATCTCTACAGTTTTGGTGATTTTAGTTCCATCTGGATTCGTAACAACTACAGGAATCTCGAACTTACGCTTTTCTTCTGTGCTACCCCAATCGGTAACATTTGGTGTACCACTGATAGTCTTAGTATCTGCATCGTAGGTAACACCATTTGGTAGCTTACTATTATCTACTGTAACTACAGACGCTGCATTTCCAGGTGTTACTACAATATTTGTAATTGCTGTCTTATCATTAACCGTCTGTGTCCCATTTGTGATAGTAGTTGGAGCAACAGGTGTCACAACAGCCGCTGGAATAGAGCTTGCACTCTTAGGATCAGAACCTTGTGTCTTTTCTGCGAGATCGGTATATCCATCACCGTCATCATCTGGGTCTGTTATATCTGGATCACCATCTCCGTCTGTATCTCTTAGAACAGTTATTTCTACGATTCTAGTAATCGATGAACCATCTGAGTTTGTAACGACTATAGGAATTTCGTACTTGCGCTTTTCTTCATTGCTACCCCAGTTAGTCACATTAGGTGTTCCAGTTATTGAGAGAGTTCCTGGATTATATGTAACTCCCGGTGGAAGTTTTGCACTATCAACATATTCAGTCGAGTCAATATCTATCGTTCCAATAGTTATATCATTAATAGGATGTCTATCAACAACAGTCTGTACTGGATTAATAATATTTAACGGGTCTGCTGGAGTAATCGTACCTGCTGGTATAGAGTGACTATTCTTCGGATCAGAGCCTTTTGTCGTCTCCTCTGTATCAGAGTATCCATCTCCATCATCATCCGTATCAGTGATATCTGGATCACCATCTCCATCTGTATCTCTAAGTACAGTGATTTCTACTGTCTTTGTAATCTTAGAGCCGTCTGGATTCTTAACTACAACAGGAATTTCAAACTTACGCTTTTCTTCTGTACTACCCCAATTTGTTACATTTGGTGTACCACTTATTGTCTTTGTACCTGCATCATAAGTTACTCCGTTTGGTAGCTTGCTGTTATCAACGGTAACAGTTGCGCCAGAAGCCCCCGGTGTTACAACTATATTCGTAATTGCTGTTTTATCATTAACCGTCTGAATCGGATTTGTAACTGTAGTCTGAGCAATCGGTGTTATCATACCTGCCGGTACTGACTTTGAATTCTTTGGATCAGATCCCTTAGCTGTTTCTTCAGAATCTAGGTATCCATCTCCATCATCATCAAGATCAGTAACATCTGGTATACCATCCTTATCGGTATCCCTCTGAACTGTGATTTTAAATGTCTTTGTAGAAGTATTTCCTGCGGAATCCTTAGCCTCTACCGTAACGGTAATCTCCCGAGTTTCCTCATTACCATGCCAGTCAGTAACTTTAGGAGTTCCGCTTATTTTTCCATTCGAATACTGAACTCCAGTCGGTAAATCTTTAACCGTAACAGTAGCAGTAGAATCATCAGTTGTAACAGTAATCTCTGTGATTGGCTGTCCCTCGATAACTGTCTGGTCTCCAATGTTATCAATTACTGGAGCCTTGTTATCCTTCCATACAGCAAAGACTTCTTTGGCTTCAGTAATATTCTTTAGAATATCTGCATCCGCCTCAGTAGCACCAGAAGTTGCAGCCCATCCCATAAATTTATAACCATCTCGGGTAGGCTCTTCTGGCTGAGTTGCTTTTCCGTTTACTGCTGATACAACCTTGTCTACATTCGTACCATCTGCCCATTTTCCGCCATTAGTATCAAATGTGACTTTGATAGCACCAACATTTACCTTAGTACTCGAAACCATAGGATTCTTTCCATCCGGTGAGTAAGCTACAAGTATGACTTTATCACCGTCTGCAAAAGTTCCGGCTGGAACGTTTATACTAAATTTTCCATCTTTCAAATCAGAAAAAGGTATTGTAGTCTCTGCCTTCGCCGTCTCGTGAGTGTAATCTGTATCATCAGCGACGTATTTATAGGCTTTTACAATAACGTTACCCGCATCAGTGTTAGTAGCGGCTAGCTTCTTAGTTTCATCTGCAGGGTTATTATAAATTGTCTTTGGAACAGTTCCCTTGATTGTCTCTGCTCTATTTGCTTCGATGTTCGTCGTTGTAACGTTTGGCTTAACTACCAGATACGAATTAGCCTTTGTAGGATCAGTCTTATCTGTTAGGTATTCCTGACCATCAGGAACTCCATCGCCGTCAGTATCAACGTTATACTTATCAGAACCTATTTCGTCTTCTACAAAGTCAAATAGACCGTCCTTATCAGTGTCAAGAACCTCTAGGAATGCATTAGTATACGAGTGCTGAATTCTCTTGTTAGGCTTCCCACCGTCAGGCTTTCTAATTCCGTGAAATACAGGTGTTGAATCAACAAAATCAGCTGTGAGCCATGACTCAAAGTTGAGCTGCTGATTATTAGCAGTGATATAATCATTGAGAGCCTTTGCGAAATCCTGATTTGTAACGTTTGACTTAAGCTTATACTCAATTGTATATGATCTTCTCTGTCCTAGTACACCGTAGAAAACTTGCGAATCAAGTGTACTCCTAACCTGTGTAACCTTGCTCCAGTCACCGCCAACTATGCTGAGTTCCGGGGTATCTTTTGTAGAAATTACACCATTTCCGTTAGGGTCTACAGTTAGCTTAATCGGATTAGACGCTGTGATTGTACCAGTTGATGTGGAAACACCAAGTCTAACCTCATTAGTATCGATGTACTTGAGCAGCTCCTTTGGAACCACCTCATTGATATATAGAACCCATCCGCTATTTGCCTGCAGGAAGTTCTGGTCAGGCTTGAAAGAAACTGTCGACTTTATAACCTTGTTCTTGGCATCGTAGCTTACAAGCTTTCCGGTATTACCGCCTGAGAAGTTTCCATCCTTCGATTTAGTACCATCACCTGTAAGGCCATTCAGCCCAGTTCCCAGGTAGTCATCATTACCAGCACCGGAATTGGTTGGAAGCGCAGGAACATTAGGGTTGTTCTTAAGGATAAATCCATTATCATTTCCACCCCTGTCTGCTTTTCCATCCGATCTTACCCAAGTAGTTGTAAAATCAATTTTCTTTGAATCAAGCCCTAGGCTCGTAAGTGTAGCACCATTCTTGAGCTTGATAATAACGTCTGTGTTAGTAACGACACCGATTAAACCTGATTGGAAAGTTTGATTATTGATAGGCACCTTCCAAAGTGCTCCATCTGCTTCTTTTTCAAACTGAACTCCGCGTACTTCAATTGACTGAATCTGCTTGTAGAAATCATCGTCAAAGAAGTTAATTAGGAATCTACCGTTATACGGTCCTTTATCTGTACCGCCCCAGCTACCTGGTAACTTTGCCCACTTAGTAACTGTTAGATGGATACCAGAGGCATCCTCATTGGTAAAATCAGTTCTAGCGTAGTCCAAAACTCCATCTGTCTCTCCAGCTAATGTGTAGTTGACTGAATTGTTCAGCGATCTCGGCTGACCACCTTCAGCCCTTACTGTAACTGGTGATATAAGCATGGTAAAACCAAGCATGCAAGATAGCGCTATAGATGATGCCCTTCTAGCTACTTCTCCCTGCTTCCCAGTCTTCGATGTTCGTCTTGTCTCTACATTGTTGTTATCAAAAATGCCAAAACAATTCATCTTGTTCCTCCGAAAATTATCTCTAGTTAACATACTCTTGATATATTACCATAGATATGCTGTTAAATGTTGTTTTTTTTAGACAAAACAGGTATTATATTTTAAGCGATTCAATTGCGCCAGTTTAAAAGGAAACATATTTTGTCTAAATGCTTACTTTTTAGGGATTAATACCCCTATTGTCATTCCTATTATCTCCCCGATAGACATTCCCATAACCATTCCAAATCCAGATCTTTCAAACAGAATGCCTGCTAACAGACCTACGGAAATACCGATAATCATCCCACTGGCCATATGGTCACCTTTATATTTTTTCGTTATGACCCTTCTAACAATGGTAAATATCATAATAGAGATGCATAGCACCGTTAAAATTATAGTATATTTACCAATTACCAAATAATTACCATCACTCACAAGTTCACCCCCTTCGCCGTTATTCATTCTCTTTATTAAAAGTTAAAATATTTCTTATTCCCCATAAATAAAACACTACTGCCGAACTACCAGTCAGATATGGGCTCATAGTTGATCCACTACCATTTAGATAGTGAATCAGTTCAATTAATCCAGCAGTTGCTAAAGATATCTGCAATACTATCATAAATACTTTAAAAATTTTTTTCATTTTACATGCCACCCATTTGAGAATCCTATAATTTCTAAACTTTTAAATTATAATTAACAATTTCATACGCAATTAGACCTATTTTATCTAAATTATAACCCGAAAATAGTTTCTTCAAAACCATTTATCCAATTATTAGCTTCTTTAGCTTCATATTGTTATATCTATTTCCAATATAACAAATAAAAAGGAGCCTCTTTGCCTCGGAAAACAAACTGGTAAGAAACTCCTTTTAGATAATTCTATTTATTTAATTTATAAAGCGATATTTAAGCAATTACTGCTCAAGAGCCTGATCAACGTCGGCGATTATATCGTCGATATCCTCGATACCTACTGACATTCTCACTAGATCCTGAGAGATTCCAGCCGCTGCTAGCTCCTCATCGTTCATCTGTCTATGCGTGGTCGATGCAGGATGAAGCACACAAGTTCTTGAATCAGCTACGTGTGTAACTATTGCTGCGAGCTTTAGCGAATCCATGAACTTAATTGCTGCCTCTCTACCGCCTTTTACTCCAAATGCGATAACTCCGCAAGATCCGTTAGGAAGATACTTCTCCGCGAGCTCGTGCTGGCTATCATTTTCTAGTCCTGAGAACGAAACCCAGGAAACCTTAGGATGATTTTCGAGATGCTTAGCGAGAGCAAGCGCATTCTGGAAATGTCTTTCCATTCTCAGATGTAGCGTCTCAAGTCCAATTCCCAGATAGAAGGCATTTTGAGGTGAAGGAATAGATCCGAGGTCACGCATAAGATTAGTCGTCATCTTTACAATGTATGCGGCCTTGCCAAAGCTCTCTGTATAAACAGTGCCGTGATATGTCTCGTCAGGAGTTGTAAGTCCCGGGAACCTGTCGCTGTGCTTAGTCCAGTCGAAGTTACCTGAATCTACAACTGCTCCACCGACTGAATTAGCGGTACCATTCATGTATTTTGTAGTAGAGTGTGTGACGATATCAACGCCCCACTCGAAAGGTTTGCAGAAAATTGGCGTAGGGAATGTATTATCTACGATTAGCGGTACACCATGCTTATGTGCAGCATTAGCAAACTTTTCAATATCTAGCACACTCAGCGAAGGATTTGATAAAGTCTCACCGAATACAAGTTTTGTGTTAGGCTGGAACTTCTTCTCTAACTCCTCAGGTGAAATGTCTGGTTCAACAAACGTAGACTCTATCCCCATCTGCTTCATAGTATGTGCGATAAGATTGTATGTCCCACCGTATATAGCAGAGCTAGAAATAATGTGATCACCCGCACTTGCAATATTCATCATAGCATAGAAGTTTGCAGCCTGACCAGATGATGTAAGTATAGCTGCAACACCACCCTCTAGCTGGCAAATCTTGTTTGCTACTGCATCATTAGTTGGGTTAGAAAGTCTAGTATAAAAATATCCAGACTCTTTTAAGTCGAATAGATTTCCCATCTGCTCTGATGATTCGTACTTAAAAGTAGTGGACTGAACTATTGGAACTACTCTTGGTTCTCCGTTCTTTGGCTCGTAGCCACCCTGCACGCATACCGTGCTAGTTTTGTAATTTGTCATATAAAAGTCCCTCCTTTTTGTATCTAATTAACTATATAGTGTTTATTCGTGAATTGCAAGTTACACGCATACCGTTAATTAAATGATACTTATTACTTAACCGAACCGAACAAGTCATTAAGTGCCTCCGCCATTGTCGGATGTGTAAATATCTGGTTAGCGAGCACTGTGTATGGCTGCTTTGCAATCATTGCTGTAACTACAATATTGATAACTTCGTGAGACTCCTCTCCAAAAAGCACTGCTCCAAGTATTTGATCAGTATCGGCATCAACGACAGCCTTGTAGATCCCCGCCTGATTTCCAAGTATCTTGGCCTTTGGAATAGCCGTTACGGGCAATTTCGAGACTCTTACGTTATAACCTTTTTCCCTTGCATCTTTTTCACCGAGACCGACTTTAGAGAATGTAGGATGTAGAAATGCTGAGAAAGCTATTCCCTGGCGCTCTTTTCTCGAGTAGCTTCCATCCCCGTCTAAATAGCTTTTCACAATGCGGTAATCATCGAGGGAAACGTAAGTGAATTGAGGCCCGCCGTTAATATCTCCCATTGCGAAGATATGTGGCTTGTTAGTCTGCAGGTGATCATTTACATTTATAAATCCACGCTCTGAAACCTGAACTCCAGCATTCTCTACATGCAGGTCCTCGATATTAGCTCTTCTGCCAGTAGCAACTAGTAGAGCATCTGCCCTGAGCTCTTTGCTGTCACCATTTTCAGTATATGAAATCAATACTTTTTCATCACTCTGCTCAACATGATTAATTTCTGAATTGAATAGAATATCAACACCTAGTGACTTATATGATTCATATACTACTTCTGCTACATCATCATCTTCTCTTGGAAGTAGTCTGTCCCCATTATCAATAATCGTTACTTTAGTTCCAAACTTTGCATATGTTGCTGCAAACTCTAGCCCTATAAATCCGCTCCCTAAAATAGCTAGCGTTTCAGGGAATTCCTCGAGGTTCATCAGCGTTTCGCTAGTATGAATGCGGTTACCTACTTCCAGTCCTTTTACGTCAGGAATAAACGGCCTAGTTCCAGTATTGATAAAAATCTTTTCAGCAAATATCTCATATGAATCCGAGCCGTTATCAACTATGATAGTGTGGTCGTCTTTAAACGAGGCTGTTCCATCAAGAACTTCTACGTTTTCATTGCTTTCAACCTTGTCGTAATTTGCTTTATTCAGCTTCGCTATAAGGTTTTTCTTACCTACTACAGAATCTTTATAGTAGGCTTTATTATCTGCATTGCTATAAGCCTTCCTATCTGCACAAGTTGCGAGGAACTTAGATGGGATGCACCCCACGTTTATGCAAGTTCCACCATACATATTTGATGATTTCTCAACGAGAACGGTATTCTCACCTTTATTTCCAAGGTAATTAGCCAGCGTCTTTCCAGCTTTTCCGAACCCAATTATTATGTTATCTACTTTTCTATTCATTTTTTTTTGCTCCTTATTGTAATTTTAAATTGCGTGCTATTTATTCAAACAATATCATATTGCATATAGCATAATATGTTGAATTGTAGAAGTTTTTAGTTATTGAAATATATAATTTATTTCTTAAAAATATCCTTCTTTTTTAAACCATTCACCTTAGCCTTTGGAATCCAGTACATTCTATTAGCTTGATACTTCCACATAAACCTTGGCCAATTAGGATTAATATAAAGTTCTTCACCAGTGCCCCGTCTATTAATATTTATGGCAAAAGCTTCTAAAGCATTCCCTAAATTTTTAGTCGGTCCATGCCCAAGTGGTACTTTTTTTAAAAAAGGCAGCATTTCACCGGCTCCGCAGCCTATTCCTTGCCCCCATACAAAACCATTATCACAACACCAAAGTTTCATCTGCTGAATGGCAATATGATTCTGTTTGCCTTCATAAAAGCCATTATTCATAATTACGTATATAATGAGCTTATTATTTCTATGATTTTCACTTATTCTTTCCATAAGATATAGGATATGAGACGGAATACTATCAACGTATAGAGGAAAGGCAAAAACGAGCATATCTGCTTTAACGATTTCATCAATATATTTATCTACGGATTTATAATTCTCCACATGAGCAATATTCACTTCATTTTTTTCTTGTATGAATGGTAATAACAACTCTACAAGAAGTCCCGAGTTACTCTTACCATGTCTTGGACTACCATTAACAATTGTGAGTTTCATATGACACCCCCTTTCTCAAAGCCTCCTCTTCATTTTCGCAGAAATTAATCTTTAATCTATTTGCATCAAAGTTAATTGCATTGGCCTCTACTAGCTTTGTAGCGATTTCTTTTTCTTTATTTGAGATATCACTTCCATAAAAACATACAATAAGATTGAATCTATTATGGTAGCGCTGTTTATGATGTGTTTCATTTTGTTTTATTTTGAAAAAAGGAAGTAAATAAGGAATGCTTCGATCCATTACATTTTTTACAAATGGACTATATCCTCCGTAGAAGCAGCGACTTATGACAATGACATTTTCTGCCGCCCCAAATAACGCCCCCATATTTTGATAGTCATCATTTATCACACATTTGCCAGGTGTCTTTATCCAGCATCCGAAGCAGCCCATACAATTTCTGATTGAGTTATTATTTGAAATGACCTTTATATCGTCATTCCCTCCTATAAATTTTTCAACTTCAATTCTGTTTAAATCATGAATTAGTAGATTCATCTTGTATCTCCTATATTTCTCTGATGATACGTAATATTATACTCCCTCACAATCCACTCTTTATGATGTGCGTTTATTCTTTTTGAAAAACTATTACCTATATCAAGGTATGAATTGTTATAATACCACTATATGCTTTTTATTATATTTTAGAGGGGAAAAAGACTTCATATGGGCTTTTTAATTGTATTTCTTGGCTTTTTTATTATTCTGATTCTATCTTTTATTGCCACTATTTATATATACATTAGATTCGCCTTTGCTGTTAAATCTGATACAGAAGTTCCTGCTTGGATTTATAAGATCGGTCAATCTTTCAAATCTAGAAGCTACATTACTTTTGATAACGTTACTGACTCCACGGCATTCAAAGAAGCGACACTATTTATTGTTAGGCTCATTTTTATAAATCTTCTTTTTATAGCCGTAGCTTATCACAATACTCACAGCCTAACATTCGCCGCATACAAGTGTATAAAGGCACAGTTTGCCCTTGTGCTCGTAACTACTTTTATTCAAAAAATTATTAAATTAATTTCCATAACGAGAGCTAAGTTAGATAATCCTGTTTACTCATATGCTTCGACGAATGCAGTAATTGCTTCGATATTTTTTACATCCTTTATCTTAATGCTCTGCACGTCCATGGCAGGCGTCCCTGTAAAGCCGCTTAACGTACAGCTTGATAATACCAATGTGATTATCGGCGAGACGACAGCAGCCGACCTAATCTCCTCGGGATTCACTTTCAAAGATGCTTCCCCAAATGATATAGTTGTAAATCAACGTAACGATCACTTTTATTATGGCAAGCTCGTTGAGATTACTAAAGATGGTAAGTCTTACGGTAACATGTTTCTCACTCCGGAAAGCGGTGATAAAGACAAGCTCAGGAACTGTATAGTTACATTTTACAGAATAGAAGCTGATAACGAACAAATATCAAAGATAAAAATACACAACACAAAGCTAGGAAATCTTAGCTACAATGACTTTAAGAAGCGGAAGATGATTAATATCTTCTCGCTGAACCCACTCGACTACAAAGAAGATACGTATGATAATTCCTTTAATCTAAAACTCGGAACTGATGAATACTTAATCTGGAAAGCGTACTGGATTACCGCTGATTTTAACGATGATAAATCACCTTACAGATATAGTATAGGAGCGCACCACATAAAATGGGAGTAAGCACTGTGCTTACTCCCATTTACATATTTTCTAACAAGCTTATTTCCTTTTGTAAAATATTTTTTTCTTTCAAAATAGCTATAAGTTCTTCTCGCTGCTGTTCAGACATATATTTTTTTACTTGATTGTTTTGCGAAGAACTATAGCACTGCCTGATAGCAATCTTAATGTGGGACAACGTAAGTTTATCTCTTTTCTTCTCTAATACTTTTATGAAAACATCCCATACAAATGCTTCTTCATATATCCAAAAGAACGATGCTACAGCCTGCAGTACCTTGGGATGTTTTTGTGTCTCAAGCAAATATCTAACGTATTTTTTACTTTCTTCCTCGAAATGATTAATTTTGTCTTCTGTAATTATATCTGAGTCAGCCTTATATAAATGACTTAAATGAATATATCGTGCACAAAAGCTTTGGAGCGTATATACATTGTTCCATATAGTATCAATATTGGTCTCTTTTTTTATTGCTGATATATACCTATCTGTATTGGTAATAAACCAAACCTTTATCTGTTTTGTATCTTTAGTACCAAGCTCTTTACATGCAGCTCTCCTAAAATAACTTGAGGCTTTTTTACGTTCTTTCTCATCATTGCTTTCCAAGTTGCATAGTTCATTATCCATTGTCTCAATCGTATATTTCATATCAATTCCTCATGATATTTAAAATTTGTGTCTTACACAGTCTACCATATAACAAGAATATTCTGGGTATAATTTAAGCTCCATTTCCGGTCTCAGCTGCTTGTCCTTTATACGAGATATCATCTCTTCAAAATCTCGCTTATCTTCCTTCCAGCTTTCGATAGTCTCTTGCTTTTCCTTCTCACTATCATATTCTGTATCTACTATAGCATCAGCGATTGCACCCTCAAGGTATTTTCGATTCTTTTCTTCAAGCCTTGTAAACCTATCTCTTTTACCACTTATCCACAGCACATAATACAGGTGTTCCCAATCAACTGTATAGTATTCGTTATCCACTTCTTCAGTGCAGTATCTTAGGAATCTATCATATTCTTCTAGCGCATAATATGCATCAAATACCTGATATTCCATAATGTCATCGGTGTTCAAATCATAATTATCGTCAGATCCTATTTTTATATTTTCTAGATATGAAATTGCAGTGGTTTTATTACCGAGAGCCACATCACAGTATGCTATACAAAGCTTTAGCCACATTCTATCTGGGTACACCGTAATTAGTTTCTCAAATATCTTTTTCGCCTCTTGATATTCTCCAAGCGCATAAAGTGATGCCCCATAGTTAATATTAGATTCATAACTATCCTCGAGCTCTCTTGCATGCTTAAAAAACTCATTACTACGTTCGATATTCTTTTTCTCTTTAGAGAAATCATAATCAGGAAAATAATAAAGTCCGAGGGCTTTATATGTCTCTACATATGGGGATTTCAAATCCTTCGCTTTTGTCAAATAATCTAACGCTCTTCTTGAGTAATCCTCAATGAAAGCAATGTTGGTATAAATCCTCGCAACTTGCTTATCGTCTACCTCATTTGAAAATCTATCTAGAAAATCCTCCAGCAATTTAATATATTCGGTGTCACCCTCTCCGAGTTCTAATTTGACAGACGCCAATGTGCATATTACATCTACATCAGAGGGACGCTCCTTTAACTTAGAGAGTAGATATTCTTTCATCTGTTCGAGATAGTCTTTTGATCTTTCAAAATCCTCTAAAAAAGATTCTTTATATCGATTTTCATATTCTGCTTTTAACTGTATCCAGTGCGCTCTTATATCCTTCATCATGTGTGTCAATCCTAAAGTTTTCTAATGTAAAAACATAAGTCTATCTATAGATATAAGTTAATTTTATCAAAAAAGCTGGGTGCGATACACCCAGCTTCTATTTAAATTTTTAACCTATTTATGTGAAATAGGTTAATCTTTATCTCTACTTCACATTCTTTCTGCGATTATATCCAATAGCGCTTAGAGCTAGTCCCGAAGACAGAAGTAATAGTGCATACTGTGCAAAGCTTCCTTCATCCCCTGTTTTTGGAGATTTAGACTTTACCACAACGCTTGGCTTCTTTGCCCCTGGCTTTGGTGTTGTACCTGGAGTTGTTGGCATAGGCGTAGGTGTTGGTGTTGGCGTTGGTGCTGGCGTAGGTGTAGTCTGAGCGTTATCCGTTACAGTTATCTTTCCACTAGCAGCTACTACAGTCTCGCCCTGTGCGATTGTTCCAAGCTCCACTGTTCCATCTGCCTTTACTGTAAATGTAAAGTCTGTCACCGCTAGGAATCCTGCTGGTGCAACCTCCTCATGGAATCTATATGTTCCAGGCTCAAGCTGAATCTTGTGGCTCGTTGTTCCACTTGTCCACTCGTTAACCTTCTGAACACCCTTGTAGATTTCAATTTGGGCTCCTGCAAGTTCAGTTCCGCCAAGTTTCACCTTACTAAACTCAACTTCCTTGGTTGTCGGTGTTGGAGTTGGTGTATTAGGCTGAAAATGGCCACTTAATAAATTCTGATAGCTATTATCTTTTGCTCTATAAATATCAAGTTTCGTTCCAGCAGGAATTGCAGTAGTGCTATTAACTAAATCGTTAAATGCATTTTTCTCATTTTCAGTGAAATTGTTACCACTTGTATCTCTTGCCGGCATATTGAAAGTATCAGTATAGTACCAAACAGCATACTGTGTTACCTGTCTAAACTGTCCATCTGTCAGTCCATATCTTTCTTTTATTCCCGATTTGTTGTTAGGATAGCCATCGTAAATTACCCTTACTAATCCATTATAAAGATCTTCTCCGTTCACTCTTTCAGTATCAGCAAGTTCTTCAAACTTTGCAGCTGTTCCAAGTTCCTTTGTATATAAAGTTTTTCTAGGTGAAAATGCGCTATCTGGAAATGATCGATGATCATTAAAGCAGTACGCAACATCACCTTTAGCATTTGATCCATCCGGTCTAACGTAGATTGGGTTTTTAAGGTGGTCACTAGCCGGATATTCTCCCGATTTTGTGTACGCCTGATATATATCTTCAGCATGTACTTCAGTAAATGGACTAGAAAAAATTGGAATCAATACAATAGATAACATCAACACTGTTGCTATTATAGGATTCCTCAACTTATTGATTATTCTATTCATTACAGTCCTCCTCTTGGTCTTGTTATTTAGGCGGATTATATAATGGAATCTATAAAATTTCAACAATTTTTTATTAATTTTAGAATGGTTGTCTAATAATAATTCTACAGATTATTCTTTTTTTCGATTCTAAGTCTTTCTGCTGGTTTTGGAATTTTACTAAATGCTGTTTTGCTACTAACCTTAACAAGGCTACTTAAAGCAGTCATGAGTTCTGTTCTTTTTTCTTTTGGCAGCTTAACCAGACCTTTTATAATAATTCCTGTATTCTTGAAAAGACTATCGCTAAACTCATAAAACGTCTCAGCTTCCGTCTCCTCAATCATTGAAAATACAGTTGATACAATCGATAGCCTCGTTTCATCGTCAATCTTTTCTAGCCACGAACCAAGCGCTACATCAACAAATTTTCCGAATTCATCCAGTTCAGTCTCAATAAAATTCTCTTTTGTCACTTTCCATGTCATAGCGTCATGCTGATATAGACCAAATGCATCGCTCTCGACAACTTTCTGCTCACTTTCATTCGCAAGCAGTTGTCCAATCATCGATGTTTGAGGAACAATTGTACAAATCTTATGTACGATAGCTTGATATTCATTTGACTTAATTACTTCGTCTCTAAATCCAGGACCATCGTTGTTATATACACGACTTATACGCTCTTGAACCACATTGTCACAAAATGCGGAAGCAAACATAGCAAAGTTTCCTCCTTTAGAATGACCGCCTACCATCAGGTTGCCTTCGAGGAATTTTGATACTTTATTAATATATTTAACGGCTTCCTTTGCACCTTCTGTATCTGCCATAAAAGTCATTAGGAAATCTTCTTTCCAACCTATAATGGTACTGTCAGTACCTCTAAAAGAGATGTAGTTCGTTCCATCGGGAAGTATGAATGTAACCGCTGCAAATTGCTTTACCTTCTCCTTATCGAGATCTTCCGCATAGTGCACAACTTTCGTCCCTTTGAAGCGGTCAGCTTGTACCATCTCTTCTAACAGCAATGCTATTCGCTCCGTGAACTGTTTGCTCTCCCTAAGCTCATCTAGCGAATGATTTTTACAAAAAAGCTCAAAAATTTCCTCAATGGTATAAGAATCATTAGAATTAGTAAAAAACTCACTGAAATCTATATACGCCAGACACGACAAGATAACGTTATCTATATCGTTAAATGGTGAAGCTTTGAGGCTTACATCATTTCGCCATTTTAAGTAATCTAGTAAAACCATCAGAACTCCTTTACTTCATCGAACACATTTATAAGTGTATTTTTATCAATAGATAATTCATCAGGTATCAGATTTAAAATTTCATCTAGTGCCTGGAATATTTCATCCCTTTCCGCAGTATATATAAAATTTTTTCTTTTATCCATCTTGTTAAAGCCCACGGTATATTCTCTCACTAAAGTCTCTGTTTCCTTTATTAAGTCAGTATCTGGATCTGCGATTAGTTTAACCATGGCTGACCTAGTCTTTCTATACATCATGGACGCTTTCTTTGCTATTCCTTGCGGTATATTTTCGTCCCCATCCCATGAGCGAAAAGGATTATCAAGATTCTGTGCGAGCCATTCTTCTTTTCTTGGCTTTGTTATACGTAGGTCTAATCCTTCATCTTTACGTTTTTTGTACAGCTTTTTTACTTCCTTGGCAGCATCTTCTGGAAGACTATCCATCCATAATCTGTATAGTTTTTTTAAATCATCCGGTCTTGGTACCTCACTGGCTGTAAATCCGAAGACATCCATAGTTGTCAGGACTTCTAATTCACTAAATTTCGTAAGTTTTCCAAAATTTATTATCTTGCCAGGTTTGCCCCACAGCCTTAGTTCCTTAAGCTTCGGATATTCTCCTGCAATGTCATCAACATCAAGTTCTGTTACTGCTGTCAAATGGAGTGCATTTAGCTCCTCTAAACCTTCCAGTTTAGGAACCATGCCTTCGCAGTTTAAAATCATATATTTACCGGCATCGCGAGCCCTTATCTTGCAGCTCTCCTTTACTTGTCCGGTTAAAGATAGCATATTCAAATCTTCATTTAGTATTAGCTCATCAAGTCCTGTCATATCAACTGTGAGCCTATGTATAGAAGTTCTTGAGAAGTCGAGCTTTGATTTCCCATGATTCTCAATTATAAATTCTCTAATAAATGGATTCGAATTTAGATATTCAAATAAGTTCTTATGCCATCGTGTAACCGACAGAGATGAAAGACAAGGAAATACCCTAAGTTTTAATGCATCATCAAAATCATGCCAATTATCATTTTCGTTATGGGTTCGTATCCTTCGTCTTTTACCCTCAAAATCTACAAACTCATCACTTTCATTTGCTTTCTTAAAAGTATCTCGTTTATCTTTAGGAATTTTTTCCCATATGAACTGATTATATACTTCATGCCCCTTACTCCAGCTACCATAAATATCTGTATCATCATTATTAATCGGTGTGAGATTACCAATGTAAACATAATTAGGCGGAACACTTATATCAACCTTTTTCATATGTAAAGCTCTATTCCAGTACATGTAATCGATATAAAGTGGTGTCACCGCAGCAAGATCCTCCAGTTCAGGAAGTTTGTCACCGAACCAGTCAAGTGACAATATAATAGCCTGCGGTTTTTTACCGCTGTCATCTACCTTTGTTACTTGGCAAGCAGTGTATTTCTTAAAAAGTTCATTGTAAACGCAGTAAATATCTCCAGCCTTTGCTATCATGTATATCTCCTTAGGTTAATTCACATAATTATATAATTTGTCCAGCAGCTTATTTTTAATGATTTGCACTCTTTACGCGGAACAGCATCGCTGGTCTATGTCCATATCCCTCAATTATCTCTCCAGTTTCTTCTACGTATTCTGCAACCTTCCTTCTGAAGTTTGCAGACAGAAACTTCTTATCTGCCACTTTTTCAATAGTGCTCTGTAGTTGAGCCAAGGTAAATGATTCTGGCAATAAATCAAACGCAATTCTAAGGTCGTACTCCATCATATCTCTGAGCTCGAGAAGTGACTGAACTATGATTTTAGCATGATCAAATCCCAGTTCACCGCTGTCTACTATCTGATAACTCGATACGTGGTTGTAGCCTTTTCTTGTTGATTTCTCTGACACAATTGCTTTAATCTCAATATTCTCATCACCTTTTATATTGCTATCGGAAGAAGCGCTATCAAAGGATAAGGTGAGAGTGTGTTTTATCATTTTAGTTGTGCTTGTAGAATCATCGGATGAAGTATTATCACTCTGAAGCTTTACGCAGAACCAAGCTGCATCCCACGCATCAGTATCCGCCCTTAGTGTGCAATTTTCCGCATTAATTAGAGATATGAAGCTATTTGATATAATCCAGCCTCTAGGGTCTCTTCCGGCTTCTGAGTATACCCCTGCTAGGTGTAAAAATGGATTCTCTACGCCTGTTTCCTCAAGGAGTTCACGCTTTGCAGTCTCCTCGATGGTTTCACCTGGTCGTAAAAAACCTCCGGGGAGTGCCCAAGCACCTTTGTACGGAAATTGAGATCTCTTGATAAGCAAAAGTTTAAGCTCTCTATTTTCCAGCTTCCTAATATTACTTTGCTCCCCATCTTGCATTACAGCAAACGCAACTATATCAGTGGCAACTGATGGACGTTCAAATTGTTCAATATTGTAATTCTCGAGGTATTCCCTCTCTTCAGAACTATTTATATCGTATGTCATATAGGTCATCTCCCGCTAACCAATTATTCTTTCCGTTACTATAATTTCAGTTCTTTAGTAAGTAATTATTAATTATATAGTATCAATTTTAGGATCAAACATAGGCATGAGTTTCAATTTAAATAAATTCTGTACATGCTTTCTATCTATAATTTCTTTCTTTTCTAAGTCGGTAATCTCGCCTGTCCTAATATATACATCCAGCATTTCATAAGTGAACCCGAGGTTATCTTCATCGGTTTTTCCACACAGACCATCGATAGGCACTTTGTCAATAAGAACATCTGGCAATTCTAGCAGACGACCAATTTGCTTAACCTCCGTTACAGTCAAATTAGACATAGGACTAAAGTCACCGACAGAGTCGCCATACCTAGTTGAATAACCAACCCAATCTTCCGATAAATTGCATGTATTAACAACCCTGCCATTCATGCTTTGACTTATAGCATATACCGTAGACATTCTAATTCTAGGAGGGAGGTTTTCTTTTGTCTGTTTTGAAATCTCTAAGTTCAATCCATTCTTCTTACCTGATTCAATCCCATTAAGCACCCCATCCACGGCAGACTTGATATTAATCTCGATGCTCCGTATTCCTAAATGATTAACTAAAAGCCTTGCCATTTCGATATCAGCTTGTTCGCCATTTGGCATAAGCACACCTATTACACGGTTCCTACCAAGCGCCTCTACGCATAGGGCTGCCGCGATGGAGCTGTCCTTTCCACCTGATATTCCAAGTACTGCATTACAGCCTGGTCCATTCTCATCGAAGAACTGACGAATCCACGTAACAAGTTCATGTTTTGTCTTCTCTGCATCGAATCTATATTCCATCATAACCATATCCTTTTAAATTATCACAAAATTATTATTATAATTTACCGTTTAAAATTCACCTTCATGTAGCACCGCTCTTATTTCCGCTAGAGTCTGGCTTACTGTAAGTTTACCATCTTTGAAAACAGAAATTAATTCGTTCTTAGGATTTCGGCATACTTCTTCCCAAGCATATTCATCCTTGTAACTAAGCTCACCTTTATCATCCTTAAACACAGCGCAGCAACCCTTCTGTGACTTTTTGAATCCACCGTCCTTAGGATTCTTGAAAATAGGATATGGTTTCCCCTCAATCTCGCAGTAAGTAGCTTTAATGCACGAGCTGAAAGTATCTCTTGTAAACGGTTTCAGCACACCACCTTCTTCGATGCACTGCATTGAAAACGATCCAACACCTAGTGCGACATTAGAACAAGCAAATCCATTTTCCTCAAGAATTCTATAGACCTCTTCGCATCTTTGAACGGTTATCGAGTCACCGTAAATTGCTTTCACGTGAGGGTCAAGAACCTTGTATCCCTTGCTGTTTATAGTTCCACCAAACTGCTCCCACAGCTTGAAGACAGTTTTAGTTACGACTTCGACGCAGTCCCCTGAATCGCCTCTCATGAGCATGCACCCGTTATGTGCCATGATTTCAGGCTTTAATTTAGGAAGCACATTATCGATAATATTCCAGTAGTCGTATGAATCTAATACAGCACTGAAGCTTGTTTTCGGATATATCTCAGTAAGCAGTCTTCTGAGCAAGGTAATTTCATCCCCATCTATCGCATAATTGCTACACATAACCGAATGCTCGGTACTTGGGCTGCCAAACGCTACAGGCTCCTTCGTGCAGTCACAATTGTAGTTAGCCTCGAGGTACGGGATAGTCGGAACAGTGGCGGTGTTAAGGAAAGACAAGCACCATCCAGCGCCAGCCTTCATGGCAGATTCAACAGATTCTTCTCCTCTGAAGTCAAATGCCCCTAGAGCTCTCGCACGAGGAATATTATCATCACATGTTTTGTCGTAATATTCATTTACAATCTGTCTATACGTATATCCGACAGTTGCAGCGATCATAGGATGCCAGCTTTCGGCAGATATTAAGCTTTCAAGCGACTGAGGAAGCCATGCAAAGTCTGGGTGTGTATTAGTAATTCCGAACATAGGCACATGCATTGGCACCAATGTACCCTCTGGTAGGGCCACAATCTCAATTGGCAGGTATCCAAGATGATGTAGCTCTTCTACTTTTTCTATTTTATAAGCTTCACTACCAAGGGCGTTATCCATAATCCTTTTATAATCTTCAATTACTTCATCAAAAGGTCTTCCAAAGAACTCCTCATTAAAGTAATCAATTAAATAGTTCTTAATAAAGCCTTGAAGTCCGAACATTACAACCTTGTCCCATCTCTTTATGCGGCTCATCCTCGGTGTAAAATATGAAACCGACTTTGTTATTCCTTTAGGTAGCATTTCGGCATGTACAGCCTTGTAAAAATCTATAAGCAGCATAGGATTTATCTTATTCGCACTCATGATGAACTCCTCTCTAATACTCCTTTACAACCCTAACTGGTCCCTTATTCTGAAATCGATATATGCTATTGGTTGTATAAACATTCCTAATGAGCCCGCTCTTAATCATATCGCCTTCCCAAACTGCATTTTCGAGGTGGGACACATATAGGTCAATATCGGCAGCACCCATGTCTTTTAAAGCTTTAGCACTATGTAAAAACGTTCCGCCCCTCGAGCATATATCATCGATAATAAGGATATTTTTGCCTGGAACTACATCGGTTTCTCCAAGCACTTCAAGTCCCAATATCTCCCCTGATTTCCAGTCACGATTCTTCATGCCGAACACATACGGAATATCGCACTTTGATGCTATGTGAGAATACCTTTTCATTGCCCCCTCATCTGGAAAAAACAGAATGGTATTTCCGTCACTATTCACGGTTTCAAGTAGATTTAATATAATATCCGTCGGTTCAATGATAGAGATGTTATCGATTAACGCGGTACTGACATTTGAATGTGGGTCAATTACCTCCACGGTGTCGAATTTAAGATCATTGATAAACTCAGCAAAATACTTAAGCGTGAATACTTCGTCGGAGTTTTTTACTCTATCCATTCTGGCATTTGGAATATAGGGCATTAGTAGTTCAATTCTCTTTACACCATGAGTTCTCAGGTGCTTCACAAGGAAATAAATCACCATGTACTCTTCATCATTATCATAAAGCCAAGTGATTTTGGTATTTTCACCATCAGATAAGTGTTTTATGAGCATAGTACCATCCGGAAAATGTTTCAAATCAATTTCTTTATTATCTATACGAATCATATAAGCTCCCCCAATTACCGTTTAAATAACTATAAATAACTAAATGTGGTTACTATTCACCTATTACGTTTACCTGACAGCATCTCATGGTGGTCAATGCCGCCTCATGAGTCTCTGGTGTTACTCCTGCACAGCAGCGCGCATCTACAGTTACATCAATTTCTGGAAATGCTGCCTTGATTATAAGTGCGTTCGAGACTACACATATGTCTGTACAAAGTCCAATAATTTCAACATCTTTAAAATCAAATTTGTCCCAGTCAGTGTATCCGAAGCTCGGTTTATTTAAATAAGTAGCACCTTCGACATAAAGTTCTTCCGGAATTTTCCAGCCCTCAGTCTCCTCGATGCAGTGCTCTACTGGGAGATGTCTACCCTCATTCGTCTCAAGGTAGTTTTGCTTATGAGTGTCTCTCGTAAAAATTATTTCATCACCTCTAGACTTATATTCAGCAATCTTATTCTTAACATTTTGAACTATGTCCACTGCTTCTTTCGTACCTAATGCTCCATCAATAAAATCCTTCTGCATGTCTACAACAATTAATGTTTTTTTCATGGTATTCACCTCATCTCAACTTATTATCATTTTGATAATATCTTTATGGTCATAACTTAACATCATTTGGATATTAAGTCAATAGTAAAGTGTAATTTAATGTAAATAATTATATACATAAATAGAATCAATCATGAAATATGTTGACTTTCACAGATTCCGATGTTAATATTGTGAAAAATTACAAACCGCTGACGGAGAATAGTAAGCTTAGATGCAGCAGAAGAGAGATTTGCAGATGGTGTGATTGCAGACTGTATGCGCTTTGTTGAATGGCCTCCTGAGGGCAAACTGAACGAATCATCTTTTAGGATTCTAATAGGGGCGACGGAGAAGATACTTCGTTAACAATATCTGCATATGTTAGTATGCGAAGGAGTGGGCGTTTTTACGTCAATGCCGGGTGGTACCGCAGGAGATTCAACTCTTGTCCCAGCAATTTGGGGACGAGAGTTTTTTTATTGCTTTCTTTCACACTTCGCAAGATTAGATGAGATGACAAAGGAGAGTAAAATGTCAAATAACACAAACAATAGCGCAATACCGTATAAGATTTATTTGCAAGAAAATGAGATGCCAACACACTATTACAATGTGAGAGCTGATATGAAAGATAAGCCCGCTCCACTTGTAAATCCAGGTACAGGAAATCCGGTAACCTTCGATAATCTGAAACCTGTGTTTTGCGATGAGCTCATAGAGCAAGAGTTAAACGATACCGATAGATATATCGAGATTCCTGAGGAGATAAGGGATTTTTATAAGATGTATAGACCTTCCCCTCTCGTACGCGCTTACTGCCTTGAGGAGAAGCTCCAGACCCCTGCCAAGATTTATTATAAGTTCGAGGGAAACAACACTAGCGGAAGTCATAAGCTCAACTCGGCAATAGCACAGGCTTACTACGCTAAGAAAGAGGGACTCAAAGGAGTCACAACCGAGACTGGTGCTGGTCAGTGGGGAACTGCCCTATCCATGGCTTGCTCTTGCCTCGGTCTAGACTGCAAGGTTTACATGGTTAAGGTTTCATATGAACAGAAACCATTCCGCCGTGAGGTTATGAGGACTTATGGTGCATCGGTTACACCGTCTCCTTCTGAAACTACAGAGGTAGGTAGAAAGATCCTGCGCGAGCACCCTGGAACTACAGGAAGCCTTGGCTGTGCAATTTCCGAGGCTGTAGAGGCTGCTGCGACAAGCGATGGATACAAGTACGTACTAGGAAGCGTATTAAATCAAGTGCTTCTACACCAGAGTGTAATCGGCGAAGAAGCAATGACCGCAATGAAGAAGTACGGCATCAAGCCCGATGTAATTATCGGATGTGCTGGTGGCGGTAGCAACTTAGGCGGTCTCATATCACCATTCATGGGCGAAAAGCTTAGAGGCGAGGCTGACTACCGTTTCGTCGCTGTTGAGCCTGCATCATGCCCTAGCCTTACAAGAGGTCGTTATGCTTACGATTTCTGCGATACTGGACATGTATGCCCAATGGCAAAGATGTACACGATTGGTAGTGGCTATATCCCTGCACCTAATCATGCTGGTGGACTACGCTACCACGGTATGAGCCCAATCGTTTCTGAGCTATATCACCAGGGCGAAATCGAGGCTGTAAGCTATACACAGACGGAAGTCTTCGAAGCTGCTCGTGACTTTGCTAGAGTTGAAGGTATACTCCCTGCTCCAGAGAGCAGTCATGCTATTAAGGCAGCTATAGATGAAGCTCTAAAGTGCAAAGAGACTGGCGAAGAAAAGACCATTCTGTTTGGACTTACTGGAACTGGTTATTTTGATCTCTATGCCTACGAACAGTTTAACGATGGCAATATGACTGACTACGTACCAAGCGACGAGGAAATTGAAGCGAGCCTAGCTACACTTCCAAACATTGAAGGTTAAGGCGGTTATCTCGTTAATATTTCTCACATATGTACAAAAACGCCTCCTAAGATTAGCAATAATCTTGGAAGGCGTTTATATATATTCTGTATTCTAGATTGAAAACTACCTATTATAATTTTGAGCTTCCAGATCTATCTCACCAACAGTCATGCTTGTACGAACATCCGGATTTTCGTTAAACCTTTTAGTGAGCTCTTCTATGGCAGTTATTTTAAATTCATCACTTGTCTTTTGCCTATAATAATCAAAGCAGTCATAGGTTCCACTGCAACAATCTCCCCAATCGGATAAATATCCGATAACTTCAAAGAAGCTATCGTTATATTTTTCAAATCGCTTCGTCGCAGTACTCTTTAAATACCCGGAAACGCAGTATACAAAAGAATAATAAAAGGCTGGATCACGAAATGAATTATATTCCTCGCTATGAAAGCTCGGGTCGATAATCCTCGCCTTTCGCACATCATCAATACTTGGTTTTCTTGACATTTTAATATCTGTCTGTATATAAGAATAGAATGTTTCCT
>ERZ773007.337-NODE-337-length-23674-cov-4.240865_pt1 | contig 23674 bp, 25 predicted proteins | sample MGYA00580665_ERZ773007 | MGnify/ENA primary metagenome ERZ773007 (study PRJEB29015, sample SAMEA2738122) | human oral metagenome | biome: human oral; feature: human-associated habitat; material: saliva | place: China | collected 2167 ... | reverse complement strand
GCCCCGCCGATCCTCATGATCGGCGGGGCCCTGCGCTGACGCGATGACGAGATCGCTGCGGGACTCAGCGCCTGGCGGCGTTGGCCGAGAGCAGGTCGCGGATCTCGGTGAGCAGCTCGACGTCGGTGACCTCCTTGGCCTCATCCTCCGCCTTCTGCTTGGCCATGCGCTCCTTGACCTTGTTCATCGGCATGACAATGGCGAAGTAGACGGCGATGGCGATAAGGAGGAAGTTGATGATGGTGGTGACGATCGTACCGGGCATCACGAAGCCGTCAGGGTTGGCGGCGAGCTCCTGAGCGGTGGCCAGGTGGAAGGTGTAGCTGCCGTTCTGGTACAGGGAGAACGCTCCCAGCGAGTCGAAGTTCGGCTGGCCAATGAGCTGACCAATGATGGTCATGATGACCTTGGTAATGGAGTCGACGATTGGCTTGAACGCTCCACCGATGATGACGGCGACGGCGAGCTCGAGGGCGTTGCCCTGGGCAATGAACTCCTTGAATCCCTTAATCATGGCGATCCTTTCTAGCGGCGCGGGCAGACGTCTGCCGGGGGTGCGCCATCGGGGGCTGGAAGTGAGAGTGTCTTATCGTTCGCGTAAGACGTCGCAGCGGCATTACGGGCTCAGCGCAATGCCGAGCGTGCTATTCGTTGCCGCGCCAACTACCAGAGTAGCGCTACTTGCAGGAATAGCCAGTGTGATAAGTGTTACTTTCTTGTTTCCTGTCCATTGTCCACCCTCTCCGACCTGTTGAATCATCACTACTCGCGCTCCGGAGCAGAGAACTGTGCTGTGTGTTCCAAAAGGCGCTACCGGTATTCCTTGGGAAATGCTCAGAGAAGACTCTTGAAATCCTGGTGATTCCTGGTCGGTTGGTGAAGAAGGCGCGTCGGGGCTTCCAGTGGGACTCGTTGTCGAGGTGTTCCCCGGGTCTTTCGGTGCGGTGGGGGACTCGGACTGCTCTCCGGGATTCTGTGTCGTCCCGCCCTGAGAGGCGTCGTTCTGCTCCGGTGGCCTCGACCCCTCGGGGGCCTGCCCGATGATGTCCACCCGTGCTCCGGGGCGGGCCAGCTCGGCGCCGACGTCGACGGGGACCTGCACCAGCCGCTCGTCGGGCCCCAGTTGCTGGGCCACACCACCGCTGGTCATCGAAGCGGTGAGCACCGTGCCCTTCTCCAGGGAGATCGCCGCCCGGCTCCCCACCGCCTGCTCCGTGGAGGTCAACGGTGACTGGGGGAGAGCTCCGGTCGGAAGCGTGCTGATCGAGACGTCCTGGTCGGTGAGGATCGCCCCGGCACTGATCGCGTGCGAGGCGACAAGAACCTGCTGCCCACGTTGGGGGCCGGGTCGCAGCACGCTGAGGGCCACCAGGACCGCGGTTCCCAGGCAGAGGGCCACCACGAGGTGGCGATGTCGCCACAGCAGGAGCGAGGGGCGGCCCCCGACCCACCTAGCCGGCCTGCCTGGACGGGCCGGACGGGAGTCGGGCGCGAAGGAGCGAGACGACCCTCCTCGGGGATCGTGAGGCTCCCGCGAGGTGCTGAGGGAGGGGCGACGGGGCAGTCCATGGCGAGCTCTCATGCCACCAGGGTCGGAGGCCGGCGGCGGCCTGGCACGCTCGCTCCTCGGCGCTGTGGACAGGGGTCGCCTCCGGTGAGCCTGTGGCCCCCGGAGGTTGGCGGCGTCGGTGGTTCAGGACTCCGGTGACATGGCGTGCGCCGGCGAGCCGGCAGCCAGCAGGAACCACTCCTGGGCCGTGATGACGGCGTCCACGGGCTCGTCGTGCTCCTCCATCGGCAGCGGCCCGGGCACCAGCTCCTCGGGGTGAAGGATGGCGAAGGTGTGGGCCTCAGGGGAGCGCAGGGGCAGCATGCGGTCGTACCAGCCGCCGCCCTGTCCCAGGCGGCGCCCGGCACTGTCCACGGCCAGCGCTGGAATGATGAGGGCGTCGACCTGGCCGACCGCCTCGGCCGGCAGGGTGGGGCCACTGGGCTCCGGGGGGCGCCTCGGCGCCCGCTCCGCCAGGTCCTCACCTCCCTGGAACAGCCCCCAGCAGCGCGCCAGGCGGGGTCCGAGCACCGGCAGCAGGACCTGGACGCCGCCCTCGTGAAGCCGCTCCAGCAGCAGTCGGGTACAGGGCTCTGCCCCCACGGACACGAAGGCCGCCACCCTCTGTGCGCCGGCCACCGCCTCCAGAGCGTGCTCAGTCAGAGCCTCGCAGTCCGCCGAGTGCCCCTGGGGCGGGTGGTGGTGATGGGCGCGTCGGTGCGCCCGCAGCACCTTGCGCAGCTCGTCCTTGGCGTCGTCGAGCTCGAGTCGGCCCGTGTCGGGAAGGTCCAGCGCGCCGGTCGTCATGGTCCCATCCTCGCAGGTGATGACGCGTCGTGTCTGAACCGTTCGTCCCGGCGGGGCACGGCGCATGTCGTCAACCTGACGGTAACCTGAGTGCCATGAGAACAGTGGCCGAGCACCTGGCCGCCTGCCTGGAGATCGCCCAGGCGGCAGCACCCCTCGACGTGGTCCTCCCCGACGCCGTCGGATGCGTCCTGGCCCAGGACATCGTCGCCGGAATCGACCTGCCCGCCGTGGACCTGGCTGGACAGGACGGCTACGCGGTCATCGCCCAGGACGTTGCCGAGGCTGATCGCCACAACCCGCTCGTGCTCGACGTCGTCGATGCGGTGCGCGCCGGCGACATGCGCCCCTGCCACCTCGTCTCCGGTGCCGCCGTCCTCATTGACTCCGGCGCCCCCATGCCGCTGGGCGCCGACGCCGTCATCCCCTGGGCCGACACCGACCGCGGCGAGTCCCGGGTGACCATCCACCGCGCCGTCGCGGCCGGCGACAATGTCCGCCGCCGTGCTGAGGACGTGAAGTCCGGAACGACCGTCCTCAAGCGAGGCTCGCGCATCAGCGCCCGCCATGTGGCCCTCCTGGCGGGCCTCGGGATGCACCGGGTGCGCGTGCGCCCCGCCCCGCGCGTCGTCGTGGTCTCCATCGGGGACGAGCTGGTCGAGCCCGGCCAGTTCCGCGAGGCCGGGGACGTCTTCGACGCCAACGGTCACGCCCTGGCCTGCGCGGTCACCGACGCCGGCGGCCAGGCCTTCCGTGTGGCCGCCGTCCCCGACGAGCTGCGCGCCCTGGCCGACACCATCGAGGACCAGCTGGTGCGCGCCGACGTCCTCATCACCACCGGGGGCTTGAGCGTCGGGCAGGGCGACACCGTCAAAGACGTTCTGGCCCCCCTGGGCTCGGTGCGCTTCGACGCCGTCGCCATGTCCCCGGGCAGGCAGCTCGGCGTGGGGACGGTCGAGGGCACCCCGATCTTCTGCCTGCCCGGCGACCCGGTCAGCGCCCAGATCGCCTTCGAGACCTTCGTGCGCCCGGTCCTGCGCCAGATCGCCGGACGCACCTCCCTGCACCGCTCCAGCCTGGCGGCCACCATCTCCGAGGGCTGGCACTCCCCGAGCGGCAAGCGCGAATTCGTCCCCGTGCACGTCAGCGGCTCGCCATCCCGCGGATACCGCGCCGAGCCGACGGCGCCGCCGGGCACGGTCCGACTGCACGGCCTGTCCGAGGCCAACGCCATCGCCGTCGTGCCCGAGGACACGAGCACCGTGGTGGCCGGTGACACCCTCCACTGCCTCCTGCTGGACGCCTGATGTCCGACTCGGCGCCGACGACGCCCGCCGACTCCCTCGGCGGGGAGCTGCGGCGGGCCGTCGCCGGCCTGCTGCTCGGGGCCGGGACACCAGCGCGCTTCAACTGGCCGGTGCGCCTCGAGCCCGAAGGATCCCAGGAGGGGCCGGCGTCCGGCGCCGCGCAGTCGCCCGGGCGCCCCCGGGTCGCCGTGCGCGAGCTGCGAGCCGAGGATGAGAAGCCCTGGAAGGCGCTGCGACTGGCGGACAACGACCGGCTCGCCCCCTGGGAGGCCACTCTGCCCGCCGGCGGCGGGGAGACGCTGAGCACCTTCCCCGTCTTCCTGCGCCGCCAGACGCGCCGGGCCAGGCTCGCCGAGGCGATGCCCTTCGTCGTCGAGGTCGACGGCGCCTTCGCCGGGCAGATCGCCGTCGACCCGATCATCTGGGGCGCCACGCGCAGCGCCCAGGTCGGCTACTGGATCAGCTCGGCCTGGCAGGGGCGCGGGATCATGCGCCTGGCGGTGGCTCTCGTCCTGGACCACCTGCTGGGGCCGGTGGGGCTGCACCGCGTGGAGATCAACGTGCGCCCCGACAACGAGCGCAGCCTGGCCCTGTGCCGCGGTCTCGGGCTGCGCGAGGAGGGGCTGCGTCGCGGCTACATGCACATCAACGGCGCCTGGGCCGACCACGTCTCCTTCGCAGCCCTCGCCGAGGAGGTCCACGGGCCGGATGGTGCCGGTTTCGAGCAGCGACTCACGCGCGGGTGACGCATTCTCTGGACGTGCGCGCAGGCGTAGGTGAGGGTGCTCCCGGGGTGCGGCGGGTGCGCCGACGACGCGTTCGGTGGCTGTCGGCAGATCGGTCACGACATGCTCAACGAGGCGGAAGAAACGTGTGTGACTCATGTGGCGACGGAGATGCAAGGCTGACAGTGTGACGTCGTGAATCCCAGGTATTTCGAAGGAAAGCCGGAGTGTTCCTGCGCAGGGAGGAGGGCGGGCGCGCTTACGGTTGCCGTGTGGGAATCGAGATCTGGGCAGTCATCGCCCTCATCACGGTTCTCTCCGTGTACCTCCTTCCGCTTTTAGTGGGGCGCCGCGAGATGGCTCGCCGCTCCAACGTCCAGGACCGCTACTCGGCTGAGCTGCGGGTCCTGGCCACGGGTGCGGCCGCCGTCGAACGCGACGACACCTGCGCGAACAGTGGGCATGCGGAGCTCTTTCGACGTCGACCGGAGGTGAGGGTGATGAACAGGCCCGCCGTGAGGAATGTGCGCGCCCTGCGCACCGAGCGTGAGCTCGACCGTGCCCGCCAGGTTCACGCCCAGGGGCGTGAGCGCCGTCGGGTCGCCGCCTCGCACCGCGGGATCGTCGCCAGCGTCCTGCTTGGAGTCTCGCTCGGCGCCTGGGTGCTGGGCCTGGTGACCGCGCTGCCGTGGTGGCCCGCCCTGCTGCCCTCCGCCTTGCTGGGAGCCTCGATGGTGGCCGGGCGCCGCGCCGCTCTGGCCTCGGCCGCGGCGGACCGCCGTGAGCGTCGCCGCATCGCCGAGCTCGAGCAGACCCTGGTGACCCTGACCGGCCGGCGCTCCTCGGCGTCGGTCGTGGCCGCGCCCCGCTCCGTCGTCGACGGTCCTCGCAGCGCCTCCAGCGGTGCGGTCAGTGCTGTCAGCGCCAGTGCGGCCTCACCCGCCGTGTCGGCGGTGTCGGCCGAGTCGGTCGAGGCTGCCGGCGACTCAGGCGCGCAGGACTCCTTCATCGAGCGCCTCGCCCGCGAGGGCGCCCAGCGGTCGACCGTGCGCACTGCGTCCGCCGAGTCCGCGGTGTCCGCTGAGACCGTCGCCGGTAGCCCCGCCGAGGCAACCGGCACCGCTGCCGTCCGTCCCTCCCGAGCCGTCGACTCCGAGGAGGAGCGCCTGGCCGAGCTCGACGCCGACCTCGATGACGAGACCGCCGCAGCAGTGGCCGCCGAGCGCGAGGCGGCCCGCCGCGCCTCGGTCTACGTGCCCTCCCGCCACGCCGGCCGGGTCACCCGGGACATGGGCGTGCGCGAGGCGGTCTCCCGCGACGGCGACGAGGAGAGCTCGCCGCGCACCAAGGACTTCGTCGCCTCCCTGCCTGCCTCGGCCTCCCGCGGCCTGCCCGGTTGGGGCAAGCTCTTCGCCGAGGCGACCGCCATTGAGCAGGAGGCTCAGGAGCGCGCCGCTGCGGCCCCCTCCCCGCAGGTCGCCGCCGAGGCGGCCCGGCGCACCGCCACGGCCTCCGCCCAGCCCGCCCCCCAGACTGCCTCCGAGCCGGCCCGCCCGGCCGCCCGCCCACAGGCCCCCGCCGCTGCCCCGGTTGAGGTGGAGGGAGTCGTCAAGGAGGAGGCGACGACGTCGACCCCGCCCCAGGGCTGGCGACCGGTCCACGTCCCCGCCCCGACCTACACGCTGGCGGCCCGGGCGCCCCGGCGCTCCTACGCCGACCCGGTGGTCGACCCGGGCACCTCCGCACCGGTGCCCGCGCGCCCGCAGTCGGCCCGCGCCTACATCCCGGCTCCCGTGGAGGATGAGGAGGAGCTCTTCCATCCCATCGACCTCGATGCCATCCTCGAGGGGCGCCGCGCAGCCGGCGAGTAGCGCCGGCTCCCGCGGCACGTCGCCGGGCGACCCAGGTGCGGTGGGCGGGCTCACCGCCACCGAACTTGCCAGGACTCCCGGCGGCGATGCTAGGATCGGTCCGCACTTGGGGCTATGGCGCAGTTGGTAGCGCGTCTCGTTCGCAATGAGAAGGTCGGGGGTTCGAATCCCCCTAGCTCCACCACCTCGAAGGTCTGCCCCGCCAGGAAGCTGGCGGGGCAGACCTCTTCCGCTTCCCGCGTGAGCTCAGGGGTGCCGAGTTGGTTCCCTCGATAAGACGACGCCGTCCCGGGGTGCCTCGTGTCAAGGTGCCTGCGAGGTGTCTTCGGTGCCTCATGTAGGAATGCCCGCCAGGTTGAGGGGTGGTTAGGAGGCTTTCCTGACTCGTACGCCTTTGTGGACGTCGGGCAGGGTGCTTGGGATCTGGGCGAGGCAGGCGCTGGTCGGTCTTGTCCTTGGCCAGGTGGATGAGAACGTCCTGGAGCTCGATGATGCGGTGGGTGATAGGGGCGGGGTTGAGCTGGTTGCGGTACGAGACCAGGTCAGTCTTCTGGGTCTTGGTCAGGGCGCTGGTGTCCAGCAGCCGGTCCAATGGGGTACGAGGAGCGTCGTAGAGGCGCTTGCGCCTGCCGGCCTTATCGGTGCCCCATCCGATGGGCTTGCGGGGGGCAGGAAGTTGAGCTTGACGTTGACCTGCTCCCAGAGACGGCCCAGGACCTCGCGCTCCTCGCTGGTGTCGTAGCGGTAGTAGAAGGCGTAGCGGCGCACCAGGTGGTTGTTCTTCGACTCGATGGTGGCCTGGTCGTTCTTCCTGTAGGGGCGTGAGTGGGCGGGAGTAGATGTCCAAGTCCCCGGCCCAGCGCACCACGCTGTGGTTGATGAACTCTGAGCCGCCTACGAAGTCCACGCCCAAAACGGGGAACGGGACGCATCCCACGGCGGCGTCCAGGGCGGAGATGATGTGCTTCTCAGCGTTGTTTCGGATTGAGCGAGTGAAGGTCCACCCCGTGAGCACGTCGGTCATGTTCACACTCCGGGTGAACTCTCCTTTGAGGGTCGGCCCGCAGTGGGCGACGGTGTCGACCTCGAAGAACCCAGGCTCAGCCTCGATCTCGCCCGCCGGCCTTGCGGATCTTGATGGAGCTGCGAGAGCCAACGGACCGGTCTTGGTCGTCGACTTGCCCCGCAGCTGCTCGGTAGCCCGCACCGGGGCGAGGTAGCGGTCAATGGTCGCCGCGCTCATGGCCACCAGCTCGTCGCTGACGGCTGGGGTGTAGCGCGGCTCGTCGTCGAGCTCACCGCTAGCCTTCAGCAGGTCCAGCAGCAGCGGCATGGACTCCTTGAGGTACTTGCCGCACTGCCCGCCGCTGGCGGCCCACACTCGCTGGAGCACCTTCAAGGCGTCGTAGGAGTACCTGCGGGCTCTAGCCCTGCGCTCCGCCGACTTTCGGCGACCCGGTGGGCGCTTGGCTGCGGCCACCAGGCGTCGGCGCGCGTTGTCCCGACTCCAGCCAGTGACTGCGCAGACCTCATCAAGGATCCGTCCCTTGTCCTTCTTCGACGCCCTGGTGTACACCCTGGCGTACTTTCCCGTGATCTCGGCCCTGGCCTGCATCGACAACCCACTAACTCCACGACACGCCGCCTAAAGCACCACGTTCACGCCGATAACCCTACGCGGGCATCCTTCATGAGTCTCGTCGATTGCACCGCACCACGGCTTGCGCTATTCTACGGCTTGCGCTATTCTTACGAGCAGGGTTTACCTCTGCGGTTTCTCAGAATGGCCGTCAATGGCGACATGACAAGAGGAGCACTTCATGGCTTTACAACGATTTCACGTTGTCACCGGGCCGATAGTTGAAAGCGTGCTTTCACGCAATCGCCATGAGACCATCGATTGGATCCGAGAAGCTTATCTCCTTCACCATGACGGCAGAACTGTCGTCCCGGAGAGCGTATTCCTTCGACTCCCGGACTCTGCCGGGTCGCGGATCATCGGCCTTCCCGCCTACCGGATGGACAGCAACGCCGCTGCTGGGATCAAGTGGGTCTCAAGCTTCCCGTCCAATCTCAGCGCCGGCCTCCCACGCGCGAGCGCACTCATGGTCCTCAACGATCCGGAGACCGGATACCCCCTGTGCTGCCTGGAGGCCTCGCGGATCAATGCAGCGCGAACGGCGGCCTCAGCCGCGCTGGCCGCGCAGGAGCTCGGCTACTCCACCCAAGCGGCCGGCGGCCCCGTGATCGGAGTGGTCGGCGCGGGGGTCATCGCCCGGAGTATCTGCGAGGCCCTCACCCTGGCATCGATCGACCCGAGCTCCTTCCTCGTGCACGACCTCGATCATGCCTCCGCCGAGGCGCTGTGCGCCTTCCTGGGAGAGGGCCTGGGGCTCCCGGCACGGCCCTCCGCCGACCTGGACGAGGCGATCAACGCCGATATCGTGGTGCTGGCGACCACGGCGGGCGAGCCGTACATCAACCGAAGGTTCCGCCCGGGCCAGCTCGTCCTCAACATCTCGCTGCGAGACATCGGCCCGGACTCCATCCTCGCGGCCAGCAACATCGTGGACGACGTCGATCACTGTCTCCGGGAGAGGACCTCACCCCATCTCACCGAGCAGGCGGCGGGGAACCGGAACTTCATCACGGGGACCCTCGCCCAGGTACTCCGAGGCGAGATCGCGGTGCCGCACGACCGTCCCATCGTCTTCTCGCCCTTCGGCTTAGGAATCCTCGACCTCGTAGTCGCGACGAGGATCTTCGCCCAGGCCCTCGAGGCGGGGGAAGCCATTGAGATCCCGGACTTCTACGCGGGGGCCGGGCACCGGAAGGAGATGACCGCGTGACACACATCATCGAGGTGAGGGACCTCGTCAAGGAGTACAGCGGGACACCGGTCGTGGACGGCGTGTCCTTCGACGTTGAGCGCGGCTCACTGTTCGCGTTCCTCGGTCCCAATGGAGCGGGGAAGTCCACGACGATCTCCATGCTCACCACGCTCCTGAGGCCCACGGCCGGCACCGTGTCCTACATCCATTCGGATGGCGGGACGATGGACGTGGTAAGGAACAGGACGGATGTCAAGGACCGCTTGGGAGTCGTCTTCCAGGACTCTCTGCTCGACAGGGAACTGAGCGTGCGGACCAACCTCCTGGCGCGGGCACGCTTCTACGGGAGCGGCCGCTCGAATCTCGAGCGCCTCCAGGAGGTCCTCCAACTGACGGAGATCCTCGATCGCACCTACGGGACTCTCAGCGGCGGGCAGAGGCGCCGCGTGGACATCGCCCGCGCGCTCCTGGGGGACCCGGAAGTGCTCTTCCTCGATGAGCCTACGACGGGGCTCGATCCCCAGTCGCGCAACCTCGTGTGGAGCACCCTGCGGAAACTGCGCGGCGAGCTCGGCATCACGGTCTTCCTCACCACGCACTACATGGAGGAGGCCGATCCCGCTGACCAAGTCGTCCTCATCGACCACGGGCACATCATCGCCCAGGGCACGCCGAGCGCGCTGCGCCGTGACTACTCCAGGCATGTGCTCTCCTTCCCCCGGGGCGAGGAGATCGTCAAGGCCCTCTCGGCCGCGGGGCTGCGCGCGACGGAGCGCACGGAGCGGGTGCAGGCCCTGGTGGAGAATCCCCGCGACGCCGTCGACTTCATCGCCGCCCATCGCGGCATCATCGAGGACTTCGAGTTCGTGCAGGGGGATATGGATGATGTCTTCCTCGCGCTCACGGGCAAGGAACTAAGGGAGAACTGATGGCCACAACACACCGGGGATCTCGGCATTCCTCCACCATCGCCAAGATCATCACCCTGACAGGGCGCAACGTGCGCCTCTACTTCATCGATCGGACAAGCGTGTTCTTCTCCCTACTCGGGGCTGTCATCGCGATCCTCATCGTGACCCTGTTCATGAAGAACGACATCGTGAACACGATGACCACCAGCTACCAGGGCCTTGTCACCCGGGAGAGCGCATCGCGCCTCATGGACACCTGGCTGGTGGCCAGTGCCTGCGTCATCGCCAGCGCGACAACAGGCCTTGGCGCCATGCGCCAGTACGCCAGCGACCGGGAGTCCCAGCGATGGCGGGACTTCCTCGTCTCCCCTATCAGCCCCTGGGCTCTCACCCTCGGCTACATCGCGGCGGCATTCCTCGTCTCGGCGATCATGACCACCCTCATCTACGCCCTCGGCGTCCTCTACTGCCTGACAGGGGGATCCGAGGTCTCCACCAGCCACATCCTCCAGACCTGGGGATGGCTGATGCTCTGCAGCGGGTCTTTCACCGCGCTCATGGGATTTCTCGTGTCTCTACTGCGCACTCTCGCCGCGTTCACCGCCGTCTCAACCGTTATCGGCGTCGTCTTCGGGTTCTTCGCCGAGACCTACGTCCACGTCGGGGCGCTCTCCTCCACCGCGGCGAGCGTTCTAGGCTCGCTCCCGTTCGCGCAGGCCAGCGCGCTCGTGCGCCACAGCTTCACCGCTGATGAGATCACTAACCTCGATCCGCGCGTTCACGAGGCGACTCGGGCCGACATGGGCATCGACCTTGCCGTCGGCGGTCACGACATCACGCGCGCGATGATCGTCCTCATCCTCGTCGCGATGCTCATGGTCTTCACCGCTCTCGCGGCCACGAACATCTCCCGCGCTGTCCGCCGCAGCTGACCCCCAGCCAATCCGTCGATTCCACCGCAACCCATGGAGAGAATCATGAGTAACACGACCGACTCGACCCGTACCTTGAAGACCGCTGCGACCGCGTGCCGCTGGATCGGCCTAGCGATGCTGGCCGCCACGATCATCATGGCGATCGCCCATGTCACCTCCTTTATGCCCTACCTCCCTGTCATCGTGATCGCGCTTGGGGCGATCGTCGGCGATGTGTTGGTGCGCTCGCGGATACGGGCGGCTGAAGGCAAGCACTGACCGGATCGACGGAGTGGGGGCCCATCATGGGGGCGCGCGACAACGGCGGCAAGGCGGAGCCGCAGGCACGAGACGAGGCTCGAAGGTGGGCCCTCGTCGGTGCCTACGAGCGCGGCAACATGGGCGACATCCTTCTCCTGCGCGCCCCCAACCTTCTCCTTACCCGCCCTGGCAGGGAGCTCATCCGCGCCGCTCCTTTCGCCCCGGCTCCTGGAGCTATGGCCCCGGAGGGCGTCGTGCGCTGGTCCGATGAGCTGTCGGCCAGGTCTGCCGAGGTGATGTGGACCATCGGCGGGGCCGTCGGAGCGGTCTCCCCACAGCGTGCGGAGTATATCCGTAACTCCTCGTGCCTGGTGCGGCTACCAGTCGGCGCCGCCCAGAATGCGCGTTCAGCTGCTCGCGGACCTCCTCGGCGCGCATCCGGCCGAGCACACTCTCGCCTACATCCTCGTGCCGGACGCCTTCCCCCACAGGGCGGGGACCGTGCGCGTCATGAACTACGCGGATCTCACAACGCTAGGACTTCCCCCACCCCGATCCGCCCGCAGGATTCTGGAGGGTCTCAAGCGTATCCCCTTGCTCTCGGCCAGGGACTCGGACTCGCAAGCGCTGCGCCTGGAGCACGGGATCACGGCTGAGCTCGCACCGGATGCCGTCCACACCCTGCTGGACAAGGTTGGCGACCTACCCGCCTCCCCGAACCCTCCCCGTGCTGATGCAAGTCTCGGGCGCCTACCTCGCGCAGGTCGGCGCCGGCGCGATTCTCGATCCTCTGACCTCCTCAGACGCAGTGGCTCGGAGGGGCGTGACGATCATGTGCACGGGCACTGCGTCCGGGAACGATTTCCTTCGATAAAGCCGAGGGACTCGCGGCGGGGCTCGCTGGACGCGGGATCGGGGCGACGGTTGCGCGGGAGCGCGCCCCCGAGGCGCTCCTGCGAGTGATCGCCGGATCGATGGCTGTCGTCGCCACGTCCCTGCACGCGCGGATTATCGCGTGCTCCCACGCAGTACCACGGGTGAGTCTTCCCGTGGCGAAGGTGACGAGCTACGCGCGGAGCTGGGATGCCGAGATGCCCTTCGACGTCGCCGCGCCCGATCTCGGCGAGGCGCTCGACTCCACTCTCGCCACTAGCACCGCCGTTCAGGAAGATCTGGCACGACATCTAGCGGACACCGCGGAGCGCCAGGGACTCGCGCCCGCCCGGCGCGCGGAAGAGATGTCGCAGAATGGATGACTCATCCACCGCCTCCCCCGCGAGAGTCCTCTCACAGATCCATCCAACGAAGGAAAGGTCCAGCCCCATGAACGACAACCCTCCCGGGCCCGCGACTGACCGCTTCGCGTGGTTCCCTGGTCAAGGAGTGCAGCGCCGAGGAATGGGAATGAGGCTGCTCGCGAAGGATCCATACGTCGCTGATCTCTTCAAGCAGGCCTCCGAGGCACTCGGCTTCGATCTGCCCGCCCTCATCACCGACAGCACTGAGGAGAAACTCGCCCGCACCGAGAACGCGCAACCCGCGATCGTCGCCTCCAGCGCCGCGGGCTATCTCGCTTGGGCCCGGCAGTCGGATAAGGAGGACCTGCCCCAGTGGTTCGCGGGACATTCCATCGGCGCCCTTTCAGCCGCCATCGCCTGTGGTCTCCTCCCCTTCGGCCAGGGCGTGCGCCTGGCCCGTCGTCGAGGGGAGCTCATGGGCTCCACCCCAGGGCAGGGCGGCATGCTCGCAGTATCCGTCACGACGCCCGAGGCGCGGGAACGGGCGCTCGAGATCGCCAGCGCCCACAGATTGGAGGTGGCAGCGTTCAATGGGCCCCGCCAGATCGTCCTGTCAGGACCGGAGGACGGGCTGCGACAAGCGGTGGATACGATCGGCCGCCGCGGCACTCGTCTGAATGTCTCGCACGCCTTCCACTCACGGATGATGCAACCCGCTCAGGAGGCCTGGGACCAGGAGATCGCCGCAACAGCGCTGGATGAGTCGGTATTCGCAGCAGGTGCGCGCCCTTATCTCGGCTGCTGCTCCGCCATCTTCGCCGAGGACTGCGAGGGCGTCCGAGAGGACCTTCGCATGGCACTGACCAAACCCGTGCGCTGGGACGCCGTGATCCAGGAGGCTTCGCATTGCACGAGCGGCTACATCTTCGGGGATGGCCGGATCCTCGCGCGCATGTGGCGTGATCGACCGAGGCATCTACGCATCGCTGTCATTAACGACGGCCACGAGGAGGTCCTGTGAGCACCACACACCCATCAGTTGAGGATTCCCACCAGAGGGGAGGGCCCTCGCCCGGCGCGCTAATCATCGGTGGATCACGCGGCATCGGCCGTGCGTGCGCCCTCAAGCTCGCCGAAGCCGGATACGACATCGTCATCTCGTACCGCAGTCGTGCCGATGACGCCACCGGCGTGATCGCCGATGTCGAGTACATGGGACGGCGCGGTCTCGCGGTGCGATCCGACATATCTGACGAGAAGCAGGTCCGCAGCCTCTTCCGAGAGTCCGTCGGATTCCTCGATATGCTCTCGAGTGTCATCATCAACGCCGGTGTCACCAAGGACGGGCTCATCGGGACGATGTCCTTCGAGTCATGGCACAAAGTCCTGCGGACCAACCTTGACGGAGCATTTCTGTGCTGTCGCGAGTCTGTCAAGCGCATGAGGAGGACCGGTGGCTCCATCGTGCTCATGAGTTCGATCTCCGGCTCGCATGCGAGCGCGGGGCAGACCAACTACTCCGCGAGCAAGGGCGGGATCAACGCGCTCACCCGCACACTCGCCAAGGAGGCCGCCAGCCTCGGAATACGCGTGAACGCCGTCGCACCGGGATTCACCGAGACCGAGATGGTCCGCCGCATGGACCCCAAGGCGCGCAGCGAGCTGACCTCGAAGATCCCAATGCAGCGCATGGCGACCCCCTTGGAGATCGCCAACACGGTGCGCTTCCTGGCGGGGAGCGAGGCGAGCTACATCACGGGCCAGGTCCTGACCCTCGACGGCGGTCTCACCCTCTGACTTATCCAATCAACTCCAGTGCTTCGAAACCCCATAGAACGGAGAGAACCATGAACACCCAGGAGCTCCGAGAGATCGCTCAGGCCCGTACCGACCTCAATGCGCGGATCAAGGAGATGCTCGTCAACGAGTTGGATCTGCCCATCGAGCCTGGGCAGATCGATTCCGATCAGCCTCTGTTCGGGAGGGGACTGGAACTGGACTCCCTCGACACGCTCGAGATCGTCTCGGCGATCGAGGAGACCTTCGCCGTCTACCTCACCGATGACAACCAGCATATCTTCGGCTCGGTGAACAAGCTGGCTGACAAGATCGAAGCCCAGTCGTGAGTGCGGAGCCACAGCCCACGAGCGCGGCGGCCGTGGGCGCTGAGGAGAAGCCCCCGGAGGCCCTTCCCGCAGCTTTCCGCCGGATGCCGGTCGAGGCCTCGGATCTCATGAAGGTGCTGCCGCACCGTCATCCCTTCGTCTTCCTCGACCGGCTCATCGAGCTGGATCCGGGCAGGAGAGCGGTCGGGATCAAGAATGTCAGCGTCTCAGACCCAGTCTTCGCGGGGCACTTCCCCGGCGAGCCCATCTTCCCAGGGATCTTCCTCGTTGAGGTCGCGAGCCATGTGGCTGGTCTCGTCATGGTGGGCACGCCCAAGCATTCGCTGACGCGCGGATACATGGCTCGCATTAAGTCGTTCAAGTTCATCCGCCTGGTACGGCCAGGCGATCAACTGCGCATTGAGGCGCGGCTCAAAACGCTCGTGGGCGCGCTCGGCGACTTCGTCGTCAGCATCACGGTCAACAAGACCGAGGTCGCCTCGGGTCAGATCGCGGTCATGTTCTCCACCGAGGAGGCAGTCCCGTGACGATCCTGTACCACCCATTTAATTCCGAGAAGGATTCGGAGGCGGTCGCCCGCTTCTTCACCCGCCTGGGGTACGGATCGGCCGGACGCGCGGGCGTCCCCCTGGATGCCACCGGTCTTCGACGCTCCCTAACGGAGAGTGGCCTGCGCTACGCCTGCGTGGCCCAGGATGGCGGGCGTGTGGTCGGCACCATCATGCTGCTTGAGCGCGCGGACGGATTCGCCGCAGGGCCCGGCGAGCTCTTCGGCGACCATTACCTGGTGGACCCCTTGCTCCGCAATAGCCTCGTCTCGGGCCGCCTGCTCGCCGCGATGTTCCAGTACCTCATCGCAGCGGAGGTGGGAACGGTGCGGCTGAGGGTCGACCCGGCGAACGAGGTAGCGCGGCGTCTCTACGCCCAGGCGGGATTCCGGGCCGTTGGTCCTCCGATCTCCAACGGTGATGGTTTCGTCGAGATGGTCAATCATCTCCCCGGTGTCCTCCATCTCCTGGGCGAGGAGGAAGGGATCACTGACACTCATGAGGCCCCCCCGGAGATCCTCAAGCATTTCATGCGGCGCATCCGCCACAGCGGAGATCGCGGAGGCGTAGATACCCACGCCGACGGGACGAGGACCATCACTTTCGACTTCGACCTCCACCAGCGTTCTTTCCACCTCGTCCTGGATGCCCATTCGGGAAGGCTCATCGCGCTAAACGTTGATGGCAGTCCCCGGGAGGATCTCGTCGCCTGGGCGAAAGGGGCTGGCGCACCGGCTGCGCCCGGGCCCGCAGAGCCTTCCGCCCCCCGTTCCATCGGGCGTTTCTCCGCGCGCATCGATGAGCGCGGCTCCCTGGTGGTCGAGCATCCCGATCACGCCGGTCCCGTCCTCGTGGATCCCTTCCCAGACGGGCACGGCCTCCAGATCGCCCCGTTCCGACCTCCACTTCTCCCGTTGTCCACCGAGGAGACACCGCAGGGCTGGATCCAGACCTGCGAGCAGGGCGGGGTGCACGTGATCCGGAGAATCGCGCTGACGGCCTCCGGGATCGATATTGACTCCGCCTCCCAAGGGGGAGGACCACGAGGACTGGTCATGCAGCCTTTGTGCCTCCTGCGCACCACCGAACTGGCCATCACCGATGAGCGGCGCGAGCGCGAGGGTCACCTGCGCCGCGGCGCATGGCCGCTCCACCTCAGCGGCTTCGAGGCCGCGCTCGACCCGCAAGAGGCGGTGAGCGCCGACGGCGCCCGCCACACGTATACGGACCGCGCCCATGGCATCACGACCTCACTGTCGTGGAAGGGCAGCGGACTCCTGCGCCCGTACGGCGCCTGCCTGGCCGACGACAAGATGAGTGTCAGGATCGAACTCGGTGAGATCCCGGCAGTCAATCCCCACCCGGCTCCTCCGGCGCGTGTCCGTTCCACCGCTCCGCTCGCCTGGGTCGCCTCTGGTGAGCAGTCCTACGCGTGTGCGGGCGAAGCCGACTCGCGGATCCTGGTTCGAGATGGTGGGGTCGTTCAGTGGCAGGTGGCGGGGCGCGTGGTCGCCAGCAGTATCGGCGGCGGTGGTCGGCGCTCCCATGTGGCAGCGCAGCCCTGCCTCTGGCCAGCGCTCTCGGAGTTCCCCCGCTACGACCTCCAGTACGGCGAAGGCCTTGCCCCACATGGCGGGATCCCCTTCCTCCCCGAAGCAGATCCCTCAGCGCATCCTGCACTCGGATCGTGGACGCTCGAGGCGAGCGAGGACCTGAGCCTCCTGGTACCACAACTGCGAGCACCCGCTGGAGAGGGAGAGGCGGTCGTGAACCTGCGTCTGCCCATCGACCCTCAAGGGATCGCGATGGCGGACAGCGACGGTGATCTCGTCGTCCACCATCACGACGGGATGGAATGGTCGGCATGGACGTCGGTGGCGCGGATCCCCCTAGGGGCAAAACGCTACCTGCGGATCGAGCCGCTCGAGGCGGCGCGCCCCGTGATCCTCGTGCGAGCGCGCCTCAAGAGCTGGGTCCTGTCCCTCTATTCTCAGCGCAGCGCCTCCGCGACGAGCCTGTCCCACTGGAGCTTGGCCCTCGAGGAGTCCGCCGCTGAGTTCTCGGGCGCTGAGGCCCAGGACCACTCCGGAGACCAGACGGGTGGGAGCGCCTGATGTCCACGCAGGCCGCGATGTTCCTATGCCCGTCGAAGTTCTCGATCGGCGAGTTGCACAACGCGCTGGTGGCCGGGCGCGATCTTCTGGCTGGCGGATGGCGCGTCCAGTGCATGGTGAGCCGCAGGAATCTGGACTACACCAAGTCGAGCGAGACGGACGCGGAACTCCTCTCCGAGAGTGGGAAGGACGCAGAAGCGGTTCTCCATCGCGTCCGGGCCATCGCGCCCGATCTCCTGGTGCTGGCCGACCACCACATCTGGGCGCTCGAGCCCACTGCTGCGAGTATCCGTGAACTGCTCGAGCTGGGCTTCCCAAGCCTCGCTGCGGACTCGCTGTGCCTGGGGCCCGGCGCCCGCTCTCTCGAGCTCGCGATCGCTCATCATCCAGGACACCTCACGGGTCGAGGCCAGTACCAGCAGAACGCAGTTCGTCTCGACGGGACTGCTCGACGTCGACGAGTTCGACTCGCTCCAAGCCACTGCGGATCTCTACGTGTCTGACAATCTGACCTCGGGCGTCATGGCCCAGGCCGCTCCCCTCGGAACCCCTGTCCTCGCAATGCTGAACACGACGGGCGCGAGTCCAGAGGCATTCCCGAGCTCCGCACCCGCCCAACAGGAGAGGAGGAAGGAGGAGGCATCGAAGGAATGGGCCTCCTAGGGGCAGCGCAGTACCAACCACCACAAACCAAGTCCCAACAGAACCCAGATAAGGAGCAGTCATGACCGCATTCGACGAGTATCAATCCCTGCGCACCACCTTCGCCGTCTATCCCCGGGGCCGCGCTGTGGCGCGTGTATCGGGCCCTGAGCGCGAGGGCTTCCTCTCCGGCCTCCTCGCGCGGACCGTTGAGTTCAGTGGCCCCGGCACACTGCTGGAGAGCCTTGTCCTCGATGAAGAGGGCCGCCCTATTGACCAGGTCCTCGTGCTCGTCGAGGACGATGATCTCCTCGTGCTCAGCGACGACCCGGCGCGATTCCTCGATTCCCTCGCCACTGAGGCGGACTCCGCGGGCAACGTGACGGTGGAGATCCTCCCCGGCGCGACGAGCCTGGCAGTTGAGGGCCCTGCGGCATGGCGGGCTGTCGCGGCCCTCGTCAACGGGGAGATCGCGACGCTCGCGCTCGGCGAGTTCGTTCCCGTCCACATCGACGGCGTCTTGGAGGACGGGAAACTTGCGCGCACGGGGACCACCGGGGAGTACGGCTACGTGCTGACCGGTCGCTGCGACGCCGATCAGTTGCGCGCCTACCTGCTCGGGGCAGTCAAGAACGCCGTCGGCGTCGAGATCGGCCGCGAGGCACTGCTTCGGGCCAGCTTCGAGGTCGCGCACCCGATGTTCCCCGAGCTCTTCGCTGGTGGCCTTGGGATAGCCGAGGCCGGCGCGCAGTGGCTGACAGGCCTCGATCGCGAGGACGACTACCGCGGTCGCGTCGATTCCCCCCAGGAGCGTACGGCTGGCATCGTCGCCGTTCGCAGCGAGGCCGGTCATGTGCCAGCCGCGGGGACCGAGGTGACGGCCGCGGGCGAGCCGGTGGGGACCATCCACTGGGCATCCCGGCTCGAGGGCGCCGAGGATAGCTTCGGACTAGCCCTCCTCGAGGTCCCGTGGTGCGTGCCCGGCTTGGAACTTGAGGCTGGCGGGGTGAGTCTGCGCACCGTTTCCCGCCCCGCCGTCGATCCCCGGTCCTGGACGGAGCCAATCGGATGAGCGCCTCGCCAGAAGACATCGTCATTACCGGGATCGGCCTCCTCACCGCCGTCGGCGGAGATGTCGAGGAGAGCTGGAGCAACATCCTCGCAGGCCATTGCGGGATCCGCCAGACTACCGTCGTACCAATCGACCGAGAGGTCAAGGTAGCTGGCCAACTGAGCATCCGGCTGGACGACGACGGTCTCGTGACAGCGGATGCACTATCCGAACCTCCTGGGCAGGACCGCTGCATCGAGATCGCGCGCCGGGCCGCGCAGGAGGCACTGGCCCACGCCGGTCTACTCGACAGCGGCGCCTACGATCCTGAACGCCTCGGCATCGTGCTGGGCTCCTCGTTGGGAGGTCAGCGACTCGGGGAGCGCTTCCACCGGCAGTGGGTCGCGAGCGGACTGGCATCCGCCGATGGCCATCTCCTCATCGACTACCCCATCGACGCGGTTCTCGATGATCTCGCCCGCCGGCACAACCTTCGCGGTCCGCGCTGCGTGCAGTCCAACGCGTGCGCGGCCGGCGCCGTCGCGATCGCCCTCGCCCTCGAGCTCCTGCGCGATAACCGCGCCGATGCCGTCCTCACCGGTGGTGTCGATCCGCTCGCGTACCTGTCCTTCGGAGGTTTCCAGGACCTGGGCGCGCTCGATCCCCTCGGATGCGCGCCGTACTCGCGCAGCACCGGCACCACTCTCGGGGAGGGGGCGGGCTGCCTCGTGCTCGAGCGCAGGGGGGCCGCAGAGGAGCGCGGCGCGCGCCCTCTCGCGGTCGTCGCCGGTTTCGGCCTCAGCGCGGACGCCTATCACCCCACCGCTCCGGATCCGAAGGGAGTGGGCGCGAGGGCCGCCATGGCGCGCGCGTTGGAGATGGCCGGTGTCAGCACTGGCGACGTCGACTATATCAACGGCCATGGCACGGGGACACCGTCCAATGACGTCACTGAGCCGCGCGCCATCAAGGACCTCTTCGGTCCGACGCCGCCGCCGGTGAGCTCGACCAAATCGATCACTGGTCACACACTGGGCGCCGCAGGGGCCGTGGAGGCGGTTGTCTCCGCTCTCGCGATCAGGGACGGGAAGCTCCCGCCAACAGTGATCCCCCCGGGCGCTGAGACAATCCCCGGTCTGGACGTCGTGCCCGATCAAGCGCGGGACGCCGATGTGCGGGTCGTGGTCTCGAACTCCTTCGCCTTCGGGGGGAACAATGCCTCCCTCGTGCTCGCAGCGCCTGGAATAAGGCACGAGCAATCGCCCCCCTCTACACGGCAGGTCGTTATCACGGGGATCGGCGCCCTTGCGGGGGACGCAAAGAATGCGACGGATCTGGCCTCGCACTTCCGCGAGCGCAAGCGCGCCTATGGTGGCACGTTCGTCGATCTCGAGGGCCGGGGGCTGTTCCCCACCGCTGAGATCCCCCCGGCGAACCATCGCCAGGGGATCAACCCCCGCCTCTATCGCAAGATGGACAATCTCTCCCGCCGAGCCGCCGTCGCCGCCTCACAGTTGCTCAAAGCGCGAGCACTGAGCAGCGCGGAACGCTCAGGCACTGGAGTGATCTGTGCGACGAGCGGGCCGATCGACTCAATCGAGACCTTCGAGCGGGCATTGATCGAGTCAGGCACCGGTAGCGCTCGGGACTTCCCGAACACCGTCATGAACGCCGCCGCCGGATACGTGGGACTGTTGAACGGGCTTCGCGGCCCCACCGCCACCCATTACGGCAGGGGCCCGGCATCCGTGACAGCGCTGTACTTCGCCCAGCGCCTCATCGCCACGGGTCACGCCGATCGGATCATCGTGCTCTCCACGGATGAGACGCCGGCGTCAATGGTCGCGGGGTACGCCTGGATACCGGGGTACATGTCACGCGACGATTGCCGGCCGTTCGAGGGATCGGGACGCCTCCTCGGAGGCGCCGGAGTGGCGATCCTACTCGAGGCGGCGGAGCTTGTTCCGTCCGACGCCGCTGTGCTGGGTCGCATCCGCGGCTTCGGGATGACGGGGGGCTCCGCCCGTAACGGTCGGATGGACACCGACGGCGCGCCATGGGCGCGCTCCTTCGAACTCGCGCTGGCGGAGGCAGGAGTCGGTGCGGATGACGTGGATCTCCTGGTCTCCGACGCATGCGGTGTTCCAGGCATCGACGATGTCGAGACCCGCGCCCGGACGCTGGCGGGGCTGGAGCGGACGGAGCTCTTCGCCCCCAAGGCCTTCGTCGGGGACACGCGAACATCAGCCCCCATGATCGGGCTTGTGCACGGCCTGACTGCTGGCGCTGATGCCGGGAGCACCTTCCTGGTCTCGTCCAGCGACAGCGGTGGGACGTATGGAAGCCTCCTCGTCGAGGTCGGCCCGGGTGCCCGGGTCTGAGCGATCCGGCGAGGTTCTCCTCGCAGCCGGGGTCTCGCGATCGCCGCGCGATGCGCTCGGCCGGGCCGCCTCGCCGTCCGGCCGAGCGCTTATCGCCGCTGTCGCCGCGCGAGTGGTGACCTGCGAGGGCGGGGTCGCCTGCCTGCCTCGCACCCAGGCGGACCATCGCCACCGGTGCGGAACCTGCGGGCGCTGGTGGTCGGCCTCGCATGTCGGCAACCGCTGGGTGGTGGCCTCGTCGAGGCGGCCACTGGGCATTGATCTGGAGGATGACCGACGGCGACCACGCGCATGGGCGGTCGCCTCGCGCTGGTGCGGCGTCCCGGTCACAGGCCCCAGCGGCTGGACCCAGGCGGAAGCCCTGTGGAAGGCCACTGGGAAGGGGCTACGGACTCCGCGCGATGGTGAGATCCTGATCCCAATAGAGCCGGGCCACGGATGGCTTCCCAGTCGAGACGCGCTCTGGACGATCCGCACGGTGGCTCGACGGGGATTCACCTGCTCGCTAGCGCTCCAGCGGGACCATGCTCGCGAGGGCGCCTCGGCGGATGGTGATCAGTGCCCTCCGGAGGTCATCGTCCTGCGCGGCGGCGATGCCGAGGGAGAGGCCCTTCTCGCTCTTTTCGGGCGCGGCACCGCACCGGCCAAGGGAGGATCGATCCCTCCGCGTTAACCGCTGTCCCGCATCGACGGGGCAGGGCCTGGCGCGAGCGCGAGCTCGCGCATCCTCCCAGGCTCGACTCCCAGCCGCTCGCGCACCCAGTCATCGTCGTACACCGTGTCGAGGTAGGACGTGCCGCCGTCGTGGAAGAGCAGCACGACCTTGCTCCCAGGCTCCAAGGAGGACTCTCTTTGGAGGAATGCCTGTGCCACCGCCCCGGACGACCCACCCAGAAGGAGCCCCTCCAGCAGTGCGAGGCGCCAGCAGCCCGCCACGGTCTGGGTATCGTCGACACGGATGACCCCGTCGAGGCGCAGATCCTTCGCGAGCGGCGGCTCAACGCCCGCACCGAAGCCGGGGATCAACCGACGCCCCGGTTGGCCTCCGAAGAGCACACTGCCCATGGCATCGACAGCGGTGAGACGGGTGGAGAGGCCGTGCTCGGCGCAGTAGCCCGCGCAACCGCTGATGGTCCCGGTGGTGCTCGTAGCCACGAAGAGCTCGTCGACGTCCCCGTCCAGCGCGTCGGCGATCTCCGCCATCGTCCCCTCGCGGTGGGCACGGGGATTCGCGGGATTCTCGTACTGGTTGAGGTTCACGGCGCCGGGGACCTCCGCGAGGATCTGGGCCACCCTGCGGCGCCGCGTGGCCAGGAGATCACCAAGATCGGGATCGGGCTCCCAGATGACCTCAACCTGCGCGCCATAGGCCTTCATCGCTGTCACAGCGGATCGGTTCGTCCGCGCGTCCACGATGCACAGGAAGCGCACTCCTTCGAGGCGGCACGCACGGGCGAGTGCGATGCCCAGGTTGCCAGAACTCGATTCCACGACCAGGGATCCCTCGCGCACACGGCCGGAGGCCATCGCGTCTCGGAGCAAGGAGCGAGCCGTACGGTCCTTGGCGCTGCCAGCGGGGTTGAAGAGCTCGAGCTTGCCGTATACCTCAAGGTCATCACGGGTCCCGAGGTTCCACAACCGGAGCAGAGGGGTGGCCCCGATGAAGTCCGACATGTCCTGAATCGGCGGGGGGATCAGCCGTGGGTATTGGGGGGACACTGTTCTCTCCTATCCGGCGAAGGGCGAGCGATCCGGGGGTTCCACCCCTGGATCCGGAGTTGTCTCCCTCGGGCTGTCAGGCGCGCGAGCGGAGCGCATGGGTGAGCTCATCCGGCTGATGAGCGTCCTCTGGATGTACATGGGGATAAGGCCCGCCAGGACGATCACGACGATCTGGGCCACGACATCCCTCGTGCCTGTAAGAACCATTCCCAGGATGACAAGCCCACTGGCGGAGAACGTGATCATCCAGATGGAGGTGAGCAGCCGCTTGAAGCGGACAAATGGCTGACTCTCACCCACCTCTTTCGGCACGCTCCTGCGCGCGATAGGGGGAGTAAAGGGAACCTCTCCCAGGAGAAGGAAGAGTAGGACCACCACTCCTTGGAACAGCTGGACGCCTGCCACCATGTGATAGAGAGTGCTCGAGTTCGGGCAAGAAGATTCAATACGGTGAACCCTGCGAAATAGACGAGTGTAGCCCCACCAAGAATCATTTCAGAAGGGCGATACCCTGACCTCAGGGAGCCGATGATGATGACGAGGAGCGCTCCGGCAGCGGCGAGCATCGCCACCCCAGCGGGGCTGATCAACTCGTGTCCGATGCCGAACAGGATCCAGGGAAGTAGGCGCGTCAGGACCTCCACGAGACCTCCAAAGGACAACCACGAGACCCTCA
>ERZ773007.333-NODE-333-length-23779-cov-4.505775_pt1 | contig 23779 bp, 21 predicted proteins | sample MGYA00580665_ERZ773007 | MGnify/ENA primary metagenome ERZ773007 (study PRJEB29015, sample SAMEA2738122) | human oral metagenome | biome: human oral; feature: human-associated habitat; material: saliva | place: China | collected 2167 ... | reverse complement strand
CGTCCACGTCTCTCGACCCTGCCGCGAGTCCCCAGGACGCTGATGAGCCCGATGTCGCCGACATCTACACGCGGGAGAGCTTCCTGGCCGAGGTGTTCGTCGGCCCCGAGGACCTGGAGCAGATGCTCGGGCTGCTGCGACGCAAGAAGAACCTCATCCTCCAGGGCGCTCCGGGCACGGGAAAGACCTTCGCGGCCAAGCGCCTGGCCTACGCCCTCATGGGCCAGACGGATGACTCGCGGGTGGAGGTGGTGCAGTTCCACCAGTCGACCGTCTACGAGGACGTCGTCGTCGGGCTGCGCCCCACGGCCGAGGGCGGGTTCGCGGCCGCCGAGGGCGTCTTCGCCAGGTTCTGCCGGCGCGCCGCCGCTGACCCGGGACGGGACTACGTGTTCATCATCGACGAGATCAACCGGGCCAACATCTCCAAGGCCTTCGGCGAGCTGCTCATGCTCATCGAGGCCGAGCACCGCGGGGAGGCACTGCGCCTGCCCGTGTCCGGGGAGCTGCTGTCCGTCCCCAAACGGCTCCACATCATCGGCATGATGAACACCGCCGACCGGGGGCTGGCCCTCATCGACTACGCGCTACGGCGCCGTTTCGCCTTCTTCGAGATGAGGCCGGCCCTCGACCACCCCGGGTTCCTCAGGCACGTCGAGGCCGTGGGCAGCGCGAGGCTGGAGGCGCTGGTCGACGTCGTACGCCGCCTCAACCAGCGGATCGCCGAGGACGAGGCCCTCGGCCCCGGGTTCCAGATCGGTCACTCCTACCTGTGCCTGCCTGCGGCGGGCCCCGAGAACCCTGTGGGCACGGATGCGGACGTGACCTCGGTGGTGCGCTACGAGCTGGAGCCACTGGTGCGCGAGTACTGGTTCGACAATCCCGCCGCGATGGACGAGAGCATTCACGAGCTGGAGAGCGTCCTGGCATGACGGCCGACCTGCCCGGCCGGGCGCGGGACGGGGCTCCCGGCCGACCGCACCAGCGTGGTCCCAGCACCGTCCTGCTCAAGAACGTCTACTACATGCTCGCCTACGCCTTCAAGGCCCTGGAGACCGGCGAGCACCGGCGCCTGGCGGCCGAGGACTTCGAGCACGTCCACGACATGCTCGCCGCGATCCTGGCCGGTGGGCTGGACAACCAGCGCCGACGCGGTTTCGAGCGGGACTATCAGCCCTTCAGTGAGGACCTGACGGTGGTGCGGGGACGCATCGACCCGGCTGCCACGATGCGTTTGAGGGCGCGCCGCAGGAGCCTGGTGCGCTGCGGATACGACGAGCGCACCGAGAACACCCTCATGAACCGGCTCCTCAAGACCGCCGCCCTGCGCCTGATCCTGCACGGCGACGTCGCCCCGGCCCGCCGGAAGCGTCTGAAGTCCACACTGCTCGTCATGGGCGACGTCGAGGTGATGAGCGTCGGGGACCTGCGCCAACTGCACTGGGACAGCCTGCGCTTCCACCGCGGTAACCGCTCCTACCGGCTGCTCATGGGCGTGTGCCGACTCGTCCTGGACGAGCGGCTGCTCAGCGGCGCCGACGGCGCAGTCAGCCTCGCCGACTTCCTCGACCCCCAGGAGCTGAGCGCCCTGTACGAGCGCTTCGTCCTGGCCTACTTCCGCCGCCACCACCCCCACCTGCGCGCCGGCGCTCCCTGGGTGAGCGGCGGCATCGAGGACGCCCCGGTCTTCCTCCCGGGACTGCACACCGACATCGTCCTGACCGGGCCGGAGCGGACCCTCATCATTGACACCAAGTGCTACGGGCGCATCCTCGGCTCCCGCTACGACAAGTCGATCCTGTCCCCGGCCAACCGCAACCAGATCTACAGCTACGTCATGCACGAGGCCAGCGACCCCCGGCAGTCCGGGCGTGAGGTCGCCGGCATGCTGCTCTACGCCCAGACCGCCGTCGACCCGCCGATCCGCGAGACCTGGACCGAGACTGGGCACCGCTTCCACGTGCGCACCCTCGACCTGGACCGGGACTTCACCGAGATCGCCGTACAGCTCGACGACGTCGCCGCCCTGCTCACGTCAACCTGACCACTCGCGAGTCGCGAGCGGCGCCGTTCCGCACCGTCCACATCGCATCCTTCCCTCGGCCGGGGACAAGGTGCGCGTAGGGGGACAGGATTCCGGTCCCCGACGGCGTCGAACGCCCCCGGACGGAATGACACGCACCCGGCCGCGTGGAATGTCCCCGGCCGAGGGGGAGGACTGGCAGCATCGGAACCGTGACCGAGAACCACGCCCAGCCCAGCCCCGCCAACCCGGACGACGTCGTCAACCCCCTCCTGCTCCAGGCCTTCGCCTGGGACCTGCCCGCCGACTCCACCCACTGGCGCCTCCTGGCGGACAACGCCGCCCTCCTGGCCGACTGCGGGGTGAGCTCGGTGTGGCTGCCTCCCGCCTACAAGGGCCAGGCCGGCGTAGAGGACGTCGGCTACGGCGTCTACGACACCTACGACCTGGGCGAGTTCGACCAGAAGGGCACCGTCCCCACCAAGTACGGCACCAAGGAGGACTACCTGGCCGCCATCGAGGCCCTGCACGCGGCCGGCATCAGCGTCGTGGCGGACATCGTCCTCAACCACCGCATGGGCGGGGACGCCACCGAGGTCGTGCGCGCCACGCCCGTCGACCCTCACGACCGCACGCGCACCATTGGTGAGACCGAGGAGATCACCGCCTGGACCCGCTACACCTTCCCGGGGCGCGCCGGCGCCTACTCGGACTTCACCTGGGACTGGACCTGCTTCCACGGCACCGACTGGGACGAGGCCCGCCACCAGCAGGGCGTCTGGCTCTTCGAGGGCAAGCAGTGGAACGAGAACGTCAATGACGAGCTCGGCAACTACGACTACCTCATGGGCTCTGATGTCCACGTCATCGACCCCGCCGTCAGCGCCGAGATGGACCGTTGGGGGCGCTGGTACGTGGAGACCACCGGCGTCGACGGTCTGCGCCTGGACGCACTCAAGCACGTCGGCGCCGACTTCTTCGCCCGCTGGCTGCCTGAGCTGCGCCGGGCCACCGGCCGTGCCCTGCCGGCCGTGGGTGAGTACTGGTCCCGCGACGTCGCCGAGCTGGAGGGCTACCTGGAGGCCGTGCCCTTCATGAGTCTGTTCGACGTCCCCCTCCACTTCCACCTGCACGCCGCCTCCAGCTCCAATGGCGACGTCGACTTGACCCGCCTCTTCGAGGGGACCCTCGTGGCCGCCGACCCCGCGCGCGCCGTCACCTTCGTGGAGAACCACGACACCCAGCCGGGCCAGTCCCTGGCCTCCACCATCGAGTCCTGGTTCAAGCCCTCGGCCTACGCCCTCATCCTGCTACGCGAGGCCGGAACCCCCTGCATCTTCTGGGGCGACCTGTTCGGCACGCCCGAGACCGGCGACCTGCCGGCCGTCACCGAGCTGCCGCTGCTCATGACCATGCGACGCGCCCTGGCCCACGGCCCCCAGCACGACGCCCTCAATGACCCCGACGTCGTCGGCTTCGCGCGCGAGGGCGACGACGCCCACCCCGGCTCCGGGCTCGCCGTTGTTCTGTCCGACCGCAGGGCCGCCATCAAACGCCTCCACGTCGGGGTTCGGCACGCCGGCGAGCAGTGGATCTGTGTCCTGGGCGGGCACGAGCCGGTCACCATCGGTGACGACGGCAACGTCGAGCTGCCCGTCTCCGACGGCGGCCTGAGCGTCTACGCCCCTGAGGCGGCCCGGCCGATCCTGGACAGTGCCGAGCAGCACCTCCTACGCCAGCGCTGAGCCCTGACAACCTCTCGCGAGGCTCAGCGCCGGCGACACTGAGGAACGAGCCAAGACGCGTCTACTCCGCAGGGAGCAGCCATGCCTTGTGGGACTCGATGGAGACGCGTACGGCCTGCCCCTCCTGGAACAGCTCATCCTGACGAGGATCGGAGACGACGCAGACAATGGAACCGTACTCGGTCTCGACCTCGTACTCGACGGTCTCCCCGTAGAAGACGCGGGTGATGATCTGTCCCAGCGAGCCCGAGATTCTCTGGGTAGGTTCCTGGACCGCGGCCAGTCTCACCGACTCGGGGCGCACCATGAGCACAACCTCCTGGTTGCCGTCCACTGCGCTGGGATGACTGGGAACGGTCGCTTCAGAACCGAGTACCTCAATCTTCGCTCGCCTCTGCGTCTGGGTGGGCGCATCGAGCGCCTCGATGACCGTGGCCTTGAGGAAGTTGGCGCGTCCCACGAAGTCGGCCACGAACACCGATGCGGGATGCAGGTAGATCTCCTCAGGAGTGTCCACTTGTTCGATGCGGCCTGCATTCATGACGACAATGCGGTCGGACATGGCCATGGCCTCAGACTGGTCATGCGTGACGTAGACCGACGTGATCCCCAGCCGTTTCTGCATGTGGCGGATCTCCAGGCGCATTTTGATACGCAGCTTGGCATCGAGGTTGGAGAGGGGCTCGTCGAAGAGCAGCACCTTGGGGCGCACAACCATGGCACGGGCGAGCGCGACACGCTGCTGCTGGCCACCGGAGAGCTGAGATGGGGCGCGTTTGGCCATGGCTGTCAGGTTCATCGCAGTCAAAGCCACTTCGATGGCCTCATCCATCTGTGCCGGCGGCATCTTCTGCAGCTTGAGGCCGTAGGCGACGTTGTCTCGCACTGACAAATGGGGGAAGAGGGCGTAGGACTGGAAGACCATCGACATCGGGCGGCGGTTAGGTGGAATGACTGCCATGTTGTCGCCGTCGAGCATGACCTTTCCGGATGATGCATCTTCGAAGCCTGCGATCATTCGTAACGTAGTGGTTTTTCCGCAACCTGAGGGGCCGAGGAGCGTGATGAACTCCCCTGGGTCGATGTCGAGGTTGATGTGGTCAACGGCAGTCACCTCACCGCCCCCGTCACCAAACGTCTTGGTGAGTTCGACGAGGGAGAGGCGGCCGCTCTTGGTGTCGGAAGCATCCTGGTCCGAGCTGGAGGGCACCTTCTTCATGGCGGTGGTGTTCATTGTGAAAGTCCTTTCTGAATGGGGTTACAGGCTCGTACGGGCTGACGATGCCACCGAGGTGTCGCGTACCAAGAGGTTGGTCGCACCGATGACGAGCATGACGATGACGATGAGGATGGTGCAGAATGCGAAGGCGTTCCCGAATCTCCCTGCGTCAACCTCGGAAAGGATCTGTGAGGTCATAATCTTGGTTTTCGGGGTAGTGATGAATACGATTGGGGACAGGGTTGTCATAGAGCGAGCAAATGCGTACGTGAGGCCGGCGATGAAGGCTGGTCTAATGAGAGGCATCGTCACCTTGGTGAAGGTCTGCAGGCCTGAGGCGCCCAGGGATGTTGATGCCTCGTCGATGGACTTGTCCACCTGTTGAAGGCTTGCGATACCTGATCGCTGGCCCGACGGCATGGAGCGTGCGATGTACACCATGATGATGGCAATGGCTCCGCCGAAGACCGCGCCTCCTCCAGCGAGGGCCGGCATGAACATGAGGTGACCGAAGATGACCGGCTTATTGAAGGTGATGAGGTAGCCAATGCCCAGGACTGTTCCGGGAACCGATAGTCCCAGCATTCCCAGGAAGTCCATGAGGCCGGCGCTGGCCTTGAGGCGCACGACGACGAGCCAGGCTACAAGCATTCCCAGAACTCCAGCGATCGGAGTAGCGATAAGCGCCAGGATCGTCGTGTCAATCATGGCGTCGTTGCCGATTCCGGACAGCACGTACTGGAAGTTCTTGAGCGTGAACGTGTTGTCCACTCCTAGGATCTTGACGAAGGCTCCCAGGATGACAGTCGCATAGATCGACACCACGAACAGCGCCAGGGCCGCCGCCGTCACGGACAGGGCGATACGGGGAAGTGGAGCGCGAACCAGCCGGACTCGGCCGGTGGGCTTCCCGGTGACGGTCACAGCGGAGCTGCGTGAGGCCCAGTACCTCTGAAGGACGAACACCAGCAGGGCCGGCACCAGAAGCACCAGCGAGTAGGCGCTCCCAGCGGCGGTGTTGTACTCACCGTTGACCGCGATGTAGGCACGAGATGCCAGCACGGTGAAGTCTCCTCCGATGACCAGCGGGTTCGCCAGGTCGGCAATCGCTTCGACGAAGAGCAGGAGGAAGGAGGAGGCGAAGCCCGGGATGAGCATGGGGAGAGTGACTGTGCGGAACACCGTCCAAGGTGAGGCGCCCAGTGATGCCGCGGCTTCCTCCATGGCGGGATCCAGGTTTCGCAGCATGCCGAGCATGTTCATGTAGGCGACGGGGAAGAAGGACAGGGAGAGCACCAGGGTCAGGCCGGGGAGCCCGTAAATGTTCCACTGCTGGCCCAGCAGCTGAGTGGAGACGATCCCATTGCGTCCGAAGAGCGTGATGGAGGCTGTGGCGACGGCGAAGGGTGGAGAGACGATGGGGATGAGGCAGATGAGATGAAGAAGGCGCTTACCGGGTATGTCCACACGAGCCTGCACGTAAGCGAAGAAGAAACCGATGAGTGTTCCGACGGTTCCGACGACGAGGCCTAGAACGACAGTGTTGATAACTGTGGTTCGGTTCGTTGTGGAGCGCAGCAGGCTGGTGAGGACTTCTGACCCGTTGGCGGAGAATGCCTGAGAGAGGATCGTCACCAGCGGAAGGACGATGAGGACGACAAGGATAAGGGTGATAGCAGTGACGATGGCGATGGTCACCGGGTCTCGTCGGACCTTGGTGGAGCGTCGTGTCGTAGCTGCGGAAGGTGCAGGGGCTTGGGAACTGGGCAGTGTTGAGGTCGCGGAAGACATGGAGGACTCCGATCGAGGGGGCCGCTCGGCTGGTGGCGGCCGTGGGAAGGGTGGAGAAGGTGTTCCGGGACCGCCTGGTCCCGGAACACGGATGGAGGGGCCTTCGTCACTCCTTCGGCTGAGCGGCGATCTCCTCGTCGAAGCGCTTGGTCAGCGCGGGCTTGGCCTCTGCCGCGGCCTTGAAGTTGTAGTCCACCAAGGTGACGTCATCGAGCTTGACCATCTTGTCGCTGATCTTGGCGTCGGGGTTGGTGGGAATCTGGTAGGACCCCACGGTCTGTCCGATGTTCTGGGCGTCGGCCGAGATCGCCCAGTCGATGTACTTCTTGGCCGCCTCGGAGTGCTTGGACTTGGCCACCAGGGCCACCCCGCCGACTTCGTAGCCGGTTCCCTCCTTGGGGAAGGACACCTGGAGGTCGGACATGCCCTCTTCCTGGTACTTCACGCAGTCGTGGGAGAAGACCAGGCCCACCGCCACTTCACCGCGGCCCGCGATCTGTCCGGGCGCAGTGCCGGACTTGGTGTACTGCAGAACATTGCTGTGCAGCTTCTTCATGTAGTCCAGGGCTTGGTCCTGTCCGCCCAGGCGGACATTCTGCGTCCACAGGGTGGTGAAAGCCGTTCCGGAGGTTGACGGGTGAGCGGTAGAGACCTGCCCCTTGAATGCAGGGTTGAGTAGATCGTCCCAAGATTTTGGTGCCTCCGCGCCCAGCTTCTTCAGGACCGTCTTGTTGGAGCAGAACCCCAGAACTCCCACGTAGACTCCAGTCCACTTGTGGTCGGTGTCCTTGTACTTGTCGGGGATCTTGGCGGCGTTCGTGGAGTCGTAGGCCTCGATGAGGCCCTTCTCGACGGCGGCCCCGTAGCCGTCGACGGGCCCGCCGTGCCAGACGTCGAACTCAGGACTGTTCTTCGCCGAGTCGAGGCGGGCGACGGTCTCACCGGAGGAGAGTCTCACGTAGGTGGCTTGGATCCCGGTCTGCTCGGTGAAGGTCTGAGTCCACTTCTGGCACAGATCCTCCATGGCTCCGCAGGCGACGGTGATTGAATCGCTCTTCGACTCGTCAACCGCGCAGCCGGTCAGGGCCAGGGCACTCGCGGTGGTGGCAGCAAGCAAGGCAGAGAACAGCCGCTTCCTCATGGGATTCTCCTTTGAATCAAGTGGGATCGGGTGGCGGGAGGCCTTTGATGCATGACATCCCACCGGGTGCCTCCCATCATCCCTGGTGTCGGAGACCGGAGAGGTATCGGGAAGTAACGGTTGGTAACACCGCCGTCACCATCGTGGTGCGGTGCGTGTAACGGCCGCAGGCTGCGGTCCTGCTGCGTCGCTGGATGTACTCTCCGCCAAGTGGGGCATGGTGTAGCCCTCTCCCCGCACCGAGTGGATGTATCTCCTGCCTTCCTCACCCAGAGAGCGCCGCACCCTGTAGGCGGTGGTCTTGATCATGTCCTTGCCGCCGCTGTGGTCCTCTGTGCCCCAGACCTGGCTGAGTAGGTCCGCGTATGTCACGACGTGCCCGATGTTGCGGGCGAGGACCTCCAAGAACCTCACCTCCGTATCGGACATGTCCAGCACCGAACCATGTAGGTAGACCCGATGCGAGGCGGTATCGATCACCAGGTCTCCATTGGAAAGCGCAGGCGAGTGGCGTCCGTGCCATCTGCGTACGAGTGCCTGGGCTCGCAACGTGAGCTCACGAGGACTGAATGGCTTGGTGACGTAGTCGTCGGCTCCGGCTTCCAACCCACGGATCCGGTCCGGCTCGTCAGACAGCGCGGTAATCATCATGATGGGTACATCCGAGATGCCTCGGATGCGTTCAGCCACGGCGACCCCGGACACCACCGGAATCATGAGGTCAAGAACCACGAGATCGAAGCGACGCTGTTTGAAGGTGGACCAGGCCTGTGCTCCATCGGTCGCGGTGACAACAGTGAAACCCGCTGTTTCGAGGGCGAAGCGCATAATCATCAGGATCTGTGGTTCGTCGTCGACGACGAGAACCTGGGGAGCGCCTGGTGACCTGATCGTGTCATTCACTGGCCGTCGCCTCCTTGTGGTCGGGTTCCCGCCACGTGCGTGGAAGGGTGAGAAACACTGTTGTTCCTTTTCGGGAGATGGTGTCGACGAGCACTTTTCCGCCATGGAGCTCGACGATGCGTTGGGTAATCATCATTCCCAATCCGGTTCCCGGTCGTCGGGAACCCCCAGTCGCGAAGGGGGTGAACAGCAGATTCCGGTCTTCCGGGGTCATACCTGTGCCGTTGTCAGAAACGGATATGGTGACAGTTTCTTCGGACTCGGTGATGCGTACCAGGATGGAGACGCCTTCGCCTGCGTGTCGGGCGGCGTTGTTGACAACGTTCGTGACAGCCTGCCCCATCAGGCGGGGATCCACTTGGAGGCGCAGCGGCGCCCCGTGGTTGTCCAAGCGGATGGACGCGTTGTGCACTCGGCGCAACTGCGCGACACACTCGCGAACCAGCTGGCGCATCTCAGTCCACTCCAGGCGCAGATTGAACAGATCGGACTCCAGGCTGGCTTCGGCCAGGAGGTCGGAGGCCATATCGATCACCTGGTTGGAGTTCTCTGCGATGGTCTGAATGAAGCGTTTCTGGTCGGGGTTGAGTGGGCCGGCGCTCTCATCGAGGAGCAGCTCGGCAGCGCCGCGTACGACGGTCAGGGGCGTACGTAACTCATGCGACAGCACGTTGGGGCGCCGCATCCTTTCCTCATGGAAGGTACGAAGGCGGGCGAGCTCTCCCCGGGTGCGTTGCAGGGAGCGTCGGTAGTGGAGCAGGAGCGCACTGCAGACGATCACAGCGAGAACGGCCGCGCACAGGGCTGCCGTGCACCACGCCATCGTTCGCCTCCCGATGCTGCTTGAGCTGTCGGAGCGAGTCGCAGCCGACAATGATCGACTTAGACTACTCCCGGCGTTGAGTTGCCGATCAGTACGGATGTGTTCATACGGTTCCTGCCGCCGGTGGTCGGCGCGTAGGGTGATGGCGCCAGCCGCACTGACCTGAGCCGACCTTCCTGGAGGAGACATGCCCGCTTTCCACGCGCCCACCGATCAGAGGACCGACAAGGCCGTCGCCGTCTTCATCGCCCCCGGGCTGGAGGAGGTCGAGGCACTGGCGACCGTGGACATCCTCTTCCGCGCCGGTATCCCCACGACGATGATCTCCGTGACTCCCGAGCGGGCCGTCGTCTCCTCCCACAACATCGTCGTCACCTGCGACCTCACCCTGGCCGAGGCGAACCTGGACGACTACGACATGCTCGTCCTGCCCGGCGGCATCCCCGGCACCCCCAACCTCAAGGCCGTCGAGCCCCTCATGGCCGCGGTCACCGAGCGGGTGCGCGCCGGCCGGCCCGTGGCCGCGATCTGCGCCGCCCCCTCAATCCTGGCCGAGCTGGGCCTGCTCGAGGGCCGCCAGGCGACGTCGAACCCCGGCTTCGTGGGCGTGCTCGCCGAGCACGGCGCGCAGGTCAGCCAGGCCGCCGTCGTGACCGACGGCCCCGTCATCACCTCCCGCGGCATGGGCACCGCCATCGACTTCGGCCTGGAGATCGTGCGCCACTACCTGGGCGAGGAGGCCGTCGACGACGTCAAGGCCAAGATCGTCTACCAGGGCTGAGCCCTCACCCCGGACTCCGACCACCCCCGACCGGCTCCCTCACTAAAGTCGCTGAGTGAGGGAGCCGACCTATGCGCTCTACGTCAGCTCCGCGGCGCACCTGCGGGCCTGAACGTGAACGAATGCGATACCGGCAACCGTCTGAATCAGCATGATGGCCATGGGGAACAGGATCGAGATCGTCTCATGCAGGGCCGCCTGAACGGCGAAGAGGACAGCTGAGTCGAGGAGGACCACACCCACTCCGATGGTGGCCGTCGCGCACCGGGCCTGCATCGTGTACCAGTTCTCCTCCGAGCGCAGCGCGATCTCGTAACGCACTCCCGTCCACGAGTTCGGCGGGAGCCTGCGCTTCGCCATCCGGCGTCCCAGCACCACGAGGAGGATGCCGGTCACGCTCAGGATCAGGCTCATGAGTACGGAGCACGCTGTCTCAACCATCGATGTCCCTCATCATCCGTCGCAGTGGTGGAGGTTCTCGGTTCCGGTGAGTTCTCTTTGAATAGTACGCCGCGAGGACGCACGGTGGGGTTCGCGGCCGCACCGTGGAGGTGCAGTCGGCGGGCCCTGAGGTGCGTCCTCGCGGCTCAATGGTGCGAATACGTGGTGAATGCGGATCAGGACTTTTTGGCGCTGCGGCGCCCCTTGGGGATGAGGGCGGCGACAACGAGCAGGGCCCCCAGACCCGCCAGACAGGCGATGGCCGTCGTCGTGAAGTCGAAGCGCAGTCCCAGGCCCGCCGCGATGAGCAGCCCACCCACCAGGAGCAGGAAGGCCCCCCACAGGAGAGTGGAGCCCTTGATGTCCTGGGGCGTTTGCGGGTGGTCCTGCTCAGTGACCGTCCCGGCGCTCCACACCGGGCTCGACGCCGAGGACGCAGGAGCCGAGCCCGTGGAGGCCGTCTCCGCGCCGGCGTCCTGAGAGGCGGGCAGTGGCATGGTGACCGGCTGAGTCTCCGGCTCAGCCGCGGGCTGAGTCACCGGTGAGGTCAGGGGCTGAGTGTCTCCGGCGGCCGGGAAGGGCCTGGTGGCGTCCTCGCCGGTCGCCTCGGTGCTGGTGCTGCCGGCGTCGTTGGGCGACGTCGTGGAAGAGGTGCTGCTCATGAGGGTCTCCTTGGGTGGGCCCGGGACGTGCCCGGGGAAGAGTTCTGGTGGCTGAGTCCGGCTCGCGGGCGCGATCAGCCGGCTGTCGGGGTGGCCGTGGCGGACTGCTTGGTGGGAGCCGGGGACGGTGTCGGGGTTGCCGATCCGGAGGGGCTCGGGCTCGCACTGGGCTGCGCGGAGCCCTGCCCGGACAGGGTCCTTTGCACGCAGGAGTCGTAGGAGGCGCGCTCCTTGGAGGTCAGGTCGGACAGGTTGCTCCACCCGACGTCCTCGCTGCGATCGTCCTCGTCCACGCTCTCGTGGGCCGTGCGGATGCAGGTCTCAGCGTCCTTGGCTGTGATGGCCTGGTGGTTCATGCCCGGAACCGGCAGGTCGTCGCCGTGGGCATTGCCCTTCTCGTCGAACCACGTGCTGACGATCCACACGGGCTCCTCGACGTTGCCGTACCAGGAGACGGTGTTGCTGCGCTCCTCGATGTTGATCGTCCCGGTGTCCACCGAGGCGTTGATGGTGATCTGCGGCCGCCCGTCATCGCTGCTGGGGGAGGTCAGGGTGCGCTTGGCGTTCAGCCCGCCGCTGGAGCTGGCGTAGGTGGTGATGCTCTTGCCGGTCACGTCGTGGCGACGCGGGCCCTCGTCGTCCTGATCCATCTGCCGGCCGTTGACGGTCCAGGCCCGGGCGACCTGTGAGTCGATCGCTCCCATGTCGACGTCGGCCCTGACCTCCACCCGCTGGTCGGTGTCGGTCTTGATGCGCAGGGTGCCGACGTCGAGGTGGGTGGTGATGGTGGAGAGCTTGCCGGCCTCCGTGGCGGGCATGCCGCGCAGATCCAGGGTGAGGTCACCAATGTCCTTGTTGCGGGTGACGCTGCCGCTGCTGGCCGATGCCGTCAGCTCCTGCCAGGTCACCGTGCTCGAGGTGGCGGTGGTTGCGTTCCTGAGGCTCTCGAAAGGCATGCGGGCCAGGCTCGTGGGGACGATAGACGCTGTGGCCAGAGCGGGGATGGCGACGACGAACAGGACCGGCCAGCCCAGCACCGTCATCCAGCCTCCGTGCCGACGACGCAGGCCACTGACGATGATGCCCGCTCCCAGGAGGGCGACCAGGATGCCGATGAGGATGAACTGACCCTGGAGCAGACCCAGGTGGTGGGTCACCGTGGCGTACCAGACGCCCGCCGCGGTCAGGAGTCCCAGGCCCAGGACCGCCAGCGACAGCGAGGAACCGGGGCCGGGGCGGCGCGGGCGGGCCGGGCGGGTCGGCACGGGCGGCTGCTGGTAGGACGGGTACTGCCGGTAGGAGCGGCTCTGCCAGCTCTGGCCGCCGGCCGGCTGGTTGAAGGCCGGGGCGCCGGAGCCGGGCGTTGAGGAGTCCCAGGCCGATGTGGAGCCCGCCGCCGGGGTGAAGCCCCCGGCCTGACCTGCAGGGCCGGCCTGGCTGCCGGGGCGGTTCCCCGGTGCCTGCGCGGTGCCGGCAGGGTAGGTCTGCCAGGGCTGGGGTCCCCGAGGGCCTCGAGCGGCCTTCCGGTTCGCGCTCCGGTTCTGGGCGCTGCGGATGAGGAAGACGATGGCCAGGACGATCAGCCCCAACCAGAACAGGGGCCACAGGGCGGCGGCGATCCCCGCGGTGCCCGCCTCATGGACGTACCAGTTGGGGATGAAACCGCTGCCGAATGTCGACATACCGATAATCGTCATCCCGATGGCGCCCGCCAGGCCCGCGTTGAAACGGCCGGAGAGGGCCTCCTCCAGGTGGATGCGCCCATCGGACTCCTCGGGCAGGAGGGCCCAGGCCAGGCCGTAGAGGACCAGTCCGACACCGGCGAAGAGCGAGAGCACCACCCACACGCAACGCACCAGGGTGGGGTCCAGGCCGAAGCGGTACGCCACGCCACCGGCCACGCCCGCGATCCAGCGCTCGTTGGTGCGCATGAGACCCGAGCCGCGCAGGGAGTCGAAGAAGCGGTGAGTTGAACCTCCCTGAGGCCCGGGCTGGGGGCCGCCGTACTGCTGGAAGGAGGGCGCGGGACCCGGCTGCGGTCCCTGCCGGGAATCGCGCTGGGCGCCGTCGGCACCCTGTGTGTTGGAAGAGGGGAAGGATGCGGAGGAGTCAGAGGAATCGGAACCGGTGGGGGAACCACCGTCAGACGGGGAAGTGGGCTTGTCGTTCATGTCAACAATTCTTCGCGTCCGTGGCCTGCGGCACGATCAGGGGAACCCCTGAATGATCCCGGATTGTCCCCCCAATCCCCCGGGGAACCCTCGGGGCGGCGACCCTGACGTGCCACGATGGTGCCATGACGACAGCTCAGCAGCGGGGTACGCAGCCCTCGCCGACCTCCGGCGGGCCCGCGTACTCCTGGAGCCCCCCGCGCCAGCTGCGGCGACGCCCCCCTCTGCGCCGCCTGCCCCACCAGCTGGGGCCGGAACCGGCCGACCTGTCCGTCGAGGCCGCCCGTATGCGCCGCCCCGCCCGCATCGCCGGCGTCTGCGCGGGACTGAGTCTCCACCTGGGCATCCCCGTGCGATACATCCGCGCGCTCATGGTCGTCCTGGCCCTCGGCGGCGGTGCAGGAGCCCTGCTTTACGCCCTGCTGTGGGCGACCCTCCCCGGGGAGAACGGCCCGGCGGGCGAGGATTCCGCCTCGGCGGTCTCCCGTGCCCGCCTGGCGGCTCGCCTCAGGAGTGGGAGAGGTACCGCAGGGTCTCGGGCCGACGGCGGAGCCCCCCTGGGCCTGTCACAGACGGTCCTCGACGGCGGCGCACTCCTCCTGGCGGCCCTGTTCCTGGCCGCCTGGCGTTTCGGGCTGCTGGACCGGATCGGTGCGGTGGGAGTCATCGTCGTCGTCATCGCCGGGGCGGCTCTGGCCTGGTCACAGATGGACAACCTGGTCGGCCCCGACCGCAACCTGAGCGCTGTCCTGCGGGTGGCGGGCGGGGTGTGCCTGGCCGTCGTCGGCATCCTGGTGTGGGTGGCCGCCGACAGCACCCCCTACAAGCTCATCTCCGGGCTCCTCACCGGAGGGGCGCTCGTGGTGGGCATCGGCGTGGTCCTGGCACCCCTGTGGCTGCGGACCAACCGGGCCCTGGCCGACACCCGTGCCGCCGAGATCCGTGAGACCGAGCGCGCCGACATCGCCGCCCACCTGCACGACTCCGTCCTCCAGACCCTCACCCTCATCCGCAAGCGCGCCGACGAGCCCGAGACGGTGGCCCGCCTGGCCCGCTCCCAGGAGCGCGAGCTGCGCGCCTGGCTCTACACCGACCGCCCCGCGCCGGGCACCTCCGTGGCCGACGCCTTCACCGACCTGGCCGGAGAGATCGAGGACCGCTACGGCGTGGCCGTCGACGCCGTGTGTGTCGGCGACCGGGCCCCCGACCGCGACACCGAGGTCATCGTCGCCGCCGCCCGCGAGGCCCTGTCCAACGCGGTGCGCCACGGCGCCCCACCGGTCTCCCTCTACGTCGAGGCCGGGGAGGAGGGCCTGGAGGTGTTCGTGCGCGACCACGGCCCCGGCTTCGACCTCGATGCCATCGCCGAGGACCGCCACGGCGTGCGCGAGTCCATCATCGCCCGCATGGAGCGCCACGGCGGCAGCGCCCGGGTGCGCCGCATGTCCACCGGCACCGAGGTGGCACTGACTCTCCCCATGCGAGCCCACTGAGCCGTCTATCGTTGCTTTGTCTCCTTGGGCCTCACCCGCCCCCTCGCTCCTCGATCACCCCACGTCACCACCAGGAAGACCCCATGGCTGACACGCCCGCCACCACCACAGACAACCAGCCGTCCGGAGAGGCGAGCGCGCCCCTGCGGGTCCTGGTCGTCGACGACCACGCCCTGGTCCGCTCCGGGGTGCGCTCCGAGCTGACCGCCCACGCCCCCGACCTGGACGTCATCGCCGAGGCCGACGACGTCGAGGGCGCCATCGCCGCCGTCCACGCCCTGCGGCCCGACGTCGTCCTGCTCGACGTCCACCTGCCCGGCGGCAACGGCGGGGGAGGGGCCGAGGTCGTCGCCTCCTGCCACGACGTCCCCGAGACGCGCTTCCTGGCCCTGAGCGTCTCGGACGCCAGCGACGACGTCGTCGGCGTCATCCGGGCCGGCGCCCGCGGCTACGTCACCAAGGCGATCTCAACCGAGGACCTGGCCCAGGCCGTGCGGCGCGTGGCCGCCGGAGACGCCGCCTTCTCCCCGCGCCTGGCCGGATTCGTCCTGGACGCCTTCGGTGCCGGGACGGGCGAGGTGGCCGTGGCCGACACCGAGCTCGACCGCCTCTCGGCGCGCGAGCGGGAGGTCATGCGACTCATCGCCCGCGGCTACACCTACAAGGAGTGCGCCTCCGAGCTGTTCATCTCGGTCAAGACCGTCGAGACCCACGTCTCCGCGGTCCTGCGCAAGCTCCAGCTGTCCAACCGCAACGAGCTCACCCGCTGGGCCGTGGCCCGCCGCATCGTGTAGGGCCCGATGTCGTCCCGGGCTCATCCCGGAAGCGGACCGGGGGGCGCCGGTGAGGGGAACCCGTTCAGGTGACGGTCCGGCATCGCGTCGGGGCCCACACCTCCGCACTGTCCCGCCACCGACCCGATCCGTGGCAGGATGCGGGACGTGAGCCACCCCCCGCAGCCCTCCGCGAGCACCGCTCATCCCCACCCCGACCCCCTCCGACCGGCCTGCGATCACCTGCGCGCAGGCGGGCTCGTCATCCTGCCCACGGACACCGTCTACGGCATCGGGTGCAACGCCGCCGACGCCGGGGCGGTCGAACGGCTGCTGGCCGCCAAGGGGCGCGGACGCCAGATGCCCCCGCCGGTCCTCGTGTCCGACCCCGCCGACCTGACCGGGATCGTCACCCAGGTGCCGGAGGCCGCCCGGGCCCTCATGGAGGCCTTCTGGCCGGGGGCACTGACCCTCATCCTGGAGGCCGATGCGGCCCTCACCTGGGACCTGGGGGAGACCGGCGGCACCCTCGCCGTGCGCATGCCCGCCCATGAGCTCGCCCGGGGCCTCCTGCGCCGCAGCGGCCCGCTGGCCGTCACCTCCGCCAACCCCACCGGTGCCCCGCCCGCCACCGACGCCGCCTCCGCCCGGGCCGCCTTCCCCGGCCGGGTCCGGAGCGTCGATGAGCTCGCGCCGGATGGTGAAGCCGCCGGCGCCGACTGGCGCGAGGACATCCTGCTGCTCGACGGCGGAGCCACACCGGGACCGGTTCCCTCCACCATCGTCACCCTCGCCGGGGAGCACGCCCGCGCCCCCCGGATCCTGCGCCAGGGGGTCCTGGCGCTCGCGGACCTGGAACGGGTGGCCGGCGTCGCCCTGTCCGACGGGACGGCAGGCGCGGGGCGCGGCAGGACGGGGGCGGGCGCGTGAAGGTCTACCTCCTGGTCATGGCCATTGCTGCGGCGACCACCTACGTGGCCGTGCCGATCATCCGGCACATCGCCCTGGTGGGTAACGCGCTGACCCCCGTGCGGGCCCGCGATGTCCACTCCACGCCCATCCCGCGCCTGGGCGGCGTGGCCATGTTCTTCGGCCTGTTCTCCGCAATCTCCGTGGCCTCCACGATCCCCTACCTCTCCGACGTCATCGACTCCAGTGCCTGGGCGGTGGTCCTGGGGGCGGGACTGGTCTGCCTGCTCGGCGTCGTCGACGACCTGTGGGAGCTGGACTGGATGACCAAGCTCGCCGGCCAGATCCTGGCCGCCGGCGTCATGGCCTGGCAGGGCGTCCAGCTCCTCACCTTCCCCGTGGCCGGGCTGACGATCGGCTCCTCGCGTCTGTCCCTTATCTCCACCGTCATCGTCGTGGTGGCCGCCATCAACGCCGTCAACTTCGTCGACGGGCTCGACGGGCTCGCGGCCGGCATCATCGGGATCGGCTCGACCGCCTTCTTCCTCTACACCTACGTCCTGACCCGCGCCACGAGCCCGGGCTCCTACAGCTCCCTGGCCGCCACCATCGTGGCCGCGCTGATCGGCGTGTGCGTGGGCTTCCTGCCCCACAACTTCAACCCCGCCACCATCTTCATGGGCGACTCCGGGGCGATGCAGCTGGGACTGGTCTCGGCCGCCTCCACCATCATCGTCACCGGGCAGATCGACCCCGGCAGCTTCGACGGCTCGCGCGCCCTGCCCGCCTTCATGCCGATCCTCCTGCCGTTGGCGGTCCTCCTGCTGCCACTGACCGACATGATGATGGCGATCGTGCGCCGCACCCGGAAGGGGCTGAGCCCCACCCACCCCGACCGCATGCACATGCACCACCGGCTCCTGGCGGCCGGGCACTCCCACCGCCGCGCGGTGCTGGTCATGTATCTGTGGGCGGCGGTCGCCTCCTTCCCCGTGGCCGCCATGGCCTTCTTCCCCCTGCCCTGGGTGCTGGCGGGGCTTGCCATCTCGGTGCTGTTCGCCTTCGTCGTCACCGTTGACCTCATGCCCGGGGTGCGCCACGGCCTGCGCTCGGCGCTGCGCCGTCACCAGGACCGCCAGGAGCAGCGGATCGTCATCTCCCGCAACGTCTCAGGAACTGGTGAGGTGACGCGCCCGGCCGAGGGGCAGGCGCCGCAGGGGAACGCCCTGCAGGCGTCGCCCGGCTCGCCTGAAAGGACCCGCCAGTGAGCCAGACGCCTCCCACGAACGCCCGCGCACTGCGCCAGGCCTCAGCGAGGCTGCGCCGAATCCTCGCCGTGGCCACCGTGCTTCTGGTGGCCGGTGAGGCCCTGTGGTGCCTCATCGGCGGAGCCCGCGGCGCCGTGGACCGGCCGCTGGGCACGCTGCTGGCCGCAGTGGTGACGACGACGCTGCTCCTGGCCGCAACCTGGTGGTTCCTGGACCGCATGGTCCATTCCGACACGGGGGGCCTGGTGGTCTGGGTGGCAGGAGGGTACCTGGGGAAGATCGCGCTCCTGGCGGCTGGGCTCCTGGGAGGCAGGGCCCTGGGATGCGACACCAGAGTGATTGGAGTCTCACTCATTGTAGCGATCCTGGTGGGTATGTTCGCCGAGGCGACCGTCCTGGCACAGGCGCGAATCCTTGCGGTGGAGCCGAAGAAGGGGGAGTCGGCGGACCGCCCCTGACCGGTGGGCGGGACCGGTCGTAGGGCCGGGTGGCTGCAGCGGGCCACCACGAGGTGTCCCGTTTGCTTCGTGAGAACCCTGTGAGGCGCTAGCATGGCCCGTGATTAGTAGGCCTGTGCGGACAGGCCTCGAAGCGTGAGAGACATTGGGAGGATCTCCTGTCTACCAACACCGTCACCGAGAACGGCACGGCAGCCGACGATGTCGCCGTGCCGCGGACGGCTGACGCCAAGCCGTTCACCAAACCGCTGTGGTACTGGGTGCTCCTGATCGTCCTGGTCGCTGTCATCGCACTGACCGCGGTGCCCGCCTTCACTCAGCACCCGCACTCGCCCAGCGTCGAGGACTTCTTCCCTGAGGCGCTCTTCGGTGAGGGCACCTTCTTGGAGTTCAACCGCCTCACCTTCGTCCGCCTGGTCATGGGGGGACTCCTGTGCCTGACCCTGGGACTGGCTGCCGCCCGCAGCTTCAGGCTGGTTCCCGGGCGCGGCCAGGCCCTGCTGGAGATCGTCGCCGACTTCGTGCGCAGCAATGTGGCCTTCACGCTTATGGGCAACAAGAACGGCCGCCGTTTTGCCCCGCTGCTGGGCACCCTCTTCCTGGGCGTGCTCGCCATGAACCTCTCCGGCGTCATCCCGGGCCTCAACATCGCTGCCTCTTCGGTGGTTGCCGTGCCCATGGTGTTCGCGGCCCTGACCTACATCACCTTCATCGGGGCGGGCATCAGGGAACAGGGGGTCGGGCACTTCTTCGCCTCCCAGCTCATGCCGCCGGGCCTGCCCAAGGTGATGTACCTGCTCATCACCCCCATCGAGTTCCTCTCGAACTTCATTGTGCGGCCGGTGACGCTCACCCTGCGTCTGCTGTGCAACATGGTCTCCGGGCACATGCTGCTCGGCATGACCTTCTTCGGCACTACCAGCCTGCTTCTTCACCTCCAGGCCTCCTCGACGCTCAGCCTCCTGACCGGCGCGTCCATGATCGTGGTGACCCTGTTCGAGGTGTTCGTGGCGGTGCTGCAGGCCTACATCTTCACCATCCTCAGCGCCGTCTACATCAAGCTCTCCATCGAGGCTCACTAGACGTCACGGTGCGTCGCCTCAAGCCTCTTTCCACCGCCCCCACCTGCGCCATCCGGCGCCAGAAAGAAGGAACCACATATGACCTCCGCTGCTCTCGCATACGTCGGCTACGGCCTGGCCACGCTCGGCCCGGGCATCGGCATCGGCATCATGGTTGGCAAGACCCAGGAGGGTACGGCCCGTCAGCCCGAGGTGGCCGGGCGCCTGTTCACCAACATGATCATCGGTGCGGGCATGGTCGAGGCCCTGGCCCTCATCGGCTTCGTTATCCCGTTCGTTGTCAAGTGATGCTTCCCCTGGCTGCCGAGGGCGGGCAGGGCGGAGGCACAGCCTTCATCCTGCCCCCGCTCTATGAGATCTTCTGGGCGGCGATCGTCCTCCTGCTCATCCTCCTGGTGGTGGGCCGCTACGCCCTGCCCCGGCTCTACGCCGTGCTGGACGAGCGCGCCCAGCGCATCCAGGAGGGCCTCGACCTGGCCGACAAGGCCAAGCAGGACCAGGCCGACGCCGAGAAGCGCGCCACCCGGCTCGTGGACGAGGCCCGTCGCGAGGCCGCCCGCATCCGAGACAACGCCCAGGGCGAGGCCAAGGAGATCATCGCCAAGGCCCGCACCGACGCCCAGGCGGAGGCCGCCGGCATCATCGAGGGCGCCCAGCGTCAGATCCTGGCCGAGAAGCAGGCCGCACAGATCTCGCTGCGCACCGACGTCGGCATGCTCGCCTCCACCCTGGCCGAGCGCATCGTCGGTGAGCAGCTGAGCGACACCGCCCTGTCCGAGCGGGTCATCGACCGCTTCCTCGACGAGCTCGAGACCATGGAGCCGGTCGAGGGACTCGACACCGGCGCCGCCTCCTCTGCGGAGGCGACGCGGTGAGAACAGGAACTGCCGCCACCCGTGAGACCGTGAGCCAGGCCTGGAGCCCGGTGCTCACGGCCGCGGGCGTCGAGGGCCAGGAGCTGGGGCGCCAGATCCTCGCCCTGGCTCACCAGGTCGCCGTCCACTCGCTGCCCGCTCCGCTGACCGACCCGGGCCGCGAGCCCGAGGACAAGGTGGCCCTGGCCCGCCGGCTCTTCACCGGCACCGTGGACGAGCGCGTCGTCGACCTGCTCAGCGCCATGGTCCGTGGCCGCTGGTCCAAGGCAGTCGACCTGGTCTCCGCCCTCCACGACCTGGGCATCGAGGCGATCCTCGCCGGCGCCCACGCGGGCGGCTCGGCGGAGGAGATCGAGCAGCAGCTCTTCGAGGTCCACGAGCAGATCGCCGACAACCGCGAGCTGCGCGAGGCCCTGACCCCCTCACGGCGCACCAGCACCGAGGCCCGGGTCCGCCTGGCCGAGGCCGTCTTCGCCCCCCACATCAGCGCCCCCGCCATGAGCCTGGTGGACTGGTGCGTGCGGCACCACGCCGAGGGCGGACCGCTGCGCAACCTGCGCCGCGTCGTCGAGCTGGCCGCCGAGATGCGCCGGCGCACCATCGTCGACGTCGTCACCGCCATCCCCATGACCTCGGCTCAGGAGGAGCGCCTGCGCACCATCCTGGAGCGCCGCCTGGGTACCAGGATCGACCTCAACTGCGAGGTCGACTCCGCGGTCATCGGCGGAGCCCGCATCTCGACGCGGAACTACGTCATGGACCGCACCGTGCGCAGCGCCGTCGCCGAGCTGCGCACCCGCCTTGCGGGCTAGCCCGCTCATCGCACGCCGACCCACAACTTCACCACCCCACCCCGCGCCGTCGTCGCTCACGCCCAGCGCCGCCGGCCCCCAGAACGCAACCAGCAAGGAGACGAGATGGCAGAGCTGACCATCAGGCCCGAGGAGATCCGCTCGGCCCTGAACGAGTTCGCCGAGTCCTACAAGCCCGCCGAGGTCGCGGCCGAGGAGGTCGGGCACGTCGTCTTCGCCGCTGACGGCATCGCGCACGTCGAGGGCCTGCCCGGCGTCATGGCCAACGAGTTGCTCACCTTCGAGGACGGCACCGCCGGCTTGGCCATGAACCTCGAGGAGCGCCGGATCGGCGTCGTCGTCCTGGGCTCCTTCGACGGCATCGACGAGGGCCAGGTCGTGCGCCGCACCGGCGAGGTCCTCTCCGTGCCCGTGGGCGACGCCTACCTGGGCCGCGTCGTCGACCCGCTGGGCCGGCCCATCGACGGCCTGGGTGAGATCGAGGCCGAGGGGCGCCGCGCCCTGGAGCTCCAGGCCCCCGGCGTCATGGCCCGCAAGTCCGTCCACGAGCCCCTCCAGACCGGGCTCAAGGCCATCGACTCGATGATCCCGATCGGCCGCGGCCAGCGCCAGCTCATCATCGGTGACCGCCAGACCGGCAAGACCGCCATCGCCCTGGACACCATCCTCAACCAGAAGGAGGCCTGGGAGTCCGGCGACCCGAACAAGCAGGTGCGCTGCATCTACGTGGCCACCGGCCAGAAGGGCTCCACCATCGCCGCCGTGCGCGCCACCCTGGAGGAGCGCGGCGCCCTGGAGTACACCACCATCGTGGCCTCCCCGGCCTCCGACCCGGCCGGCTTCAAGTACCTGTCGCCCTACACGGGCTCGGCCATCGGCCAGCACTGGATGTACCAGGGCAAGCACGTCCTCATCGTCTTCGACGACCTGTCCAAGCAGGCCGAGGCCTACCGCGCCGTCTCCCTGCTGCTGCGCCGTCCGCCGGGCCGCGAGGCCTACCCCGGTGACGTCTTCTACCTCCACTCGCGCCTGCTGGAGCGCTGCTCCAAGCTCTCCGACGAGCTGGGGGCGGGCTCCATGACCGGGCTGCCAATCATCGAGACCAAGGCCAACGACGTCTCGGCCTACATCCCCACCAACGTCATCTCCATCACCGACGGGCAGATCTTCCTCCAGTCCGACCTGTTCAACGCCGACCAGCGCCCCGCCGTCGACGTCGGCATCTCCGTGTCCCGCGTGGGCGGCGCCGCCCAGGTCAAGGCCATGAAGAAGGTCGCCGGAACCCTCAAGATCACGCTGGCGCAGTACCGCTCCATGCAGGCCTTCGCCATGTTCGCCTCCGATCTGGACGCCGCCACCCGTGCCCAGCTCACCCGTGGCGAGCGCCTCATGGAGCTGCTCAAGCAGCCCCAGTACACGCCCTACCCGGTGGCCGAGCAGGTCGCCAGCGTCTGGGCCGGCACCAAGGGCTACCTCGACGACATCGACGTCTCCGACGTCCTGCCCTTCGAGGCCGCCTTCCTGGACCACCTGCGGCGCAACACCGACATCCTCGACACCATCGAGTCCACCGGCCAGCTGCCCGACGAAACCGAGGAGGCCCTGGTCAAGGCCGTCGAGGCCTTCCGGCGCACCTTCGCCTCCGGTGAGCAGATGCTGGGCGCCCAGGTCGCCGAGCCCGAGGAGGAGCCCGCCGCCGAGAGGACCACCGAGCAGCTCGTGGTCAAGAGGGGCTGACGTGGCAGGAAACCAGCGCGTCTACAAGCAGCGCATTCGATCGACCCAGACCCTCCAGAAGGTGTTCCGGGCGATGGAGCTCATCGCCTCGTCCCGGATCGGGCAGGCGCGCCGCAACGCGCAGGAGGCCTCGCCCTACGATCACGCCCTGAGCCAGGCGGTGGCCGCGCTGGGAACCTACTCCCGCTTCGAGCACCCCATCACCCAGGAGCGCACCGACACCAAGCGCGTGGCGATCCTCGTGGTCACCTCCGACCGCGGCATGGCCGGCGCCTACTCGGCCACCATCCTGCGCGAGACCGGCCGCCTCATCGAGGAGCTGGTCAAGGACGGCAAGGAGCCGGTGATCTTCACCTTCGGCCGGCGCGCCCAGAGCTACTTCAGCTTCCGGGGCACGCCGATCGAGTTCTCCTGGACCGGGCAGTCGGACCGCCCCAGCGACGAGGCCATCGAGGAGGTGGCCACCACCCTGCTGGACTACTTCCTCCAGCCGGCCGAGGCCGGCGGCGTCGCCGAGGTCCACATCGTCTTCACCCGCTACGTCTCGATGGTCTCCCAGGTTCCCGAGGTGCGTCGCATGCTGCCGCTCAAGGTGGTCGACGTCGAGGGGGCCGGTGAGCTCGACGACGCCGGCAACGAGGCCCTGGAGAAGGAGCTGGTGGCCAAGCACGG
>ERZ773007.331-NODE-331-length-23897-cov-4.596678_pt1 | contig 23897 bp, 21 predicted proteins | sample MGYA00580665_ERZ773007 | MGnify/ENA primary metagenome ERZ773007 (study PRJEB29015, sample SAMEA2738122) | human oral metagenome | biome: human oral; feature: human-associated habitat; material: saliva | place: China | collected 2167 ... | reverse complement strand
GCAAGGAGATGCAGCAGGATGTACCCCGGGCTGCGCAGCACCGTGAAGATGAGGAATCGCCGCTCGATCCAGCGGGACGGAACCAGCGCCCAGTCGATGTACTTCGTCGATACCCTGAGATCTCCCCGCATGAGATTAGCGCTCTCCAGAACCCGGGCTCAGAGGGTGATGATGACGGTGGCGGCGGCGAAGACGACGCCGTAGGCCAGCTCCAGCAGGCCGGCGTCACGCAGGGAGGCAATAAGAGCGCGCCCCCGGGCGCCGGAGCGGACCGGCGCGGTGGCCCGGCGCACCAGTGGCAGGAGCAGGAGCGGCGCCGCCAGCGCGATGACCAGGGTCAGCAGCGGGCTGACGTGCCCACCGCCATCGACGGGGCTGGCCGAACCGGTCTCGCGAGCCCACACCAGGGCGACCGGCCCCAGCAGCAGAGGCACGTGAAGCATGAGGGAGAAGACGCGCCGGGCGCCCTCCTCCCCCAGGCGGACGGCCAGGGTCATCTTGCCGTGGGCGGGATCAGTGTCGATGTCGCGTAAGTTGTTGACCATGAGCAGGGAGCAGGCGAGTAGGCCGATCCCGCAGGCCGAGGGCCACAGCCACCCCGGCACCGTGCCGGCCTGGACGTAGGTGGTGCCCACCGTGGCCACCAGGCCGAAGAAGACGAAGACGAAGACCTCCCCCAGGCCGGCGTAGCCGTAGGGGTGGGAGCCTCCGGTGTAGAACCAGGCGGCCGCGATCGCCGCGGCCCCGACGGCGAGCAGCCACCACTGGCCGCTGAGGACCACGAGTGCCAGGCCCAGGAGGGCTCCGATCCCGAAGCAGCCGAAGGCGGCGAGCTTGACGGTGCGGGAGGCGACCTGCCCGGAGGCGGTCAGGCGCGGCGGCCCGGTGCGATCGTCGTCGGTGCCGCGCACGCCGTCGGAGTAGTCATTGGCCAGGTTGCAGCCGATCTGCAGCGCCAGGGCCACGCCCGCGGCCAGCAGGCTCCGCAGCACTGAGAGCTCCCCCATCGCGGCGGCCGCCCCGGCGCCCAGGATGACGGGGGCGACGGCGGCCGGCAGGGTGCGCAGTCGCACCACCTCCCCCCAGCTGGTGGCGCGGGGGCCGCTGTCCTGCGCGTGCTCGCCGTTCTCGCCGCTCACGGCTTCCTCCGATCCTCTCGCAGTGCTCTAGGGTAGGCGGCAGTGACCCTACCAGCGCCGTGGCCCTCACCGGTGCGAGCGCCTGAGCCACACCTCGGCCGGTAAGGCAGCCGGCACCGCGATCGCCAGAAGGACCTCCGTGAGACACCCCGATCCCCGCCCTCGCACTCCTTCACCCATGCCTGCGCCCGTGGCGGCTGAGCCCACGGCACGCGAACGCGCCCTGGGAGCGCTGACCGGGCTGGCCCTGGGCGACGCACTGGGAATGCCCACCCAGTCGATGAGCCCGGCACAGATCCGCCGGTGCTACGGCGAGATCACCGGGCTGCGAGACGCCGTCGCCGAGCAGCCCATCGCCCCCTCAGTACCTGCCGGCAGCGTCACGGATGACACCGAGCAGGCTCTCATCCTGGCCGGTCTCCTCATCGACGGTGGCGGCCGCATCGACCCCCACCAGCTCGCCGATGCCCTCCTGCGCTGGGAGGACGATATGCGCGCCCGTGGGTCCCTGGACCTGCTGGGGCCCTCCACCAAGCTCGCTCTGGAGCGGGTGCGCGCCGGGGCGGACCCGCACTGCACCGGCAGACAGGGCACCACCAACGGCTCCGCGATGCGGGTGGCCCCGGTGGGCATCGCCTTCTCCCTGAGTGCCGACGGCGACGCGCTGGCCCGGGCCGTTCAGGCCTCCTGCCTGGTCACCCACGACACCCGGCAGGGCTTCGAGGCCGCTGGGCTCCTCGCCGCAGCGGTCAGCGCGGCCATCGACGGCGTCGACGCGGTGGGTGCGTTGGAGGCGGCGCTGGACTTCGTGGCCGCCCACCCCGAGGCGGGCCACTGGACGGAGAAGGCCTCCGTTGCCGCCCGCACCCGCCTGGCCCTGGAGACGAGTCGCGACCTGCACGGGGAGGCCCTGGCCGAGCATCTGCGCACCTACGTCGGAACGTCGGTGGAGTCGGCCGAGTCGGTCCCCTGCGCGCTGGTGATCGTGCGGGAGTTCGCGCAGCGGCCCCTGGACGGACTGTGCTTCGCCGCTGAGCTCGGGGGAGATACTGACACCATTGCCGCGATGGCCGGTGCGGTCCTGGGAGCGAGCTCACCCCACCTTCTTCCCGCCGAGCCGGTCCGTCAGGTACTGACGCGCTCCAGTCTGAGGCTCGCCCCGGTCTGCGAGGCGCTGCTGGCGCTCCGTGGCGGTATCGGGCGCTCCCGGAAGGCCTCTCCGGAGCGGAGGCGGGCATGATGGGACGGGTCATTCACACCGGTCAGGTCGTCATCGACCTGACCTTGCGCATCGAGGCGATTCCCGAGCCCGGCGGTGACGTGTTCGCCGACGAGTCCTCCATGGCGGTCGGCGGCGGCTTCAACGTACTGGCCGCCGCCCGCCGGATGGGGGTCGAGACCCTGTACGCCGGGCCGCTGGGCGAGGGGCCCTTCGCCGAGGCGGCCCGACGGGCCCTGGAGGAGATCGGGGTGGATCATGTCGGCCCGGTCGCAGCCGGCGACCAGGGCTACTGCGTGGCCATGACCGATGCGAGGGCCGAGCGCACCTTCATCTCCACCTGCGGGGCCGAGACTCGTGGCCCGGCGGATGCCTTCGACCACCTGGAGGTGAGCGGCGACGACGTCGTCTACCTCTCCGGCTACTCCCTGGCCGATGAGGCCTCCAGGGTGGCGCTGGAGCGGTTGGCCGGGAGACTGACCAAGGCCCGAGCGGGGTGCACGGCACTGTTCGACGTCTCCCCCATGGTTGGTTCGGTCCCCATGAGCTCGCTGGAGCACCTCGGTGCGCTGGGGCCCGTCTGGTCTCTCAATGAGCGTGAGGCCGGGCTGCTCGCCGACCGCCTGGAACTGCGGGTGGAGGCCGGTGACCACGCGGGCGTCTGCGAGGCACTATCGGGTCGGCTCGGCACCGTGCTGGTGCGGGTCGGGGAGCAGGGCTCCTGGTTCTCCGACGGTGGCGCGGCGCGCCATACCCCAAGCATCCCGGTGACGCCGGTGGACACCAACGGGGCCGGTGACGCGCACTCCGGTGTCCTGGCCGCGGCCCTGGCCCGGGGCGTCGACCTGACGACGGCGCTGCGCTGGGCGAATGTGGCCGGAGCCTTGACCGTGACGCACTTCGGCCCGGCCACCTGCCCGACTGAGGCGGAGATCAGGGCTCTGGTGTAGAAGGCTCCGGGGTCACACCTGTCGTGGTCGCGGCGAGGAGCCGGGCGACCTCGCGCCGGTCGACCTTCCCGCTGGGGCGCAACGGCAGGGCCTCCAGGACGACGACCCGTTTGGGGGCGTGGGCGCCGTCCAGCCGGCCGCGGGCGGCCTCGCGCAGGGCGGCGCCGTCCCGCCGCCTCAACCCGCCCGGCCCCCTCCCCGTCTCAAGCACGACGGCGGCAACGACGGTGCTTCCCCACTGCTCGTCGGGCAGGCCGACGACGCAGGCCTCGGCCACGCCGTCGATACAGGTGAGGGCCTCCTCCACGTGGCGGGGCTCGACCTTGACGCCCCCGGTGATGATGACGTCGTCCAGGCGGCCCAGGACCTCCAGGCGCCCGTCGGGGTGCAGCCGGCCGCGGTCGGAGGTGGCCAGGACGCGCCTGGTGCCGCTGCGGTGGAATCCCTCGCCGTCATCTGGTCCGCCACCGGGACTGCCTGCGGGGCTGTGGCCGGGGGTGTGGAGGTAGTCCTCGGCCAGGACGGGACCGGAGATGAGGATGCGGCCGGCGCCCTCGGCGTCAGGGGCCTGGATGGCGATCTCGACCCCCTCCAGGGGGCGGCCGTTGTAGACGCAGCCCCCGCCGGTCTCGCTCATGCCGTAGGTGGTGACCACGGTGACGCCCGCCCCGCGAGCCCGGGCCAGCAGCGCGGGGTCTGCGGCGGCGCCGCCCAGGAGGACGGCGTCGGCTCCTGCCAGGGCCCGGCGGGCCTGCGGGTCCTGCAGGACGCGCACCAACTGGGTGGGGACCAGAGAGACGTAGAGCCGACAGGCGGCCGCCCCGGTGGACCGGCGCGCCGAGCTCAGGGCCTCCGCGAGCGCCGCCGGGCTGAATCCTGCGCTCGTGTCGACCACGATGGGCTCGGTTCCTGCGTCCAGGGAACGGATGAGGATCTGCAGGCCGGCGACGTGGTGGGCCGGCAGGGGCAGGAGCCAGGTTCCCGGGCCGCCGAGGCGCGCGTGGGTGGCGCGGGCGGAGGCCATGAGGGCGGCGGCGCTCATGGCGATGAGTCGGCCGGTACCGGTGGTGGAGCCCGACGTGCGCAGGATGAGGTCTGTGCGTGCGGGGACGCGGGTGATGCGGCGGGCCAGGTCGGACCGGACCTGCCCCTCGTCCTCCCCGGGGGCGATGGGGCCGAGCAACGGCTGTGGCGAGCCCGTCCGGTGCTCCCCGTCCTCGGCGGTGGGGGCGGGGAGTCCATCGCGGGTGGTGAGCAGGCCGCGCAGGGCCAGGCGTTCGGCGAGGGCGGTGCGCAGGGCGGCGACGTCGTCGGGGGCGGTTCCGCCGGTCAGGAGGCGGAGGGCGGGCGGGGCGGGCACCCCACGATCGTGCCACGGCCCGGGTCGGCTGGGGATGAGGCGGGGGCACCGAGGGGCACCGAGAGGGTTCGGGCAGGTGCGGGGTCTGCGGGGCTCTCCGGCTCGGTTAGGGTTGGTCCATGCGTATCGTCCTCATCGTCCTGGTGTTCGCTCTGACGCTGTACGCCCTGTTGGACTGCGCACGCACGCCGGATGAGAGCATGCCGGCGCGGATGCCGAAGTACCTGTGGATCACCCTGGTCGTGCTGTTCCCGACCATTGGCCCGATCGCCTGGATCATCTTCTCGCGGGTCAAGGCCGCTGAGGAGCGCGGCGGCTACGTCGAGCCCACCGTGTGGTCCTCCAAGGAGGGCACGACCTTCCGTCGCCCGCAGCGTCCCCGGCCCATGGCTCCCGACGACGACCCGGAGTTCCTCAGGGACCTGGAGCAGGACATCCGTCGTCGCAAGCACCACCCGCAAGAGCCCACCGGCGCTCCCGAAGCCAGCAATGACGGAGCTGACGAGGATCCTGAGGCCGGCGAGACGGGCGGGACCGACCGCTCCGGGACCGACTCGCACTGACCAGCGCTGACGGGTGCGCTCCGGCCCGGCCTCTGCGCTCTGTTCTCAGGGCAGGGCGGGGCGGGCCTGGGGCCAGGGGGTGGTGTCGACGTCGTAGCCGTGGGCGGCGGCGTGGATGAGCCAGTCACCGGGGATCCAGGTGCGCCCGACGAGCTGGGGGTGCTCGGGCATGTAGCGCACCGACCACAGGATGAGGACGAGCTCGGCCCACTGGGCCCGGATCTTCAGGCGCACCGAGCCGGAGGCGTTGGCGGCGGCGATGACGATCTCACCGGTGGCGGTGAGCTGGACCTCCTGGATGTCGGCGTAGGAGATGGGCATGACGCCCTCCCCCGTGCCCAGGTAGATGCCGTGGGTGGACACACTCAGGCGGGCGCTGGCCAGGTGGCGCCACTTCTCGACGGCGTCGGCCTCGGCGGCGCGTCGTCTCCGGTGGTTGAGGTAGGCCTGTCCGCCGAAGAAGGCGGCCGTCAGGGCCAGGCCGACGGGGCCGCCCGCCAGGAAGAAGCCCCGGGAGGGGTTGTAGGCGGCGTCCCCGCGCCGCCACATGAGCAGCTCGGCGTCGCAGGTAGCCAGCATGACCTCCCCGGATCCCAGGGCGGGGCGCACGGGGTCGATGGTCGGTGAGACCGGGTTGGGGCGGCGGCCCTGGCGGGTGGCGGTCAGGACGGCGGCGGTGTGCCACCACACGAAGTCCTGTCCGGTCCAGGGGCGGCGCGGGGCGGGGCGGGCGCGGCCGGGGCGGCTGACTTCACCGGTTGGGCCGGTGCGCACGACCTCGCCGCCGAGCGGGCGCGAGGGCGGCTGCTGGGTCACCGGGCCGCCTCGACGTGCCCGGCGGGACTGACAGGTCTGGCAGAGCTGCCGGGGCTGCCGGGGCTGACACTGCCCGCGGTCTGGGCGGAGGAGGTGCCGGGCACCATGTCGCGGGCTTGTCGCAGCAAGTCGCCGGCCGGCTCCCAGTAGGCCAGCCCCACCAGGGTGCGGTCCTCGAAGGTCAGGGAGGTCAGGGAGGCCAGGGCGCACTGGCGGCGGCGCGGGTCGTGGGCCAGGGGGCGGCCCTCCAGGAAGAGGCGCAGCGACCAGACGGGAAGCTGGTGGGAGACGAGGAGCGCCTCGTGGCCCTCGGCGAGGTCGAGCGCGGAGACGACGGCGCCGCGCATGCGCTCGACGATCTCCCGGTAGGGCTCGCCCCAGGAGGGGCGCAGCGGGTTGACGTAGCTGGACCAGTAGGTGGGGTGGGCCAGGATCCAGCGGTTGCGGTTGACGGCCACGCCCTCGAAGGAGTTGCCGGCCTCGATGAGTCGGGGATCCGTCGTCGGCGCCAGGCCGAAGGCCGCGGCCGTGGGGGCGCCGGTCTCCCGGGCCCGCTCCAGGGGCGAGGTGACGACCTGGGTGATGTCGTGCCCGGAGGCGGACAGGACGTCGGCGACCTGCTGGGCCATCTGGTGCCCCAGGGTGGACAGGTGGTACCCGGGCAGACGGCCGTAGAGGATGCCCCCGGGGTTGTGCACCTCGCCGTGCCGCATGAGGTGGATCGTCGTGCGCGCCATGCGGTGATTCTCGCACGCCCACCGGCGACGGTCAGCCACCGGGGACCGTAGGGTGTTCCCATGACGACTCGCAGCGCATGGGGTCTCGGCCTGGCGACCGTGACCGACGACGGCAACACCCTCGACGTGTGGTACCCCCGACCGGTTCTCGGCGACGAGCCCGAGGACGGGCACGCCGACCTCCTGGCCTCCCTGAGTGCCATGGAGCGGCGCGATGAGGCCCGCGGCGTCCACACCACCGTGGTGCGCACCTGGGCCGACCTCGACGACGCCCCCCAGACCGTGGCCGGCGCCTACCTGCGCCTGCACACGCTGTCCCACCGCCTGGTCAAGCCCAACACGGTCAACCTGGACGGGATCTTCTCCCGCCTGCCCAATGTGGTGTGGACCTCCGCCGGCCCCTGTCGCACCGAGGACTTCGAGACCACCCGCATGCGCCTGCGCGCCGCCGTGGGGCGCCCCGTCCAGGTGCACTCGGTGGACAAGTTCCCCCGCATGACCGACTACGTGCTGCCCTCGGGGGTGCGGATCGGCAACGGCGCGAACGTGCGCCTGGGCGCCTACCTGTCCGAGGGCACCACGGTCATGCACGCCGGCTTCGTCAACTACAACGCCGGGACGCTGGGGCGCTCCATGGTCGAGGGCCGCATCTCTCAGGGGGTCGTCATCGGTGACGGCTCCGACGTCGGCGGCGGCGCCTCCACGATGGGCATGCTCTCGGGCGGTGGGCGCCAGCGCGTGGCCCTGGGCGAGCACTGCCTGCTGGGGGCGAACTCGGGGCTCGGGATCCCGCTGGGTGACGACTGCGTCGTCGAAGCCGGTCTGTACCTGACGGCCGGCACGAAGGTCTCCCTCATGCCGCAGGGCGGCGTGGTGCCCGGCAACCACGGCCTGTTCAAGGAGCCGCGCGTGGTCCCGGCCCGCGAGCTGGCCGGCGCCTCCAACGTCCTGTTCCGCCGCAACTCCCAGTCCGGCGCCGTCGAGGCCCTGGCCCGTGGGGGCAAGAGCATCGAGCTGGGCTCGACGCAGCACGCCGGCCAGTAGGGCTCTCCTCCTACTCCCCCGCCGCCGCGCTTCTCGTACCGGCCGTCTTCCGCCTCAACCGCGGAAGGCGGCCGGTTGCGTCGGACGCCCCCTAAGGACAAGGTGCATTCCCCACACCAGCATCACAGTGTTCGTTATCATAGTGATGGGTTGTTCTACGCAATGGAGGGGAGGGCAGATGGCTGCGACATCCACGGCCACCCGCGTCCCCGAGGCTGCTCAGCCTGTTGGCGACGCGCTTCCTCCCCGGCGCAGGCGCCGCACCCCCGTGTGGGCCTCACAGCGCGTCCTCAAGGCGACGATGGCGATCACCGGCACGATCATGGCCCTGTTCGTCGTGGTCCACATGGTCGGCAACCTCAAGGTTCTCGCGGGCCCGCACGCCTTCAACGGCTACGCCGCCTGGCTGCGGCAGGTCGCCTACCCGCTCCTGCCGCACGAGGGGCTCCTGTGGGCGATGCGCCTGGCCCTGGGGGCCTGCGTCGTGGCGCACGTCGCGGCGGGAATCGCGCTGTGGCGACGGGCGAGGAGCGCTCGCGGGGCCTTCCGGCGCCGGGCCCTGCCCGCCCGCACCATCGGCGCCCGCTCCATGCTGGCGACCGGCGTCCTCATCGGGGTCTTCGTCCTCCTCCACGTCCTCGACCTGACCGTCGGCCGCTTCATCGCCCCTGAGGGCTTTCAGGCGCCGACGACGTCGAACGGCGAGCTGCAGGTCAGCGCCTACCACAACCTCGTGGCGAGCCTGTCGCGCCCCGGCATGGCGCTCTTCTACAGCCTGGTCATGCTGGCTCTGTCCCTCCATCTGGCGCAGGGCCTGTGGAACGTGGTCATCGACCTGGGCGGCACCGGCCCCAGGCTGCGCAAGGCCTGCCGCGCCCTCGCCCTGGGCGTGGCCCTGGCCGTCGCCGTCGTCAACGGCCTGCTGCCGGTGCTCATCTGCACGGGGGTGATCGGATGAGCGCGAGTGTGCCGGGGGCCGTCGGCGGCCTGTACGACGTCGGCGAGAACCTGGATGCGCGCCTGCCGGACTGCCCGCCCGAGCATGCCTGGGAGCGCCGGCGCGACGAGTACCGCCTGGTCAATCCCGCCAACCGCCGCAAGCTGACCGTCATCGTGGTGGGCACCGGACTGGCCGGCGCCGGAGCGGCCGCGACCCTGGGACGCCTGGGTTACCGGGTGGAGTGCTTCAGCCTGCACGACGCCCCGCGCCGCGCCCACTCGGTGGCCGCGCAGGGCGGGATCAACGCCGCCCGGGCCCGCAAGGTCGACGGCGACTCCCTGACGCGCTTCGTCAAGGACACCGTCAAGGGCGGGGACTACCGGGGGCGGGAGGCCGACGTCGTGCGCCTGGGGCTGGAGTCCGGCCGGGTCATCGACCACATGGAGGCGATCGGAGCGCCCTTCGCCCGCGAGTACGGCGGCCAGCTCGCCACCCGCTCCTTCGGCGGGGTGCAGGTCTCGCGCACCTACTACACGCGCGGACAGACCGGCCAGCAGCTGGAGATCGCCTGCGCCCAGGCCCTCCAGGAGCAGGTCGCCGCCGGAAGCGTCCGCATGCACACCCGCACCGAGATGCTCGATCTCATCGTGGCCGACTCCCGCGCGCAGGGCATCGTCACCCGGGACCTGCTCTCCGGCGAGGTACAGGCCCACACCGCGCACGCCGTCGTGCTGGCCACCGGCGGCTACGGCAGCGTCTACCACTACTCGACCCTGGCCATGGCCTCCAACGCCACTGCCACCTGGCGCGCCCACCGGCGCGGGGCGGCCTTCGCCTCGGCCTGCATGGTGCAGTTCCACCCCACGGCGCTGCCGGTGAGCTCCCACTGGCAGTCCAAGACGACGCTCATGAGCGAGTCGCTGCGCAACGACGGACGCATCTGGGTGCCCGTGCGCCCCGGGGATGAGCGGACCCCGAACGAGATCCCCGAGGACGAGCGCGACTACTACCTGGAGCGCAAGTACCCGGCCTTCGGCAACCTCACCCCGCGCGACGTCGCCTCGCGCAACGCCCGCGAGCAGATCGAGTCCGGCCGCGGCGTCGGGCCGCTGCGCAACTCGGTCTACCTCGACTTCCGCGACGCGCTGGAGCGGCTGGGCAAGGAGACCATCGCCTCGCGCTACGGCAACCTGTTCGAGATGTATCTCGATGCCACCGGGGAGGACCCTTACGAGGTGCCCATGCGCATCGCCCCGGGAGCCCACTTCACGATGGGAGGGCTGTGGGTGGACTTCGACCAGATGTCCACCATCCCGGGACTGTTCGTGGGCGGGGAGGCATCGAACAACTACCACGGCGCCAACCGTCTGGGGGCGAACTCGCTGCTGAGCGCCAGCGTGGACGGCTGGTTCGTGCTTCCGCTGGCCGTGCCGAACTACCTGGCCGGGCTGGTGGGCAGTAGGCCCCTGAGCCCCGACGCGCCGGAGGCGCTTCAGGCCGTGGCGGATACCCGCGCGCGCATTGAGGCGCTCATGGCGGTGGGCGGGACCCACCGTCCGGTGTGGTTCCATCGCCGGCTGGGTGAGATCCTCTACGCCGGCTGCGGGGTCAGCCGCTCCGAGGCGGGGCTGCTGCATGCCCTGGAGGAGGTGCGCGCCCTGCGCGAGGAGTTCTGGGCCGATGTCACCGTGGTCGGTGGTCAGGCGCGCCTCAACCAGGAGCTGGAGAAGGCGCTGAGGGTCGCCGACTTCCTGGAGCTGGCCGAGGTCATGGTCCTCGACGCCCTGGACCGGCGCGAGTCCGCCGGCGCCCACTTCCGCGAGGAGTACGCGACCCAGGGCGGCGAGGCTCAGCGCAATGACGAGACCTGGTGCTCGGTATCGGCCTGGCAGACCGGGGACGACGGCGGGCACACGCGCCGCACGGAGCCACTGAGCTTCTCGCTGGTGCCCATGCAGGTGAGGGACTACCGATGAGGGTCGAGCTGGAGATCTGGCGGCAGGACGGGCCGCGGGCGCGGGGCTTCTTCGAGAGCCACGTGGTGGAGGACGCCGAGCCGCAGATGAGTCTGCTGGAGCTGCTCGATCGTCTCAACGACCAGATCATTGAGGCCGGTGGCGAGCCCGTGGTCTTCGAGTCGGACTGCCGGGAGGGGGTGTGCGGGGCCTGCGGCTTCCTCGTCAACGGGGTGCCGCACGGGCCGCTGGACACGACCCCGGCCTGCCGTCAGCACCTGCGGGCCTTCCCGGGAGCGACGCGCTTCCGGCTGGAGCCGTGGAGGTCTGCGGCCTTCCCGGTCATCCGGGACCTGGTGGTGGACCGCACGGCACTCGATGAGCTCATCCGGGCGGGCGGAACCGTGGACGTGGCCGCGGGGACCGCGCCGGATGCCGACGACGTCGCCCAGGGGCATCTGCAGGCGGAGCGGGCACTGGACTTCGCCGCTTGCATCGGCTGCGGGGCCTGTGTGGCGGCTTGCCCTAATGGGGCGGCGGCGCTCTTCGCGGGGGCGAAGCTGGCGCACCTGTCGCTCATGCCGCAGGGGCGTATCGAACGGGGGCGCCGGGCTCGGGCGATGACGCGGGAGCTCGATGCGCTCTTCGGGCCGTGTTCTGAATTCGGCGAGTGCCTGCCGGCCTGTCCGGCGGGGATCCCGATCGAGGCGATCACACTGCTCAACCGGGAGGTGCTGCGCGCCGGTCTGCGCGGGGCGACCCACGACGACTAGGGCCCGTTGCACAAGTAGGGACGCATCCGCGAGTTCGTACCTTAGGTCGCGCGTTCGTACCCTTTACCCCTCGAACGCGCGAGCTAAGGTACGACCGCGACGTCGACGACCGGGGAGAAGCGTGGCTCAGGACTCGGGTTTGTGGGCCACGAGGGCGATGCCGACCATGTCCTTCTCGTAGCGCTTGAAGGTGGCTGCCATCTCCTGGACGCGCTGGCGCAGCGCCTTGTCGGCGGCGACGTTGCGGGCGATCCGCAGGAAGCCGCCCAGACCCTCGTCGCGGATGTTGCGGCCAACCTTGAGCAGGGCCATGGGGGCGGTGTCGACCCAGTCGACGACGAGTCCGGCGCCCTCCATGAGCTCCTTCCAGGCGGCCGCCGTCATGGGGCGGGCGTTGACGTGGATGGAGCGGGCCAGGTCACGGCGCAGCTGGGTGTAGTAGTCCTCGTCGATGTCGTCGGGGGTGACGCCGAGCTCGTGGATGGCGTAGCGCCCGCCGGGGCGCAGGACGCGGGCGGCCTCGGCGACGATAGCGGCCTTGCCCTTGTCCCCCTGCATGGTGAGCATGGCCTCGCCGACGACGACGTCGGCGCTGGCCTCATCCAGGCCGGTGTCGGCGGCCTCGCCCTGGCGGACGGTGCCGAGGTCCCCGACGACGGCGGCCACTCGCCGGGCGGCGTCGGGGTCGCGGTCGATGGCCGTGTAGGAGGCGGGGTGGTCCTTGATGATCTCGGCGGCGGTGCGCCCCAGGCCCGGGGCGAGCTCGACGACGTCGGCACCGGTCAGACCGGCGTGGTTGAGCATGGCGGCGGACAGGGCGGCGCCGCCGGGGCGCAGGACGCGCTTGCCGGCGCGGGCCAGGACCCAGTGGCCGGGGGCTGAGGCGATGGGGCGGTCGGCATGAGGCAGAGGCAGGTCGGTCGAGGCGGCAGAGGCAGCAGGCTTCTTGCTCATAAGGCCAGCCTAACCACAGTGGTTGCGGTTCGGACAGAGTTCGCCGTCGATGACTCTGCAACGCGAGCAGGACTCCCCGACGGCTCAGGCCTCAGAAGATAAACGCCAGCGTGGCAGCCAAGTTCGGCTCGCGCCCGCCAAGTAAGACACCAGCACGCAGCTATATGGCGGGCTAGGCAGATGCGACGTCTTGAAGGTTGTCGAGGAGGCTCCTGATGACCTCGGCGCCGCTCGCAAGCGCGTCAATCTGTTCTTCGACGTCGCGGAGCCGACGGCGCAGCTCGGGCGCGACCGAGGGGCACGCCCTCAACGCACCGCTTTCTGTGGCACATGGCAGCACCGTCCTGATGAGCGAGAGGGGCAAGCCGGCGTGGGACAGCGCGACGATCTGGCGGGCAGCGAGAACCTCTCCAGCACCGTAGTCGCGATAGCCGTTGTCACAACGCACGGGCGCCAGCAGCCCCTCAGCCTCGTAGTAGCGCAGCATCCGTGGACTGGTCCCAGCATGCCGGGCAGCTTCGTTGATGCGCATACGCCCCTCTTCGATCAACTTACTGGACCGCGCCAGCATCTCTTGACATTGACAGCACTGTCAAGGCTTAGCGTTGAGGCGCTCTCTACGGACTGGAGGACGGTATGGGCAGAAAACTTTCACTACTCGGGTTCGCGGTCATGTTCCTGATCGGTTCGGACACCTTCGTCGTCGCGCCACTGCTGCCGTCACTGGCCAAGACATTCGACGTGTCGACGACGCAGAGTGGCTGGCTGGTCAGCATCTATGCGATCGGATACGCGCTCACCGGCCTGGTGTCCGGACCAATCTCGGACCGAGGTAACCGCCGGATCATCCTTACGCTTGGGATGGTGGTTTTCGCATTGGCAACAGTCGCCTGCGCAGTCTCCCCAGAATTCTGGACGATGTTCATCTTCCGTTTCATCACTGGCGGTGCGGCGGCCATTGCTGCACCGCAAGTGTGGGCGATGATTCCCGCCCTCGTCGGCCCGGATCAGAAGCGCATTCTGCGCGTCATGGGATATACGACCGCCGGACTGTCCATCGCTCAGGTTGTCGGGGTCCCTCTCGGAAGTCTCCTCGCAATCATAGACTGGCGCATTGTCTTCCCCATCATCGGGGTCTGTTCGTTGGGGCTAACAGTCACGCTCTGGTACCAGATCCCTGATATCCACCCGACCGCGGCAGCTAAGAAGGTGCCATACCTGACCCTGCTCCACGCGCCGCAGGCGATCACACGATTCCTTTCCTACCTCGTGTACACCCTGGCGTTCTTCACCGTGTTCACCTACGCACCGACCTGGCTGGAGGACGGCCTGGGCACGTCGAAGGTTACCGTGGCGCTCATCGTCCTAGCAGGCGGAATCGGTAATACGATCGGCAGCCTTTTCGGCGTCCGACTGACCGGCCGTATGACCCCCACCCAAGCCATCTACCTGAGTGCCGCGGTGATGGGCATCGCCTACCTGGTGCTCGCCGTCTCCCCACCTCCGATCGTTGTGGGGTTGATGTTCCTACCTCTCTTCGCCTGCGGAGGAGCAATGCTCAGCGTCCGTATGCTCCACTTGCAGCAGCTCGACAGCACAGCACGCGGCACCATCTCCACTCTCACCAGTGCGGTGATGTACCTCGGCACAACGGTGGCCGGGCTTATCGGTGGCCCACTGCTCACTCTCACCGGCAACTTCACCGCTATCGGAATCACCGCATTCTTACTGAGCACCTTCAGCGCGCTAATGATCCGTCCAAGCAGCCTCGGAGAGGAGATCAATCAGTAACATGGAAAACGCACTGAGGTAGCCAGCATCCGTCATCGAAAGTGGACAACAATCGCCGACATGTGCCAGCGAAACCAGTACCGACTTCGCTCCGTTCATGGAAGATAAAATTCTAGCCGATCAGGATACACAAATCGGTGACAGTACGTGGATCCGGTACGGCTCGGAGCTCCGTAATGCAGTGGACTCCCAGCACCCAGCCAACTCCTGCGCCCAGTGGAGGCTCGACACCCACTCCTGCCGTCGCACCAGCACCCACCCAGGCGCCCACGGCCGCTCCGACAACTACTGCTTCAAAGCGCTCCCTCCCCAACACAGGGATCAACGCGAGCAGGTTGACGGCCCTGGCGATCCTCGGGCTGCTCGCCGGCACAGCAGTTCTCCACTACCGCCGCAAGGTCACCTCGTAGCCGGTGATACCCAGGCATGACCCGGCTCGCCGATCACAGTGTTGGGGCCGTTCCTCTCCCGGAGCGACCCCAACACTTGTCACGCTACGGTGTTCACATGGACCAGCTCATCACTCCCGCCATCCGGTGCAACGGCAACGCCGATGAGGCAGCCCAGTTCTACGCCGACGTCTTCCGCGAGGGCTCCGTCGTCGAGCAGGTGCCCGGCTACGCGGCCACGGTCAGCATCCACGGATTCCAGCTCTCGCTTATCAACGGCGGCGACCAGGACGCCCCGAACCCGTCGATCAGCTGCATCCTGAACTTTGATCCGCTCTTATTCGGCGGAGAGGAACAGGCCCGAGACTACCTTGATGAGCTCTATGAGCGGCTCAGCACCGGCGGCGTACTCATGGAGCTGGGTGAGTACCCCTTCTCCCCGCGCTACGCTTGGGTTCGTGACCGTTTCGGCATGACCTGGCAGCTCATGCTCACCGACCCGGACGGCGATCCGCGCCCCTTTGTTATCCCATCCTTCATGTTCGGCGGTACTAATCACGCTCATGCCGAGGAAGCCACAGACGCTTGGATCGCCCTGTTTGATAACGCCCGCCGCGGTGCTCTGTACCGTTACGAGGAAGGCGGACCGCTGGATGCGGGTACGGTCATGTTCACCGACTTTACCCTGCGCGGCACCTGGATGGCAGCCACGGACTCTGGGACCTTCCACGATTTCACCTTCACGCCCGGAGTCTCCATGATTGTCTCCTGCCGCGACCAGGAAGAGATCGACCGCTACTGGGCGGGGCTCTCCGCCGTGCCCGAGGCCGAGCGCTGCGGCTGGTGCGTCGACCGCTGGGGCGTCTCCTGGCAGGTCGTCCCCCACAACATCGCCGAACTCATGGCCGACGCCGCCACCCGCGAGAAACTCCTGCGCATGAGCAAGATCAACCTGGCCGGCCTGTAGGCCACCGAGCTCACCACGACGGTATCGGCGACGTTCAGGCAGGTATTTCGTATTACACTTGTCGTATGGAAACCATTGATGGCGTGCCAGTCACCGACGAGATGATCCAGGAGTGGGCTGACGAAGCGGAACGTGGATACGACGTCGACGTGCTGAAGAAGCGAGGACGCCGCCCCATCGGGGATGGTGCGGCGCGAGTCGTCCCAGTCCGCATGGACGACAGTCTGGTGGCCGCGGTCGACCAGCGCGCTGAGAAGGACGGCACCAGCCGCTCCGAGATCATTCGCTCAGCAGTACGAGCCTTCGTCGCGTGAAAGTCCACAACTCAGCGCTCAAGCATGGCATCAGCGCTGCGGACGCCCTCTACGCCGCCAACCACCGGATCTACGAGAGCTGGCCGGACGACGATGTACCAGCCAAGCAGTTCGTCATGGGTTTCGACAGCCAAGGACGGCTTCTGGAACTCGTCATTCTCACCTTTGACAGTGGTCACCAGCTGCTCATCCATGCAATGAAGGCGCGTCGCCATCTACTGGATCTGATCGACTGACGCCCAGCAGAACAGGGGCCCACCTCACCTCTGCAACAGGCATCCTGATTCGATGGAGCGCAAGGCAGCCCCTCGTGATGCGGTGGAGTACTGCCCGGGGTGGCCTTCGTGTCGACCGGAGATCCCCTGTTCATCCTCGGTTACAGCCGCCCGATCTACGAGCAACTGGTGGCACCCCACAAGCGGATGATCGACGACGTACTTCTGCGTCGGGGACGTACTTCTCCCCCAAACCACTGCGGGCGGACCTCAGTGGTTTGGGGGAGAACGCAGTCGTCGTCGGGAATGTACGTTCCCGAACCGCACCGCCCGGCCCCAGACAACCGGCCACAGACAATCAGCCCTGGGCAACCGGCGTGGCCCGTGAACCTCAGACCCTGGCGACTCAGACCCTGGTGACGCGGTCGAGGCTGGGGACACCGGCGCGGGTGGCCGGGTACTGGCCGTCGTCGTGCTTGCGCCGGTGCATGGCCACGTAGTGGCGCTCGGTGGAGCCGTCGTAGACCTGGCGGGGCCGCCCGATGCGCTTGGCGGGGTCGGCGATCATCTCGCGGTACTGGGCGATCCAGCCCGGCAGGCGCCCCAGGGCGAACAGGGGCGTGAACATCTTCGTGGGGAAGCCCATCGCCTGGTAGATGAGGCCGGTGTAGAAGTCGACGTTCGGGTAGAGGCTACGCGAGACGAAGTACTCGTCGCGCAGCGCCGTCTCCTCCAGCTCCATGGCGATCTCGAGCTTGCGGTCGCCGTCGTCGGAGCCCAGGCGGGTCAGGACATCGTGGGCGGTCTCCTTGACGATGGCGGCGCGCGGGTCGTAGTTCTTGTAGACCCGGTGGCCGAAGCCCATGAGCCGCACGCCGTCCTCCTTGTCCTTGACCTTGCGGACGAACTCGGCCGTGGTCATCCCCGAGCTCTGGATCGTGTCCAGCATCCGCAGGACGGCCTCGTTCGCGCCGCCGTGCAGCGGTCCGGACAGGGCGCCCACGCCCGCGGCCACGGAGGCGTACATGTTGGCGTCGGCCGATCCCACGAGGCGCACGGTGGAGGTCGAGCAGTTCTGCTCGTGGTCGGCATGCAGGATGAGCAGCATGTCCAGGGCCCGCACGACAGCCGGGTCGATGTCGTAGGACTGGAAGGGCATGCCGAAGGTCAGGCGGATGAAGTCCTCGACGTAGGAGCGCTGCGGGTCGGGGTAGAGCAGCGGCAGTCCGATGGCGCGCCGGGCGATGTAGCTAATCATCGTGGGCATCTTGGCCAGCAGCAGCACGGTGGCGAGCTCGCGCTCGTAGGGGTCGTGCGGGTCGAGGGTGTCCTCGTAGTAGGTGGCCAGGCCGGCGATCCCGGCCTGGAGGATCGCCATCGGGTGGCCAGAGGAGGGGAAGGAGGTGAAGAAGCCACGGAAGTCCTCATGCAGGAGCCGGTGGCGCGAGATGCGCCGCTCCATGCGCGCGAAGGACTCACGGTCGGGCAGCTCACCGTTGATGAGGAGGTAGGCGACCTCCAGGAAGGTCGAGGACTTGGCCAGCTCCTCGATCGGGTAGCCGCGGTAGCGCAGGATCCCGGCCGCGCCGTCGATGTAGGTGATCTGCGAGGTGCACGACGCCGTGTTGGTGAAGCCCGGGTCGAGCGTCACCACGCCGGTGGAGCCCAGCAGCTTGGACACGCCCAGGCCGTCGGCGCCGTCGGTCGCCGGGGTGCGCGGCAGCTCGAGGTTGGTGCCGTCAACGGCCAGCAGGCCAGGACCGCCGACGGCGCTGGGCCGGCTCTGCTCGGGCTGCTCGGCCGCGGCGGTGGTGGGGGTGCTCGTCATCATGCCTCCTGGGGCTCGGGGCCGCACGCATCGCGACGGCGAGACCTGGGCCCACGGGGTTCCGGCGGGCCCAGCGACCACTGTACGGGGTGCGCCGTCACGGCGTCGTTTCATGGACTCATCGCGGGCTACCGGATCGGCCGATCAGCCCGAATCAGCCCGCCGGGGCAGCAGCCGGACACCCACCCGTGCTTGATAAACTTATCAAGCACGGCGGCGGCTAATAAGTTTATCAAGGCGCTGGTCAGCGGCTGATTCGGCCGGCTGTTCCAGTCTCAGCCGGCGAAGAGGGCGGCGGCCTCGGGCGAGCGCAGGCGTGCGGCGGCGGCGGCCACTCGCTCGTCAGTGTCGGTCAGGCTCATGCGCACCCGCCCGGCCCCGGCCTCGCCGTAGAAGTCGCCGGGGGCCACGACGATCCCCAGCTCGGCGAAGGCCCCCACGAGCTCGTAGGCGCTCATCGACTCGGGCCCCCGGAGCCACAGGTACAGGCCGGCCACGGAGGCCGGGTCGTTGACGAGTCCGGCGGCGGCAGTCGCCTCGACGAGCACCTCGCGGCGCTCCCGGTAGACCTCCTTCTGCACCTCCATGTGCGCCTCGTCGCCGAGGGCGGCCACGAGGGCGGCCTGCACCGGAGTCGGCATGAGCATGCCGGTGTGCTTGCGCACCTCGGTGACGGCGCCCACGAGCCGCGCGTCACCGGCGAGGAAGGCCGCCCGGTAGCCGGCCAGGTTGGACTGCTTGGACAGGGAGTACAGCGCGAGCAGACCGCTTCGGCCCGCGGCTCCCCCGACCCGGGGGTCCAGGAGGCTCGGGATCGGCTGGGTGTTCCACGGCGCCTCCCAGCCGAGCTCGGCGTAGCACTCGTCGGAGATGACAACTGCGCCCCGTGCCCTGGCCCAGGCGACGATCCGGGCCATCTGCTCGACGCTCAGGACGTGCCCGTCGGGGTTGCCGGGGCTGTTGAGCCAGACGACGGCCACGGGCGCGTCCTCGGCGATGCCCCAGGTGGCGGGGTCGACGTCGGTGTCCACCGGGACCGGGGTGGCTCCCACGAGGCGGGCGCCGACGTCGTAGGTGGGGTAGGCGGCACGCGGGTGCAGGACGAGGTCGCCGGGGCGCACCCCCAGGTGCAGCGGCAGGAGGGCCACGGACTCCTTGGAGCCGATGGTGGGGATGACCTCGTCATCGCCCAGGCCGGCTACGCCCCGACGTCGTTCCATCCACTCGGTGATGGCGGCACGCACCACGGGGGCGCCGACCGCCGTCGGGTAGCCGGGGGCGTTGGCCGCCGAGAACAGGGCGTTGCGGGCGATCTCAGGGGTGGGGTCGACGGGCGTGCCCACCGCGAGGTCGACGACGCCGTCCGGGTGCTGGGCAGCCCGCTCCCGGTAGGGGGTCAGCGAGTCCCAGGGGAAGTCGGGCAGGGCCAGCCGGCGGGGCAGGTGGTGGGTGGAGACGGTCTCAGGTGTCGCGCTGGTGGTCACGGGCCCTGATTCTTCCTCACACGCCGGGGGCGTCTCCACCTCCGGCCCCGCCCGTCGGCTCAGTAGCCGTTGGCCTCTTTCCACTCCTCGTTCTGCGGGGGCAGGGCGGCGATCATGGGGTCGTCGTAGTCCAGCGCGCCGGTCCTCTGGGCGCCGCCGGGCGAGCCGAGTCCCTTGAGCTCGAAGAAGTCGATGTTGGCGCGGGTGTAGTCCTCCCACTCCTCGGGAACATCGTCCTCGTAGAAGATCGCCTCGGTGGGGCAGACGGGCTCGCAGGCGCCGCAGTCGACGCACTCGTCGGCGTTGATGTAGAGGCTGCGTTCGCCCTCGTAGATGCAGTCGACGGGACACTCGTCGACGCAGGCGCGGTCCTTGACGTCGACGCAGGGCTGGGCAATGACGTACGTCATGGCAGCAGTGTCCTTTCTTCTCAGGGGAATCCGCCCGCGCGGGTGAGCGGGGTCGGGCCAAGTATGGTCCCCCGGCGCCCGTCGGCCCAAGAGGTGAAAGAGTGGCCGTCAGCACGCCGAAAACTCAGGGTTGCCACACCTCGATTACGTCACTGCCGCAGCGCGAATGTCACAGGTAACACCGCCCTAGGAGCGCCGAGAAAGGCCTCAGTGTCCATGGCGCTGACATCAACCCCGCACCGGCGCTGCACCCCGGCAGGGCTCCAGGCTGCCGGAGCGCCCCGTCTCAGGAGCAGACGATGTCGTTGTCGGCGGCGTACTGGGTGGTGAGCACGTCGTCGGGCAGGGCCTTGCCGTCGTGCTTGCGGGTGCGGGTGACGGTGATGTCGAAGCCGGGGTTGCCACCCGAGTAGGGCTCGCAGCCGGGGCCGGACTTGCGCTCGGTGGACACCGGGCGGAAGTTGAACCGGTCCGAGGAGGTGATCGACACGTCGTAGTACTTCGTGGACCACATCCGCACGTGGATCTGCTCGCCGTCCAGCCAGGCCTGGACCAACACCGCGTGGGACGTGGAGTTCGTGAACTTCACGTCGAGCTTGCCGGTCCACAAGGTGGCCTCGCGTCCGGCCGGGTAGCGGTCGAAGTAGTACTGGTGGGCGTGGTGCTCGGTGTCGTCCATACCGGCCTCGAAGCCGGCGTTGAAGACGGTGGTGGCCACCTGGCTCAGCCCGCCGCCCAGGGAGTCGACGTGCTGCCCGTTGGAGATGACTCCGGCGTCGGCGAAGCCGTGCTCGTAGTCAACCTCGCCGAGGGTCTTCTCCAGGGAGAAGACCTCGCCGGGCTTGACGACGGTGCCGTTGACGAGCTCGGCCCCGCGGGTGAGGTTCTGGGTGCGCGGCGCGTCCCCGGCGTTGTACGGGGTGGCGAACTCTCCGATCGCCTCGCTGATGCCCCACTCGTTCTGCGGTGTCTTCACCGTCGGCTCGGACACGACCATCGGCAGGGTCACGGTCCGGCCGGCGACGTCGGTGGCGGAGGTGCCGGCCTTGAGCAGGCTCGCGGACAGGGCGGCGGTGTCGATGGTCTTCCCCTGAGCGGCGGGGACGTACTGGGGACGCGCCCCGGGGGCGCCGGTGGCGGAGCCGTCGATCTTCCAGGTCGCGTTCTGGGCGGGGGTCTCGACCTGGCCGACTCTGGCGACGATGGCGTCGCGCAGCGCGGTCGGGTCGAAGGTGGCGCTCAAGGTGCCGCCCTCGGAGGAGATCTTCAGCATCTCAGCGGTGTCCTGCGGGGAGAAGGCCGCGGCCGCGCCAGGGTTCTTGCTCTGCGCGCCAGCGTCGGCCGTGTTCACGGTCAGTCCGCTGGAGAGCAGCGGCGTGAGGGTGCCGTCAACGAACTCGGAGGCCTCCTCGTCGGTGATGGCGGGGGTCGCGGTACCCTCGGCCATGGCCAGGGTCTTCTTCCCCAGGGGCCAGGTGCCGCCGATCTGCTTGAGAGAAGCCTCGACGTCGAGTCCGATGCCGTTGCTCGCGGGTGTGGTGACCGGCTTGGTGCCATCGAGGGTCACGGTCGCCGAGACCGCACCGTTGGCCATCGTGTCGACCCGGTCCTCCAGGGCGCCGCGCAGCGCGGTGGAATCGACCCGGATGACGGCGTCAGTGTGCTGGCCGCCGAGGCGCTGAGCCAGGGTGAGGGGGTTGAGGGTGAATCCAGTGAGCTTCTTGACCGAGGCGTCGGTGTCGACCGAGATTCCCGACTTGGCGGGCACGAGCTCGGAGCTTCCCTGCCCGACGGTGAGGGTGACGGGCTGGGCGAGCTGGTCGCCGACGCCCTTGCCGATGCGCTCGTGGGCCTTCTTGGGGCTCAGGCCGGAGACATCGACGCCGGAGACGGTGGTGCCAGAGGCAATGTGCTGGGTGGTCCACCAGGCGATGCCGCCCCAGGCCAGCAGCAGGGCCGCAGCCCCGGCGGCGCAGGCGGCGGGGACGAGGCGCCGACGGCGCGAGGAGCCCGACCCGACTGCTGCGCTGTTGGTCTTCTTCGCAACGTTCTGGGCCTTGGCGGGCTTGTGCGTCGTCGTGGCCGCGGCCAGGGTCCCGGGGACGGCTGCGGGGGCGGCGTTGTCCCCCACCGGATCGGCATCGCCCTCGGCGGGTTCAGCGGCTCGGGCAGCATCGACGGCGGGTGTGGACTGCTCGGGTGCCGAGGGCGACGCCCCGGACAGGCTCTTCGGTGTGATTGACGGCGGCATGTCGCCGGAATCGGGGCTCCATGCGGTGCCCCGCCGGGTCTCGGCAGACGCGTCGGCGCCGGCCGACTCATAGGGCGAGAGGGCCTCAGCAGGGGTGGCGGCCTCGTCGACGACGCGCATCGATGCCGGCGTCGCCAACGGTTCGGCGGCTTCAGTGGCGGGAGCCTTCTCCTCAGGCTGCTCGACGACGGCCGGAGCCTCCTCAGACTCCTCGGAGTGCTCGACGGACTCAGCCGGCTCAACAGGCACGGCGGACTCGGCAGGCGCAGCAGGCTGGGCCGCCTCGGCCACCTGAGCGGGCTTCACGGCCTCAACTGTCCCGGCGGGCTCCCCCTCCTGGGCTTCGGCGCTGGTCTCCTCAGCCGGCTCGACCGATTTGGCAGTCTCCACCGGCTCGTCCTGGGACTCGTCGTCGAGGTTGAGAGTCGGGGTGCCATCGGCGTCCCCGCCCTCAGCGGAGTCGCCCTCGGCCGTCCCATCCTCGGGCCGCTCGACGGCCGGAACCTCCTCGGCCTGCTCGATGGACTCGGCCGGCTCGGCCACCTCCGCGGGCTTCACTGCCTCGACAGCCTCAGCGGTCTCCTGCGGCTCGTGGGCCTCGGCGCCGGGCTCCTCGTCCGGATCATCCTGGGACTCCTCATCGAGGTTGAGGGTCGGCGTGTCGTCGGCGTGCTCGCCCTCGGCGGAGTCGCCATCGGCAGCCCTGTCCTCAGGCTGCTCGGCGGCCGGAGTCTCCGCAGCCTCCCCGGACTCCTCGGCCTGCTCGACGGACTCAACAACTGCGACAGGCGCGGCGGACTCGACGGCGTCGGTTGCGGCGTCGGGGGCGACAGGCTTCTCCCCGCGGTTGACGGACTGGCTCATGGGCGGCGGTTCCTCTCAGGCCTCGGCACGACGACGGCGGGCGTTCTCGCGGAAACGCTCCTGGGAGTTGAGGATGACCTTGCGGATGCGCACGGCCTCCGGGGTGACCTCGACGCACTCGTCGTCGGCGGCGAACTCGAGGGCCTCCTCCAGGGTGAGGCGGCGCGGCGGCACAAGGGCCTCGAAGGTGTCCGCGGTCGAGGAGCGCATGTTGGTCTGCTGCTTCTCACGGACCACGTTGACGTCCATGTCCTCGCCTCGGGGGTTCTCCCCCACGACCTGCCCCTCGTAGGTCTCCTGGGTGGGCTCGACGAAGAAGCTGCCGCGGTCCTGCAGGCGGATGAGCGCATAGGCGGTCACGGCCCCGGCGCGGTCGGAGACGAGGGAGCCGGTGGTGCGCGAGACGATCTTCCCGGCCCAGGGGGCGTAGCCCTCGGCGATGGAGGAGGCGATGCCGGTGCCGCGGGTCTCGGTGAGGAACTGGGTGCGGAAGCCGATGAGGCCGCGGGCCGGCACGAGGAACTCCATGCGGATCCAGCCGGTGCCGTGGTTGGTCATGGTCTCCATCTGGCCCTTGCGGGCGGCCATGAGCTGGGTGACGGCGCCCAGGTACTCCTCGGGGACGTCGATGGTCATGCGCTCGATGGGCTCGTGGCGCTTGCCGTCGATGGTGCGGGTGACCACCTGGGGCTTGCCGACGGTCAGCTCGAATCCCTCGCGGCGCATCTGCTCCACGAGGATCGCCAGCGCCAGCTCGCCGCGCCCCTGGACCTCCCAGGCGTCGGGCCGGGTGGTGGGCAGGACCCGCAGGGACACGTTGCCGATGAGCTCACGGTCCAGGCGGTCCTTGACCTGGCGGGCGGTGACCTTGGCGCCCTTGGTGCGCCCGGCCATCGGGGAGGTGTTGATGCCGATGGTCATGGCGATGGCCGGG
>ERZ773007.323-NODE-323-length-24201-cov-9.004638_pt1 | contig 24201 bp, 19 predicted proteins | sample MGYA00580665_ERZ773007 | MGnify/ENA primary metagenome ERZ773007 (study PRJEB29015, sample SAMEA2738122) | human oral metagenome | biome: human oral; feature: human-associated habitat; material: saliva | place: China | collected 2167 ... | reverse complement strand
ACTATGTCCGTGATAAAACTGTTTTAGATAGTGATAGAGGAAAATCACATATTGATTATTTAGGCTTTTCATTTGATGGTCAGAACGTAAGGATAAGAGAAAAAAGTATTTATAAATTTTATCGAAATGCAAGACGATTGATAAAAAGTGCGAAGAAGATTCAAAAAGAAAAAGGTCTACCTAACTTACCAAACCGTCATAAAATATACTCTCTCTATACTGATTTTGGTCGTTCGGAACGTTATCCAAGTAATTTTATTAACTATGTTAAGAGGTCTCAGCATATTTTTGATAGAATTAGTCCAAGTACTAATAATTTGATGCTATCACAGTTAAAAAATAGAAAGAAGAAAATTGAGAGTGCATTGGGATATAGAATTCATTCTCGTATAGAAAAGGGCAGTAAATGAAAAATGAATCACCTAAATATAGATTTGATAAATTTGATGAGAATTGGTTTCTTGTAAGGATTAGCAATATAGCTAGTCAATTTAAAACGGGAGGTACTCCAAGTACAAAAGAGCCAAACTTTTGGGGTGGCACTATACCATGGATTCAATCATCTGATATTCAAAAGGATACACTATTTGGTGTTATACCTCAAAAATTTATTTCGGAGGAGGGTTTACAAAATTCATCAGCGAAATTAATTCCCAAAAGTTCTATTGCTATTGTTACAAGAGTAGGTGTTGGTAAATTAGCTATCATAGATCAAGATTATGCAACAAGCCAAGATTTTTTGTCTCTCTCAGATTTAAATGGAGATATTCAATTCCTAGTCTATAGTATCTATAGAATGCTCCAAAAAGAGAGTACACAACTGCAAGGAACTTCAATTAAGGGTATTACCAAAGAAGAATTGCTATCGAAGAAAATAAGTCTTCCAGATATTAAAGAACAATCCGCCATTGGCTCTCTTTTTCGTACTCTCGATGATCTTCTGGTTAGCTACAAGGACAATCTTGCCAACTACCAATCTCTCAAGGCGACCATGCTCTCCAAGATGTTTCCAAAAGCTGGACAGACAGTTCCTGAGATTCGTTTGGATGGATTTGAAGGTGAGTGGGAAATAAATAAACTAAATAAATATTTGACTGTTTCTAAGCAGAAAAATACTCAGCTAAAATTTGATAAAGAAGATGTTTTATCTGTATCTGGGGAGTTTGGAATTATCAATCAAATACAATTTCAAGGACGATCTTTTGCAGGTGCATCTGTAGAGATGTATTCGATTGTTGATACGGGAAATATTGTGTATACAAAAAGTCCTTTAAAAGCTAATCCGTATGGAATCATAAAAACAAATTATGGAATTCCAGGGATAGTTTCGACTTTGTATGCTGTTTATTTACCTAACGAAAATGTATTTCCGGGATTTGTTGAGAGATATTTTGAAAATGATTTAAGATTGAACTCATATTTAAAACCATTAGTTAATAAAGGTGCTAAGAATGATATGAAGGTTTCTGACGAAAATGCATTGTTAGGAGCTGTTATTTTTCCTCAATTAGAGGAACAAGTAGCTATTTCAGATTATTTTACAAATCTTGACAAATTTATTCAATCACACAAGGATAAAATTTCTCAACTGGAAACACTCAAAAAGAAACTCTTACAGAATATGTTTATTTAACTGAAAGGTGAATTAACTATGCCAGACACAACTTTTAAACGTGAAAAGAAAACAGATAGACCAGTTATTGCACTTTGCTATGATTTTGATAAGACTCTATCTCCAGATGATATGCAAGCTCAGGGCTATATCCAAACAGTACAACCAGAAGGAAGTGATGTAATTGGAGATTTCTGGAGAGAGTCAAATAATCGTGCCGCAGCAAACAATATGGATAAAAACCTTGCTTATATGTATACAATGAAGAAAAAAGCACGTGGGCAAATTGTTTTTACAAAAGAAAAACTTGCGGACTATGGATCTAAAGTGGCATTATTCCGAGGTGTTAAGGATTGGTTTAAGCGTATTAGAGATTATGGAGCAGAAAAAGGAATTATTATCGAGCATTATATTATTTCTTCTGGTTTGAAAGAGATGATAGAAGGAACATCAATTGCGAAAGAGTTTAAAGAACTGTATGCAACATCTTTCTATTTTGATGAAGATGGGGTAGCTGTTTGGCCAGCTCAAGTAGTTAATTATACTAACAAGACACAGTTCCTTTTCCGAATTTCAAAGGGCGTACTTGATGTAAATGATGATGCTGTTAATGATTCTTTTGCACCGGATGAAATCAGAGTTCCTTTTCGAAATATGGTTTATCTTGGAGACAGTGACACGGATATTCCTTGTATGAAATTAGTAAATTCTCAAGGTGGATATTCTATAGGTGTTTTTAATCCAGATGAAAAAGATGAGGTGAAGGCGAAAAATAAAGTCTATAAGATGATGAGGGATAATCGCATTTCTTATTTTGCCCCTGCGGATTATTCGGAAGGAAGTGAGCTTGATGAATTAGTCAAATTGATTATTGATAAAACTGTATACAACGAAAAACTGTATGAGAAAAAGTATATTAATCAAAAAGAAGCTATCAAGCAGGAAAAACCAAAAGAAGAGCAGGAGAAGATAGATTTAATCAACTCTTTAGAAAGTAGTGGTAGTTTTAAGAGTACTCATGCTATTATTGAAAAATTATCAAAATACACTAGTTGGAAACCAGAAGAAATAGAAGATCTTTTAGAAATTGCACTGGAAAATACACAGGTATGGCATATTTTAAATGATCAAGATATTAAAAAGTTTTACCAGTATCTGATTGAAAAACTTGGTAGTATTAATGAAGGTTCAACTAGAGAGAAAATAGAAAAAATTCAACAAAAATTTGAATCGTAACCTCTGTAATGATACGCTAATGACTTAATTTATGAAGAAGAACTTTTGCAAGCGATGTTCATCTAAAAAGTAAAAAAGGATTGTCTATTTACTCGACTAATTAGTAACGAAAGTTTTAGTTTTACAGTGATAGTAGACGAAAGATACGAAATTTAAGCTAAGGTATTTTCAAAGAGGACACACATGGTATCAGTAACACAACGTATCAAACAGATTAAGCAGCCTCGTGGTGGTTATCTTCCGATCAAGACTTTTACTGTGACGACGCTTGATGATGGTCAGGGTCTTAATCCTGAGGAGTCTATTGTGGCTAGTTTGGTCGGGACTGCTGTGGACTATCTCAGTCGTTACATGGATGGCACATCTGTTGAGGAAGCTTTTGAGATTTCCTTGCTTGGTGCTCGTGCCATGAGGATGGAGGCTAAGGTTTTTGGTCTTCTGGATGATGTTAAGGAGCTGGACGATTTGTCGATTATTAAGGCTTGTCAGTTGGCAGGTTTTGATAGTGCCTTTCGTGCTGATCCTCTGGCTTATCGTCCAGTGGAGGGGATTGTTCCAGATCAGGCTACCATTGCTAATATTCGTATCATGGTTGAGCGTAGTTTGAGCTTTTTCAATGCCTTTGGTCCTGTGACTGCGGATGGTTTTACCATGGAAGGGGCTTATACGGCTACCATAACGACTGGTGATGGGGATTTCCTGACTAAAGATACCCTTTGGGACTTTAAAGTCAGCACCAACAAGCCCAATAAGGACCATACCTTGCAGTTGCTGATTTACTATCTTATGGGTAGGCGTTCGATTCATCCAGAGTTTCAAACCATTGAAAAACTAGGCATTTTCAACCCACGTCAAAATACGATTTACCAACTTCCCATTTCTGATATTTCAGATGAGGTCATCAAGGAAGTGGAAACAGTCGTGATTGGCTATTAGAACTAATAGGATAACATTCAAAAATACAAAGAAAGAAACATTATGTCAGAAACAACACAAACCTCTCAGTCGCTTTATCAAGCCCTGTGGAACTCAGCGGATGTGCTCCGCTCTAAGATGGATGCCAATGACTACAAGTCTTATCTCTTGGGTATGGTCTTTTACAAGTATTTGTCGGACAAGATGCTCTTTTTCGTGGCAGAGACCATGGAGGAAGAGACAGAAAACTTGGAAGAAGCACTGGCTGTCTATCGTGAATACTACGAGGATGAGGAGACTCACGAGGACCTCTTGGCAGTTATCACAGATGAGATGAGCTATGCCATTCATCCTGATTTGACCTTTACGGCCTTGGTGGAGCGAGTGAATGATGGAAGCTTTCAGTTAGAGGACTTGGCTCAGGGCTTCCGTGATATTGAGCAGAGTGACGAGCTTTATGAAAACCTTTTCGAAGATATCGACCTCTATTCTAAGAAACTTGGAGCGACTCCTCAAAAGCAAAACCAGACAGTTGCGGCTGTGATGAAAGAGTTGGCTGTCCTAGATGTGGCAGGTCATGCTGGTGATATGTTGGGGGATGCTTACGAGTACTTGATTGGTCAGTTTGCGACGGATTCGGGTAAAAAAGCTGGTGAGTTCTATACACCGCAACCTGTTGCCAAACTCATGACGCAGATTGCCTTTTTAGGACGTGAGAATAAGCAAGGCTTTACCCTTTACGATGCGACTATGGGGTCAGGATCGCTCTTGCTTAATGCTAAACGCTATTCACGTCAACCACAGACAGTGGTTTACTTTGGTCAAGAATTGAATACCTCAACTTATAACCTGGCACGTATGAACATGATTCTGCATGGTGTGCCGATTGAAAATCAGTTTTTACACAATGCTGATACCTTGGATGAGGATTGGCCAACCCAAGAGCCAACTAACTTTGACGGTGTTCTCATGAACCCACCATATTCAGCCAAGTGGTCTGCAAGCTCAGGTTTCATGGATGACCCTCGTTTCTCACCATTTGGGAAACTAGCACCTAAGTCTAAGGCTGATTTTGCCTTCCTCTTGCATGGTTACTATCACTTGAAGCAAGACAATGGTGTTATGGCCATTGTCCTACCTCATGGGGTGCTCTTCCGTGGTAATGCTGAAGGGACCATTCGTAAGGCTTTGCTGGAAGAAGGTGCTATTGATACGGTAATCGGACTGCCTGCTAATATTTTCTTTAACACCAGTATTCCGACAACGGTTATCATTCTCAAAAAGAACCGCACCAATCGTGATGTTTATTTTATCGATGCCTCTAAGGAGTTTGATAAGGGGAAAAATCAGAACATCATGACGGACGCCCATACTGAAAAGATTCTCAATGCCTATAAGAGCCGTGAGGATATGGACAAGTTCGCCCATATGGCTAGCTTTGAAGAGATTGTGGAAAATGACTACAACCTTAATATTCCTCGCTATGTGGATACCTTTGAGGAAGAAGAAGTGGAGCCCTTGACCGAGATTGTGGCTAAGATTAATGAGACCAATGCGACAATTGAAAGTCAGACAGAATCCCTTCTCGACATGCTTGGCCAGCTTCATGGAACTACTCCAGAAGCAGACGAAGAACTCAAGGCTTTTGTGAAAGCATTTAAGGGGTAGTTGCAAGCTTTCATTTATTTTTTCCGAATAGATAGAAGTAGAGGGGCCAACCCTCTATTTTTTCTTAAGGAGAAGTAGATGGAAAAAAGACATAAGCATGTCTCACCGACCTTGGATATTATGGCTAAGAAGATTTTCAGCCTGCCTGAGGTAACGGTGGCATTTATTCGAGATATTTTGGATTTGGATGTTGTGGATGCTCAGATTTTGGAGGGGACACAGCTTCATAAAAAGGACTTTGATGAGGATGAGCTCTTTTCAACCTCGGTGGATGTTCGAGCCAAGTTGAATGATGGAACTGAGGTTATCATTGAGATTCAGGTGCGTAAGCAGCATTATTTTCTCAATCGTTTTCATTATTATTTGGCTAACCAGCTAGTAGAAAATGTGCAACAATTACGCCAACAAGGGCAGACGCATAAGATGTATGAGCAGATGGAGCCGGTTTATGGCATAGCTATCTTGGAAAAGACCTTGTTGCCAGATGAGGAGTCCCCGATTAATACTTATTGGATGGCCAATAGTCAGACGGGCAAGCCATTAAATTCTTACTATAAGGATGGAAAACAGCAGAACCTTCTTCAGATTGCCTTTTTAGAGTTGGATAAGTATAATAAAGATAAGCATATCAGGGATGAAGGGCGGCAGTGGCTAGAGTTCTTTGGAAATCTCCCATTTTCTAAGGCACCTAGCCGAGCGGTCACGCATGCCGATTCATTACTGGATTCATCCAGCTGGACACAGGAGGAAAAGGCGATGATTGATGAACGCATACGTATTCAAGAAAATTATGACATGACCATGGAAACAGCAATTGATGAAGCGCGTGAAGAAGGCATAGAGAAAGGGTTAGAGCAGGGACTAGAGCGAGGTCGTTATGAGGGACAACTAGAAATGATTCGTAAGATGCTCTCAAAAGGTCTATCTCTAGAAGTGGTATCAGATGTGACTGGTCTGTCGCTTGAAGAACTAAAGGCAATGTTATCGTAAAATCTAGTTAGGTTAGTTATTTTTTTTGAAAAGTCAGAGACAGATTATTGTCTCTTTTTTTATTTTTGGGTGTTTAACATTTGTAATACTAAAACATTCGGAAAATAATACTTTGAAGCGTAAAATTAAAAAAGACTGTCAAACGTTTGACAGAAATCTGAGAAAACAGATTTAAAACATTTTGATCGTTTTGGCCGATAACTCTTGCTAAATAAGCCTTTATGGAAATTTAGAGTTTTTTCTTTCTTACACGTGAAAGAAATCACCTTTTTGTGCGACATTTTTAGACTATAATTTAGACGTGAATGACTGAACTTTCTAATATGACAATTTTGTTAAGGCCTTGTTAAAATGGATATCCTAGCCTTTTTTTTTACTTTTGCATCCCTTATAATTTACTTTGGTTTGTTTTTAATAAGAAAAACAACAGCATTATTAACAATCTTTAATATGAGGGAATCTTTATTTTCTTTCAAAGGACTGCTTGGTCCTAAGATAGAGAGATTGTGAAAAAGAGTATCAGGAGAATAGACTTGTTTAAAGAAAGAAAAACGAAACCAAAGTACAGCATCCGTAAATATTCTATTGGCGCAGCATCGGCTTTGATTGGCTTCATGACTCTTGCTAATGGGCAAGCAGCTCAGGCTGATGAGGCACAATCGATTAGTGAGTTGACTGATGCCTCAAATCAGGCACAGACACCTCAAACAGCCTCAAGGGCACAATTGGCGACTTCCGAACCAGCATCAGTTGAGCCAGTACAAGCGTCACAGCCTGCCAATATTATGCCAGCTCAGCCACAGGTAACAACTGTTCAAGCAGCTGAACAGACTCCGACCATTGATCAATTGGTTGAGACAAGCAACCCTCAAACTCAAGAAACTTCAGCAAATGTCTTAACCAATGCGACTGAGGACCAAGGTCAAGGTAAGGAGTACAGCACAGATGGTTACGGTGCAAAGATGCCTTATACGACTCATGAGGCAGAAAATGCAAGTGTTGAAAATGGTGCTACAATTCAACAGTCAACGGACATGGAATCTACGGCTGTGGAGGCGACTAACCAAACTTATGTCGAGCTTCCTAAAAAGGATGCGGCAGTGACTTTCAATGTCACTGAGCCAGCCAATGCTTTGAATGTCCGTTATACAATACCTGATGGTGCATCAGGTCAGTTGGATGTGCAGGTCAATGGTTCAAGCGTTGGTAATCTTGATTTGTCATCTCACTCAGCATGGCAGTACCTTAAAGGGGACCATGAGTATGATCAAGCCATTGATGGTTCAAGTGCACGTTTTCGTTTTGATGAGACACGTCTTCTCCTCAAGGATATCCAATTGAAATCTGGTGATAAGATTTCTCTAGTTAAGAAGAAAGATGACAATGTCCCTTACGGTATTGACTTTATTGAGCTTGAACAGGCTCCAGCGCCTGTTGCCCAAGGCGAAAACAGTATCAGTATCGTGGATAAGGGTGCATCTGCCAATGATGATAGTGATGACACTGCTGCCCTACTTGCGGCTGTGGAAGAAGCTAAAGCCAGCGGAAAATCTGTCTATATTCCAGAAGGACGTTTCAATTTTGATAAACAGGTTAATATCGAAGCTGATAATCTAAAAATCTCAGGTGCCGGTGTTTGGCATACACAACTACACTTTACAAGTGACAAACGCTATGGTGGTGGTATTGTCTTCGGTCATAATAGTAATGGCATTGAGTTGAGCAATCTTTATATGGATTCTAACTTGACGTCTCGCTATAACGAAGATGCACAGTACAAGGCTATCTCGGGAACACTTGGTAAGGATTCGAAAATTCACGACATCTGGGTTCAGCACTTTGAAGTCGGTATGTGGATTGGAGACTACGACCAGACGGGGAATATGAAGTATACGGATGGTCTTGTCGTTGAAAATGCTCGTATCCGTAATAACTTAGCTGATGGTATTAACTTTGCTCAAGGGACTAAGAATTCAACAGTTAAAAACTCTAATATCCGTGGGAATGGTGATGATGGTTTGGCTATCTGGTCAAGTATTTCAGATGGTACAAATGCCGCAGCTGAGGAAAATAATAAATTCCTCAACAACACCATTGAATCAGGCTGGCGTGCGGCTGGTATCGGTATTTTTGGTGGTAAGGGGCACGAAATTTCAGAAAACCTCATCAAGGACGTCTTTGCTGGAGCAGGTATCCGTGTAAACACTGTCTTTGCAGGACACAATTTTGACCTCAATGATTCTGGAATTAAGATTCATGACAATACCATTCTACGTTCAGGGACAACTAATGACCTCTATAACCTCCATCGTGGTGCCATTGATTTCCAACAAGTTCGTGGAACAATCAAGAATGTCGATGTCTACGATAATAAACTATTGAATACCTTGGCTGATCCAGTGATTACCAAAAACTTTGAGATGGGTGACAATGGTAATGGAGAAATCCGTTTATCTAATAATACGATTGACAATAAGGCGACGATTGTTGGGGTTGTCTCAGCAGTTTCTCCAACAAAACCTGAACCAAAGCCTGTCAATAATCCAGTCTCTGAGACTTCAGTTTCCGAAACGCCAAAGAGTGAGGAAAGTTCATCAGCCCCAGTTTCCGAAGCATCAAACAGTGAAGTAATTTCCGAAACTTCAGCATCAGAAACACCAAAGAGTGAAGTGGGCTCAAGTACTCCAGTTTCTGAGACATCAACTAGTGAAGTAGTTTCTGAAACTTCAGCATCAGAAACACCAAATAGTGAGGCAAGTTCAAGCACTCCAGTTTCTGAAGTATCAAACAGTGAAGTAATTTCCGAGACATCAGCATCAGAAACACCAAAGAGTGAGGCCGGCTCAAGCACTCCGGTTTCTGAAGCATCAACTAGTGAAGTGATCTCAGAGTCTTCAGTTTCAGGAACATCAAAGAGTGCGGAAAGTTCATCAGCTCCAGTTTCTGAAGTATCTAACAGTGAATTGGTTTCTGAAACTTCAGCATCAGAAACACCAAAGAGTGAGGAAAGTTCATCAGCCCCAGTTTCCGAGACTTCTAACAGTGAAGTAATCTCAGAGTCTTCAGTTTCGGAAACACCAAAGAGTGAAGTAGGTTCAAGTACTCCAGTTTCTGAAGTGTCCAACAGTGAGGTAATCTCAGAGACATCAGCATCAGAAACACCAAAGAGTGAAGCAAGTTCAACTGCTCCAGCCTCTGAGTCACCAAAGAATGAGGAAACTTCGGTAGCTTCATCTACTAGTCAGGTTGACGTAGCAATTACTTCTGACAGCCCAGAGAAATCTCCAACTTCAGAAAGCACACAAAAGGATCCGATTAGCGAGGTTTCTTCAGAAGTTATTGAAAAAGGTTCAACAAGTCAGGTTGATGTCAAAGTTTCTGAAGCTCCAACAACAGCACGTACATCTGAAGTTGTCAGCATCTTGCCAAATAGTCAGGTCGCTTATAACAATGCCCTAAAAACCCCTGTAACAAGCAGTCAGCTTGCCTCAGAAGCTATTCGCTTTAATTCTCTTTTGACTGAGAAGTCTGTGGATGTGATTGCAAGTAAAGTTATGGCGGTTATGGCCTCTGAAACATTAGCTTCAGAAGCGGCATCATTTACAAGCTCTGAAGGTGTTGCCAAAGAGATTAGCAGTGATTTGTCAGAATTGGCGGAAAGCAAGAAGGATGACACACCTAAGAATGTCGCCCGAATTGATAAAGCAACTGAGGCAAAACAGGTGGCCAAGAGTTCTGAAAGCCAAGCTAGCACTTCAAAAGAAAAAGGTAAGTCTAATACGACAACGGTCTTCCTTCTTGTCGGAGTTGCTGCAGCACTAAGTATATCTACAGTTTATCTTACAAAACAAGGTAAAAAAGCAGGTAAATAATAGGTAAGAAACATCCATTAAATTGGGTGTTTTTGTTTTTAAGCAAGCTCTAAGATACCTAATATCATTATTCTTTATTTTTAATCATCCACTTTGATTTGGTCCTGTATAATTAAAGTGATAAGAAAAATTAAGGAGTTAAGATGATGAAAGAAAAAAGAAATAGTAGGATTCGTTTATTTGCTCTTCTTATTTTAGTATTTACTTTAGGATTCGGATTTTCATTTGATACTAGCAAACAATCTTCGGCTGTGAGCTCTCAAGTGGTTCAAGCGGATGAGAACAATGGTATCTTGACTTTTAATGGTCAAAAGCAGTTTGTCATGGAGGAGAAGGACCAGTTAGGACGTGCCCACAGTGCTCATATACAGTTACAAGATAAGGACGAGCCGAAGAATAAGCGTCCCGGTAAAATAAAATATAATCCTGTAGGATGGCATAACTATAAGTTTTATTATGGTGACGGTAAATCAAAATCTTGGCTAATGAATAGAGGGCATTTGATTGGCTATCAGTTTTCTGGTGTCAATGACGAGGGCAAGAATTTAGTACCTATGACTGCCTGGTTGAATTCTGGAAATTATAAAGGAACCGACGAAGGTAATCAGTCAGGTATGCTTTATTATGAGAATCGCTTGGATAACTGGCTAGCACTCCACCCTAACTATTGGTTAGACTATAAGGTAACAGCTATCTACAGTGGAGACGAGTTGTTGCCTCGTCAAGTAGAACTTCAGTATGTTGGTATTGATGGTTCTGGAAATCTCTTGGAAATTAAACTTGGTGGAGATAAGGAGACTCTTGACAGTCAGGGAGTTACCCATGTTATTTTGGATAACCAATCACCAAATGCAGAAATCAATTATGCAGATGGGACAGCGACAAATACGGTTACTGAATTTACTGAAGCACCATCTGAGCCTAGTTCTGAGAGTTCACAGGTGACTGAACAACCAAGTTCTGAACCAGAGCCTGTGCAACCTGCACAAGAAGAAAGTCGAACAGTTTATGTGGCGCGTCATGGTACAGCAGATGTTTATTGGTATGACATCAACAGTATGCCTAGCAATACCAACAAAGCAAATGTCGTTACAATGACAGAAGCAGATGCCCTAGCCCAAGGTAAACGACACACGTCTAAAGAGTAATACAAAAGCTGGACATCTTGTCCAGTTTTTTTGTAAAACGACTCAGATTTTACCACTTTTATCTGAAAATTTGATATACTGAGACTATCAAAGATACTTGAAAGAGAGGTTAATTGACTCTTTTTCAGTACAAGAAAGGAATAAAAATATGATTTGGATTATTATTGCCATTATCGTTGTTCTTGTAATTTTTGTTATTGCAAGTTATAACGGCTTGGTTAAAAGCCGTATGCAGACTAAGGAGGCATGGAGTCAAATTGATGTTCAATTGAAACGTCGTAATGACCTTCTTCCTAACTTGATTGAGACTGTAAAGGGATATGCAAAATACGAAGGTTCAACGCTTGAAAAAGTAGCAGAACTTCGTAATCAAGTAGCAGCTGCGACTTCACCAGCAGAAGCGATGCGTGCTAGTGATGAATTGACACGCCAGGTTTCTGGAATCTTTGCGGTTGCTGAAAGTTACCCTGACCTTAAGGCTAGTGCCAACTTCAGCCAGCTTCAAGAAGAGTTGACGAACACTGAAAACAAAATTGCCTATTCACGCCAACTTTATAACAGTGTAACTAGTAACTACAATGTGAAATTGGAAACATTCCCAAGCAATGTTATTGCTAAGATGTTTAGCTTTAAGGCTGCTGAATTCCTTGAAACACCAGAAGAAGAAAAAGCTGTTCCTAAGGTTGATTTCAGTGGACTAGGTAACTAATATGTTATTTGATCAGATTGCTCGAAATAAGAGAAAGACTTGGCTTTTGCTCCTGGTCTTTTTCCTCTTGTTGGGCCTTGTTGGTTACGGTGTCGGCTATCTTTGGTTAGGTTCAGGCTTCGGTGGTTTGATTCTTGCTCTAGTTATCGGTTTTATCTATGCCGTTACCATGATTTTCCAATCAACCAATGTCGTTATGGCTATGAATGGTGCACGAGAGGTTGACGAACAAACCGCTCCGAACCTTTATCATGTGGTCGAGGATATGGCTATGGTAGCACAAATACCGATGCCACGTGTCTTTATTGTCGATGATCCTTCAATGAATGCTTTTGCGACGGGGTCTAGCCCTAAAAATGCTGCTGTGGCTGCTACGACAGGTCTTCTTGCGGTTATGAATCGTGAGGAACTTGAAGGGGTCATAGGGCACGAAGTCAGCCATATTCGTAACTATGACATCCGTATCTCGACTATTGCAGTTGCCTTGGCATCTGCTATCACCATGCTAGCTGGTATGGCTCGCAATATGATGTTCTGGGGTGGAGGCCGTCGTCGTAATGATGATGACCGTAATGGAAGTAGTGGCTTGGAGATTATTCTTCTCATTATCTCCTTGATTGCCATTATCCTTGCGCCTTTGGCAGCTACCTTGGTTCAGTTGGCTATTTCACGTCAGCGTGAATTTCTAGCTGATGCTTCTAGTGTCGAATTAACACGTAACCCGCAAGGTATGATTAATGCTCTGCTTAAACTTGATCATAGTGAACCGATGCAACATCACGTGGATGATGCTAGCGCAGCTCTCTATATCAATGATCCTAAAAAGGAATCTGGTTTGCAGAAGCTCTTTTATACGCACCCACCAATTTCAGAACGGGTGGAACGCTTGAAACAAATGTAAAAAAAGTGAGACTGATGACACTTCTAAGGGTGTTTATCAGCCTCGCTTTTTTAGTTTGATTCAATATAAAGGTTGCTAGCAACAGTTTCTGGAATTTGAATTTCTTTTCCATCAATATTCAGGCGGTAGAGTTGTGTAAAAGGGTCAAAGCCTTTCAAGGTAAAAGTTACTCCAATTTTAAGACCGACAGTTTCCAAATAATGGAGTAAATCAATTTGATCCTGAACTCGACGAAGTACATAGTCTCCAGGAGTTAGGTCTTGTGTAAAAGTCTGGTTGTAGATTTCCTCTATGAGCTGACCTGACTTGGGGATTTGCCCACCGTGTGGACAGGTTTGGGGGTAATTGAGTAGGCGGTCAAGGGCATTGATAAAGTGATCAGAGACAGTATGCTCTAAAATTTCAGCCTCTTGATGAATTAGGTCGCAAGTATATTGCAAGTGGTCCACCAAAAAGACTTCGATGAGGCGATGTTTCCGATAGAGTTCCGCGACATTGATTTTACCAGTTTTCGTTAGAAGATAGCCCTTGACTTTGTCTTTGATGATGAGGTCTTCTGAAATTAATTTCTTAATCATTTCCGTCACAGCAGGTGGAGACACCTGCATACGGTTTGCGATTTCCTTATTGCTTATTTTACCTTCTTCAGTACCAATCTCATAGATACATTTGAGGTAGTCTTCTTTATTAGGTGTCATTTCTCTTCCTTTGAAAATAGTCTCACCTTAGTATAACAGATTTATCATAAGAATACAGAATATTTCTTAGATAAGATTTTTACTGATTCAAGCCTTGGGTGATTTTATCCAGATTATATTTCATCATGTTGTAGTAGCTATCACCGTTTTGCCCTTTTTCAGCAATAGAATCTGTAAAGATCTTTGCATAAATAGGAATATTGGTATCCTTAGATACTGTTTTCATAGGGCGTTCATCGACACTAGATTCGACAAAGAGAGCTGGTACCTTTGTTTGACGTAGTTTTTCCACGAGTGTTTTGATTTGGTCTGGTGTGCCTTCTTCTTCTGTATTGATTTCCCAGATGTAGGCAGATGGTACGCCATAGGCTTTAGAGAAGTATTTGAAGCATCCTTCACTAGTGACAATCAGTTTTTTCTCATCGGGAATCTTGTTAAATGTCTCTTTAGCTTCTTGGTCCAGTTTACTAAGTTTGTCAGTATAGGATTTTAGATTCTTTTCGTAGTAGGTCTTGTTTTTAGGGTCCTTAGCAATCAGTTGCTTGGCAATATTTTGAGCATAAATAATCCCATTTTCCAGATTAAGCCAAGCGTGGGGATCTTCCTTACCTTTTTCGGATTGACCTTCAAGGTAAATTACCTCAACACCATCACTAACTGCAAAATAATCTTTATTTTCTGTCTTATGAGCATTCTTGACTAACTTAGTAAACCAAGCATTTCCACCAGTTTCTAAATTGATGCCGTTGTAAAAAATTAAGTCAGCTTGTGAGGTCTTCTTTACATCATCAGGAAGAGGTTCGTATTCGTGAGGATCCTTACCAACGGGGACAATAGAGTGGAGAGTGATTTTATCTCCAGCAATATTTTTGGTGATATCGGCAATAATGGAATTGGTCGTAACGACTCGTAATTTATCCTTGCCACTGCCTTGTTTATTGGTACAAGCTGTTAGAGTAACTACCGCTAAAAGTAGTAGTACTATTGTTGATAGTATTTTTTTCATATTATTTTCATCCTATTATTTTATTGTTTATAAGTTTTTTTCATGCCACTTTGTTTAGGGGCGATGAAAAAGCTGACGAGAAAGAGTAGAGCAGACGTTAATACAATGCTCGAACCAGCTGCAATATTAAAACTATAGCCGATAAAAAGACCTAGAACAGATGCCAGAGCCCCCAATCCTGATGAGAGAAGAATCATTGTTTTTAGGCTATGAGCATAAAGGTAGGCAGTCGCAGCCGGTGTAATTAAAAGTGCCACAATAAGAATAGTACCGACACTTTGCATGGCAGTTACAGCAACCAAGGTTAAAATAACCATTAGTAAGTAATGGTAGAAGGAGACTTTAACTCCCATTGACTTGGCCAAAATTGGATCAAAGGATGTTAGGAGTAGAGGGCGAAAGAAGATTGTAATAGTTGCTAGTACGAGAAGTGAAACGATAATCGTTATCCACATGTCCATGTCTTGTACAGCTAGAATATTCCCGAAGAGAATATGAAAGAGATCTGTGGAACTATTAGCAACACCGATGAGAATAATACCGAGAGCTAGAAAGCTCGAAAAGGTAATCCCAATTGCCGTGTCACTCTTAATAATGGAATTACTTTTGATATAGGTAATCATTGTAGAAGCTAAAAGTCCAAAGATGATGGCTCCTATGAAAAAGTTAATACCCAAGATAAAGGAAATGGCTACCCCAGGTAGAACCGCATGTGAAATTGCATCACCCATAAGTGACATCCCTCTTAGAATAATAAAACAACCAACAGCACCCCCGACAATTCCAATAACTAAAGCCGTTATAAGAGCATTTTGTAAGAAGTGGAAATTTAGCAAACCATCAATAAATTCAGAAATCATTTACATCTCCTTTATAAAATAAACTGTTACCGTAGGTTTTACGGAGATTATCCTCATTAAAAATAATTTTAGTAGGCCCACTAGCAATCAGTTTACGATTGAGGAGGATAACTTGGTCAAAATAATGAGGAACTTTGCTCAAATCATGGTGGACAATAAGAATAAGCTTACCTTTGTCCCTAAGTTCTCTCAAGGTGTTCATGATAATATCTTCGCTAACAGAGTCAATCCCTACAAAGGGTTCATCTAATAAAATAATATCAGCCTCTTGTACAAGACAACGAGCGATTAGAACACGTTGAAATTGACCTCCTGATAATTGGCTTATTTGTCGATGAGCCAAATCATTTAGACCGAGTAGTGTTAAAGCATCTGTGACCTTAGACCAATCACTCTTAGATAGACGTTTAAAGAACTTGGTTTTGGGATAGAGTCCTAGAGAGATGCACTCTCTGACAGTAATCGGAAAGTTAAAATCAATATCAGCCTTCTGTGCAACATAGGAAATACGATTCAATTGCTGATGAATAGGTTGTTTATTGAAAAGGATTTTTCCAGAGTGAGGAATAATACCAATTAATGCTTTAATTAGAGTTGATTTACCAGCACCATTTGGTCCAATAATTCCAGTAATACTAGGTCCCTCCAAGTTTAAGGTGATATTATCCAGAGCTAATGTCTGTTGATAAGACACATTTATATTTTCAATTTGAATCATTAGCTACCTCCTTGAGTTTAATATACTTTAAAATAATAATTAAGTCAAGTTAACTTTTGTAATTAACTTAACTGAATTATGTAGTGTTATCAAGATGACAGAGGATAGTGAATGAGAGTACATTTTTTATATCAAATATTCAGCCTGATCAAACTGTTTGATATTTGGGAGAGGCTACAAGGAACATTATTTTTACAATTTGTACGATTTCACTCTGTATTTCAAGAAATCTTTAGTTTTTATTTTTTAAAACTAGTCATATTTCCTTATTTCTGGCATAATAGATATATGAAACTAACGATTCAACGAATGGCTCGAATTGCCATTCTGTCAGCTCTGGCGGTAGGATTGCGGTCAGCATTTATAGGATTGCCAAATATTCAGCCTATTACAGCTATGTTTTTTGTGGCTGTTCTTTATTTGGGTTTGGTTGATGGTCTATTGATTATGGCTTTAACCATGTCCATCTCAGGATTCATCTTTGGTTTTGGTCCTTGGGTCTTTAATCAGATTCTGACCTTCGGCGTCTTGATGGCTCTTTGGAGTTTGATGGCACCTAGGTTATCACTTGTCTGGCAGATTGCTTTGGTAACTCTTTTGTCCTTTTTCTATGGGGTTCTCCTTGATTACGGGTATGGCCTTCTATTTAAAAGTGGGATTACCTTTGTTATTTCTGGTCTACTTTACGACACCTATCATGCAGTATCGACGCTTCTATTTTATCCATTCATCCAGTCTATTTTTAGGAGGTTTTTGAAATGAAAAAATTATTAACCTATATCTTTCTTGCCTTATCACTTGTTACCCTAGCAGCCTGTGGAAAAAATGAGGCAGCTAAACTTACTAGTAGCACAAACAATCATCAGTCTAAGGTTCAAGGTCAAGTGACTTTGATTTTGAAAACAGATAAGGAAAGTAAGAAAAAATCAGTAGAAATCCAAAAAGGGGATACAGTGCTTGATGTCTTGGAAGAGGTATATCCTGTTCAAGAAAACGATGGCTTCATCACTGAGATTGATGGTATTTCTCAAGATAAAGATAAAGGCATCTATTGGATGTTTGATGTTAATGGGAAACTTGGTGAAAAAGCAGCCAACCAACTTAAGGTTGAAGATGGCGATGAAATCAAATTCTATCAAAAAAAGTATAATTAAGATTCTGAACTCTGTTTCAGAGTCTTTTTTTTATAAAGTTCGGAAATAGACTTAAAAAATTGTTTGAAAAAGTCGGAAAATTGCAAAATAACTGACGATTTAAAGGAAAATAGTTTACTTTTGTTTTAAAAGTGATATGATAAAAGGGTACTACATAAAGTAAGGAGAATACGGTTTGGCTTTTAACAAATTGGAAAGCAGTAACAACCAGGAAATCATCTCTGAAGAAGTTGGTATCTTGAAAGAATTGTTGGATGATGCAACACGAGGCATGGCTGGAGAGCAAGGTCTCACAACTATCCAACATTTGGTTGAACTTTATGATGAAGGTGACTATGTGGCCCTTACACAAGCCATTTCAGAAATGACGAATGACGATATGGTCGTTGCATCACGTTATTTCTCTTTGTTACCTCTCTTGATTAATATCTCTGAGGACGTGGATTTGGCTTATGAAGTCAACCACAAGAACAATATTGATGAATCTTATCTAGGTAAGTTGTCTGAAACCTTTGATGTTGTCGCTGAAAGTGATAATGCACGTGACATTCTTGAACATGTCAATGTCGTGCCAGTTTTGACAGCTCACCCAACTCAGGTTCAACGTAAAACTATGCTTGAATTGACTAACCACATTCACGAACTTCTCCGTAAGCATCGTGATGTTAAGGCTGGTCTTATTAACAAGGATAAATGGTATGCAGACTTGCGTCGTTATGTAGAAATTATGATGCAAACAGATATCATTCGTGAGAAAAAACTTAAGGTTAAAAACGAAATCACTAACGTTATGGAGTATTACAACTCCTCATTGATTAAGGCGATTACGAACCTATCACATGAATTCAAACGTTTAGCAGTTGAAAAAGGTATTGAACTCGACAATCCAACCCCTATTACTATGGGTATGTGGATTGGTGGTGACCGTGACGGGAACCCATTTGTAACAGCAGAAACTCTTAAACTTTCTGCAACATTGCAAAGTGAAGTTATCCTCAACTACTATATCGAAAAAGTTGATAATCTTTACCGTTCATTCTCCCTCTCATCACGCTTAACTGAGGTTTCAGATACAGTAGCAGAGATGGCGAAACATTCTCCAGATACATCTGTTTATCGTGAAAATGAACCTTACCGTCGTGCTTTCAGTTACATCCAGTCTAAGTTGATTCAGACACTTCTTTTCTTTAAAGAAGGAAACTTTACCAAGGAAAGAGTTGCCAAACGTCTTTCTGAAAATGTTCGTCTGGGTTCAGCTTCAACAGGTGAAGTAGTAGCTGATTACGTGCAACAACGTCTCAGCCAAAGTCTTCAAGCTGTCTCACAACAAACAACAGAATTCTACGAAACAGCAGATGACTTCCATGATGATCTTTTGGCAATCAAAAATTCACTTCTTGAAAACGACGATGCTGTCTTGATTTCAGGTGATTTCGAAGAGCTTCTTCAAGCTGTAGAAGTCTTTGGTTTCTATCTTGCTACAATCGATATGCGTCAAGATTCAAGTGTTCATGAAGCATGTGTAGCAGAGTTGCTTAAATCTGCAAATATTGTTGATAACTATAGTGAATTAACAGAGGTTGAAAAGGTTGCTGTTCTTCTTAAAGAATTGCAAGAAGATCCTCGTACCTTGTCATCAACTAATGTGCCTAAGTCTGAAACACTTGAAAAAGAATTGGCAATCTTCCGCACTGCTCGTCTCTTGAAAGACTATATCGGTGAAGATGTCATCAAACAACATATCATTTCTCACACTGAGAGCGTTTCTGATATGTTTGAGTTGGCTATCCTTCTTAAAGAAGTTGGCTTGGTTGATACAGAACGTGCGCGTGTCCAAATTGTTCCACTTTTTGAAACTATCGAAGACTTGGAAAACTCTAATGATATCATGAAACAATATCTTGGTTATGATATCGTTAAACGTTGGATCAAGAATAGCAATAATTACCAAGAAATCATGTTGGGTTACTCAGACTCTAACAAAGATGGTGGTTACTTATCTTCAGGTTGGACGCTTTACAAAGCTCAAAACGAATTGACTAAGATTGGTGAAGAGCGTGGTATTAAGATTACCTTCTTCCATGGCCGTGGTGGTACTGTTGGTCGTGGTGGTGGTCCATCATACGATGCTATTACGTCTCAACCATTTGGTACTATTAAGGACCGTATCCGTTTGACTGAACAAGGGGAAGTTATCGGTAATAAATACGGCAATAAGGATGCGGCTTACTACAATCTTGAAATGCTAGTTTCAGCTGCCCTTGACCGCATGGTAACACGTCAAATTGCTGATCCTGATGAATTGGTTGAGTTCCGTGAAATTATGGATGGTATTGTTCAAGATTCTAATGGCATTTATCGAGATCTTGTCTTCGGAAATGAACATTTCTATGATTACTTCTTTGAAGCAAGTCCAATTAAGGAAGTATCAAGTTTAAATATTGGTTCTCGTCCAGCAGCTCGTAAGACTATTACTGAGATTTCAGGGCTTCGTGCCATTCCTTGGGTGTTCTCATGGTCACAAAACCGTATCATGTTCCCAGGTTGGTATGGTGTGGGTTCTGCCTTTAATCACTATATTGAGGCTGAAGAAGGAAACCTTGAAAAATTGCAACACATGTTTGAAACATGGCCATTCTTCCGTTCACTTTTGTCTAACGTGGACATGGTGCTTTCAAAATCAGATATGAATATCGCCTTCCACTATGCACAATTGGCAGAGAGTGAAGAAGTTCGCAGTGTCTTTAATATCATTTTGGATGAGTGGCAGCTGACTAAGAATGTTATTCTTGCGATTGAAAAACATGATGGCTTCCTAGATGAGAGTCCGTCACTTAAAGCAAGTTTGGACTTCCGTTTGCCATACTTCAATGTCTTGAACTACATCCAAATTGAATTGATTAAACGTCTTCGTAACAATGATTTGACCGATGACGAAATTAGCCTTATTCACATTACCATCAATGGTATTGCAACAGGTCTTCGTAACTCTGGTTAATCAAGTAAAGTTCATCACTTTAGTGGTGGGCTTTTTGTTATGGGAAAATTTCTGTTATAATAGGACCATGATTGCTATGGAAACGATTGAAAAGCTGTCCAAAGAAAAGCTTCCCATGATAACTGTCTTGGCTGGTGAGGATTTAGGGCAGTATAGTCAAGCTAAAGAAAAATTTTTAAAACAAATTGGTTTCGATCCCAGTGACTTGACCTATTCTTATTTTGATATGTCAGAGACTGATTATCAAGATGCTGAGCTCGATTTAGAAAGTATGCCTTTTTTTGCCGATGAGAAGGTGGTCATTTTTGATCATTTCGCAGATATGACTACTGCTAAAAAGTCGTATCTGGATGAGAAAGAGTTGAAGCGTCTTGAAAATTATCTTGAGTCTCCTGTTGAAACAACTCGTCTTGTCTTGATGTCTGCAGGAAAGCTAGATGGAAAGCGTCGTTTAGTCAAACTTCTCAAACGTGATGCCATGGTGCTTGAAGCTAGTCCTTTAAAAGATGCAGAACTTAGAACCTATTTTCAAAAGCAGGCGCATCAAGAGGGGCTTACTTTTGATACAGGAGTTTTTGAGGAACTTTTGATCAAGTCCAATTTTGATTTTTCAGATGTTCAAAAAAACTTAGCTTTTCTAAAGGGATATAAAACGGAAGGAAACATCTCATCACAGGATATTGCTGAGGCCATTCCGAAAAGTTTGCAAGATAACATTTTTGATATGACGCAACTTCTTATACGAGGACAGATTCAGAGCGTTCGTGAATTGGTTCATGATTTACGGCTGCAGGGTGAAGATGAGATTAAGTTGATTGCTGTTATGTTGGGACAGTTTCGTACCTATTTACAGGTTAAACTTTTATCTGCTCAAGGTAAAAGTGAGCAGCAAATTGTTTCAAGTCTCTCAGATTATCTAGGGCGTAAAGTTAATCAGTTTCAGGTTCGTTTTGCACTGAGAGATAGCCGTCCCTTATCAGTGACATTCTTAAAGATGACGATTAAGATTTTAGTAGAGACAGATTACCAGATAAAAACAGGAACTTTAGATAAAGACTACTTGTTTGATTTAGCACTTTTAAAAATTCTATCAAACCGCTAGAGATTTAGAGTTTTCTATGATTTTGTAAGCAAAATTTTTGAAAGCTCTACCACTTTGCGGTAAAATGAAGAAAAAATGAAAAGAGGACCTTTACTATGGCAATTATTCTTCCAGACCTTCCTTACGCATATGATGCTTTGGAACCATACATTGATGCTGAAACAATGACTCTTCACCACGATAAACACCATGCAACTTATGTAGCAAATGCTAATGCTGCTCTTGAAAAACACCCAGAAATTGGTGAAGATCTCGAAGCACTTTTGGCTGACGTGGAACAAATTCCAGCAGATATTCGTCAAGCACTTATTAACAATGGTGGTGGACACCTTAACCACGCACTTTTCTGGGAACTCTTGTCTCCTGAAAAACAAGAACCAACTGCAGAAGTAGCAGCTGCTATTAACGAAGCTTTCGGCTCATTTGAAGCTTTCCAAGAAGCTTTCACAGCAGCAGCAACAACTCGTTTTGGTTCAGGTTGGGCATGGCTTGTTGTTAACGCTGAAGGTAAGCTTGAAGTCGTTTCAACAGCTAACCAAGACACTCCTATCTCAGACGGTAAGAAACCAATCTTGGCACTTGATGTTTGGGAACATGCTTACTACCTAAACTACCGTAACGTACGTCCAAACTACATCAAAGCTTTCTTTGAAATCATTAACTGGAATAAAGTTGCTGAGCTTTATGCAGCAGCTAAATAAGTTTAAAATTATCCTCACTATTGGGGATATTTTTTTGTAATATGATTGTAAAATCTCCTTGATTTTTAGTGAATTATAGCTTAAACTATAATTGTTATGAAAAAAAAGAAAAAACATTCAAGCAAAAAGTATAGTGGAAGCCGCCGAAAAACTAAAGATAAAAAGAAAGATTCGGTAAAACAAGACCTTCAAAAAGACACTAAAGATACTAAAAAAGATGTCAAAAAAGGCGCTAAGAAAGACAACAAAAAAGCATCGAAAAAAGATGCTAAAAAGACTTCTAAAAAATCAGTAGACAAGAAGTCAGCTGAGGAAACAGTAGTACCAGTTGAACACAAGGAAAACGAAGCAAAAACTGAAACCTTGGCACTTAGAAGTAAGCGCTCTAAGAAATCTAAAGCTAAATCAAAATCATCTCGTGATGATAAAAAAGCTTATATTATCTTAGCCTTCCTAGGTGTTTTGGTAATTCTTTTGTTTGTTGCCATGCTTGCTTTAGCAGGACGTGGTAAACAAACTGGTCACACTGGTGGCCTTGGAAATATCTTCGGATCTAGTTCTAAAGTCACTAAAAAAGAAGACAAAGAAAAAGAGGAAAAGGTAACTCCAACTAATAAATCAGCCGAAGCTAAACAAGCAGTCATGGAAGCAGATGCAGATACCATGTATGGTAATGGCTTGTATTATGATTATGCTAACATGACATTGAACCAAGTAGTTGAAGCATTTATGGCTGACCAAGGTATTGAGTCTAGCCAAATTGCCTTTTCATATAAAAATACCAAGACAAATGAGCAATTCTCAATGAATGATACTCAGCCAATGACTGCAGGATCAACTTATAAATTGCCATTAAACATGCTTGTCATGGATGAGGTTAATAAGGGTAAACTTTCTTTAACTGAACGTTTTGATATTACTAATACTGAGTATGAATACCAAGGTGAACATGATAATTATGTTGCTGCTTTCGGTGGTTCAATGACTATTCCAGAGATGCAAGAATATTCTCTTGTATACTCTGAGAATACTCCTGCCTACGCTTTGGCGGAACGCCTTGGTGGTATGGAAAAATTCTATGGCATGCTCGATAAATACGGTAAATCAAAAGGTGAAGTGAAGACTATCCAAATGCATGGTAATAAGACAACAACAGATTATTACATTCAAGTTTTGGATTATCTCTGGAAACATCAAGATAATTACAAGGATATTCTCCACTACATTGGTGAGTCATTCCCTAATGAGTACTACAAGACATATCTTCCTAATCTGACAATTTATCAAAAACCAGGTTACGTTCGTGAAGCACTTAACGTTGATGCTATCGTTATGGAAGATACACCTTATATGGTTGCAATCTATACACGTTACCTTGGTGGATCAACTGAAAATTCAGATGAAATCAGCGGTTGGGGTCTCCAACAATTAGGAATGCTCTCTTATGTCATTAATGAGTGGCACCGTGTCAATATGAACTAATAAAGAAAAGCCGAATTTATCGGCTTTTTTTCTATATAATTGAACAAAAAGTAAGAAGTAATATCCCTAGAAAAAGAAATGGGACAAATGCGATGCATTCCTTGAGATTTCTTTGTAGAAGGAAGTAAGCTAGTCCTAATAGGCAGGCAATTTCGATAATAAGTAGTATTTTTGAAAATGGGAAAATTAGTGAGGCACTTGCTAAGTAGAGAAAATCTCCTTCCCCAATATTTAGATGTTTCATATAAGAAAGGATGGCGAGGATTATCCCCAAGGCAAATGAGAGGTAGTAGTTGTCCATGAATAAGAGTGGGACTGTTCCAACTATCCAAATCAGAAGCGGATAGGATTTATGTTTCAAATCAAAAATTGATAGACAAAGGCTGAAGTAAAGAAAGTAGGTTACTTCAAGACTCAAAAAGTCATAGAAA